>VFSW01001014.1_pt1 | contig 41868 bp, 31 predicted proteins | sample 5358111 | NCBI WGS metagenome assembly VFSW01 (sample SAMN11554181, study PRJNA540505) | mine drainage metagenome | isolation source: sediment from site ElyBrook_90M | place: USA: Ely Copper Mine, Vershire, VT | collected 2017
AGCGTCTCAGCCGGGCTTCAACATGACGTGAAATCCACATATGCAAAATATACGATACAATCGCATATTTTGCACGAATCGCAATCGCAAGCAGTTGCCCCGAACAACCTGACGGAGGCATCAGCCATTCCGGGATCGCGCAAAAACTGTCCTCATCCGCGTCTGGGCAAAAGGAAGGGATGGCGAGCGGCCAATCTCACCGGCCTCTCTTTGCAAGAGCCGAAGCAGAGCCAATTTCAATTCCTCGAACTTCAGACATCTCTGCAGCAACTCACAGACCGATGACCATTTCTCTGCGCAACTGTGGCCACCGCAAGAGGGGTGCGGCAGCTCAGAAGATCTTGTAGCCGATCCCGGTGCTGAACCCGTAGGGCGACAGTGTGCCGCGCACCCAGTTCGGCATCTGCTGGTACTCGAAGTCCACCGGCCTGTAGGTGATCCGCTTGCTCACCTTCAGGTCCACGCCGCCGCCGTAGGCCAGCGTAGTAAAGCGGCCGTAGGCATAGCTGTATTCAAAGTTCATCCTCGTCAATCCGACCAGGAACTTCCCGTAAGGCGTGGCGTGCATGAACTGAAATTCGTGAATGGGAACCCGCGGGCCAATCAGGTAATTGTCTTGGTTAATGCTCAGGTATTCGTTGAAGTGCTGCCAGCGGCCTTCGGCCTCCAACCCAATCCAGCGTCTGACCCGCATATCGACATAGGCGCCGATTCCAAAAAGCTCGTTCGGACTCGCTTTCGCGATTCCGTTGCCGGCATAGTCCGGCTGGAAGGCAGAGAACATGCCTCCCGCTGTGATAGAAAGCTGTCCGCGGGTAGCGGAGGGCTTCACCTGAGCGTGGCCTGTCAGTCCAAAGGCGCTCAGCGCGATGACGAGAATCGTGACCTTCATTTTTTGAATCTGCACGAGGAAGTTCCAATTCTGGGGAAGCTGTTGAACCCAGTGCTCTCTTTTAGGAGCTAGCTGGAGTGGCTCAGACCGGGGCATCGTACACCCCCGGCCTGAGCCATGATGCAAGCCCTATTGCTGGTTAGGCGCAGTCGCTGCTGGCGGTGGCGTTGCAGCGGGCGGCGCTGTGGAGGACGAAGGCGGTTGATCGTTGCCGGTCGGTTGCCCCGTTGTTGCAGGCGGCTGTGGAGCATTCATTGCTTCATACCGCTGCAGCTTGAAGTAAATCGGCGTGACCTCCAGCGGCATTTTGTCGCGTGCGTTCATCGGCGCATACCGCTTGGCGTTCAGCATATGCACCTTGTCATCCCATGGATCGGTCTTTAGCCAGCTACCCAGGGGAAGCGCGGGAATCTGGTTTAGATCATCCCAGTTGATCTTGGGCGCGCTATGAGCCAGTTCGGCCATCCACGGCGTGCCATCTGCTTGTAGCAAGCTGTCGCCAAGCTTCGGCGTGTTCAGGGCCTTCAGGGCCTTGGCGCGATCCGCCAATTGTTCCCAGTACAGTCCTGCGCTGGGCAGCTTATCTTTGTACATCGACGCTTGCAAATAGGTCTGTGCCTGCTTGGCGGCTGCGGTGTTATCCGCATCCGTGTGATACATGTTGATGCGCGCAAACGTGGACTCGTCGGGGAAGAGCAGACGATCGTTAAAGGCGTAGCGCGTGTCAATGTGGTGACCAAGCGCAACGTGGGCCAGTTCCATCGCAACCACTGAGGCAATCGATTCTTCATTCGGCAGAGTATCCAGCAATCCTTTGCTGATAAGGATGGTGTTGCCTACCGTCGTGGCCTCGATCGTGTCGGTCAGCAGAACACGGCAATGTACGGGCGTGGAGAATGCCAGGTTGTTGGGTACCGCCAGGTTGATGACGATCTGGTCGAGCACCTGGGTTTCATAGCCTCCGGGGGTCAATGGAGCCACCAGGCCGGCCAATTCCAGACGATCCATCACATTGTTCTCCGCCTGGATCACCCAATCCCGTGTAGCCTGCAGCGGGCTCACATCCTGTGAGTCATCGCTCTTATCCACTGCGTCTTCGATCTTCATGCTCACGTTTTCGCTGTCCCGCGTGGGCAGCTTCAGTGAGTAGCCCCAGAAGTGAGTCTGGGCCTTCAGGCCAAGCGACTTCTCACCCTCCGCGCGGTGTGTCTCCTCAACGTAAATCTCCACCGGAAGCCACACGCCGGGCTGCATGTTCATCCGCCAGCTGTCGAAGTGGAAGTAATAGCGCGAGTCGTCCTCTGAACGTGGCCCAGTGTAAGTGCCGTTGAACCGGACTACGTTCCCATCCTGATCCTCGATCCAGATGCGGCCGTAGAACCTGCCCATTCCAGAGACCTTCGGATGAACGTCAAACACCCAGGTGCGAACGGCTCCAAGAAACTCGCGGCGCACATAGGTGAACGCATAGTGCTGCTGATCAAAGCTTGTGGGGTCAAGAAACATCATCTGCATAAAGCCGGTGGGATTATAGGTGAACCGCTTGTCCAGCCCCAATGCCTTGGTCAGCCCCGTGATCGCTCCCAGCGAACCCTTGAAGAATCCGCGCTTGGCTGCGGCCGAACGCGGTTCGTAGGTCTTGTCAAAGAACGCCTTTCCAAAGTCCACCCGGCTCAGCGTGTATTCGTCATCGACGGGAACCTCATAGAGCTTCACGTCCGGACGGGTGTCCTGAATGTAGGTCTCCACCAGCGGCGTACGCTGCTGAATGCTCTTGATCATCACCTTCTCTTGCGCAATGGCTTTTTGAACCAGTGCAGCCTGATCGGGAGTCAGCGGGATAACCTGTCCGAACTGCGGGGTCTTCTTCGCATGCGCACAGGTCACACCCATCGTCAGGATGAGGAAGGTAAGTGGGATCTTCCGAAACGTCATTTCTAGCTCCTATGGTCGTTCTTCGTGTCGTTCCGCGGCCGTTTGCACATTGCAGCCACATCAGAACCCGTCCAGGCCATTCTGCGTTGAGCAGGTCTTCTTTCCTGTTATGCCAATTGAAACGTGATGGTGATATTAGTCGTCAAGTCCACCGGCTGACCGTTTTGCGTTGCCGGGCGAAAACGAATCTCCTGTGCCACCCTGCGCGCCTCTTCATCCAGTCCATGGCCCAGGCCATGCACCACGCTGTCTACCACGACCCGGCCGTTCGCCCTGAAGGTCACGCGCAAAATCACATCGCCCTGCACCTTCAGTTGGCGTGCCTCGGCTGTGTATTGCACAGGTGGTTTCGATAGGACTTCAAGATTTGTGGATGCGGGAACTGCGGTCATCTGCGGTGTAGCTGCAACGGCAGTCATCTTTGGAATGCCTGCTGAGGCCACTCGCCCAGTGACCCCCGTTGCCGAAGTGCCCATGCCTCCCGGAATGCCCGCGGAGGCTACACGGCCCACCATGCCGGCATTCGAGCCGGCGCGGGTTCCATTGCCAATCCCGGTCGAGCCGACCACTCCTCTGGGAGCTACCGCCGGTCCTGTCATGCCGCCATACGGGTTGCCAATCGCTGCAACTGTCGCCGGGCGAGTGACATTCGGGTTCGGCGTCACTCCAAAGGTCTGCCCAAAATGTACCGGCGCCGTCGAGGGCTTTGCCTGCGCCACCTGCGCCGGGGCTGCCGCCGTAAGAGCTGCCTTCGGCTGCGGCGCCAGGATGATCGCCGGCTTCACTTCCTTCATCGCGGGTGCGGTGAGCTTGGCCTCCATCTGGATGGGCTTCAGGGCAGGCTTCGGCTCCGGCTTGGGAATATTGATCTTCGGCGCCTCAAGCTTCACCTCAGGCGGCTTGGGCACGTCCGGCAGCTTTGGTGGAGGAGTCACCTTCACCTTGGGCGCCGGAGGCGGTGTCGTCGGCAAGATCAACTCCGTCTGTTCAAATTTCCTCTGCTCAATCACGTGCCTGGCCATCATGCCGACATAGAGAACCATCGCCAGAATGATCAGGTTCACCATTGCGCTGGTCAAGAAAGAGGCGGACCTGCCCTCTGGCTCCGGCAGCAGGCCAAAGGTGATCTCTCCTGAAGAGTGATTTACCGGCATAGTCTTAATCCCTTGGTGGTGGCCACTAAAACAGCGGCGGTCCAACGTCCGGGCCGGGAGTCTTCTCTAGGCGGCCCATCGGAAAATGTGCAGTATCCTGCTGACGCGTATCCACTTCCACTCCCGCTCGTCCTGGAGTTGTTAGACATGTGGGAGTGCGTCTCTTCTGTCAGATGCCAGTTGAACGCCAAACTGCGCCTGCTAGGGATCAATTTATGGGTCAATTCAACTTGTTTTGACGTTCGTCGTCCTGTGCAGCCCAGGGCAGTCATAGATTTACCGCGCCTCGCCAGGCATCCAGGCTCTGTGGGTGCATCCCATCGGGCATGCCAGTACGGGGGAAACAACTCTACTCGTCTAATGATAGCGGATTCCGGCCCCGAAATGACAGCAAATGAGCCCGGATGCTTCTCTCTGAAGCACTCCGTTCCACACAATATTGACATCGCATCCACCCCAAACATCCCGACGCTCCAGCACATCCAAGACATCTGAGAGAAACGCACTGCAATTCTTCGCCCTGTAAAGAGGGAAGCAAGCGCCTGGCAGCACAGCGTCCAGCCCACAAGGGATGCGACACCCAGCATGCATCAGGACGGGGAATGCATTTAAGCGAGCCGCCTCAGAGGCGGTCTATGGAAGGGCGCCAAAACGGACCCTCATCCACGCCTTATGTAATAGACTTACGGTAACGCAAAGCGTTCCTGGAAGGACAGCATTTTTGTGAAGATATTGGTTACCGGTGGTGCGGGGTATATCGGTGGTACCGTCGCAGCCCTTCTGGCGGGACAAGGCCATCATGCTGTGGTGTTTGACAACTTGAGCCATGCTCGGCGCGATCTGCTTCCGCCAGGTGTGGATTTTGTGGCAGGGGAGCTGGCAGACCGGACCGCAATTGAAAACCTTTTCATCGCTTCCAGTCATGCAGGTCAGCCCTTCGACGGCGTCCTCCACTTTGCCGCCCTGATCGAGGCCGGCGAATCCATGCAGCACCCCGAAATCTACTTCCGCAACAATACTGCTTCGACACTCGCCCTCCTTGAGGCCATGATTGCTCATGGTCCCAGGCGCCTTGTCTTTTCTTCCACGGCGGCCGTCTATGGCGAACCGGAGGTTGTCCCTATTCGGGAAGACGCCCGCCTCCAGCCCACCAATGCCTATGGCGAGTCGAAGCTGCTGGTCGAGCAGATGTTGGCCTGGTTTCACCGAATCCATGGCCTGCGTTCTGCCTCCCTGCGATACTTCAACGTCGCAGGCGCGCCCGAAGGCCCCGCTGCCGTGACGCGCGGCGAGGCTCACGAGCCTGAGTCGCATCTCATCCCGCTCATCCTCGATGTTGCCCTCGGTCGCCGCCCCTTCATCCGTATCTATGGTGACGATTACCCCACCCCCGACGGCACCTGTATTCGGGACTACATCCACGTCTCCGACCTGGCCGACGCCCACCTGCTTGCCCTCCAGGCGTTGGAAACCCCGGCAGCCGAGCAGGGCCGCCTGGTCTTCAATCTCGGCAATGGTGCAGGGTTCAGCGTCCGGGAGGTCATCGAGTCGGCCCGCCGCGTGACTGGCCACCCCATTCCCGCTGAAATTCAACCCCGTCGTCCCGGAGATCCAGCCGTCCTTGTCGCCAGCTCTGAGAAGGCGATCCGCGAACTCGGCTGGAAGCCGCGCTATATCCAGCTCGACGACATTCTGCGAACCGCATGGCTCTGGCACCAGAAGCGCTACCAGGCGTAAGGAACACCCCAGGACTACACGGGAACACGCCTCCTTCGCTTCTATCTTTCGTCTGACGGGCAGAACGGCAGGACGCGCCATGAGATCCAATCAGCCGACTCTGGTGAATCCATTTTTGTGCCTACTTCCGCCGCCATTCCTTGGTTTCTTGCCTGCGGTCGCTTGCACTGAGAAGTGCGTGTAATGTAGATGAAGGTCGGTCGCGTGCATGGCCTGATGTTGCCTTGGTAGATACTTTCCCTGCCTTGTTATGCGGATTCCATGTCTTCGACGCTTGCATCCGCGGGCCTGAACCTTGTTATCTTTCGCGTCGAAGAAAGTACCCTTCATCCTGTCGATCGAGGCTCTAAAAATCAGGACAATTCAAGGTAAAAAATGCGGATGCCGACTGGGCTTTTAGCGAGAAAGCGTTTGCAGAGGAACGCGAGGCTGCACGGCAGAGAGGTGAGTTGTCCCTGCCACCTGCTAAATTCAAGTAAAATAAGGCCTTACAACGAAAGTTTTTCAAAGTGAATTACCATAGTTTTGTTGACTTTGCGCTCCTTTCGTCCTATAGTTCGCTACCTAGGCATCTCATTTGTGATCGAGACCTGGCCAAGCTGGATAACTGAGCCATTTTGGTCATTGCGGCTTCTATTTTCAGAATTGCCTTTCTTACAAGGGAAGCTGTCGGGTGATACCAAAGGTTGTCAGTGGCTAACTTTCATTGTCATTGGGGTTCGTGGACAGCGAGTCAAGGTTACAGATGAAAGATATGTCTTGCACATGAGTTGAAGAGCGACCTAGTTCCGCGATCCGCCCAGAGTTCCATGAAGCGCGACTGGGCAGACAGATTCAGATTTTGATCGATGTTGAACGAACTGAAGAAATTCCCCCAAGGTGCCTTGTGAAGCCGCTTCTTCTTGTTCTTACTGTCATTCGAAATGCTGAGACGCGATCTTTGGCCAGAATCGTGCTTGAGGGTGCGGGCCATAGGGTGATCGAATCAGGCGGGTGCGCGCAGGCGCAGGCACTTTTAGAGAACGGACTCCGTCCTGATCTTCTCGTTCTCGAGTGTTCATCGGCGGAACTTTCGCTGACGGTCCGAGACTATAAGCTGATCGCTCTTGCCTCCTCCGGCAGCCTTTGCATCATCACGGGTCTGGGTGATCAAGAGGTGCGCGAGCGGGTTGCCGAGTTGCGGGGTGCGCAGTTTTTAACCCGTCCGGTAACGCGTGAAGATATCGAGTCGATCATCGACCGAATGGGCAGCACATCTGCAGAAAGAGGCGTGTGCAAAGGCGGCGCCCAACTGCGTACCGAGCCCATTGCCTCTGATGAGACAGACACGACTTCCATCGAAGCGTCGGCGGCTCCTTACATCGAGGAGCTTGGATCAGGCCGATACTTTCTGGCGGCTTCTCCCCAAATGCTGGAGATTCATCGCAAGGTGAAGTTGCTGGCCGACGTCGATGTCAACGTCCTGATACTCGGCGAGAGTGGCACTGGCAAGGAAGTTGTCGCACACCTGATTCACAAGAATTCGCAACGCGCAAGCGAGAGATTCCTCAACGTAAACTGCGCCGCGCTGCCCGCAGACCTGCTGGAGAGCGAGCTCTTTGGGCATCGGCAAGGAGCGTTTACCGGGGCAATCAAAGACAGAGCAGGGAAGTTTGAGCAGGCACATCGCGGCACACTTCTTCTGGACGAGATCGGTGAAATTCCTTTCCAGATGCAGGCTAAGCTCCTTCACGTGCTCCAGGACGGCCAGTTCACGCGCCTCGGCGGACAGGAATCTACAAAGGTCGACGTGCGCATCCTGGCAGCAACTAATGTTGAATTGGAAAACGCACTGATCGAGAAGACGTTCCGCGAGGATCTCTATTACAGGTTGAACGCAATTACCATCCATGTTCCGCCGCTTCGCGAGCGCCGCGAAGAGATTCCTTATCTGATTGAGGAAACGATTCGTCGCACACCCGCGGAGTTGAAGAGCGGAATCGAGAGCGGATTTCCCGCACGCCTGTTCGATGTGGCGCTCCTCTATGACTGGCGGGGAAATCTTCGCGAACTGCGTAACTTTGTCACGCGCACCATCATTATGAGAGATGCGGACGCCGCTGTGCGCGAGTTGGAGACGAAGATCGCGGCGGCAGGCAGTTCGGCACGCCAGGAAGAGTCGATTCCCGAAACTGTGCACCGTTCAGGTATGAGATCGATTGTGCGCGACGTGAAAGAGCGCACTGAAGTGCAAATGATGCAGGACGCTTTGGAATTGCACGGATGGAACCGGCGCCGCGCAGCGGAGCATCTCAAGATCAGCTATCGCGCCTTGCTTTACAAAATCCAGCAACACGGACTTTCGCCCAGGGCCCACATAGACGTGAATGAAGCGTTTTCAGCCCGATATTCTGCGCAGAGGAACGCCAATTAAGGCAATCTGTCTTTGCCTTTTGAAGACGCTACCGAGCGGTTGGGCTGGCTAGAAGCTCACCTGGATTTCGGGCCGGCTTGTGCCCAACCTGCCGTGGGCTGTGTCGTTCGATGACGATGGAAAACCTGGCTTACAGAGGGCACAGATCTGCTTTTCCCCGTTTCTCCACAAAAGCGCGGTTAGTTTCCCCGGCCGTGCTGCGCAGATAGAGCCTCCAGCCAAAGTAAAAACTGTGATTGCTTTTTGCGCAGTCGGCTCTTTTGCGCCTCCTCCTTATGCAACTGTTTGCAAGAGAATTGCGTGATGTATGCAAAACTTTGCAACCTTTGGTCTGAACCTCAATTCGCCTTCGTAATCTTGATTAATAACTCTTTTAATATTCGTTACTTGAGCCAATCTCTTGCGCCGTTGCTCGGTGCTGGATGTGGCCATCCTATTGCAGGTGAATTGGGAAAGCGAAGCGAAGGCAGCGCAAGGGTTTATGGCAGAAATTTTGACACAGGGCTATCGGATCGATTTAGCGGACTTGCCTGGGGAGACGGTTATCTTTGGCCGCACCGCCGGGATGCAACTCGTCCGCAGCAAGATCGATTGCGCCCTGGCCAATAAGCTGCCGGTTCTGATTCAAGGGGAGAGCGGGACGGGCAAAGAGATTCTCGCGAAATTTATTCACGCGCGCTCCAATCTGCCCCATGCTCCATTTGTGAAGCTAAATTGCGCGGCAATGCCCACCAGCGGACTCGAGATGGCATTGTTCGGCCCTCAGGGCCAGAGTTCAGTGAACGGAGATCTTGCCGCGCAGGCTCAGGTCGAGTTCGCAGAAGGCGGCACACTTTTTCTGGACGATATTGGGGCAATGGACCCGAAGTTGAGGAGCAAGCTGCAACACATCTTGCAGGACCTGCATGAAAATCGAGCCCGGCAATGGGACATGCCTCTGGCGCGTGCACGCATTGTTTGTGCAACGAACATTGATCCAGAGACTGCTTCAAAAAGGGACGCTGACGGGGAGTACTTATTCGACCGGGTTGAAGTGATCTGCTTGCGGTTGTTGTCGTTACGTGAGCGCAAGCAGGATATTCCCGAGCTCTTCGAGTATCTGCTGCAAAAGCTGGCCAGAAAGTTTGGAAGAGCGCCAGGTCAGATCAGTTCAACGACGCTGCAGGTGTTGATGCAATGGAGTTGGCCGGGCAATCTGCATGAACTGGAGAACTGGATCGCACGGTTCCTCATTCTTGGCAGCGAAGAGTTGCCCGGAGCGGCATCGAGACACAAGACAGCGCTGGCAGATACCGGCTGCCATAATCCCCAGAATGTTCCGATGGGAGGGGATACCTCTGTGACCGGCTATCCGATTACGAAGGAATTGATTCTAGATGCGTTGCAGGAAAACGGCTGGAGCCGGCGGCGGACCGCTCAGCAGCTCAATATGAGCTACAGTTCATTGCTCCAGAGGCTGGGAGATAGAGGGTTGCCCCATCGGCGAAGGAGCCACAGGGGGGTACCGCCGGTCCAGTGATTTGCGGGCCGGATCGTGCTCCCGTTTGGATTTGTGGTCGAATGGCCACGCGGCAAGCAGATTCACGAGGGAAGTTTAGGAGTGCTGGCATGCGGAAGATTGAACGCAAAAATGGGTCACTCATTACCTTGACGCGCACTCAGCGGAATAGGTAACTGGCTGGTAGAGGTTACGAATGGGGAATCGATCTACCACCAAACAGGCATTGTCGTAAGTACTTGAATTTCACGATGATGGGGGCGGAGTTTCAGGGCTTTCCGAGAACAGGCTCGATTCGGATTTTGTCACAAAATTGCCTTGAAATACCGCCCATGTTGGCGTAAAGTAAAGTTGAGCGCTGTAGCTCACAGGGCGAAGCTTTGTCTTGATTTGAATTATCGATGATGTTATCCAGCCGACAGAGCACGATGAATTGGGGATAGGAAACGGCATGCTGAGCGCGCAGAGTACCGACATCGCAGTACCCCCAAATGCAGGATGGTGGGCCCTTTACACTCGCCACCAGCACGAGAAAGTGGTAGCAGACATGCTGTCTACCAAGGGGTTTGAAGTGTTCCTGCCGCTCTATGACTCCATGCGCGTTTGGAAAGACCGGAAGAAGCTCATCTCCCTGCCGTTGTTCCCCTGCTATGTCTTCGTGCGGGGCGGCCTTGATCGCAAACTGCAGGTTGTGACGACCCCTGGGGTCCACATGATGCTCTACCGCGGCGAGCAGGTTGCAATCATTCCTGAAGAGGAGATCCGGTCCATCCGCAGGTCGATTGACGGCTCGTTGCGCGTGGAGCCGCACCCCTATTTGAAGTGTGGCGACCGTGTTCGCGTGAAGCGGGGCTCGCTTGAGGGCGTGGAGGGCATTCTGCTTAGGAAAAAGAATATGTGCCGCCTCATTCTTTCCGTCGACATGCTGGCGCAATCTGTGGCGGTCGAGATCGATGCCTCCGATGTGGAACCTGTGAAGCGGACAGGGACTGAGGGCGTCCTTGACTCTGCGGCCGTTGTGGGCGCTGCGAGGGCTTATGATCGTACCTTGACGGCACGAGACCGAGTCCTGGCTTCCTGAGCCTGAGGCAGTAGCATACTCGGGAGACTTGCAGGGCAACACAGCAAGCCATTGAGCAAGCCATTGCTCGATCGGCGCACAGCATGACCGTTGGTGATTCGCTCAGGCCAGCGCGCAGGACAACCCAGCTTGATAGGAACTGTGATGAAGGTCAGAGTAGAACCCGGGATGCAGTTGAAATTCTTATGCGGTTTTTTTCTATTCGCTTTTGTTGTACCGGTGATATCCCAAAGCCAAACGGTGGGGGCCAGTCCAGCCTCCAGCACGGAAATGGCGCCGGTGACAGACGGCCCAACCGCAAGCGGCAAGCCTCACGATGCCAGCTACATCATTGGCAACGACGACGTCCTGGCGATTAACGTCTGGCAGGAAAAGGAGCTTTCGCGCTCCATTCCCGTTCGGTCAGACGGGAAGATCTCGCTGCCACTCGTGGGAGAGTTGCTGGCGGCGGGCAAGACTCCGCTGCAACTTGAGCAGGAGATCGCCGAAAGGCTCCGGAGCTATATCACCGCGCCTCAAGTGACGGTGATGGTGGAGCAGGTTAACAGCAGAAAGTACAACATCCTTGGAGAAGTAACGAAACCAGGAGCCTATCCCCTCGCGGTGCCAACGACAGTGATGGATGCGATTGCGACCGCGGGCGGTCTCAGAGATTTTGCCAAGAAGAAGGGCATTTACATCCTTCGCCAGAACCCGAATGGCAGCGTGCGTCGAATTACCTTTAACTACAAGGAATTCATCAAAGGGAAGAACCCAGCACAGAACGTGATGCTCGAGCCGCACGATACCGTGATTGTTCCCTAAGGGCTGTCCATGCTGATGAAAATCTGCCTGGGTCTTGCATTGCTCGGCGCCCTGCCTGTGTGGTCCCAGGTAGAGCCAAGCGCAACGGGAGGCGCAGTCATCCCGGATACCGACTCTCAAATGGCTACCCCACCTCCCGTGAACGGGCAGGCTTATCCAGCCACAGTGGGCGCAGAGACCCGGACCAATTATCTTGCGGTCGGAATCACCGCTAATGCGGCCTACAACGATAATGTATTGCCGGGGTATGGAACTCAGCCGGTTAGCGATGAGTTGTACTCCATCTGGCCGGCGGTTACTTTCAGCAAGACGACACCTCGCCAGAGCGGTTCGCTGATCTACAATTCCGGCTACACTTTTTACCAACATACGAGCGCGCTGGATTATCTGGATCAAAACGCTGCATTCACTTTTCAGCATCACTTTAGTGCACGCACGACAGTGAATCTTTCAGATACCTTCTCGCAAAGCTCGGGAGTTTTCAATCAGCCATCCTCCTTTTCGGGAGGAGGCATATCCGGTTCAACATCCACCCCGACCCAGGCCATCATTGCTCCGTATGCAAACCAGATAACCAACGCTGCCAATGTGGGGTTGACTTATCAGTTTGCCAAAGATGCAATGATTGGTGGCAGCGCAAGCACTGCGCTGTTTGACTTCCCAAATCCATCGCAGGTCGCGGGCCTTGATAATTCACAATCCTATGGAGGGTCCGGGTTTTACGATCGCCGTCTGTCAAAGGATCAGTATTTTGGCGTAGTCTACCAATACTTAAGGACTACGACGACTCCAGTGCAATCGACTACGCAGACCAGCACACCTTCCTTGTTTTATACGCGCTACTTCAATAAGACTGTGTCCCTCTCGCTCGTTGCAGGTCCTGAGTATGTCGATTCTTCCGAGCCTGGCGCTCCATCCTACCAATCGTGGACTCCGTCGATCATGGCGAGCCTTGGCTGGCAAAAGAGCCATGTCAATTTTGCCGCCAACCTCATGCGGAGTGTCGCGGCGGCGCAGGGGCTGCCCGGCGTTTTCATTACAGAAAGTGCAACTGGCTCTGCGCAATGGCAGATTGTCAGAACCTGGACCGCGGGACTATCGGCAAGCTACTCAAACTTCCAGAACGCGACTCCAGTCATCTCACAAGGGTATCCCGGCGGACATACAGTGATGGGCACCGCTTCAGTCCAGCATGTATTGAGTGAGCAATTCAGTGCGCAATTTGTCTATACTCGCCTGCACGAAAGCTATGGCGGCATCGCGCAACTCTCCACTACCCCTGATAGTAATCAGGAGTCAGTTTCCATCACCTATCAATTTCGTAAGCCGTTGGGAAGATAGCTATGGCAGAAGAATTTGAAGAGCAGAATTCAGAACGGCCGGACATTGGGCGCTACCTCGACGTTGTCCGCCGCCAACATATCCCTTTTCTGATCGCCCTCCTTTTGGGATGGCTGATCGTATGGGGTGCAAGCTGGGTCTTACCTGCGCGCTATAAATCGACCACGTTGATTTTGGTTGAACAGCCCAGCATGCCCAAGAACTACGTGACGCCCAACGTGAGTGATGACCTGCAGAACCGCCTGCAGAGCATCACCCAGCAGATCTTGAGCCGCACGCGGTTGCTATTAATCATTAACAAGCTGCACCTTTATCAAGGCGGAAAAACGCATCTTTCTCCAGACGATGAAATCACGCAGATGCGTAAGGATATTGATATCGAACTGGTGCGCGATGAGCGCAGCAATGAGATCACTGCATTCAGAATTAATTATTCTGCCCGTGATCCATATGTGGCGCAGAAGGTCACGAGCCTTCTGACAGATCTGTTTATCAACGAGAACCTGAAGACACGCCAGCAGCAGTCAGAAGACACCACCAACTTCATCAAGAGTCAGCTTGAAGCAGCGCGCGTCAACCTTGCCGATCAGGAAGCTAAGGTGCGGGAGTTCCAGGCGCAGCACGAAGGGGAGTTGCCGTCTCAGCAGGCAAGTAACTTGCAAATTCTGAGCGGCCTGCAGTCGCAGCTACAAAACGAACAGGACGCATTGAACAGCGCTCGCCAGCAGCGGGTGTATTTTCAGGCGCTTATCGGACAGTATGGGGTCACTCAGACCACTTCGCGCGCTCCCGCAGGGCTGCAGGAACCGGCGCCCACGGCAGCCCTCGACTTGCAGTTGGAAACGCTGCGGGCAAAGCTCGCGAATCTGAGCTCGCGCTATACGGATCGCTATCCCGACGTGCTGGCTGTCAAGGAAGAGATTGCGAAGACGGAAGCTATGCGCGAGAAGCTGATTGCGGATTCCAAGAACGCCGATGGCAAGAGCACCAAGGGCGGATCGACAAGCAGCGCAACGACAGGGTCTGCAAGTATCTCGCCGCTTTCTCAGCTGCGTGGTCAGCTGGAAGCAAACCAGTTGGAGATTTCAAACCGCGAGCAATCCATTGCTGGACTGAAGGCACGCATCAATGACTACCAGCAGCGGTTGAACGCACAGCCGGCGACCGAGCAGAAACTTGCCGACTTGACGCGCGGATACGATCAGTCCAAAGAAAATTATGATGACCTGCTGAAAAAGGAAAACGAGTCCGAGATGGCCACGAGCATGGAGCAGATGCAGCAGGGTGAGCGATTCACCATGCTGGATCCTCCAAGCCTCCCAATCAAGCCCGACTTTCCGAACCGCTTGAAGTTCTGCGGGATTGGGCTGGGCGCAGGGCTTGGTTTGGGCATCCTACTTGTGGCGGGCATGGAACTTCTGGATGGACGGGTCCATAGCGAGCGCGAGATGAAGGCGCTGCTTCCGATCGCGGTCATCTCCGAAGTTCCGGAAATTCAGAGTCCTGCGGAGGAGCGGCGGCAACGTGTCAGGTTAGCATGGGGATGGGTGATGGCCATCTTCGTAGCCACGGTGATTATGGCTGGATCCGCATACAGCTACTTGCACGTTTAGGCTCCCCCGAGAATGTACAAAGACTTTTTTCAAATCGCGCGCAATCCATTTGATCTCACTCCAGATCCTGCCTGCTTCGTCCCTACAAGACGCCACAACGAGGCATTGGCTTCTCTCTACTACGGGGTCCGCCAACACAAGGGATTCATTGTAGTCACCGGGGAGGTCGGCACAGGCAAAACCTTGTTGCTGCGGTGCCTGCTGCAGACGTTTGAAGAGAGCGAGGACTTTGCCTACGCGTATCTCTTTAATAGCCGCCTCACGCCCACGGAGTTTCTTCAATACATACTTTCCGACTTCGGCTTGCCTGCAGCGGGAAAGAACAAGTCAGAGCTGCTGTTTGAGTTTGGGAGGTTTCTGTCGGCGCGAGGATCAAAGAACCTGACGACCGCCCTGATTGTAGACGAGGCGCACGACCTGTCTGAGGAGCTGCTCGAGGAGGTTCGCTTGCTCTCGAATCTGGAAACTCCCCAGGAAAAGCTGCTTCAGATTGTTCTGGTGGGGCAACCGGAGCTTGATCAGAAGCTGGACTCCTTTAGCCTGCGCCAGCTGAAGCAACGGATTACGCTGCGCACTCATCTTGCGCCCCTGACTTACGAAGAAACTGAAAACTACGTCAACCAGCGCTTGCAGGTTGCCGGCGTGGATGCTGATCGAAGTCCGCTGTTTCCAGCAGAGGCAATGCTCGAAGTTCACCGGCAGTCAAAGGGGTTTCCACGGGTAATCAATACGATCTGCGAGAACTCACTTGTCACGGCCTACGCGCAGCAGTCGAGATACGTGACGCCCGGGATTGTCGAAGCGGTTGCAAAAGAGCTGAGGCTTGAAGTTCAGCCCAAGACATAAGGTTGCAGACCACGAAGACAGCTCGGCCGTTTCTTTGAGCCTTGCAGCGATTGATGAGCAATCGGCGCCGTAGAGTGAAGCGCCCGACGACCACAATGCACTTTCGTAAGAATACGAAGACTGTGAAGTAGGTTGAGATGAGCCAGATATTTGATGCGCTGCAAAGGTCGGAATCCGAACGCGCCGGGGGTAATGCATCCGGTGTAGCGAACGCCGCCGAATTGTTGCGCAACGCGGAACAACAAGGCGCCATGAAGCTGCGCCCCCTGAATCGCGAAGAAACGCGCTCGGGCGTGGCGAAGCGGTCAGCGAACGGGCGGGAAGTCACGGCGCCATCAAGCGCTTCGGCTCCGGTCGCAACTGCCGCCCTTTTGGATCGCGAAGCTGAGTCGGCCAATAGCGACGCAGACATTCTCGGGCAGTTCGCCAGCGTGCGTGTCTCTCTTCCAGAGGAAAGCAAGCTGGTTTGTCTGTCGGCCCCGGAAAGCCCCGCAGCCGAGGCCTTTCGTCTTCTGGGCATCCGATTGAATGACTTGCGGCAGGTCCGCCCACTCAAAAAGCTGTTGATTACCAGTTCGATCCCGCAGGAAGGAAAGAGCATGGTCGCGGCGAACCTTGCATGCGTGCTTGCGCGCACGGATCGAGAGCGAATCCTTCTTCTCGAGGGCGATGTGAGGCGCCCATCCCTCTCTGAGACCTTCGGCATTGATCGCCTCCCTGGGATCTATGAGTGCCTGGAAGGGAAGCGGACCCTCGTCGAAAGCATTTACCGGCTTGAGGGAGCAGGCATCTGCATCATGCCCGCCGGCCGTGTCTCCAGCAACCCGCAAGATCTTCTCGAGTCTGACAGGGTGGGCCAGCTGATGGAACAGTTGTGTGCATGGTTTGACTGGATCGTGATGGACTCACCGCCCATCCTTCCACTGGCCGATACCAGCGTATGGATGCGTCTCGCGGACGGGATCCTACTGGCCACGCGACAAGGCAAAACACAGAAGCGCGCTCTCAAGAGCGGGATCGAAGCGCTTGACTCAGAGAAGCTGATCGGCGCCATTCTCAACAGCTCACGAAACCCTGAGCATTCTGATTACTACTACAGCTCGTACGGTGAGCCGGCGGATGAATAGCCGCTAGCAGATAGACCCTTGGCTGTGCATGTGGCGCGAAAACAGCTAGGGCATACAACGCAGAAATCCCTACCTCATTTTGCGCGAATCTATCAAAGACTTCCTCATTCACCATGAGGATTCAAGCAAGGCAACTCGAACGTCATATGAGATCAATGATTTTATTGATCGAGGAGTGAGCCGTGAAGCAAGCACGTAATCAGAAATCTTCGCCCCTTTCGGATCCGCTCTTGGAGCCTGTGCAGGCAATAGAGCGCACTGTTCTGGACGAGGCGAGTTTCAGGCAGACCATCGCCGTTGAGCGCAAGCGAACGGAGCGCTCGAAGGCTCCCTTTCTTCTTATGCTTGTAGAGGCGGGCTGCGAGCCATCTTCTCCGAGAATCTCCAAGGCGCTTGGGGCTATCTTGGCCGCTCTGCAGTCCTGCACCAGAGATACCGATGTCGTAGGTTGGTACAAGGAGCGTGCGACAGCGGGCGCGATCTTTACGGGACTCGAAGTCAATAGCCGGAATACAGTTCTGAATACGATCCTTGGCCGGGTGAGCGCAATGCTCAAAGATGAGCTCACGTACGAAGAGTTCAGCCAGGTAAACATCTCATTTCACTTCTTCCCGGACGACTGGGATCATGACAATCCAGACAGGCCGAGCAATCCTAAGCTCTATCCGGATATTGAGCACAAAGAAAAGGACAAGCGGCTCCTGTTGGTGCTGAAGCGCAGTGTCGATCTTCTGGCCGGCTCAGTTATCACGCTGCTTTGCGCGCCCCTGTTCCTGATCATTGCACTGGCGGTGAAGCTCACTTCGAAAGGCCCCGTCTTCTTCCAGCAGAAGCGTGTCGGACAGCACGGAAAGTGCTTTACCTTTCTCAAATTCCGATCAATGTATGTGAACAACGATGAGGCGGTCCACAAAGAATATGTTGTCAAGCTGATTGCCAATCAGGCGGAACTGATGCCGGCGGAGAAGGCGGAAGCTGGTGTTTATAAGCTCACCAAAGATCGCAGAATTACTCGGATTGGGCGGCTTCTGCGGCGCACAAGCCTGGATGAATTGCCGCAACTCTTCAATGTACTGAAGGGCGATATGTCCCTGGTGGGCCCACGCCCTCCGATTCCTTACGAGCTTGCAGCCTATCAGACCTGGCATCGCAGAAGGCTTCTGGAAGTGAAGCCAGGCATCACGGGATTGTGGCAGGTGACCGGCCGCAGCCAGGTTAGCTTCGATGAGATGGTTCGCCTTGACCTGCGCTACGCAATGACGTGGACGCCGTGGCTGGACTTCAAGATTCTGCTGCGTACTCCACGCGCGGTGATCAAGGGCTCTGGTGCCTATTGATGCACGCATGCGCAGTGTTTCACTTCCATCGAGACTGAAGTTGCGCCGCAACGATGGACGATGGATCTTCTCAAATCTTGAATTAGAAAAGTAGAGCGTATTTAAAGAGGCGGTGTGCAATGAAGTTCGGTGTGATCGGCTACGGCTACTGGGGGCCAAACATTGTAAGAAACCTGATGAGCCTGGATGGGTCACAGGTTGTCGCAATCGCGGAAATCAGTCAGAATGCACGTGCGCGCGCACAGAAGACCTACCCCGGCCTCAAGATCACCTCTGACACCGCAGAACTGCTTTCATCGCCAGAGATCGATGCTGTCGCCGTCATCTCCCCGGTCTGGACGCACTATGAGCTCGCCAAGGCCGCACTGATGAACGGTAAGCACGTCTTTGTGGAGAAGCCCTTCACGAGCAGCTCTGCTCAAGGGGAAGAGCTGATCAATCTTGCGCAGCAGAAGAATCTGACAATCATGGTGGACCATACCTTCCTGTTCACCGGAGCGGTGAAGAAGATTGGCCAGTTGATGGAAGAGGGAAGCCTCGGGAAACTTTACTATTATGACTCCACGCGCGTGAATCTCGGGCTCTTTCAGCACGACATCAATGTTCTTTGGGATCTTGCTCCGCACGACCTCTCGATCATGGATTATCTGATCAAGGAAAGCCCCGAGGCGGTCGTTGCGACAGGACAAGGACACCTGAACGGACATGAAGACGTGGCGTACATGACCCTCTACTTTCCGGACAAGGTGATCGCCCATATCAATGTGAACTGGCTGTCGCCGGTCAAGGTACGGACAACGCTGATCGGCGGCGAAAAGCGCATGCTGGTCTGGAATGATCTTGAAGCCGACGAGAAGGTGAAGATCTACGATAAGGGCGTCAATGTTACCAGCAAAGAGGGCGTCTACGACTTGCTGGTAAGTTATCGATCCGGGGACATGTACGCTCCGCAGTTAGAGCAGTATGAGGCTTTGCGGCATGAGCTTTCCTACTTTGTGGAATGCGTTGCGAGTGGCACAGTCCCATTCAATGATGGTTGCGCAGGTCTGAGAGTGGTCAGGATGCTCGAAGCCGCAAGTGAATCCATGAAGCGAAAGGGAGCGCTGATCAATCTATGAACTCCTACAACACCATCGCAGAAGACGTTAAACTCGGCCGGGATGTTCGCCTCTCCAAATTCATTAATCTCTACGGGTGTGAGATTGGCGATGAAACGAAAATCGGCGCCTTCGTCGAGATCCAAAAGAATGCCAAGGTTGGGCAGAGGTGCAAAATCTCCAGCCATACCTTTATCTGTGAGGGAGTTGTCATTGAAGACCAGGTATTTGTCGGCCACGGCGTGACATTTATCAATGACAGTTATCCTCGCGCTACCACGCCCGCGGGTGGCCTCCAGACGGAGGCCGACTGGAAGGTCGAGCAAACAATCATTCGCAAGGGAGCCTCGATCGGTTCCGGTGCGACTATTCTTTGCAAAGTTGAGATCGGCGAAAACGCAATCATAGGAGCCGGCAGCGTGGTGACGAAGAACGTTCCACCCAATGGGGTTGTGGCCGGTAATCCGGCCAGGGTTATCCGCTACCTTCAAGAGCCACAGAGCGACGAATGCTCAAAGCCGATTCCATTTCTTGACCTGGTCACACCACATCTTGAGCTCGAGAGCGAACTGGTAGAGGTCTTTCAGCAATGCATTCGTACTGCTGGATTCATCGGCGGCTCAATGGTGGAGGGATTTGAAGAGGATTTTGCCGGCTTCTGCAGTACGAAGCACTGTGTCGCGGTCAACAGCGGCACAGATGCACTGCGGTTTGCCTTGATCGCCTGTGGCATCCAGCCCGGCGACGTGGTGCTCACCGTTCCTCACACGTTCATTGCCACGGGTGAGGCAATCTCCCAGGCGCGGGCGATTCCAGAGTTCATCGATATCGATGAACGCACCTACAACATGTCCCCAATCATGTTGCAGCGATTTCTTGAGAAGCAATGCATGCGGGACAAGTCCGGGCGGCTGATCAGCCTTCGCCATGGACGGCCGGTCGCAGCTGTCGTTCCCGTTCATCTCTACGGCCAAATGGCCGATATGGACGCGATCCTGCAGCTTGCCGAGCAGTATGGCCTAACCGTGATTGAAGATGCCTGCCAGGCGCACGGTGCAGAGTATTTCTCTAAGCGGGAAGGCAGGTGGATGAAGGCAGGCTCGATGGGGAAAGCTGCCGCATTCAGCTTTTATCCCGGCAAGAATCTTGGAGCGTGCGGTGAGGCTGGAGCGGTGACAACCGACGACGCCGCGCTTGCCGAAAAAGTCAAAATGCTGCGTGACCACGGGCAGGTGATGAAGTATCACCATGATGTTGAAGGATACAACGGGCGTCTGGATGCAATGCAGGCCGGAATTCTGCGCGCCAAGTTGCCTCATCTCGCAAAGTGGAACTCGCAAAGGCGGGATTGCGCAATGGAATATGGGCGCCTCCTAGCGGCGCATGAGGGAGTGGGTCTCCCCTACGAGCCTTCGTGGTCAAAGGCGGTCTACCACCTTTACGTGGTGAGAACCAGTGATCGAGATGGCATGGTCAACCATCTGAAGCAGGCAGGGATCGGCACGGGCATCCACTACCCCATCCCACTACACCTACAGAGAGCCTACGCTTCATTGAGTTACAGTGTGGGGGACTTTCCAGTAACCGAGCAAGCGGCCACAGAGATTCTGTCGCTACCGATCTTCCCCCAACTCACCGGAATTCAACAATCGCGAGTGGCTCATGAAATTCGCACCGTCACTTCCGTGAGCCACGAGCGATCGGAAGGTGCATTCAGCAAGATATTTCAAAGATAGAGAACGCCTCTCCTGCGAGTTTCTATAGAAACCGCCGTGAGTGTTTCCTTTGCTGTTCATACGGGTGATTCTACCTGCCATAGCTCTGTGCGCTTTAACGCAGAACGTGCCAAGATCGACACTTGCAATTTTGGTTCCATCAGAGGCACGCGAGCAGCGGAAAAGGCATCTCAGTCGATCAATCAGGCCAATGAGAAAAAATGTCCGGGAAAATCAACTACGTAATCATCACACCCGCGCGGAACGAGGCTCAGTACATTGAGCTTACGATAAGGGCCATGGTTGCGCAGACTCGTCTTCCTCTTAAATGGGTCATCGTAAGTGATGGTTCAACAGACGGAACAGACGAAATTGTGGGCAAGTATACTGTCGAGCATCCATGGATTGAACTGCTCCGAATGCCAGAGCGGCGGGAGCGGCATTTTGCCGGGAAAGTGCACGCCTTCAATGCAGGTTATGAGCGGGTTAGTGGCCTCCATTTCGGCATCGTCGGTAATCTCGATGCAGATGTTTCCTTCGAGTCCGATCACTTCGCGTTCCTGATCGGAAAAATGGAAGAGACTCCGCAGCTCGGCGTTGCGGGCGCGCCTTTCCGCGAAGGGACCTATCAGTACGACTATCGCTTCCAGAACATCGAGAATGTCTGGGGCGGCTGTCAGCTGTTTAGGCGCGAATGCTTTGAAGCGATTGGCGGCTACTTGCCCTTGAAAGGTGGCTGCATCGACCACGTCGCTGTCCTTTCTGCGCGACACCACGGCTGGCAAACGAGAACCTTCACTGAGAAAGTTTGCTTGCACCATCGTCAGATGGGGACTGCGCTCCAAGGTAGCTTGACGGCAAAATTCAAGTTTGGCATGAAGGACTACTCCGTCGGCAATCATCCCCTTTGGGAGTTATTTAGGATGTTCTACCAGACCACGCGCCGCCCTTTTGTGGTCGGTGGTTTAGCGCTTGGGATTGGCTACGCTTGGTCGCAAATCCGAAGAACAGAAATTCTACTCTCCCCGGAACTCGTGGCCTTTGCGCGGCGTGAACAACTGCAGCGGCTGAAGAAATTCCTTACCAGAAAGCCACAAGTCTCTGGGAATGAACTTGTGGCGGTACCTCAGGTCAGCGCTTCAGCAAGCTCCAGACCTACTTCACGGGTCGGAGTACAGAACAAGTAATCGGCAATTTGTTAGCAGCGAAGACTTTCTGAAGCACTATAGCCTCCTCGCTTATCCGCAGACCCAATCCAGCCACGACCAAGTTCTTTGAGCAGCGAATTCGGATTTTTCTTGAATAGCGAAACCCACCAGGGAACTGAAATGCACAACTTTCCAGATATAGATCAAAGCGAAAAATATGGTTATATTATTGGAAAGCAGGATTTAATCCTCGTGACAGGCGCTGCCGGCTTTATCGGGTCCAAAGTTGTCACAAGCCTTCTGGAAATGGGATTCTGTAACTTGCGGTGCTTGGTAAGATCTGATCGCTCGAGCGCTAAACTTAAGTCTCAGATACGTCGCTTCGAAGATGCATCACGCATTGAAATTCTTCAAGGGAATCTTCTGTCGCGCGACGATTGCGCTCGGGCAATCCATAGGGCTGCTGTTATCTTGCACCTCGCCGCTGGCCGCGGCGAAAAGTCGTATCCTGATGCACTTTTGAATTCGGTCGTTACCACTCGCAATCTTATTGAGGCTTCAATATCCGAAGGTAGCGTGCTGAGATTTGTCAATGTCAGCTCCTTTGCGGTCTACTCGAATATAGACAGAGATCGAAGGCGGCCTTTGGATGAGTCGTGCGCACTTGAAGCGCGCCCAGAACTCAGAGGAGACGCTTATACATTCGCCAAGGTCAAGCAGGACGAGATGGTCATGGACTATGGTCAGAGATGCAACTTCCCATTTGTGATTGTCAGGCCAGGGCATGTTTATGGACCAGGTAATGAAGCCATCAGCGGGCGCGTAGGAATCGATACGTTCGGTATATTTCTTCATCTTGGCGGACCGAATCGCATACCCTTCACCTATGTAGACAATTGTGCTGACGCAATTGTACTGGCGGGATTGAGATCTGGCATAGAAGGTGAAGTGTTCAATATTGTGGATGATGACTTGCCAAGAAGCCGCCGCTTCCTGTCTGAGTATAAAAGAAACGTGCAACATTTTCGTTCATTCTATCTTCCGCACTTCATCAGTTATCTGCTTTGCTGGCTCTGGGAAAGCTTCTCAACTTGGTCACAAGGACAGTTGCCGCCGGTCTTCAATCTCAGACGATGGCACTCGGTTTGGAAAAATACGCGTTACAGTAATAAGAAACTAAAGGATCGACTGCATTGGACACCTAGGGTCTCTATGGAGGAAGGGCTTCGCCGCTATTTTGAGGCATGCCGGGGTGGAGGGACAAATGCTTAGAGTCGCAATTGTTGGATGCGGTAAGATCGCAGACTCACACGCAGAACAAATACAGAGAATATCTGAATGCGAAATTGTTGGGGTTTGCGACCGAGAACCGCTCATGGCCAAGCAACTTTATGAGCGATTCCCAGTCGAGAGATACTTCAGTAGCGTGCAACAATTATTGGAGGAAGCCCACCCTGATGTTGTCCACGTTACTACTCCTCCAGCTAGTCACTATAGTATCGCCAACCTCTGTCTAGAGGCGGGATGTCACGTATATATAGAGAAACCCTTTACAATCTATGAGAACGAAGCCCAAAGATTAATCGATCTGGCGATCGCAAAGAACCTGAAGATTACTGCTGGGCATGACGATCAGTTTAGCCACGTCTCCCGAAGAATGAGGACGCTCGTCCAGGAGGGCTATCTTGGTGGGACACCGGTGCACGTGGAGAGCTACTACTGCTACGAAATGGGGCATTCAGTTTACGCGTCTTCGCTCCTGCAGGATAAATCGCACTGGGTGCGCCAACTACCTGGAAAGTTGCTACAGAATGTGATAAGCCACGGAATCGCCAGGATTGCAGAGTTTTTAACCGGCGAATCGCCGAAGATCATCGCGCACGGATTTACAAGTCCCGTTCTCCGGAAGCTAGGTGAAACCGAAATCATAGATGAATTAAGAGTGATAATAAACGACAAAGATTGCACAACCGCCTATTTCACATTCTCCTCGCAAATGCGCCCCTCGCTGCACGAGTTTCGTATCTATGGCCCAAAGAACGGCTTAATCCTGAATCAAGATGAGGAGACGCTGGTAAAGCTAAAAGGAGCGATGTACAAGAGCTACGCAGCAAAGTTTGTTCCTCCAGTAATCGTTGCGGGGCAAAACCTTAGAAATGTGCATACGAATCTAAGAACTTTTTTAGCAAGAGATTTTCACATGAAATCCGGTATGAAGCACTTAATAGAATCCTTCTACCGTTCGATTGTGGAAGACACTGCGCCCCCGATTCCTTACCGGGAGATTCTTTTGACTGCGAAGATCATGGAGACGATTTTTACGGAACTTGATGAGCAACACCGCGAGCATGCACTGCGCATGGAAAGAAGTTTGACCGAAGGAGTCGCGACTGTTCCAGACTTCGAGTGATAATCGCAGAAGTGCTACTGATCCGTCCTGCCCACCCCCCCCGCAAACTCAACTAAAGAGCTCGGAGAAAGCGCCACCGCAGATGGAACTGGCCCTCGCCTAATTTGGATATCAGTACCTACTGCACAAGCGTGCCTACTCAAAACGCCGGATCAACAAGGGGCTTTCTTAGGCAGCAAAGCGAGCAGTGCATAACTCGGATCAATAAATGAGTGTGATATACCAGAATTGCCAAAAGGATCACTGGTCATGAAAGTTTGCGGCAAAGACATTAAGATACAAGGGAGATTCGTGCGAATTGCACGCTTGGAAGGAGAAAAGTACACATTCCCAGAGGATCCGGATCTGGTCTTGACGGAACTACGGAACTGTGGAACTCGCATCGATATATTCACTTTCCTCCAGAAGTTGCCCGAGAGTACAGCACGATACCGGTATTCCTTTGAGATGGATAATTTGGCTGTACTCCCAGTATCGACCTTTGATCATTGGTGGAACAATCAAATTCGCTCCTACCCCCGCAACAGGGCTCGTCAAGCCGAAAAGCGGGGAGTAGTGCTGCGCGAGGTTCCATATGGCGATGAACTGATTAAGGGCATTTGCGGAATTTATAACGAAACTCCAGTGCGCCAGGGAAAGCGGTTCCCTTTCTACGGGATGACATTGGAGCGGGCACGAGAATATGCTGGGACGTTCCTTGATCGCAGCACTTATCTTGGTGCCTTTTTAGGCGAGACGATGATCGGCTTTATCAAGCTCACTATGGATGATAGTCGAAGCCAAGCTTGTATCGTGCACATCCTTTCCATGGTGCAGCACAACGACAAAGCTCCGACCAATGCGCTGATTGCCCAGGCAGTTCGCTATTGTGCCGAACACGCTATTCCTTATCTTGTGTACGAACACTTCAATTACGGTAATAAGCAAGGTGACAGCCTTAGTCACTTCAAAGAGGTGAACGGTTTTCAGAGAGTCGATCTGCCACGCTATTATGTCCCAATCACGCACCTTGGTCGGGTAGCCCTGCGCCTAGGCTTGCACCACAGGTTGGCGGATCACGTTCCCGAATCCGTAGCTGCTAGGCTTCGTGAACTCAGAAAAGCTTGGTACCGCCGTGAAATTCAAACCTTGAAAGAGTCCTGAGAGTAGTCGTATGCCTGGAATCGTCGGATTAATTTCCAAGAAGCCACGTGAGTGGGCGGAGCAACAGCTTACCCGCATGGTCAAGCCCCTTCTCCATGAACGTTTCTACGTGACAGGAACTTGGATCGACGAGTCCCTGGGAGTGTACGTCGGGTGGGTGGCGCGGGAGAACTCATTCGCTGACGGGATGCCCATTCGCAATGAACGCGATGATGTTGTGCTTGTTTTTTCAGGCGAGGACTATCCCAAACCGGGCACCGCTCAACGCCTCAAGGAGCGAGGGCATAGATGCGAAGAGACCGGTCCTTCCTATCTAGTCCATCTTTATGAAGACGATCCGCACTTCTTGAAGAATCTAAACGGACGCTTCCAAGGCTTGTTGGCAGACCGCTCACGCGGTACGGCGACTTTGTTCAACGATCGTTTTGGCTTGCAGCGGGTTTACTTCCATGAGGCCACGGATGCGTTCTATTTCTCGGCTGAGGCCAAGTCAATCCTCGCAGTGCGGCCCGAGTTGCGCAACGCAGATCCAAGAGGGCTTGGCGAATTCATCGCTTGCGGCTGCGTTCTGGAGAACCGCACGCTCTTTCATGGCATCGATGTTCTGCCGCCTGGATCGGCTTGGAGTTTTCGGGGCGGCACACTCGAGCAGAAAGTCGCCTACTTTGATCCGCGCGAATGGGAAGATCAAGAGCCGCTGGATGCCGAAAGCTACTACACTCATCTGCGCGACGCCTTTAGAACCAGACTTCCACGCTATTTCGATGGCAGAGAGCGCGTTGGCGTCTCGCTGACGGGCGGTCTTGACACGCGCATCATCATGGCCTGGCGCAAGGCCTCTTCCGGCTCGCTGCCCTGCTACACATTTGGCAGCATGTACCGCGAGAACCAGGACGTGCACCTAGCCCGGCGTGTGGCAGAAATCTGTGGTCAGTCCTATCAGGTAGTTACAGTGGACGGTGAGTGCCTGAAGAACTTTTCACACTACGCAGAGCGTACTCTTTACCTGACAGACGGCTGCGTCGATGTTAGCCGGTCTGCCGATCTCTACAACAACCAAATGGCCCGACAGATCGCTCCTGTACGAATGGTTGGTACATTCGGCAGCGAGATTATCCGGGGCGACGTTATGTTCAAGGCAGTGATGCCTTCGCCCGGTATTTATCAACCTCAGGTTCTCTCACAGATTTCGCAAGCATCAGAAACGTATAAGAATCAGATCAGTGGTAATAGGAAAAGCGTAGTGGCCTTCCGTCAGCCGGCGGCTTACCATTTTGGCGTGCTGATGTTGGAGCAGTCGCAGCTCACGCTGCGTTCGCCTTACTTGGATAACGAAATCGTGCGGACCGTGTTCCGCGCACCTAGAGTTGACTCGGGCGAAGATGTGCGGCTGCGGCTCATTCGTGAGGGCAGCCCGGAGCTGGCCCGTCTACGCACGGATCGGGGTCTCGGGCTCGCGAATCCGATCGTGTCAGCAGTCAGGCGGGCCTACTTGGAGTTCACGTTTAAAGCCGAATACGCGTATGACTATGGGATGCCGCAGTGGGTTGCCAAAGTGGATCACGCGCTCGCGCCGCTGCACATGGAGCGTCTCTGGATGGGCCGGCACAAGCTTTTTCATTTTCGATGGTGGTACCGGACCATTCTTGCAAACTATGTTCAGGAGATACTGCTCGATCCGCGGACGCTCTCGCGCCCCTATCTGGAGCGAAGCGGAGTCCAAGCGGTAGTGCGCGGCCATCTAAAGGGAAATCGCAACTACACGACGGAAATTCACCGCCTTCTTTCGTTGGAATTGCTGCACCGGCTATTCCTGGACGCCTGATAACTGTTCACGGCCAGATCCAAACCGCGACACAATTGGACTAGAATGAATCCTTCGCTTGCCAGCCTTATTTGCGCCTGCGGAATTGCCGGGCTGTTTTATCTTGATCGAGACAAAACGATCCGCACTTCCAAAGCTCTCTGGATCCCGCTTACCTGGATCTGGTTCATTACCTCAAGAACGGCGTCGAATTGGCTCGGTGCCAGCCCCACCGGAGGCAATGTGCAGCTTGATGGCAGCCCACTGGACGCCGCTGTGTTCGGAGTTCTGTTGGCTGCCGCCGTTGTTGTCTTAATTCGCCGCAGGCGGCGGACATGCACTTTACTCGCGGCAAGCTGGCCGATCTTGATTTACTTCTTCTATTGCCTCATCAGCATTGCCTGGTCATACCATCCCGATGTTGCGTTCAAGCGCTGGATAAAAGCCATCGGCGACCTAGCGATGGTCCTGGTCATCGTCACAGATGGACAGCCGGTTTCCGCGCTTTGCCGCCTCTTTTCACGCGTCGGTTTCCTGTACTTCCCCACTTCAGTGTTATTTATCAAGTATTATGGGGAACTGGGCAGGGCGTACGATCCCGCCGGGGGGCTGGCGAATACCGGGGTGTCGACAAACAAAAACTTGCTCGGCGTCACCTTACTGGTCATTTCATTGGGCACAGTGTGGCACTTGCTCAGTCTCCTGCGCGCAAAGAACCATCCTAACCGAGGTCGGCACCTGCTGGCGCACGGTGTGCTCCTTGCTTTCGGCATCTCACTTTTTGCGATGGCCGATTCGGCCACCAGTACCTCATGCTTCATCCTCGGCTGTGGCCTCATCCTCGCAACACAGCTTACCGCAATCAAAAGCCGGCCTGCCCGAGTGCATGTGCTTTGTCTAGCGATTGTTCTTACCGGGGGACTCACTTTTCTCTCCGGCGGCACAGCAGGCGTCGCGCATGCTTTGGGTAGGCAGTCAAGTCTTTCGGGGAGAACGGACATTTGGGCGGCCGTGATTCAAGCTTCCGGGAATCCGGTGATTGGTACCGGATTCGAGAGTTTCTGGATCAGCCCAAACGTGCAGGTGTTTAGTCATATCCTTAAGGCCAAGGGCTGGTGGCACCCGGAGGGTCTCAACGAAGCGCACGATGGCTATTTAGAGGTTTACTTGAATCTTGGGTGGATTGGAGTGTGCCTAATCTCCACAATCCTTATAAATGGCTATAGGCGTGCCGTTGCGGCATTCCGGCTAAACCCGCCCATAGGCGGTTTGATGCTAGCCTATATTGTCGCAGCTGCAGTCTACAGCATAACCGAAGCGGGATTCAGAATGATGTATCCGATGTGGTTCTTTCTCTTACTCGCCATTGTAAGTGCAAGCGGGATCGTCGAAGGCTTGTTTGAACTGGTTCCGAAGGCCGCCACCGAGTCAGGGAGGCTGCAGAGCTTCCAATCCGCACGACATTCAAACAAAGTGATCAAGCCACTGCGTTCTAGTGCATTTTTGTTATAATCTAAGCCCCAAATAGCATTATATTTGTCATCAAGTTAGCCAAAGTGGTTGACGAGGTCGTGATCAATGAACACGAAGTTGCTGATGCGGAGCGTGCTGTCTCGCCTTGGGGTTTCAGTCACGCGTTTTCCCGGTCCTCACATGTTGTCGCGCGAAGTTGGGCGGTTGCTTCGGGATCTGGACATCAACATTGTTCTCGACGTAGGAGCCTTCCGTGGTGCCTACTGCGAGACCTTGCGGACCGAGGCAAAATATGCCGGAGCAATTGCAAGATTTGAACCATGCGGGACATCGTTCCGTGCGCTCAGCGCCAAGATGTGCGCAGATCGGAAGTGGCGCGGATACCCTTTGGATTGGCCGACCGTGATATTACCGCTGCACTGAACGAGTTCGACCAAGGTGAAATGAACTCGCTGCTGACTCTTCGTGAAGAGGGTGCGCGCGCCTACGAGGTCGGAGCGGACGGCAGAACGAAAGAAGAAATTCAGCTTTACAAAATTGACACAATTTGGGATGAGATTATGAGCGGCGTCAGGTCGCCACGATGTTTTCTAAAGACAGATGTGCAAGGTTTAGACACTGCGGTTGTATTAGGCGCGATTGATCATCTTCAATTCATCCATGGCATTTAGTCGGAGTTACCTGCTGTCGAGATTTACGAGGGGATGGTCCCAATGGCTGAAGCGTTGCAGCTGTACCGGAAACTCGGGTTCGTGCCCATCGGTTTTTATCCCCTGGGCACACGGGATGCTTATAGTGTTGCACCGGAGTTCGATGTTGTTTTCAAACGTTCCCATGTTCCACCCGCTCACTAGTTAGCTGCCAGGGCACTTTCTCAATTAGCTCCCAGTTAGCAGGAAATTCTAATATCCAAAAAGCAAAGCGTATGCCCAAGAGCGCGCCCCGTCTGGGCGGTCATTTGGCCTTTTAGCGCCATGTTGGACAATTCTACTAATTCATGCAAGCTCGCCCTTGGCTCACTGGACTAATATTTCCTGTCATCCGGCAGAAAGCACGAGAACCAAATGTCGGAATGGGAAGTCACTTGCACAAGGAGGAATATCTGATGGCACGGCCGTGGAGACCTCATGATTTCGACTCATTGTATGAACGTTACATTTGTCGAGATGAAATGCAATTTGGTGGGCGAGCTTACTATAAGAGATATCGCTCACGTTACAAAGAATGCATTCAACGATTTGCTGCGTTGGCTCCAGCTCATCCTGTTGACGTCCTGGATGTAGGAGGAGGCCAGTTGGCCCTAATGGTCACCAAATTGTGGAACGACCACGGCGTTGCCGTGGACCTTCCCGGGCCACATCTGTCGTACATGGCGGAGAATGGAGTGGAGACAATCCATTGGAATCTATGCAAGTCTGAGATGCCCTCTGACGCGAGATTTGACTTCGTATTTTTTTCTGAGGTCATCGAGCACCTACCGATACCGGGTTATATCGCACTGGGACGTCTCCGGAAAGTTCTGCGGCCTGGCGGCGTCATTATCTGCACCACGCCAAATCTCTACCGCCTCCGAAACGTAGTCTATATGTCTCTGGGGCTGCCCATCTTCGACAATTTTCAATATCCAGATGACGAAGTCGCTCTCGGCCATGTGCTTGAATATAGCCGCGATCATCTCGATTGGCAGTTTAAGAAGGTCGGATTCGCACAATACCGCGTAGAATATTCTCAGATGCACCACCTTCCTACGAACCCACTCTTTCGACCACTTTCTCTGCTGGGTTATCCGCTGCATATCGTTCCTCGCTGGCGCGACTATTTGGTCGCAACAGCGTACGCACCGGCCAACACCGAGTAAATGGGCGCCCTGAATCGAGGCTCCGTCGATTTATCGCGTAATCGGAAAGATGCTGACGAGGGCTGGGTTACCGCACTGGTGTCTAGACAGTCACACGAAGTTGGGCAGTGGGCGATGCCTTCGGACCGTCTCAGGTTAGACCGGCAGCGGAGCGGGGGGGGGGCAAAGAAACCTGACTCAAGTAGTAAGCGAAAGTTGCCACAATGCTGGAAGCCCCTCTAAAGAACATTGCATACTGGTGAAGTCAACTTGAACGAGGTAGTAAGGGGTGCCAAGGGGGGCAGGTTCACCAAGTCCGCTTCGGTACGAACCGAAGTGGTCCTAGAACCCATTGCCATCGGTGCCAGCGCAATATTCAAAAGCCGCCCGGCAGGGTCGCAAGCTATTTCGCTCCCCAAGACGTCGCCTATGCCGAGTAAGTCAAACTCTTCAGAGCCGGATCAATAATGGAAGATCTCTATGAATGAGGAAGTTAGTTTCGACAAGATTCGCTATGGAAGGCTTGCTGAGCTGGATTCCCTGCGCGGCATCGCCGCCTTGAGTGTGGTTTTTACCCATTTTAAGCTCTTGTGGGATGTAAGATTCTTATCTAAGTCTGTTCTATTATTTGTCAGGTTACCACTTAAGATCGTTGCAAATGGCCATGAATCTGTCATGTTATTCTTTTTATTAAGTGGATTCGTTCTTTCGATTCCATTTCAATGTGATAAGGCTCAGCCATATAGGGTCTTTCTCGTCCGTCGCATTTTTCGACTGTACATCCCATATCTGGCAGCACTGACCCTTGCAATCGCTGGAGCTGCTACTTGGCATGGCCATTTGCCTGTGAGTGCGTGGTTCAACACTACATGGTCGGGTCCAGTTGATTGGAACCTTGTGTTGCAGCACGTGCTCTTTTTGGGAAAATACAACAACACACAGTTCAACACTGCGTTTTGGTCATTGATTATCGAAATGCGCATTTCGATCATTTTCCCTTTGTTGTGCACCCTTGCACTAAAGTTAAGGTCACAACACACTCTCGGATTGGCAGTTGTCACTGCAGTCATTTCCGATTTCCTTAATTCGCGGTTGCCTGGATTCAACGAAGTATTCATGACGACCCATTACAGTGCGATATTTATCGCTGGTATTTATTTGGCAAGAGAGCGGACAACGATCGCGGCGCTCTACAGGGCCCAGAAGCGCAGGACGAAGATGGTTGGATTTGCGATTTGCTTGATGTGCTTTGCTTTTGGAGGGTCGATGGTAAGTCAGATGTTTCCACAGAGCAACGGCCCGTACTTACCAGCAGATTGGCCTCCGACAATAGGGGCGATGGGCTTTATTGTTATTAGTTTGAATTCACTCTTGTTCCGTAGGATGCTACTCAGTCGGTGGATCTGTTTTTTAGGCAGAATTTCCTATAGCCTGTATCTGACTCATGCCACAGTGCTATTTGCATTAGTGCATTTGCTATATGGACATATCCCTTTAATGACCATTCTCCCCGTCTATCTTCTTTTCTCATTTGCGATTTCGACTGCCTTTTATTACACCGTTGAACAGCCTTCCATGAACTGGGGTCGTATTGTGGGAAGGAGGTTATTGCGGCCGAAGGCAGAGAGTGGATCGGTTGCGACTACAGTCATTTCCGAGTAGGGCACCCCTGCTGTGGGGTACCAGACCAATGGTCGTGACAGTGGTGTCCGAGAAGAATTCCTAAAGCGTGAGTCCTGTCGTACAGTGCCGAATCAATAATGGCTCTGAGTCTCGCATCAAGAAGAAATCACGAGATTGTGCTGTCATTATTGTTTTTCAGTCCGAGTTCACCATTGTTATTTAACGATTCACCAACATCAAGGTAAAGATCAGGATAAGAATTGAAGCCTTTCCAGTCAGACGGCACCTTTCACCCTATCGCCACGGGCAAGGGACTTCGCCGCACCGCAGTTCGAGGCGCCGGGGCGTCCATCGCCGGTTCGGCTGGAAACTTCGCTGTGGGAATCGGGTCAGTAATCATCCTAGCACGGCTGCTTACCCCCGCTGATTTCGGAATCGTGACCATGGTTACCACTTTTAGCCTCCTGTTGCGCAGCTTCGGTCTGAATGGATTCACGGAATTGATCATGCAGCGCGAGGAACTCACAGATTCTCTCGCGAGCAATCTCTTCTGGATTAATGTGGGCATCGGCACGATTCTCACGCTGGCATTCGCCTGCTCAGGTCCATTGCTTGTGCTTTTCTATCACAACTCGGAGGTAGCCAAAGTAACTGAGGGTATGTCGCTGACGATCGGGATTGGCTGCTTTGGGTATATTCACCTGGGGCTGTTGCAGCGCGCCATGCATTTCAGGAGTACTGCAATCATCAATTTCACTGGACAGGTACTCCAGGTGATCATCTCTATCGTCCTGGCGATGGCGGGATGGCACTATTGGGCGTTGGTTTGGGGCAGTGTAACGCAGACGGCGGTCGCGGCAGCGGGTGCGTGGTGGATGTGCCGATGGATGCCGAGTCTGCCGAGGCGCGCCTCGGGCACCGGTTCAGGGTTGAAGTTCGCAACGAACGTCTATGCGCGTTTTGCTTTTGGTTACGTGACTCGTAACACGGACAACCTCCTCGTGGGCTGGCGGTATGGGGCTCGCACTCTTGGATTTTATAAAAAGGCATATGACTTGTTCGTTCTTCCAGAATCGCAATTGTTAGTTCCGCTGAGCGCCGTCGCCGTGACTACACTCAGCCGGGTCAACCGGGACCGCGAACAATTCGAGCGCTACTTTCTGCGGGCGGTATCAGTCTTGGCGCTCGTAGGAATGGGTATCGGAGCGGATTTTGCCTTAGTAGGTCAGTATCTTATCCGCTTTCTTCTAGGGCCTGGTTGGGAGGAGGCTGGCAGAATCTTTGCGTTATTCGGTCCGGGAATCGGCGTTATGTTGCTGTACAACACGCAAGGGTGGATTCATCTTTCGATCGGCCGTCCCGAGAGGTATTTTCGCTGGGGTTTGATGGAGTTTGCGTTTACCCTCACTCTTTTCTTGCTGGCTTTACGCTGGGGTCCTTCCGGAATCGCGCTAGCTTGGACGACTTCCTATTTTCTCCTGATGTTTCCAGGCTTCTGGTATGCCGGAAAGCCAATCGGACTCGGAATTGGGCCCGTATTCGCAGTCATCTGGAAATTTTTTGTAGCATCGGTAGGAGCTGGCTATGGCACTGCGCTCAGCATCAGGGCCATGCCCTTTTTTACGACAACGTTCGGGGCCCCAGGTGCTCTCGTAAGGATGGTTTCAATTTCTTTGGTATTTTTCGGACTGTATATGGTCGGAGTCATTGCGTTGCACCAAGGGCTTAAGCCCCTCAGGGAGACAGTTGGCCTCCTTCGGGACCTGCTGCCAGAACGTAAGTTGAAGACAGCGTTCCTTGAAACTGTAGATACGAAGGGTGCGTAGGCCATTCCTGCTTGGGGCAGAGAAGGTAAGTAGCAAGCGGAAGCTTTGGCTTCCCAGGGTGATACCGAATCTCAAACCGTGAGAGCATACTCAAGGAATGGCATCGATCGGAAGACCTTTCGGCCGTACTTGACTCATGTAATGACGAAAGCAGTGATGTTTTTCTGGAAGCACCCGCAGCTTCGTTTGCTCTTCAATCCAAGCTTGGGAAACAGTCGTTCACGAGGAGATCATAGATGAGTCGATTGCGGATTTTGCTGTTAGCGCCGGACTGTGATCCGACGCGTGTCAGTATTCCTTTTGTCACTTATTCTCATGCGGCCGCGCTCGCAAAACTACATGACGTCGCTTTGGTTGTCAGATCCTCCGTCGAGGACCATGTGCGCAGTGCAAAGGCGCAGTTCCGCACCATTGAGGTGGTCCGGATGCCATGGCTCGAGCGCATCAATGCCTGGGTTTTCCAAAAGATCTTAAGAGGCAACTACGACACCCAGATGGTGGCTGCCTTCGGCTATCCGATTTCCATTGCCTTTGAATGGCTCGCCTGGCGACAGCTGAGGCACCGCATTTTTGCGGGAGAGTTTGATGTTGTCCTGCGCGTCCTCCCGATGACACCGACATTGCCGAGTCCTTTCGCTTTCTTCCTTCGCAAGGGGCCAATACCTTTCGTGATCGGGCCGCTCAATGGCGGTTTGCCCTGGCCTCCCGGTTTTAGTCAGGTCGAAAACCAAAAAGAGTGGGTATCTAACCTGCGAAGTCTATATCGCTTCATGCCCTTTACTCGCTCTACCTATCGCCACGCGGCAGCGATCATAGCTGCGTCCTCCCAAGTGTATTCCGAGTTTGCCGCGTATTGCGACAAACTGTTTTTTGTCCCTGAGCCCGGCATCGGCTCCTCTTCGTGCTCTGGTGACTCGCGTAGCCCGGAGCCCGGCACCAAACTTGAGTTGATTTTTGTTGGTGGCTTGGTTCCGCGGAAGGCCTGTGATATTGCCTTGCGCGCTGCTGCGGGCCTTTTGCGAAGCGATTTGGCTCGCCTAACCGTCATCGGCGATGGCCCGGAGCGGAGCCGCCTCGAGGAACTTGCGAGATCCCTTGGAATCGAGAAGGCCGTTTTGTTCTGTGGTTGGCTCGACCATAAGGAAGTTTTCAGAGGCATGCGCTCCGCTGATGTGTTTCTGTTTCCATCTCTTCGCGACAACGGTGCAGGCGTCGTTTTCGAGGCTCTCGCCAGCGGCGCTGTACCTGTGGTCGTGGACTTCGGCGGGCCCGGCGATATCGTATATCCAGAGGTGGGATGCAAAGTACCGCTTACCAATGAGAATGACGTCGTGGCACAGATGGAGAAAGTTCTGACGGAACTGGCCCACAATCGGGATCGGCTCGAGCGGTTACGGCAGCGAGGGATGGCCTATGCGCGGGAACGCCTAACTTGGGATGCGAAGGCGCAGGCCACTACGCAAGTTCTGCTTTGGGTTGTGCGGCGAGGTCAGAAGCCAGACCTCCCGCCACCTAAGGTGTTAGCTTCCGTGGTTGCTTCGGGTAAATAGCTGCGTCGTACGCCACGAACCACATGCTTGGAGAGACCGCTTCTTCAGGAGGCGCGGGTTTCTTTTTAAAGGTACTTTAGCCACGGAACGCGCGTATTTGGATTCTCGACATAGTGCCGCGAGAATTGTTTCTCGTGGCAAGGTGCAGATCGAAACAGCGATATCAACCAATTCAGAAATTAGGAGCACTGTGGTCATCGAGTTTGCGCTTCAAAAGAACCTAGCCTTGAAGGAAAATCGGGTGTGAATGATCATGCAAACGAGTAACGTTGCCGAGAGGTCCACTGCTGAGGAGGTTGCGCCTCAGAAGCGTGCAAGACTGGGTACCCTGCCGCCGATCGAGATCGGTTTGCTGACCGGTGGCAGAGACAGGCCGTATGCACTGGGGTTGGCAATGGCGCTCATCTCGAAAGGTATTTATTTGGATATCATTGGCAGCGATGAAATTGACAGCCCTGAACTGCACGCTACCGCAAGTTTGCGCTTCCTGAACTTTCGCGGCAGTAAGAAAAATAACGCCAACTTCGCCGCGAAGTTGGTGAAGTTGCTTGTTTACTACGCGAGGCTGATCCGATACGCCGCGCGTTCCAAGCCCAAAATATTGCACATCTTATGGAACAACGGGTTCGAGATCTTTGATCGCACGATTCTGATGCTTTACTACAAGGTGCAGGGAAAAAAGATTGCGCTCACTGCACACAACGTTAATCAAGCGCGACGAGACTCGAAAGACTCTTTGCTAAATCGCACCACGCTTAAAATTCAATATCGGCTTTGCGACCTTATTTTCGTCCATACGCAAAAGATGAAAGCCGAGCTTTGTAAGGATTTTGACGTGGCTGAAAAGGCGGTCACGGTGATCCGGCATCCCATTAATGCTGCCTTCCCCGACACAGAGCTTACGTCACCTGAGGCAAAGCAGCGTCTGGGTCTCAGGGATGACGAAAGGGCGGTCCTATTTTTAGGGAAAATCAGGCCCTATAAAGGTATTGAATACCTACTTGACGCTTTTCGCATTCTCTTGGCTGATGAGCAAGCGAATTACCGGTTGGTCGTAGCAGGGGAACCGAATAGAGAATCTGAAGAATATCTACACGAAATCCAACAATCCGTTAAAAGAGATCTCAATCAAGGGCAGGTTATCCTGAGGATCCAATTCATTCCCGACGAAGAAATGGAGTTGTACCTCAAGGCGGCAGATGTTCTGGTTCTTCCCTACAAGGAGATATTCCAGAGCGGTGTGCTATTTTTGGCTTATAGCTTTGGTCTGCCAGTGGTCGCAACGGATGTGGGATCTTTTCGGGAGGATATTGTCGAGGGCACTACTGGATTTCTGTGCAAGCCAAGTGATCCGGAAGAATTGGCCAAAGCCATTGAGAAGTACTTCACAAGCGATCTTTTCAAGAATTTGAAAGGCCGTCGACAAGAACTAAAGGATTACGCTAATGCAAACCACTCGTGGCATGCAGTAGCCGAGCTGACTAGTAACGCTTATGCGAGAATTGTGGGGAGGCAACAATCATGAAACCCCTGGTATCAATCCTCATTCCTGCGTATAACGCAGAGGCATGGCTATCTGACACTCTTAGGTCCGCGATCGCGCAAACCTGGGAGCCAAAGGAAATCATCGTTGTTGATGACGGTTCTACCGATGGGACGCTGGCTCTCGCACGGCAATTTGAATCTAAGCAACTCCGTGTTGTGACACACAGTAATCAAGGTGCATCTGCAGCCCGGAACAAAGCCTTTTCGTTGAGTCAAGGAGATTACATCCAGTATCTGGACGCTGACGATCTCATGGGCCCCAACAAGATAGCCAAGCAGTTGGAGGCATTGGGGCAATCGCCCAACAAACTGACGCTCTTGTCCGGCAGTTGGGGACACTTCATGTACCGTTACTATCGGACGAAATTCATACCAAGTGCGTTGTGGTGTGATCTGTCTCCACTCGAGTGGTTGATCCGTAAAATGCAGCTAAATCTCTATATGCAGACGGCCTCGTGGCTAGTCAGCCGCGAGTTAGCGGAGGCCGCAGGTCCTTGGGATACCAGACTATTGGGAGATGACGATGGCGAGTATTTTTGTCGCGTTCTCCTTGCGAGCGAAGCGGTCCGATTCGTACCGGAGGCAAAAGTCTACTATCGTCTTCCTGGTCCGAGCAATCTGAGCTACATAGGTCATTCCGATAGAAAAATGGATGCTCAGTGGTGCTCGATGGAACTGCACATCCGTTATATCCGTTCACTAGAAGACAGTGAAAGAGTGCGAAGCGCCTGCGTGACATATCTTCAAAACTGGTCATATTTCTTTTATCCCCACAGGCCAGATATCGTAAGGCGAGCTGAGGAAATGGCTGCGAGCCTAGGTGGAAAGTTGCAGCCCCCGCCGCTGTCTTGGAAGTATTCTTGGATCGCGGCGCTTTGGGGACGGCAAAAGGCGAGGCGAGCTCAAGTGATTCTACCGCACATCAAGTGGTCATTGATCCGGCGCTGGGACAAAATGCTGTTCCGGATAGAAGGTCGCAAATTCGAGGCAAGCTTGCAAAAAGGTTGATTCGACCGCGACCAAGAGCTGGCGGAACCGAGGGCCGATTTTCTTGCAGCGCTATTCACTTTGGCATCGATCCGAGACGTCTCTCCTTTGAAGATTCTGAAGTAGATCTGCAACCTGCAGGGGTCTCAGGCAGTGTGCCAATGCTGTTCGGCTAGAACATTGGCACACTGCCGGCATATCCGATGGATTTTCATATCGCGCATTGGGAGACGGACCTTACGTTCTGGTCGCGAACTCCTCGCAGGCTAAAGAACATCTTTGTCAAGCTGATAGTGTACTACCCTTGGTAAAGGACACTATCAGCTTAATGAACCGTGCCCGTCAGGTTCGTTGCGGGGCTAGGAGTCTGAATCACACTGGATCCCGAACCGCCCCCCGTAATGAGCGGGTGTGGATAGGTATACGGCGTATAAGCCAGCGTCCATGTATTCGTCGCTGTGCATTTGAACAATTCGCCCTGCCCTCCACTCCCGCTCGTGTTCCAGCTTCCTTGATCGGTCGCCCAATACGCTACGCCGGTTGTGCAGGTTGTCGGACGATTGGCGAGTGTGCCGTGCCCGGTTCCGGTGGCTCCGCTAAAAGGGGATGTTGGAGAAGTCTGAGCTGCCTGATTCGGACTTTCGTTGTAGAAGTCCCGGTTTGCGATCATTTTGAGCGTACTTGAGGCATAAATAGGGGCTTGGTTCGGTCCAGACCCTCCCGCAAACCTGTCGCCCCATTCATAGAGAGGATCGAGCGTCTCATTGATCGGCGTAACCGGGGTAACGGGCGCACTTCCAGAAAGCAGCGCTCCAGCGCCTCGGGTTCCCTGATCCAGGCACACGCTGGCGCGTAGAACTACATAATCGTCTCCAACATTGACGGTTACATTGTTGTAGGGCCCAGTGTTGGTGTAGAAGATACTGGTGAGCGAGTCAGACGCGCTGCTCGTGATCTCCCAGCCCACATCTCCAACGTAATAAGTGTTCGTTGCTGTAATGTCAATCAGGGAGTAGCTGTCTCCATTGACATACCACTGGTTCGTGGTCCAGCTTTTTGAGGTGTCAATAATCGTCAGGCCTCCGCTCGTCGAGACGCTTGACACGCTTCCTGAAGCGTAGAGAGTAGTGCCATGGATGTAATAAGTATCTCCCACGGACCAACTTACAGCATTTTTGGTCGTCAGCGTCGTAGCGGTGTTGGAAACGATACCGGCCATCTGTCCTGTTGTCGCGTCATAGACCGTATAGTAGTTGGCTCCCGGCGCAAACTGATTCGTCGTCCACGCCTGCGTTGTATCTGTCAGCGTCGTGGATGCTGTTGCCGTAAACGTGCTGGCCGAAGTCATGCTAGCGCCATCGTCCGTATCCCAAGGGCTTTCACCGTTACAGCCGCCCCAAGGATTGAAAGAAGCCCAGGAACGATAGGCGGATACATCGGCATAGGCGTTGTACCACGCACCTCCGCTCACGGTAAAATTATTGTCAAAAACTAGGCCGGTTCCACTACGATAGCCCACTGCGGCTCCACATCCGTTCGTAGTATTCGTGCAGGTGAAGCTGTTGTTATAGACCTCATGGTGCCTCCCCCCGCGTGGGCGCCCGGTGGACTCCGTACCGTGGTTGGCGAACGTCCACTGGCCTGCACTGGTAATTGTGTTGAAGCGACCCACAAAACGGCAGCCGCCTATATCGCCCTGATTGTCGGAAATATCGCAATCGGTGCCTATTGCATGGTTGTTGAAGGTATTGTTCTCAAGATAAAGAGCGTTAGCTGTTCCGTAACTGTCTGGCTGCGCCCACGAATTGTCTCCAAACTGTCCCGCTCCAAGGTAGGCGGAGTTGTTTATATTTGCGAGAACCAGTTCAAAGCTGGTAGCGCTGTCTCCAATCGTGTTGTGGTCGATGACGCCAAACATGTTGTCCGAGCGAATCATCCATCCGGCTTGTCCAGAACCGGGCCAACCTGAAAAAACGATGTTATCCACGCGCAGATTTGGGCACCCAATGGATGTGCAGGTTCCGACAACCATGATAGGAGAGAAATAGACAGAGCTGCCGGCTGTAAGCGTCATAGACGAGATACGCAAGAGAGAATTTCCATACGACGGGGACGCCCGAAACGCCGGACCAACGGTAGGGATATTATCCGTGATGTTCGTGGAAGGCCCAGCGCCTATGATCGAGATGCCAATTCCACCTGGGACCGTCACGCCGGAAGTCCAGGTGCAATTTCCCGCAGGAATCGTGACAGTATCGCCGTTGACGGCGATATGCGTCGGGCCATTAATCACGGCATTGACGTCAGACTGATTACATGACGCTGCATTGACTGTCGATTGAGCGAAGGCAGCTACATCGATCGTCAGGAACAGCAAAAGCAAAAATGAAAGTGATCGAGCTCGTTTCATGATCGACACAACTCCTTTATTGACAGGCAAAAGCTCCAACGACGCCACCACTCGCGATTGTCTAAACCACTGATGAATACTGGGGTCGAGAGTGGTGGGTATGCTCATCTCGAATCTAGTTCCGCAGGAAGAAAAGGACAACACGTCCGAGACGGTGAGCAGATTACTAAAGTCATTCTCAAGGCGAGCAGGTAAGCATTCCCAAACATGGTGTGGGTCTGACGCATGGCTAAACGGGCCATTGTTTCGCTCCCGATTTCGCTGCCAAGGCAATGTCTAAACTTGCTTCAAGTCGGAAGGAATACCTTCTTCTGAATGGGCCGGGCTTGCCAGCACGAGCACGCAGAGTCCCGGCGGTTCTATGGTTTTTGAGCGGAATATAGTGCCCGCCTTCAAATAATGGTAGCACGGTCATGGTGGACTAACCAATCAAACAATAAAGCGGGCGCTCCCCGCGCTCTACTGGTAAATCAATGATAGGAGCGTCAACTGGCACCGCAGCGCAGGTCCCCTCAATATCTGAAAGTCTTGAGTGACCAGTCTGAAATCGCCAGCGACAAAGAAAACAAGCATTAAGCCCTGAGCGGGCAAACCCTGATTGGAGATCATGAAATGTATATGGTGGACCGAACGATAAGGTTTGTGCGAGGATTTATCGCGAGCTACGGCCCCTCAGGCGTCAAAAAGCTACTTTGGGATAAGGAATTCTCCGGAACAAAATGGGATTTCATCGACAACACGGTCGGTGACTGCGTGTATCCTTTCCTCGAAAAATACGCGCACAATGGAGCTATCCTGGACCTTGGCTGCGGCCCGGGAAACACAGCGAATGAGTTAGCCGCAAACGTCTATCTGACTTATATCGGCGTTGACATTTCAGAGGCTGCTTTGGCAAAAGCTGTCAGACGGACCCGGGAGAACGGTCGAGCCAGCCAGAACAGCTTCGTTAATTCTGACTTCTTGAGCTACCAGCCGACCCAGAAATTCGACATCATCTTATTTCGCGAATCAATGTACCACGTGCCTTATGGTCAGGTTATTGATTTGCTGGATAAATACTCAAAGCACCTCAAGAGCACCGGCGTCTTTATCGTTAGACTCTATCTTGGTGATAATCAACCCGGGAAGATCAGGTCTCGCGTAAAAAGAAAGATAGATTTGATCAAGCGCTACTTCGACGTTGTGGAAGAGCGTCATTTTGACACGTCTCTAGCGCCAACAGTCCTGGTCTTTCGGCTTAAGCAATAATGGTGATCACCGCAATGCAGTTAAATTGAATTATCCAAGCCTTAACTACACCGGTTCGCGAGTGGGTGGAGGGGTAACAATGAAATCGCTTAAATCGCTTGTTCAAATAATGTCACAACGCGTTGGCCTGTACCATGGGTTAAGAACATCAAGCATCCATGACCTGTACTGGAGGATTTCGGGTAAACAGTGGATTCTAGCTAGGGAAAAAGGAGCTTAATTTCTGGCTCTTGACGAGAATCTGTAAAAGTGCGCGTTTTATGCGGGTTTCTGA
>VFSW01001015.1_pt1 | contig 41855 bp, 35 predicted proteins | sample 5358111 | NCBI WGS metagenome assembly VFSW01 (sample SAMN11554181, study PRJNA540505) | mine drainage metagenome | isolation source: sediment from site ElyBrook_90M | place: USA: Ely Copper Mine, Vershire, VT | collected 2017
CACCGCCAAGTGGCCCCCCCGCCCCGGCCCGGGCGGGGCGCGGGCCACGGTGAAGGCCGTCGCGGCCGCCCTCGGCGTTCCCGCGACGCACGTCCTGCCGGCCTCGACGGGCGTGATCGGCGTCGAGCTCGATGCCGCGCTCATCGTGGACCGGGCGGCCAAGCTTGCCGAGGGCCTCGCGCCGGAACGCTTCGAGGATGTCGCCCGGGCCATCCTGACCACCGATACGGCGATGAAAACCGCCGCCGAAGAGGCGGAACTGCCCGGCGGCCGTGTCCGCGTGGCCGGCATGACCAAGGGCGCCGGCATGATTCAACCCAACATGGCGACTACGTTATGTTTCGTGCTTACCGACGCGGCGCTACGCGCCAGGCGCCTGCGCGACATGCTCCGCGAGGGCATCGAGACCAGCTTTCATCGTCTCTCGGTGGACGGCGACATGTCGACGAACGACACCGCGCTGCTCCTCGCCAACGGCGCCTCGGGCGTCGAGCCCGATAAGGCCGGACGGAAGATCGTGGCGGGCCTGGTGCGCCGCGTGCTCGAAAGCCTGGCCGCGCAGATCGCCCGCGACGGCGAAGGCGCGCGCAAGCGCATCGTCATCGAGGTGTCCGGCGCGCGCTCGGACGGGGACGCGGTTCGCCTCGCCCGAGCCATCGCGAATTCGCCGCTCGTCAAGACCGCCATCGCCGGCTCCGATCCGAATTGGGGACGCATTCTCTCCGCCGCGGGAGCGAGCGGCGCAAGCTTCGACCCGCGAAAGGTCACCATCGAACTGCAGGGCGCGGCCGTCTGCCGCTCCGGTCTTGCCGCGCCGTTCTCCGAACCCGAAATGAAGCGGCGCCTCGACGAGCCCGAATGCGCGATCCGCTTCGCGATCCGCGGCTCGGGCTCGGGTGTAGCGCGATTCTGGACCTGCGACCTGACCGAAAAGTACATCGAAATCAATGCCAGCTACCGGACCTAGACTTCTCCTCGCCGCCGCGCTGGTCTGCTTCCCGGCGGCGCGCGCCGACACGCACGACCAGGTCGTGGACCTGTTCGCCTCCATGAGCGCCGCGCTCACCTCGCTGAACCCGGACCGCTTCCTCGCCGGCATCGATAAAAATTCGCCGGACCGCGCGCACCTCGCCAACTCCATCCCCGCGCTGTTGTCGCAGGGCGACGTCTCGTCGTCGATCGAGTTTGTCAAGGACGACGGCAACGACGAGCGGCGCACCGTTCAGCTCGACTGGTATCTCGAGATCAAGGCCGCCGCGCCGGTCGGCCCGCTCATCCAGCGCCGTCAGATCGTCACCTGCCGCCTCGAAAAGCACAAGGGCAAGTGGCTCGTCGAGACCCTTTCGCCGGTCAGCTTGTTCGATCCTGTCACATTCACATGAAACTACCTACGCTTGCAGTCCTGCTCTCGCTGCCCGCCTGCGCGGCGCCCACGCTGATGCCTCTGCCCGCGACGATGACCTCGGGCTCGGGCCGGCTCGAGATCAATCAGACCTTTCGCCTCGCGCTCTCCGGCCCCAGCGACGAACCGCGCGTACACGCGAGCGCCCTCCGTCTGATCGCGCGGCTGGCGGCTCAAACCGGCATGCCGCTCGATCGCTCGTTCGCCCCCGATCCGACCACCGCCACGCTGGTCGTTTCATGGACCAGCGACGGGATGCCCGTCCAGACGCTGGGCGAAGACGAAAGCTACCGCCTCACCGCCGACGCGACGCAGGCCCGCATCCAGGCGCAGACCGCGCTCGGCGCCCTGCGCGGCATGGAGACGTTTCTTCAGCTCGTCGAGGCCGACTCGCAAGGCTTCAAAATCGACGGCGTAACCATCGATGACCACCCCCGCTTCGCCTGGCGCGGACTGATGATCGACTCCTCGCGCCACTTCATGCCGTTCGCGGTCATCCTGCGCAACCTCGACGGCATGGCCGCGCTCAAGCTCAACGTCTTTCACTGGCACCTGTCCGACGACCAGGGCTTCCGCGTCGAGAGCAAGCGCTTCCCGAAGCTGCACGAGATGGGCTCCGACGGACTCTACTACACCCAGGAGCAGATCCGCCGCGTCATCGCCTACGCCCGCGAGCGCGGCATCCGCGTTGTGCCGGAGTTCGACATGCCCGGCCACTCGCTCTCCTGGCTCGTCGGTTATCCCGAGCTCGCCACCAGCCCCGGGCCGTTCGAGATCGGCCGCCACTGGGGCGGCTTCGAAGCGCTCATCGATCCGTCGAAGGAGATCGTCTATCGCTTCCTCGACTCGTTCCTCGGCGAGATGGCGGGGTTGTTCCCCGACGAGTACTTTCACATCGGCGGCGACGAGGTCAACGACAAGGAGTGGCGCGCCAATCCCCTCATTCAGGACTTCATCAAGACGCACTCGCTCGACGGCAGCCGCGGCTTGCAGGCTTATTTCAACAAGCGCGTGCAGACGATCCTCGCCCGCTACGGCAAGCGAGTGGAGGGCTGGGACGAGGTTCTCAATCCGGACCTGCCGCGCAACATCGTGATTCAAAGCTGGCGTGGACAGAAGTCGCTCGCCGAAGCGGCGCGGCTCGGATTCCAGGGCATCCTCTCGAACGGCTACTATCTCGACCTGATGCATCCGGCCTCGCGTCATTACGAAGTGGATCCGCTTGCGGGCGACGCCGCCAGCCTGAGCGACGCGGAGAAGGCCCGCATCCTCGGCGGCGAAGCCTGTATGTGGACCGAGTATGTTTCGCCTGAAACCGTCGACTCGCGCATCTGGCCGCGTCTGGCCGCCATCGCCGAGCGCTTCTGGTCTCCCGCCGAAGTGACCAACGTTGCCGATATGTACCGCCGCCTCGATGTGATGAGCCGCCGTCTCGACTCGCTCGGCCTGCGCCACAACTCGGATTACGGCGAGATGTTGCGCCGCATCGCCGGCCCGGCGCCCGTCGAGCCGCTGCGTGCGCTCGCCGATGCGACCGAGCCGGGCAAGGGCTACCTGCGCGACGAGCATCGCTACACGCAGCAGACGCCGCTCAACCGCCTCGTCGATGCGTCGCGGCCCGAGAGCGCCGAGGCGCGCGAGTTCGCCGCACTCGTCGAGCGCATCGTCGCCACGCGCGGCGAATCCGATCTCGCCGAGGCCCGCCGCTCGCTCGAAGCCTGGAAGGCCAACGACGCGGTCCTTCAGCCTCTGCTCACGCAATCGTTCCTCGCCGTCGAGGACGCCGCGCTCTCCGCGCAGCTCGCCTCCGTCGCCTCGACCGGCCTCGAGGCCCTGCGCGCCCTCGAGACGCATCGCGCGCGGCCGAAGGACTGGGTCGAGGAGAATAGCGCCGCCCTCGAGAAGATGCGCAAGACGCGCGCCGAACTGACCGTGCCGATCATCCCCGCGGTCGAGCAGTTGGTCGCGGCCTCGGGCGAACGCGTCGGCGCGCCGGAACACGGCGCCCGGACGAAGAAGAAGAAAAAAAAGTCCTGACCCTACGAGCGCGCGGCCACTTCCAGTTGCTGGTAGTTGCTCGGCGTGACGAGCTGGAACCTCAGCTCGAGTCGCGTGAAGTCGCGGATGTGTCCGGTCACTTCCTCGGTTGGAATCTCGCTGCTGGCGAGAAAGATCGCGCCGCTGTCGATGCGGAACGGCAGTACCCTGCACCGCGAAATCACGGTGCGGGGCAGCGCCCGCAACGCGTTCCGCCGCACCTCGCCCGGCTCGAGATACCCGGCCGGCAAGCCCTGCTGAAGGCTCAGCGCGTCGTAGAGATCCTCCTCGCCGATGTATCCGAGTTCCATCAGGTGCTCGCCGATGCGCTTGCCCGCCGGCTGAGTCTCGAGCGCATGGTCAAGCTGGTCCTGCGTGATCCACGATGAGGTCACCAGGATCTCGCCGAGCTTGCGCTTGTGCTCGCGCAGCGTGGCCAGCGTCGGATAAGCGTGCTCGGTCTTGATCCAGCGCAGCGGCTGGCGCCGGAACCGCGCCCACGTGTAGCGCGCGAGCGCCGAGACGCCGGCCACGCTGTTGATCGCGTTGGCGACCGGAACCCGCACGGGCACCCCCAGCGCCATCGTCCATCCGTACAGCCGTCCGACGCAGCTCATGCGGAAGCCAATCTGCACCGCCGGCAGCACCAGCGTCAATTCCATGATGCGGTAGTGCGGCGTGTGCAGCGCCAGGCCCCACGGCAACCCGTGCGCCCACGCATACACCCACGTCGCTACGCCGTAGACCAGGATCAGATTGGTGGCCAGGCTCGCCGGATTGCCCACCAGTCCCTTTCGGTCCCGCCAGAACCAGTACGCGTTCCGCAACCCGCCGCGCCAGCCGTTGCGCTCCCAGCACTGCAGCGCGATGCCGGTGATCCAGCGCGTACGCTGCCGGATGGCGCCGCGCGCGGTGCATGGAAAAAACTCCCGCGTGGCGGCGATCGATCCCTGGCGGCGCGCCAGCGGCACGAAGCGCTGCGAGCAGCCGAGCAGGTTCAGCCGGAGCCCGTTCTCGTAGTCTTCGGTCAGGCACGACGGCTCGAAGATACGGTTCTGCGAAGTGGCGGCCAGGCGTTCGAGCGCGTCGCGCCGGAAGCCGGTGCCAACGCCGTTCGAGGGAATGAAGCCGCCGAGCATCTGTCGCGCGCGCATGTCCTTGACCTGGTACTCGGAGAACTCGTCGATGTAGACGCCATGCACGAAGTCGCGCCACGGCGTCGGAAGCGGCAGCACCGGCACCTGAACCATCGCGTGGCGCTCGCACTCCCGGTTGATGATGCGCAGCGACTCGGCGTGGATCAGGTCCTCGGCATCGTGCGTGATGACGACATCGAAGCTTGCGCCGCGCTCTTCTTCGTACAGCACCATGTGCTGGTAGATCCAGTTCAGGCAGTCGGCCTTCGACGTCGGCCCGTCATGCGGGCACACCGCGATATGGATCTTAGCGTGGCGCGCCTCGGCCAGCCGCAACTCCGACATCGTGAGATCGTCGTTCGGATACACGCCCACGAAAAAATCGAAATTCGAATAGCGGATCGCGTGGATGTTGTGATCGAGCATTTCGCCGATCACCGCGTGCTCGCGCCACAGCGGCACGAAGATGGCGATACGTTTCTCGGGGAGATCGCTCTCGGGCGCGCCCTCGCGAGCGCGGCCCCGCGGCAGCGAGAGAGCCCACATCGCAAGCAGCAGCAGATCGTCGAGCCCGCTCACCAGGATGATCAGGGCGAGCGGCCCGAAGCAGGCCCCCACCACGCCGTCCATCGCCGCCAGCCACGAGGTCACAAGAAGCATCCCATTGCGGCACACCCATGCGCCGCGCTAAGGGATTAGTGGCCCCGGACGCCGAAATATCGCCCGTGAACTCTCGGCGGGATATAGCCGCTTAAAGTGCGACAAAACGCGACGTTTCGCGCTCTTTTCGCACCTTATCGATGGGAAAAACGCGGTTATGCATGCACAAATACACGCCGGGAGCGAGGATCCGCGCCGCCAGCAGGCTCTCGGTCAGGTTCTGCAGCCCGTCGCTGCGCTCGAAGCCGAGCGGCGTCATGGCGCCCGTCATCACCACCGGCACGCCCAGGTCTTCAAGATTGGCTTTGAGATACAGTCCCGTCTCGACCATCGTGTCGGTGCCGTGCGTGATGACGATCGGCGCCTTGCGCGGAAGCTTCGCGCGAACCGCCGCCAGGATCAGCATCCGGTCCGCATCGGTCAGCTCGAGGCTGTCCTTGTTCATCAGACGGATCGTCTCGATGTCAAGGTCCGGCAGGCGTAGCAGGCTAAGATAGCGGTCGATCTTGCCGTCCAGGTTCCGTACCTGGCCGTCCGGCTCCGAGTATGCCTTCTCAATCGTCCCACCCGTGCAGATGACGACGATGGGTTGCCGGTCCAATGCGGCGGGCATGGCGCCAGACGTCCGCGCTTAGCGCAGCTTCCGTATCGCCACGGAGCGGAAGAACACGATGTCCTTGTTGCTATGGTTCTGCAGTCCGAACCATCCCTCGTTCGGGCGCGGCCCGTGAAGCGGCTCGAAGCTGAGCTTGCGCGGCGGCGTCGGCTGTCCCTCGGTGTAGTCGGTCACTTTCACATCGTTCACGGAAACCAGCGTGCGCGGGCCGTCGAGCGTGATCTCCATGGTGTTCCATTCGGGGCCCGGCTTGCCGGGCCGCGCCAGCGGCTTCGTCAACGAGTACAGGGTTCCGGTGACGTGATACTCGTCTTCTCCGCCAGATTCGGGGTCGTTGTCGATCTGTACTTCGTAGCCGTAGTTCACCGGCATCCAGGCCTCGCGCGGCTCGACCGGGATGCGAATGTAGACGCCGGAGTTGTCGTTGTGGTCGCGCATCTTATACTCGACGCGCAGAACGCAATCGCCGATTTTGCCGCCGGTCCAATAGAGCAGGCCCATGCCGCCGTGCGTCTGAATGAGGCCGTTTTCGACCGTCATATCGCCCTTGTCGACGTGTTTCCAGCCGTTCAGATCCTTGCCGTCGAAAAGCTGCTTCCATTCCGGGCTTGCGGCGAACGAGGGTGCGCAAGCGAGCGCGGCGCCCAGCAACAGGGTGAGTATACGCATACGCAACATGGTATCGCGGCCCGCGCCTTCGCGCTCTCAGCCCGTGCGGCGCAGCAGGCGTCGCGCGGCCTCCACGACGGCGGACGGCTCGAACGGCTTGGCAATGGTCCCGTCGGCGCCGAGCATCTGTGCCGCCTTCAGCGCCGTGCCGATGAACCGGCCCGAAATGGCCAGGATCTTGATCCGTGGGAACTCGCGCCGCAGCGCCTGAATGGTTTCGAGACCTTCGCGCTCCGGCATCACCAGGTCCGTGATGACCAGCCGGATGTCCTCGGTCCGGCATAGCTCGGGCACGGGTTCTCCGTTCGGCGCCGTCAGCACGCGGAAGCCCGCCTGAGAGAGCGCCTCGGACAGCATGTCCCGCACGCCTTCCTCGTCGTCAACCACCAGCACGCTCACTGGCGCCGCTTCGTTCAGCACCGTGCGAACCTTCCGCGCCAGGTCCTCCGCCGTGAAGGGCTTCGGGAGAAACTCGACGTCGGGATCGAGCACGCCCTGATGGACGATCGAGTTCTCCGTGTAGCCGGACATGTACAGCACCGCCATGCGCGGACGCTGTTTGAGGATTCCATCGGCCAGCTCGCGGCCGCCCATCGCGGGCATGACCATGTCGGTGAGCAGCAGGTGGATCTGCTCGCGCACAGTGCGGTTAACGACGAGCGCCTCTTCGCCATTCGCCGCGGCCAGCACGCGATAGCCGTGCGATGCGAGCACTTCGACCGCGAATTGCCGGATCTTCTCGTCGTCCTCGACCACGAGCACCGTTTCGGATCCATCGAGCGAAGTTAGTTCGGGCCGCATCGCTCCCTCCTCCGACTCCTGATTTTCGGCCTTCGGCAAATATACCTTCACGGTCGCCCCCATGCCGGGCTCCGAGTAGATCGACACATGGCCGCTACTCTGCTTAACGATACCGTACACCGTGGATAGCCCGAGGCCGGTACCCTTCTCCCTGCCTTTCGTCGTAAAGAACGGCTCGAAGGCGCGCCGCCGCGTCTCCTCGCCCATGCCGGCGCCGGTATCGCTCACCGAGAGCAGCGCATAGGAGCCCGCCTGAACCTCCGGATGCGCCGCCGCGTACGATTCGCTCAGATCGACGTTGTCCAGATCGATCGCGATCGCTCCGTCCCGCTCGATCGCATCGCGCGCGTTCACCACCAAATTGAGAATCACCTGCTCGATCTGCGTCGCGTCGGCCTCGGTGCGCCACAGACCTTCTTTTGCGCTCAGGGCGAGATGGATGTTTTCGGGAATCAGCCGCCGCAGCATCGGTTCCATCCTCCGCACCACTTCGTTGAGATCGACGCTTCGGGGTTGGAAAACCTGCCGCCGGCTGAAGGCGAGAAGCTGCTGAGTGAGCGCCGCCGCGCGGCGGCCCGAATCGAGAATATATTGCAACGGACCGCGCGAGGCGTCGCCGGCGTCGAGCCGGTCGAGCAGGAGCGATGCATAGCCGTTGATTACGGTCAGCACGTTGTTAAAGTCGTGCGCGATGCCGCCGGCGAGCGAGCCGATGGCTTCGAGCTTTTGCGCCTGCTGCAGGCGGGCCTCGCTCTCGATCAGCGCGACTGCGGCCAGCCGCTGCTCCGTCACGTCCTGGATCGTTCCGAACACCTCGGCCGGCTCGCCGTTCGCATCCAGGTCGAGCTTGCCGCGGACGTCATAGTACCGCTCGGCGCCGCCGCCGAGGATCACCCGGACCTGGAGGTCCATCGCCTCCTGGCCCGCAAGCATGCGCCGGCGCACCTCCGTCATCCGCTCGCGATCCTCGGGATGTACGAAGCGTAGAAACGAATCGAACGATGGCGGGAACTCGTCCGGAGGCGTCTCGAGGAGCTCGTACATGGCCGGCGACCAGTCGGCGAGCCCGGTCCGGATGTCGTAGCGCCAGTTCGCGATCCGCGCGATCCGTTGCGCCTCCACCAGGCGTCTCTCGCTCCGCCGCAATAGCTCCGACGCCTCGCGCTGCCGTGTCACGTCGCGAAAGTAGACCGTGAGCAGTTCCGGAGACGGAGCGCAATGCACCTCGAACCAACCTTCGAGCGGTGCATAATACTCTTCCATGGACGCCGGCCGCTGCGTCGCCATCGCCTTGCGGAAGCTCTCCTGGAACAGCGTGCCGACCCCCTCCGGGAAGGCTTCCTCGATCTTCATGCCTAGCAGATCCCGGCCTCCCGAAATGCGGTCGATCGCGCGCTGGTTCAAGTAGACGAAGCGCTCCTGGCGATCGAGGGCGAACACGCAATCCGTGGTGCTTTCCAGCAAAAGCCGCACGCGATTCTCAGACTGGCGCTCGGCGGTCACATCGCGGGCCACGGCGAAAAATGCCGTGCCGTCGGCCGAGTTCTCCCCGGTCCACGACAGCGTCCGGTATTCGCCGTTCTTGCAGCGGTAGCGGTTTTCGAAGCGCTGCGCGGCAAAGTCCGACGACGGACGCTTGAATGCCGCCAGCGTGACGTCCATGTCGTCCGGATGCACGAATTCGAAAAACGGCTTCGAAACCAACTCTTCCTCTGTCCAGCCGAGCGTGCGCTCGAAGGCCGCATTGACCCGCCGGAACCGTCCATCGCGCCCGCCGATCACGAACGGGTCACGCGCCATTTTGAAGAAACTCGCGTGCTCCTCCTGCGCGCGCCGCCAGTCGGTCACATCCCGCTGAATCGAGACCAGGTGCGTGTGCGAATCGCCGGCGCGGTTCATCGGCGCGATGTCGATTTCGACCTGGAAGGGCGTGCCGTCCTTGCGGTAATTGGTCAGCTCGACCCGCACGGGGCGCCAGGCGGTTATCGCCGCGTGGATGCGGTCAAGTTCACGCCGGTCCGTGTCCGGGCCTTGAAGCATTCGCGGTGTCCGCCCGATTAACTCATCGAGCGAGTAACCGGTCATCTTTTGGAACGCGGCGTTTGCGTAGACGATCCTGGGTCCGGGCTCATCGATCGGGCGGCCTTCGGTGATGAGCACCGCGTCTTCGGTGCAATCGAGCGCGCTGGCGAGCAGATCGCTGTTTCCGCGTGCGAGAGCCCACTCCGCCTCGCTGCGCCGCACTTCGAAAACCGATCCGGCGAGCCTCGCCAACGGGGCGAGCGCCGCCGCCTCCCGATGGTTCCACGGCGCTTTCGAAGCGGCGCGAAACACGCCGATAGCGCCCACCTCCTCGCCCTCGCGGCCCAGGATCCGAACGCCTGCCGCGTGGTAGTCGCGTTTCTCATCCGCGGGGGCCGTGAATGGGTCCTGGCGCTCTTTCAACCTCTCGCGAAGAAAGGCGGAACTCGTGGCGAATTCCTGGCCAGAGCGCGCAGCCGACCCACCGGACTCGACCAGCGAGCCGTCAGCCGCAAGTAGATCGTTCGCAATGGACGCTAGCCAGTCCAGAGAAACTAAGTCCATTCCTCCCGTATCGTATCATCGCTTTCGTGACAACGCCGCCGGCGGAATCCTAACTATACCCGCGCGAGGCTACTCGCGAACCGTTTGCGGAACTTCGCCAACTTAGGCGAGATCACATAGCCGCAATAGGGCTGGCTGGGGTGCGAGCGGAAGTAATCCCGATGATAGTCCCCGGCCGGATAAAACGGCCCCGCCGGCGCGATCTCCGTTACAATCGGCGCGCCGAGGGCGCCCTCTCGTTCTAGCTCCGCCTTCATCTTCAGCGCCGTGTCGCGCTGTGTGTCGTCGTGATAGAAGATCGCCGAGCGGTACTGCGTCCCCACGTCGTTCCCTTGCCGGTTAAGCGTGGCCGGATCGTGAATCGCGAAGAAGACTTCGAGGACATCGCGGTACGACAAGCGCGCCGGGTCGAAGCTAATCCGCACCGCCTCGGCATGGCCCGTCCGTCCCGAACAGACTTGCTCATACGAAGGGTTCTCGACATGCCCGCCGATGTAGCCAGATTCGACCGAACTGACGCCACTCAACTCCTGATACACCGCTTCGAGACACCAGAAGCAGCCGCCGGCGAGCGTCGCGATCTCGCGCTCGATGTCAGCCGGCATTGTCCCGATACTCTTCAAGCCATGCCATCTGAATCGCCTCGAGCTTCCCTTCGGTCGACTTCATCGGGTCATCGGCGAATTCCTCGAGCCCGGTGATCCACCCATGCAGATCCGTGAAACGGATGTGCGTTGGATCGATGTCGGGATACTTCTCGTACAGGCTGATTGCGATGTCGTCCACGCGGTCCCAGGTCAGCTTCGGCATAGGCGTCAGATCTTCGTTCCCTTGAGCGCGGCGCTCACCGCCGTGTTCATCATCCGTTCGGCGAGCGCGTGCGTGGCCTCGTTCAGCGCCTCGATTTTATCGCGGATCGCCCGATAATCCGCCGAATGATACACGACCAGCAGCTCGTTCACGGCCCGCTCGGCCGCCGCCCGCGCTTCGCCGCTCAGCTCGAACCAGGCATCGTCACTCCGGGCTTTTTCCACCGCGCGCAGGATGTTATCGGCTTCTACACGCGCTTCGCGCACCTGCCGCGCCGCGATGTCCTCCTGGGCGTTTTCGATCGATTCGAGAATCATCTTCTCGACCTGCTCGCCGGTCAGCCCATAGGACGGCTTCACTTCGACGCTCTGCTCGCGGCCCGTCCGCTGGTCGCGCGCCGTCACGTTGAGGATGCCGTTCGCGTCGATAAGAAACCGCACCTCGATTCGCGCGAGGCCAGCCGGCATCGGCTCGATGTCTTTCAGGTCGAACCGCGCCAGGCTGCGGCAGTCCTTCACCAGTTCGCGCTCGCCCTGCAAGACATGGATCAGCACGTTGCGCTGGCCGTCGACGGCGGTGGTGAAGCGCTCGGTGGCGCTCGCCGGAATCGTCGAGTTGCGGTGAATCAGCTTCGAAACCACGCCGCCCATCGTCTCGATGCCGAGCGACAGCGGCGTCACGTCGAGCAGCAGTTGGTTCTCGATGTCGCCGGACAAAATTCCCGCCTGCACCGCCGCGCCGAGCGCGACCACTTCGTCCGGATTCAGGTCCGTATGCGGCTGGGCGCGGAACAGCGCGGCCACCGCGGTCCGCACCATCGGAATGCGCGTCGAGCCGCCCACGAGCACCACTTCGTCGATCTGTTCCGGCGTCACGCCCGCGTCACGCAGACAGTTGCGGCAGGGCCCGAGCGTGCGGTCGACGATGGGCGCGATCAGTTTTTCGAACACCGCGCGATCGAGATGACGCTGGTAATTCCGGCCGCGGTAGGCAAGATCGATTTCGGCCTCGGGCGCGAAGGACAGGGCCTCTTTCGCCGCGATCACCGCGCGCCGCAGCCGCTGCACGCCCTCGGCGTCCGTCCGCTCGCCCCACTCGCTCCGGATGTCCTCGAGTGCGATGCCCAGCAGCAGGTTGTCGATGTCGTCGCCGCCCAGGTGCGTGTCGCCGTTCGTGGCCAGCACCTCGAAGATGCCCTCGTGCAGCCGGAGAATCGAGATGTCGAACGTTCCGCCGCCAAGGTCGTACACGGCGACGATGCCTTCGCGCCGATTGTCGAGACCATAGGCGAGGGCCGCGGCCGTCGGCTCGTTCACCAGCCGCAGCACTTCGAGGCCCGCGATCCGCCCGGCGTCCTTGGTCGCCTGCCGCTGCGCGTCGTTGAAGTAGGCCGGCACGGTAATGACGGCCTTCGTGACCGGCTCTCCCAGATACGCTTCGGCGTTGCGCTTCAGCTCGCGCAGGACATACGCCGAAACTTCCGGCGGCGTCAGCCGCTTATCCCCCAACTGCAGGCGCAGGGTCTGCTCGCTGCCCTCGGCCACCGGAAATGGGAACAGCTTTCGCTCTTCCTCGATGTCGGCGAGCCCGCGTCCCATCAGGCGCTTGACGCTATAGACGGTGCGCTCGGAATGCGTCAGCAGCAGCTCGCGCGCCGGATTCCCGGCCACCACGCTGCCATCTTCTTTCACGCTCACGATGCTGGGCACGATGTTCGCGCCGTGTTCGTCGGGAATGATCTTCGGTCCGGTCAGATCGTGAAACGCCGCCAGGCTGTTGGTCGTTCCGAGATCGATGCCGATCACCCGGTCGCGTTCGCCAAAGTCGATTTGAAAAGTACCCATGCGTTTCTCAGCCCGCTGGCGCCAGCTCCTTGTCCACTTCGTTGAGCAGGTTCTGAATGTACTTTCGCCGGTTGAGCGCGCCGCGGATCGCGGACAACTTCTCCCGCGACGGCGCCGCGTCCCAGGCCGCGAACAGATCGTTCATCCCCTCGTCCGCTTCAGCCATCATGCGCGTGAAGCTGACTCGCGCCGATTCGAGCGCCGGCCGCGCCGCCTCGTCGCCACCGCGCAACTCCTCGAGCGCCATGTTCAACTCGAACACTTCTTCGAGCAGCTCCGGAGGCACGTCGTGGGACCGCTGCTCGCCCACGTCGAAGCCTTCCTCGGAGAGCACGTACTGCGCCCGCGCGATCGGATCGCGCAGCGTCCGGTAGGCGTCGTTCAACCGCGACGAAGCATCGAGCGCCCGCTCGCGCTCCGCCTCGCTCTTGCGGGCGAAACGATCCGGATGCCATTCCCGGCTGCGCTCGTAGAACTTCCGCTGCAAGTCGGCCGCATCGAGCGACAGCTTCCGCTCGGCGCCGAGCAGCTCATAGTATCCGCTCACGCCGTAAACGAAGTGCCGCAGCCGCAGCTTTTCTTAGCGTTGGGGTTTTCGAAGGCGAAGCCGGAATGGATCAGCGAGTCTTTCCAGTCGAGCGTCATGCCGTCCAGATAGAGCAGGCTCTTCGGGTCGACGAAAACCTTCACGCCGTCGAACTCGAAGACCCGATCGGTGGTGCGCGGCTTCGAATCGAACTTGAACAGATAGCTCAGCCCCGAGCATCCGCCGCCCAGCACGCCGAGGCGCAGGCCGCCCTGGACCCCCTCGCGCTCGAACGCTTCGCGGATCTTCCCGGCCGCCTTGGGCGTAACCGAAATCATCTCCACCGCCCGCGCCCCTTACTGCGCCACGCTCACGCCCGGCTCGACGGTCGCCACCTTTTTCTTGTAATCCGCGATCGCCGCCTTGATGGCGTCCTCGGCCAGCACGGAGCAGTGAATCTTAACCGGCGGGAGGCTCAGCTCGTTGACGATGTCGGTGTTCTTGATCGCCAGCGCTTCGTCCACCGACTTGCCGTGCAGCCACTCGGTGGCGAGCGACGAGCTGGCGATCGCCGAACCGCAGCCGAACGTCTTGAACTTCGCTTCCTCGATGACGCCCGTCTCCGGATTCACACGCACCTGTAGCTTCATCACGTCGCCGCACTCGGGCGCGCCCACCATCCCCGTCCCCACGTTCGGATCGCTCTTGTCGAGCGAGCCGACATTGCGCGGGTTGTTGTAGTGATCGAGAACTTTGTTCGAATAGGCCATCTGTCTGGTATCCCTTTCTCAGGAGAAATTGTTAGTGCGCTGTCCAGGAGACCTTCGTCAGGTCAATCCCTTCCTTAGCCATCTCGTAAAGCGGCGAAAGCTCACGCAGCTTCTTCACAACCTCCACCACTTTGTTGCCCACGTAATCCACTTCTTCCCCGGTGTTGAACCGCCCGAGGCCAAACCGAATCGAGGAATGCGCCAGGTCGTCGCCGGCGCCAAGCGCCTTCAGCACGTAGCTCGGCTCGAGCGTCGCAGACGTACACGCCGAGCCGCTCGACACCGCCACGTCGTTGATGCCCATCAGCAACGATTCGCCCTCGACGTAAGCGAAGCTGATGTTCAGGTTGTGCGGCAGCCGGCTCTCCATTGTGCCGTTGATATACACTTCGTCGAGCTCGCTTTCGAGCTTCGCCCGCAGCCTGTCGCGCAACGCCCGCAGCCGGGCGCTCTCGGCCGGCATCTCGAGCCGCGAAATCTCGCAGGCCGCGCCGAAGCCGGCAATGCCCGGCACGTTCAGCGTCCCCGAGCGCATGCCGCGCTCGTGCCCGCCGCCATCCATCTGCGCCGCCAGTTGCACGCGCGGGTTCCTTCGGCGCACATACAGCGCGCCGACGCCCTTCGGACCGTACAGCTTGTGCGCGGTCAACGAAAGGATGTCGATGTTGTCCTTGAGCACGTTCACCGGGACCTTGCCGATCGCCTGCACGCCGTCGGAGTGAAACAGAACGCCGCGCTCGCGCGCGATGCGCCCGATCTCGGCCACCGGCTGAATCACGCCGATCTCGTTATTGGCGTACATGATGCTGACCAGGATCGTCTTATCCGTGATCGCATCGCGCAGCATGTCGAGATCCACCAGCCCATCGGCCCGCAACGGCAGGTACGTCACCCGGATGCCTTGCTTCTCAAGATGCTTGCAGGTGTCGAGAATCGCCTTGTGTTCGGTGGCCGCCGTGATGATGTGGTTGCCCTTCTCGGCATACATCTCGGCCACGCCCTTGAGCGCCAGGTTGTCCGACTCCGTCGCCCCACTGGTGAAAACAATCTCCTTCGCCGTCGCCCCGATCAGGTCGGCGATCTGCTTGCGAGCCTTCTCCACCGCCTCCTCGGCCTCCCAGCCAAAGCTGTGATTGCGGCTCGCCGCATTGCCAAAATGCTCGGTGAAATACGGCTTCATCGCCTCGAAGACGCGCGGATCCATCGGCGTCGTCGCGTGATTGTCCATGTAAATTGGCAGCTTCATAATCCCGGGGTTCCCTCGTGCGCCGCCGCGGGCTCCAGGGCCGAAGGCCCGATCCCGGCTGGGAGCGCCAACTCGTATAAACGGCTCGAATCGTCCTCGCGCGCCATCTCCTCGATCGTGATGCTCGCAAGCAGCCGCAGGATTCCTTCATGCACCTTCCGCAGCGGCTCCCGCACGATACATTTTTCCGAATGGCTGCATTCGCCGTGCTCGGTGAAGCAGGCCGTCAGGATGATCGGCCCGTCGATTTCGCGGATCACCTCGAGCGCGCTGATGTTCTCCGCCCGCCGCGCCAAACGATATCCGCCATTCGTTCCCTGTTCGCTTTGCAGAAAACCGGTCCGCACCAACTTCTGCAGGATTTTCGAAAGCAACGGCAGCGGAATCCCGTAGCACGCGGCGATCTCTTTCGCGCTCGCGCTGGCCGCTTCGCCGGCGCCCGCCTCGCGCGCCCGCACCGCGAGATGTTTCAGGGCAATCAGGCCGTAATCGGCCCTTTTGGTCAGCTTCAGCATAAGTGCGACTGCTTCGGTCTGATTTCATTATCGTCCATCGTTTGGGCTTCGTCAACCTCCGGTGCGCAGGGAGAACCGGAGGGCCCAAAGAGGCATCTTCGCGAGCGGTTCGCGGCGCGTCCGGCCGGCGCGACTCGCGCGGCTTTCTGCCGCATTTTCACGGGCATGGCGCGTGGCGCCGATAAGCATTGTGATAGAGTCGCGAAGGAGGATTGCAAGGGCGAATGATCCGCCTGTTCCGCATTTTCATACCGGTCAGCGTGCTCGGTCTGTTGGCGTCCGAGACGATCCTCATCCTTTTTTGCTACATTTTCGCCGTATTTCTTGTGCCGGGGGTCGATCCGGAGCTGTTTCTTTTCGACGACAACGGCCTGCTCCGGATCGCCATCGTCGCCGGTTGCGTGATGCTGGGCATTTACTTCCACGATCTGTACTGGAAATTCCGGATCCAAAGCAAGATACTTTTGGTTCAGCAGATCAGCCTTGTACTGGGCCTTGCGTTCGTGGTCCAGGCGCTGCTCACCTACCTGCATCTCGGCGACATTACGTTGCCGAAGTGGATCATGATCGTGGGCAGCGGGCTGATGCTGGTTCTGTTGCCCGGCTGGCGGGTGCTGTACGAGGTGCTGGTTCTGCGCGCCATGCGCCGGAGCCGTTTGTTGTTTCTGGGCTGGTCGCCGCTGGCGGAAGAGATCTTCGAGCGGTTGGCGGAGCGGCCGGAGATGGGCTTGGAAGTGGCCGGGTTCCTCTCGGCGGAGCCCGGCGAGGCCGAGGACTCCGCGGCGGTGACCCGGCTCGGAGATCTCATGGATGTGAGCCGCGTCGCGCGCGAGATCCGGCCGGACCGGATCGTGGTTGACATGCCGGAACGGCGCGGGCTGATGCCCGTCCAGGATCTGCTCGATCTCCGGTTTTCGGGCATGCTGATCGAGGATGCCCAAACGCTGTACGAAAGCGCCTTCGGCCGCGTCCCGACGAAGGGGCTGCGCCCCTCGCAATTGATCTTCTCCGCGGAGCTTGGGCCCCGGCCGAGCCGCGTCGTATTCCAGGCGGCCTACAACTTCGCGATCGGGCTTGTGGCGGCTATTCTATTGCTCCCGGTGATGTTGCTGACGGCCATCGTGGTCCGGCTCACCTCGTCCGGCCCGGTCCTGTTTCGCCAGAAGCGCGTCGGGCTGGCCGGAAGAGTCTTTACGCTGTATAAATTCCGCTCGATGCGCCGCGACGCCGAGGCGCGCACCGGGGCCGTCTGGGCCACGCGCGACGACCCGCGCATCACCCCGGCGGGCCGCTGGCTGCGGAAGCTTCGCCTCGACGAGCTGCCGCAGTTGTTCAACGTCGTCCGCGGCGATATGTCCATCGTCGGCCCGCGCCCCGAGCGCCCCGAGTTCGTCGAAGTTCTCAGCGAGCGGATCCCGTATTACCGCCAGCGGCTGTACGTGAAGCCTGGCATCACCGGCTGGGCGCAGATCAACCACAAGTACGGAGACACGCTCGAAGACACCATTGTCAAGCTCGAATACGACCTTTACTACATCAAGAACCTGGCGTTGTCCTTCGACGCCTACATCATGTTTCAGACGGTAAAGGTGATGCTGCTGACGCGCGGCGCGCAGTAGCGCATCCGGCGCCCCACCTCGAGCGGCTCGGGTGCGTCTACAATAGGGAATTCATGTCGCAACTCCTCGACGGCCAGACCGCCCTGGTTCTCGGCTTGGCGAATAAGTGGAGCCTTGCCTACGCCATTGCACAAGCCTACCGCCGGGAAGGCGCACGCCTCCTGATCGCCTACCAGGGCGAGCGCCGGCGCCAGACGGTCGAGGAACTGGCGGCCGATCTGGGCGCGGCGGCCGTGTTTGCCTGCGATGTCACCGAGGACGCCGATTTAGAACGCCTGGCCGAGACCGTACGCGCCGCCACGCCGTCGCTCGATACGGTAGTACACAGCATCGCGTTCGCCAACCCCGAGGATCTCGCGCGCCCTTTCGTCGACACGTCGCGCGCCGGATTTCTGCTGGCGCAGGAGGTCAGCGCGTATTCGCTGGTGGCGGTGGCCCGGGTGGCCGCGCCCCTGATGAGCCGGGGCGGCTCGATCCTGACCTTGAGTTACCTGGGAGCCGTGCGCGTCGTCGAGAACTATAATGTGATGGGTGTGGCGAAGGCCGCGCTGGAAGCGTCGGTGCGGTACCTGGCGAGCGACCTCGGTCCGGCGGGAATTCGCGTGAATGCGATCTCGGCCGGCCCGGTGAAGACCGCTTCGGCCCGCGGCATCAAGGACTTCTCGAAGGTGCTCGACGGCGTGGCGAGGCTGTCGCCGCTGCGCCGCAATACCGATCCGGCGGAGGTGGCCGACGCCGCGGTTTTCCTGGCGAGCACCCTGAGCCGGGGCGTGACGGCGAATGTTCTGTACGTGGACGCCGGGTTCCAGACCATGGGCCTCGCCCTTTGAATACAGCGCGGGATAGCCGCAACACGAAGCCGCCCTGCGCGCCCAAATTGGGAACGATCGGTCGCCGCTGTAAGCCGTGGGCCGGGGCGCGGTAAAGCAGCCGATCCGCCTGGTTCCCGTTCATGGGCCGACTGGCGATCCTGTGCCCGCGGCCTGCTGGGGCGGTTGTCTTCGCCTGGTGGCCCGGCGTACGAGAACGGCGTGGCGCGGTGGATGCTTCCGGATGAATTGCCGCGGTTGTTCATCCCGCGATGCGGTGAGATAACCATTGCCGGCCCGCGTCCCGAGTGCCATCACCGGGATAAAACGCCCGCGGTTTTGCCGATGACGCCGACGGCGGCGAGCAGCTATTGGCGGGGACGCGGCTGGTACTCTACACCCGTCTCTAAACGACTTCGGGCGGGTTCTCCGAAGGAAGTCTGCTACAATCGCGTTGTGCCGAGATTGACGCGGCTGCTCTTCCGCATTTATTGGCAGATTGAGAAGATTCTGGTACCTGGGTTGCGAAGCTCGCAGTACGCCTATCATGAGAAACTACGGCAATGCGTAGGCCGCGATCGCGACTGGTTGGATCTGGGCTGCGGCCATCAGGTGTTTCCCGATTGGATGCGCGAGCAAGAACGCGAAACGCTTTCAAACAGCAGGCGGGTTTTCGGAATTGATCGGGACCTTGACAGCGTAAGGCGTCACGACGGCATCCAAGAAAAGGTTCTTGGGGACTTGGAACAATTGCCATTCTGCGACGCGGCCTTTCATCTCGTTACCGCCAATATGGTCGTTGAACACGTCGAGCGGCCGTCGAAGGTGCTCTCCGAGATCGAGCGCGTCTTGAAGCCTGGGGGCACGTTCCTGTTTCACACACCGAATTACCATAACTACAAGGTCTTCCTCGGTTCGCTTTTGCCGGCCGGCGTGAAGAAACGTCTGATACGGCTCCTCGAGCAACGCGAGGAGCACGACGTGTTTCCGACCTGTTACCGCCTGAACACGCCCAGCGCGATTCGACGCGAGACCGGGGTGAAAGGGCTACGGCTTAAGGATCTACGTCTGGTGAACACCTCCGCGATCGCCATGCTTGGCCCGTTTGCGATCATTGAGCTGGTTCTGATTCGCCTGCTGAATCTTCGCCCTCTGGCTGGATACCGCAGCAACATCATCGCCCTCATCGAGAAGGCCCCCTGATATATTCTGGAGGTGCGGATTCCGTTGGGCGGGGATGCGCCGAGGCGCTTCCCGGTCGAAGGAGCGAGCGGCTTGAAGCTCCGGCCAGCGGGGGTGCGCATCAATTGAAGAGTGAACGGCAACTTGCTGAGGCTTTGCGACAAGGTGTTCCCGATGGCGGGTGGCGTGCTGCGCGACGAGCCGGCTGTGCGCAACGGCGGCGATTTCCGTGTCTGTCTTCCTAAGGAATGGGATCCGGAGAGAGAATTGGCTTGGTGGCGCATGCGGCGAGTCTCTCGTGTGAGTGCGCAATGGGTTCCGCTATCGGTATTCGCGGCCCGGCCACCGACTCCGGTGGCGGCAGACGACCCGTGGTGCGAAGAAGGGAATCTAGCGGTTAGCAGTACAGGCAGCCCGCCGGCCCAGGCGCCGGGGGCGGAATAAGAATTCGGTGAATAAAGAAGAAAGATGATTACTGTCGAAGGACTTACGAAAAGATACGCGCGCAACGTCGCCGTCGACGACATTTCCTTCTCCGTCGAGAAGGGCCAGATCGTCGGATTTCTCGGACCCAACGGCGCTGGCAAGACCACGACCATGCGCATCCTGACCTGTTTCCTGCCGCCTACGTCGGGCAAGGCGAGCGTCGCCGGGTACGACGTGATCGAACAGCCCATGGAAGTGAAAAGGCGCATCGGCTATTTGCCCGAGACTCCACCGCTTTATCCGGAGATGGAAGTTTGCGAGTATCTCAGCTTTGTCGGCAAGCTGAAGGGACTTCGCGGCGCCACGCTCGCCAAGCGCGCCGACGAGGTCGCCGACCGGTGCGCTATCGCGGACGTCAAGCGGAAGCTGATCGGCAAGCTCTCGAAAGGCTATCGCCAGCGCGTCGGCCTCGCCCAGGCGATCATTCATAACCCGGCCGTGCTGATCCTCGACGAGCCGACCGCGGGGCTCGATCCGAAGCAGATCAACGAAACGCGCGACCTCATCAAGGGCCTCGCCGGCGATCACACGATCATCCTGAGCACCCACATCCTGCCCGAGGTCGAGCAGACCTGCGAGCAGGTGATCATCATCAACAAGGGGCGGCTGGTGGCCACCGATTCGGTGCATAACCTGCAAAGCCGCGCCCGCGGCGCCGAGAGCGTCCTGGTCGAGGTCGCCGGCCGCGAGGGCTCGATCGACGCGGCGGCCGTCCGGCGAAAACTCGAGCAGGTGGCGGGCGTCAGCCGCGTGCTGCTGCGCGAATCGTCGCCCGTTCACGCGCTGGTCGAAGTCGAAAGCCTGAAGGACAAGTTCATCCGCGGCGACATCGCCCGCGCCGTGGTCGAGGCCGGCTGGAACCTGAACGAGCTGCACACCGCGGCTATGAGCCTCGAGGAGATCTTCCTCCAACTCACCGGCGCCGAGCCCGCGCTCGAGCCCGCCGCCGCCGCATCGGGAGAGATACAACAATGAGAAATATCGGCATTATCTGGAAAAAGGAAATTGACAGTTACTTCGTCTCGCCCGTCGCCTATCTGTTGCTGACGATGTTCGCGACCATCTTCGGCTTCTTCTTCTGGAACGCCGTAAGTTACTTCGTGATCACGGGCATCGAAAGCCAGATGCGCGGATCGAGCTTTCCGATGAGCGTGAACGAGTATGTGATCCGCCCGCTGCTATCGAATGCGAGCGTGGTCGGCCTGTTCTTCATTCCCATGATCACCATGCGGCTGTTCGCCGAGGAGAAGCGCACCGGCACAATCGAACTGCTGGCCACTTCGCCGATTCGCGACATCGAGGTGATTCTCGGTAAGTGGCTCGCCGCGATCACGCTGTATGCGTGCATGCTGCTGTTCACCGCGCTCAACTTCGCCTTCCTGTTCCGCTTCGGCAATCCGGACTGGAAGCCGCTCGCGGTGGGCTACCTGGGCCTGCTGCTGCAGGCCGGAGGGCTGCTCGCCGTGGGCACCCTGATCTCGACGATGACGCGGAATCAGATCATCGCCGGCGCCGCCACTTTCGGCGTGTGTCTGATGTTATGGGTGCTCGAATGGGTGAGCGGTTACGAGACCGCGACCTGGGCGGTGGTGATGGCCTATTGTTCGGTGATCACCCACTTCGAATCCTTCGCCAAGGGCGTGATCGATTCGAAAGACGTCGTTTTCTATCTTTCGTTGATTTTCCTGGGGCTGTTCCTGACCTCGCGGTCGCTGGAAAGCCTGCGGTGGAGGGCCTAGGCGTGAGCGCGCGAAATCTCAATACCCGTCAGACCCGCTACGCCGCGTATGTCACGGTGTACATCCTGGTTGTGGTGGCCATCCTGGTGGTCGCTAACTTCCTGGCCAATCGCTATAACAAGAGCTACGACTCGACCTCGAACAAGCGCTTCAGCCTTTCGGACCAGACCAAGAAACTCGTGGGCGATCTGAAGACCGATCTGCACATCACTTACTTCGACCAGACTTCCGGCTTCCAGAGCGCCAAGGATCTGCTGGACCGCTACTCGAACCTGTCTCCTAAGGTCCATGTCCGCTACGTGGATGTAATGAAGAACCCGCAACTTACCCGCTCTTACGGGATCAAGAACCTCGGCACCGCCGTGGTCGAGATCGGCGCCAAGCACGAAGAGGCCAAGAGCGTGACCGAAGAGGGCATCACCGGCGCGATCGTCCGCGTGATCAAGGGCGGCCAGCGCACGGTCTGCGTAGTGAACGGCAATGGCGAGCACCAGTTGGACGATACGACGGAGAACGGTCTCTCGGCGTTCAAGGAACTGGTGGCGCACGATAACTACGATACGAAATCGATCAGCCTGCTGCAGCAGGCCGAAATACCGGCGTCCTGCACAGTGACGGTGGTCGCCGGGCCGACTACGGATTATCCGGCGCCGGCGGTCGGGGCTCTGAAAACCTACGTCGAGAACGGAGGGCGGGCGCTGTTCCTGCTCGATCCGCCGTTGAAGCAGCGTCGTATCGACATCGCGGCGAACGACGCGCTCGACGCGGTGCTGGCCGGCTGGGGCGTCACGGTGGACAAGGACCTGATTCTCGACCAGAATCCGATCGGCCAGCTCGCCGGCCTCGGCCCCGAGGTTCCGTTGGTGACCAGCTACGAATCGCAGCCGATCGTCGCGCCGATGAAGGGCCAGGCCACCGGCTTCCCGCTCGCCCGGTCGCTCGATGTGAAGAACGCGGACAAGACGCAGATCGACAAGCTGTTCTCGTCTTCCGAGGGCAGCTTCGCCACCACCACGCTCGGGCCCGGCGAGATCACGCTCGATCCGAACAAGGACAAGCACGGGCCGTTCGCGATGGCCGCGGCGGGCAGTTACACGACGGACAAGCCCAACAGCCAGGGACGTTTCGTCGTGGTCGGCAACTCCGGCTTCGCGGCCAACAGCTTCATCCGCTTCAACGGCAATCGGGATCTTGTGCTCAACATGATGAACTGGCTGTCGTCGGACGAGGACCTCATCAGCATCCGTCCGAAGGAGCCCGAAGACCGGCGCCTGACGCTAAGCCGGGCGCAGATGAGCATGGTCCGCATGTTCAGCCAGTTCTTCCTTCCGCTCATCGTCGTCTTCGCGGGCATCATGGTCTGGTGGCGGAGGAGATAGGACGATGAAGGTTCGCGGACTTCTGATCGCCGCCGTGCTGCTGGCGGCGCTGTCGGGCGCGCTGTGGTGGTCCAACAAAAAGAAGGCCGCCGAGGACGCCAAGTCATCCACGGACACCACGCTTAAGTTCGTCGATATCCCGCAAACCAACGTGACGCGGGTGTCGATCGAAAAAAAGGGCTCGCCCGCGACCGTGCTTGAGAAAGGTCCGGGCGGGCAGTGGCGCATTACCGCGCCGCAGGCTTACGGCGCGGACCAGGACACGGTCAACTCGCTGCTCTCCACCATCAACCCGATGAACGCCGACAAGCTGGTGGAGGAGCATCCCTCCGACCTGAGCCAGTACGGCTTGAAAGACCCTTCCCTCACCGTCGCCCTCACCACGGGCGACGGTAAGACGCAAACCATCCTGGCCGGTGACGACCTGCCCACCGGAGGCAGCACTTACGCCGAGTTACAGGGCGGCAATAAGGTCTACACGATCCCGAGCTTCGCCAAAGGGAGCCTCGACAAGACGGTGAACGACCTGCGCGACAAACGTTTGCTGACATTCGACTCGGACAAACTTACACGTGTCGACCTGACCGCGAAGGGCAAGAGCTTCGAGTTCGGCAAGAACAACCAGAACGAGTGGCAGATCCTCCAGCCGAAGCCGTTGCGCGCCGACGGGCTGCAGGTGGACGAACTGGTACGCCGCTTGAAGGAAGCTCGGATGGACCTGAGCGTTTCCACCGACGACGCGAAGAAGGCCGCGGCGGCGTTCGCGGGCGGCACGCTCGTGGGCCAGGCCAAGGTCACCGATGCGAGCGGCTCTCAAACGCTTACGGTAAAGAAAGACAAGGCAGGCGATTACTACGCGAAGTCGAGCGCGGTCGAAGGCGTATATAAGGTGACCGCGGATCTCGGCACGGGCCTTGACAAATCGCTCGACGACTTCCGCAACAAGAAGCTCTTCGACTTCGGCTTCAATGAGCCGAATCACATCGACATTCAGGATGGAGCGACGACGTACGCGTTGCAGCGCACCGGCGAAGACTGGTTCCAGAACGGCAAGAAGATGGACAACATCAGCGTCCAGAACCTGATCGATAAGCTGAGAGACATCTCGGCCTCGAAGTTCGCCGACAGCGGCTTCGGCGCGCCCGGCCTTCACATTTCGATCGTCTCGAACGACGGCAAGAAGACGGAGCGTGCTGCGTTCGCGCCGTCGGGCGCGGACTTCATCGCCCAGCGCGAAGGAGAGACGTCGCTTTATTCGCTCGACGGCAAGAGCGTGAAGGACATCGAGCAGGCGGCGGCCGACGTCAAGCCGGAGCCGGGAAAAAAGAAGTAGCCGATGTCCACCGGCCTGCTGACCGATCTCTATCAGATCACGATGGCGGCCGGTTACTTCGAAACCGGCAAGGGCCGCGAGCGGGCTTGCTTCGAGCTGTTCTTCCGGAGGCTGCCGCGGTATCGCAACTACGTGGTCGCCGCCGGACTCAAACAGGCCGTCGAGTATCTTCTCGATCTGCGATTCACGAAGGAAGAGGTTCAATATCTTCGCGGACTGCCGCAGCTTGCGCGCATCGCCGGCGAGTTCTTCGACGCTCTGCTCGAGTTCCGCTTCACCGGCGACGTGTTCGCGGTGGCGGAAGGCACGCCGGTGTTTCCCGAAGAGCCGCTGATGACCGTCTACGCGCCACTGATCGAGGCGCAGATCGCCGAGACGTACCTACTGTCCATGATCGGCTTCCAATCGCTCATCGCCACCAAGGCGTCGCGCATCGTGGAGGCGTCGGGCGGGCGCGAGGTGGTCGAGTTCGGCGCGCGGCGGGCCCACTCGCCCGAGGCGGGCGTGCTTGCCGGGCGGGCGGCGTATGTCGGCGGTTGCGCGGGCACGAGCAGCACGGCCTGCGGCTACCGCTTCGGCGTCCCGGTCTTCGGCACCGCGGCCCATTCCTGGGTGCTGTCGTTCGACAACGAGCGCCAGGCGTTTCGCAAGCTGCAGGAGCTGCTCGGCGAGCAGACCGTGTATCTTATCGACACCTACGACACCGTCGAGGGCGCGCGCATCGCCAGCTCGCTTGGCCGCCCGATGTGGGGCGTGCGCCTCGATAGCGGCAACCTGCTCGAGCTGTCGCGCACCGTGCGCGGGATTCTCGACGAGGCCGGATTGCGCGAGGCGCGCATCATGGCCACCAGCGATTTGAACGAGTACAAGATCCTCGAGTTCACCGCCGCCGGCGCGCCGATCGATGTCTACGGCGTGGGCACGGACCTGGCCACTTCGGCCGATTCGCCGAGCATCGGCGTGGTCTACAAACTGGTCGAACTCGAAGCGAATGGCCAGAAGCGCTACACCGCGAAGTTCAGCGAGGATAAGCACACGCTGCCCGGGGCCAAACAGATCTTCCGCCGCGCGAACCGCGACGTGATCGCCTGCGCGTCGGAATGTCTGGGTTGCGAGGATAACGATGCGCCGGTGGCGCTGAGCCGGCCGGTAGTGGTGGGCGGTGAGCTGGCCGAGCCGCTGCCCGATGCCGCCGCGGCGCGCCGCAACACGCTCGCCTCCGTACGGAAGCTGCCGAGCACGGTGCGCAGTCTGTTCGAGACCCAGGACTCATGGCGGGTCGAATATAGCCCGGATCTGCTCGCGCTGTATTCGCGGATCCGCGGAGTGCATCGGGAGCCGAGGCCGTGACCACGGTTTACTTCGACATCGATACCCAGCTCGATTTCGTCTATCCGGCGGGCGCGCTGTACGTGCCGGGTGCGGAGGCCATCGTCGCGCGCGTGGCGGCGCTGAACGCGGCCGCCGTGGCGCGGTCGATTCCCCTGGTGTCCACCATGGATGCGCACGCCGAAGACGACGTCGAGTTTCGCTTGTGGCCGCCGCACTGCGTCGTGGGTTCGCTCGGCCAGCGTAAGCCGGGAGCGACGCTGGTGGCGCGCAGCGCGGTGGTTCCGGGCGGGCCGGGCGCGGCGCCCGCCTTCGACGCCCCGCAGATCCTGGTCGAGAAACAGACCGTCGATGCGTTCTCGAATCCGCATTTCGCGGCGATGCTCGGCGCGCTCGGCGCGGCGCGCTCGGTGGTCTACGGGGTCGCGGCCGAGATCTGCGTGCGCCACGCGGCCTTCGGCCTGCTGAAGACCGGGCGCGAGGTGGCGATCGTCGAGGACGCGGTGCGCGGCTTGAAAAAACAGGACGAGTTAGAAATGTTTGAAGCGTTCCGCGCCGCCGGCGGCCGCGTCATCGCCCTGGCGGACTGCCTCGGCTGAATCGCCGGCCTCGTGAGCGTGGTAGGAACTGCGCACCAGAGGCCCCGATTCGACGTGCTGGAAGCCCATCTCGACGCCTTCCCGCTTGAGCGCGGCGAACTCTTCCGGCGTGGCGTAGCGCAGGATGGGCAGGTGCTTCGGCGACGGCCTCAGATACTGGCCGGCGGTGAAAATATCGACGCCGTGCGCGCGCAGGTCGCGCATGACTTCTCGCACCTCGTCGAGCGTCTCGCCCAGGCCCAGCATCAGTCCGCTTTTGGTGGGCACGTGCGGGCGGATTCGTTTGGCGCAGGCGAGCATGTCGAGCGAGCGCTCGTAGCGGGCGCCGGGCCGCACCTGGCGGTAGAGCCGGGGCACGGTTTCGATGTTGTGGTTGAGCACGTCGGGGTGCGCGTTCATGACGATTTCCATGGCCCGGTGCGAGCCCTGGAAGTCCGGCACCAGCACCTCGACCTTGCAGCCCGCCAGGCGCGCGCGGATGGCCTCGATGGTGAGGGCGAACAGTTCGGCGCCGCCGTCCTTGCGATCGTCGCGATTGACGCTGGTCACGACCGCGTAGCGCAGGCCCAGCGCCTCGCAGGCCTCGGCCACGCGGCGCGGCTCGTCGTAGTCGGCCTCGAGCGGCACGCCCTTCTGAACGGCGCAGAACCCGCAGCGGCGCGTGCAGAAGTTGCCGAGGATCATGAACGTCGCCGTGCCGCGATTCCAGCACTCGCCCGAGTTCGGGCAGGCGGCGCTTTCGCAGACCGTGTGCAGCTTCAGCCGCTCGACAAGGCTTTTCATTTCGCGGTACCGGCCGCCGGTGGGCGCGGGCGCGCGGAGCCAGGATGGGCGGGGCGGAGGATTGCCGATGGTGACGAGCACTGCTTCCATTCTACGGAAAGGCGGCGGCTAGGCGCTCCTCGAGAATGCGATGCGGGCCGAAATCCTCGCAGATCGAAAACGCGCGCGGCGAGGACTCGGCGGCGGCGCGCGGGATGAGCCCGACGAGTTCGGCGCCGAGGATCCGCACGCCCGCCGTGTTCGCCGCTTGCTCCACGGCGTCGAAGACCGTTTGCGGGCCGGTTCTATCGAGCGCGGTGAGGTTCATCGACACCTGCGCGACGCCGCGCGAGACGAGAAGCACGCCCATCGCCTTCACGCCCGCGAAGCCGCCGTTCGAGGCGCGGATGCGGCGGGCGATGGAGCGCACGAGGGCGAGGTCATGGCTGGCGAGGTCGATATTGAAGGCCGCCAGCAGCGCTCGCGCGCCGAGGATCGAGGCGCCGGCGGTGGCGTGCAGCGACGGGCCGCCGAGGTCGGGCGAGAGCGCGGGACGCTCGAACTGCCCGCGGCGGACGTTCTCGAGGCCGCGGCGCGCCGGATCGGCCGCGGCGGCTTCGTAGAAGTACACCGGGATGCCCAGTTCCCGCCACACGCGTTCGCCGGTCTGGCGGGCGAGCGAGGCGCAATCGGCGAGCGTCGCGCCTTCCAGCGGAACGAAGGGCACCACGTCGGCGGCGCCCATGCGCGGATGGACGCCGCGGTGCGCGCGCAAGTCGATCCGCTGGCTGGCGCAAGCGATGGCGCGGAGAGCGGCTTCGCCGGCCACCGCGGGCGGCGCGGCGAAGGTGATGACGGAACGGTTGTGGTCCGGGTCGGAATCGGCGCGCAGCACGGCCGCGCCCGCGTCCGCGATGGCGGCGGCGATCGCGTCGACGGTGGCGCGATCGCGGCCTTCCGAGAAGTTCGGTACACACTCGACCAGTTGCCGCGTCAATGCTTCAAACAATCTCCCGCACCCAATTCTGGCAGAGCCCCGCAGTGCCTCGCATAGCCGTTATGGTAGCTTCGCAATTGGAGATCGTGAAAACTCAACTTCTTCTGTTGGCTGTAGTTGCGGCTTGTCCGATGGAGGCGGCCTGGGTGGCGCGGGGTCCGTTTGGCGGGAGTGCGCAGAACCTGGCGATCGACCCACGGAACCACCAGACGCTGCTGGTGGGGACGCGCAGCGCGTTGCTGTTCCGCTCGACCGATGGCGCGGCAACCTGGACGGCGCTCGCGTTTCCGCGCCTGTACCACGTGGCGATCTATTCGTTGGCCATCGACCCGCGGCGCCCCGATGTGTACTGGGTTGGCGTCGCGGCCGAAGCCAAGCATCGCGACGATCCTTCGGCCGGCCTCTACGAAAGCGACGACGCGGGCAAGACGTGGAAGCCGATGGAAGGGCTGCGCGGCAAATCGGTTTATGCGCTGGCGATCTGGCCCGGCGGCTCGCAAACGCTGGCGGCCGGCACCGACGAGGGCGTGTGGCGCAGCCTGGATGGCGGGGCGAGCTGGGCGCGCTTCTCGCCGGCCTCGAACGACGGGATGCAATCGATCGTCTCGCTGGCCTTCGATCCACGGGACCGGGACGTGCTCTACGCGGGCACGCCGCATCTGCCTTGGAAGACCGCCGACGGCGGACGAAGCTGGCGCGCGATTCACGACGGAATGATTGACGACTCCGACGTGTTTTCGATTCGCGTCGACCAAAGCAGTCCGGAACGCGTGTACGCGAGCGCGTGCAGCGGGATCTATTGCAGCCGCGATGGCGGCGGCGAGTGGACGAAGCTGCAAGGCATCCCGGGCACCGACCGCCGGACGCACGCCATCGCGCAGGACGCGGAGCATCCGGAGACCCTGTATGCGGGGACGACCGTGGGCCTGTGGAAGTCCATGGACAGCGGCGCGACGTGGGTGAAGAAGTCGACGCATGACATCAACGGCATGGTGCTGGACCCGTTGGACGGACGCACGCTTTATTTGGCCACGGAGGCCGGCGGAATCGTGAAGAGCACGGATGGCGGCGAGACATTTCACACCATGAATCTTGGCTTCGTGAACCGCAACATCACGAGCTTTGCCGAGGCCGGGGGCCAACGTCCCGCATTGCTTGCGAGCACGGCCTATGATGGCGAGTTCGGCGGGATGTTCCGCAGCGAGGATGACGGCGGATCGTGGGCGTTGCTGGCGAGCCATCGGGGGCTGCTCGAGGAAAACATCGTCTCGTTCGCGGTCTCGCCCGCCGACCCGAACCGCATTTACGCGGCGACGTTCGACGGCCTGTTGCGCTCGGTGGACGGCGGCGCGGCGTGGGAACGTCCGATGTGCTTTTTGGCGCCCGAAGACAAGCCCGCGCCCCGGAGAACGGGACGGAGGAGGAATCGGCGCGCCAGGTATATCCCGCCGCCCGCGTTTCCTCCGCCAGAGTCGAGGGTATATGTGCTTCGCTACGATGCGCGAGGCGCGGCGCTTTACGCGGGAACGAGCGCGGGGTTGTTCGTGAGCCGGGATGGAGGGATTTACTGGAAAGCGGTGGCGGGCAAGAAGGCGGCTCAGCCGGTGCTCGCCGTTTATCTGGCGGCGGGGACGAGCCGTGCGATGGCCCTGCTGACGCCGCGGGGGCTGAGGCTGTCGGCCGGCGGCGGCGCGGCGTGGACGCCGGCGAGCCTGCCCGGGAATCCGGAGACCATCTTCGACGTGGCGCTCGATCCGGAGAAGGCGGCCGTGCTGATGGCAGCCACTTCGGGCGGGCTGATGCGGAGCGGAGACGGCGGACGGTCGTGGACGCTGTGCGAGAAAGGGTTGCCGGTGAAGGGATGGTTCAATGCCGTGGCGTTCGACCCGGCGCGCGCCGAACGGGTATACGCCGCGGAAGCCAACCGCCTGTACGAGAGCATCGACGGCGGCGAGGCATGGAAACGTGTGGAGACCGAGGGCCTCGAGCAGGCCTGGATTCGCGCGATCCTTCCGGGAGCGAAAGGCGACGATGACATGGTGCTGGTGAGCCGGACGAACGGCGTGTACACTCCGGCGCGCGAGCGCTCGGCCGTGGCGGCGCTGCAGCCCACGTCATCTGGGTCAAATTGATGAAAACAAAGACGTGTGTTTGATATATGCTGGAGAGAGTGGTTTTGGCCAGCGGCGGTGTTTTGCTAGACTGGCCTTTGCGGTTGGTCCATAAATTTAAGCAGACTAAAGTTTAGCTGCGGAGGGATATCTGTGAGTTACTCGCGAAATTCCATTCTGGCTGGGGCGTTGGTATGCCTCGCCGTTGCGGGTCCCGCGCTTGCCCAAGAAGGCAAGGACATTGTGGAAATAAACTTATTTGGCGGCATACAAGGCTGGAACGAAAAGCAGGCCACGCAGTTCGATGGTTCGCCGCTCGGAGTCAAGATTGTAACAGGCGGCGTGTTCGGCGTGCGCTTGGATGAGAACCTTTGGCGGTACGTCGGCCTCGAAGAGTCGTCGGTGCTGTTCGGTGATAATAACGTCCGGTATACGAATGTTCCGGGCGTGTACGGAAACACGGTATCGTTCGGCGCCCGAACCCGGCAATTCACGGTCGGGCCGATTCTCTACCTGACGCCGCCGGAGAGCCGGTTCCGGCCATTTCTAACCGTGCAGGCCGGGCTGAACTGGTTTGGCCCGACCCAGAAGGCGATAGACCAGGCGGGCGACGCGGCTAATCCGTTGTTCGGCGCGGCCGGACGGATCGCGCTCGGCAATAGCTGGAAGCAGGCGTTCAATTACGGCATCGGGCTGATTCAGTACGGCGGCGGCGTCAAGTACAAGCTGACCGATCGCTTCGGCCTGCGGTTCGACCTGCGGGGCAATATCATTCAGACGCCGACGTTCCGGCTGCCGCGCACGGGGCCGGATACGGGCATTACGATCGCGCAAGGCGGCGCGATTCAGGGCTATCAGGCGACGGCCGGCATGACGTTGTATCTCGGCAAGGGCGCGCCCCCGCTGACCCACACCTTCACGGTGCCGGCGGCGATCGACGGCCCGGCCGAGCTGTGCCCGGGCGAGAAGGCGACGTTCAAGCTGCCCGTGCAAGACAATTTCGGCAACCACACGCCGAAGTACAAGTGGACCGTGAACGGGCAGGATCAGAACACGAACGCGCCGGAGCTGGCGGTGACGGCGCCGGACAGCGGCGACCTGAACGTCGCGGTGCATGTCGAGCCGGACGCTTCTTCGTATAGCAAGGAGGAGGCGCGGGCCAACAAGAAGACGCCGGCCATGCCGGCCGACCGCACGCTGGCCGTGCGTATGAAGCAGTACAAGGCGCCTACCCTCGCCTGCTCGGCGAATCCTTCGGAGTTCAACGTGGGCGGCACGAGTTCCGTTTCCGGCAACGCGACCGGTTCGGACTGCAGCGGCGCGATGACCTATACATGGTCGGCGACCGAAGGCTCGATCCAGGGCGATTCGAACGCAACTTACAACTCGCAGGGCGTGACGGTAGACCCGAACACGACCAAGACCGTGACGGTGACAGGCAAGGTGACCGACGCGAAGGGCGCCTCGGCGAACTGCGACGTCACGCTGAGCCTGAAGAACCCGCAAGAGGCGCCGCCACCTCCGCCGCCGCCGGCCGAGAAGAAGGCGACGCAGCTTGACGACATCGTGTTCGCGCCGGGCAACTCGCGCGTGAACAACTGCGCCAAGCGCATACTCGAAGACCTGTACAAGCAGCTCTCGACGGATCCGGACTCGACCGTGGTGCTAATTGGCCATGAGGACGCGTCAGAAGCGCGACACCATGGCACGAAGAGGCATCCGCGGCATCTGGACGAAGAGCGGGTGCTGAACACGGCCGCGGTGCTGACCGCCGGAACCGGCACGTGCCAGAAGCTGGAGCTGTCCCGGGTTCAGGTGGACTGGACCAGCACGACGAACGATCCCAACTCCGAGTTCAAGACACGCATGTGCGAGACCTCGGTCGTCGAGCGTAAGGGCCAGGCGGCTGGACAAGACGCCAACGCGAAGTACCGCCGGGTGGAGATCTGGATCGTGCCGAAGGGCGCGGCCATGCCTTCCGCCGCGACGGGTGCGAAGCCGGCGCCGGAGCGAGCGGTGAAGGCCAAGGGCTGTCCGAAGTAGGGGCAGTCCTCGAACCAGGTTAGGCGGTAAAGGGCGAGAGCCGGCGGAACGATCCGCCGGCTCTCGTTTTTTTTGGCAAGCGCCGTTCAGAGGCCGGTGTTGAGCACGGCGCGGAAGCGGGCTTCGCCGCTCAGCATGCGCTCGTAGGCCTCGGCGGCGCGTTCGAGTGGATATTCCTCGTTCATCGACCGGATCCCGGTCAGCATGCAGAACTCGAGTGTGTCTTCGGAATCGATCGCCGTGCCCGAGTTCCAGCCTTTCACCGCCTGGCGTCCGCCGAGCAATTGCATCGGCGACACCTCGAGCGAAGGGACCGCGCCGACGATCATGAACGTCCCGTTGACTGCGAGGCCGCCGAGGACGGCCGCCATGGCCTGGGCGTTCGTCACCGTGGCAAGAATCACCTTTGCGCCTCCAAAAGAGCGCAGGGCCGAGGATGGATCCTGCGCCGTGCTGTCGATGTAGTGCGAGGCGCCGAGCTTGCGGGCGAGCGGCTCCTTGCCGGCGCCGCGCGCGATCGCGATGGTCCGGAAGCCCATCTTCGCGGCGAACTGCACGCCGAGATGGCCGAGTCCCCCGAGACCGAGGATCGCGACCGTATCGCCGGGGAGTGCGCCGCTGTGGCGCAGGCAATTGAACGTGGTTACTCCGGCGCAGAGCAGCGGGGCCGTTTCGACGGGCGAGAGCCCTTCGGGGACGCGGGCGAGCGCCGAGGCCAAGGCGATCATGTAGTCGGCGTAGCCGCCGTCGCAGGTGATGCCGGTAATGCGGTTCGAGTTGCGGCAGGCGAAGAAATCCCCTCGGCGGCAGGGGTCGCAGTACCCACAAAAGCCGCCGTTCCAGCCGACCCCGACGCGCTCGCCGGGCGCCCACCCGTTCACGTCGGAGCCCAGCGCGTCGATGACGCCCATAACCTCGTGACCCGGGACACGCGGGTGCGTAACGCCCGGAAACGTCCCGTCCTTGGCGAGCGAATCGCTGTGACAGATCCCGCAGGCCTGGACTTTCACCCGGACGTAGCCGGGCGCCGGCTGGGGAATCTCGCGCTCCACCAGGTCCAAGGATCCTGCGGGGCGGGATACCTGAATTGCACGCATTTTTGCCAATTTTTCCTCCAGTGCAGGCGCGCTTCCACGCGTGCCTACAACGCCGAGCGTAGCTGAAGACGGCTGGTCGCGGCAATGCCATGAGTGGAATCGGTGGAACTTCGCTGGCGCGGTGGCGTATTGTGGACATGAGCGTCAAACACGTGCTGCGACGCCTGATGCAGTCGCCGGGATTCACCACGGTGGCGGTGATCACCCTGGCGGTGGGCATCGGCGCAAACACGGCGATCTTCAGCGTGATCGAAGGCGTACTGCTGAAGCCGTTGCCGTACCCGGCGCCGGACGAACTGATCGCGGTGAGCCACTCGGCGCCGGGCGTCAACATCCCGGACGCCGGCGCGGCGCCGTTCCTCTATTTCACTTATCGCGACGAGTCGCGGACGATGCGGGACATCGGGATGTGGAACGGGGATTCGGTGAGCGTAACGGGCGTCGGCGAGCCGGAGCAGGTCGACGCCGTGGACGTGACTGACGGCGTGATGCCCATTCTCGGCGTCCAGCCGGCGCGCGGGCGCCTGTTTTCGCGTCGCGACGATTCACCGGGAAGCCCCGAGACGGTGGTTCTGTCCTATGGCTATTGGCAGAGACGATTCGGCGGAGATCCCTCGGCGATGGGGCGGCGCATCCTCGTCGACGGCCGGCCGCGGGAGATCATCGGCGTGCTGCCGGCGCGCTTCAGGTTCCTCGATCGGCATGCGGCGCTGTTCCTCCCCATGCGGCAGGATCGCGCCAAAACCTACCTGGGAAACTTCAGCTTTCAAGCCCTGGCGCGCCTGAAGCCCGGAATGACGCTCGCTCAAGCGACCGCCGATGTGGCGCGGATGATTCCCGTGGCGCTGACGAAGTTCCCGCCGCCCCGCGGCTATACCGCGCAGATGTTTATTTCGGCGCGCCTCGGGCCGAACCTGCGGCCGCTGAAGCAGGATCTCGTGGGCGATATCGGCGAGACGCTCTGGGTGCTGATGGGCACGGTCGGCCTGGTGCTGCTGATCGCCTGCGCGAACGTGGCGAACCTGCTGCTGGTGCGAGCCGACGGGCGGCAACAGGAGATGGCGATCCGCACGGCGCTGGGCGCGGGCCGCGGCGACATCGTGCGAGAGCTGCTGACCGAGAGCGTTGCGCTCGCCTCGGGCGGCGCGGTGATGGGTCTGGCGCTCGCCTATGGCGCGCTGCGATTACTCACCGCGATGGCGCCCGCGCACCTGCCGCGGATGGAGGAGATTTCGATCGACGGGACGGTGCTGGTGTTCACGCTGGTCATGTCGCTCGCCTCGGGCGTGGCGTTCGGGTTAATCCCTGCCCTGAAATATGCGGGCGTGCAGCCCGCGCCGGTGCTGCGGGCGGGCGGACGCACCATGAGCCAGAGCCGCGAGCGGCGCCGCCTTCGCAATGCGTTGGTCGTCGGACAAGTGGCGCTCGCGCTGGTGCTGTTGATCTCGTCGGGGCTGATGATCCGTACGTTCCGTGCGCTGCGCATGGTTCAGCCCGGCTTCACGGGCCCAGAACTGGTGCAGACTCTGCGGCTCTTTATCCCCGAGTCGCAGGCCGCGGACCCCGTGAAGGCAGTGCATATGGAGCAGGACATCCTCGACCGCATCCAGGCAATTCCCGGTGTGCAGGCGGCCGCGGTGACGACCGTGATTCCGACGGACGGCGAAGGCTGGCACGATGCGATTTGGGCCGAGGGCCACGAATATTCCGATGCCCAGATCCCTCCAATGCGGTTATTCAAATTTGTTTCGCCCGGCGTGACGAAGGCGCTCGGGAATACGCTGGTGGCCGGACGCGATCTGACCTGGACGGACGTGTACAACAAGCGGCCCGTCGCGATGATCAGCGCCAACCTGGCGCGCGAGCTGTGGGGGAGCCCCGCGGCGGCGGTGGGAAAGCACATCCGCGAGAGCCGCAAGCACGCGTGGCGCGAGGTGATCGGCGTCGTCGCCGACGAGCGTGACGATGGCGTCGATAAGAAGGCGCCCACGATCGTGCTGTGGCCGCTTCTGATGGACCACTTCGTCGGAGACGATACATTCGTGACCCGGTCCCTGGCCTACGTGATCCGGAGCGGCCGCACGGGCTCGCGGGGATTCCTCGACGAAGTGCGAAAGGCGGTGTGGTCCGTGGACCCGAGCCTGCCGCTCGCCGATGTGCGCACGCTCGAGCAGATCTATTCGCGCTCGATGGCGCGCACCTCGTTCACGCTGGTGATGCTGGCGATCGCCGGCGGCATGGCGCTGCTGCTGGGCGTGGTGGGGATCTACGGTGTGATCTCGTATTCGGTGTCGCAGCGGCGCCGCGAGGTCGGCATTCGCGTGGCGCTGGGAGCGCAACCGTCGCAAGTGAGTGGCTTGTTCGTGCGGCAGGGCATGGCGCTCGCCGCCATCGGCGCGGCGCTCGGCTTGGCCGCGGCGGCGGCGCTGACCCGCCTGCTCGCATCGATGCTGTTCGATGTGAAGGCCATCGACCCGCTGACGTTTCTCCTGGCGCCGCTGTGTCTGCTGGCGGCCGCCGCGATTGGAAGCTATGTGCCGGCGCTGCGGGCGCTGAAGGTCGATCCGGTCGAGGCGCTGCGGGCGGAGTAAGCGTTCGAGTCAGCGGAACTGCGCTTCGAAATCGTCGAAGCGGCGCCGCAGCTCGGCCAATTCGGAGCGGAGCGCGCGCACTTCCTCCTCGAACTGGGCCAGGCTCGAGGCTTCGCGCGGCGCGGTCTCGGCCAGGATCGGCTCGGCGGCCGGCTCGCCCGAAAGCAGGTGCGCGTAGCGGGACTCTTTTTGTCCCGGCTGCCGGGGCAGTTTCGTCGCCAGAGGTCCACCGGGCCACTCGGCCAGCCGGTCGAGCGTGGCGGAGGTCTCGTCGAGGTCCGCGAAGCCGTACAGGCGTTCGGAACGGTCCTTGATTTCGCCGAGCGTCTGCTGCCCGCGCAGCAGCAGCGCGGCCAGCACGGCGAGCTCGCGGCGGCCGAGATTGAGCGTCTCCGAAATGCGCTGGCCGTATTTGGCGACGCGACTGCCTCCGGTGACGGTCACCGCGAGGCCCTTGGCGCGCAGCCGCAGGATCGCGTCCGAGACGTCCGTGTCGTCATATGACGTCACCGGATGGCGGTTCGACTTCTGGTTGCACGCGTTGACCAGCGCGTTCAACGAAAGTGGGTAATACTCGGGTGTGGCGGCTTCTTTCTCGATGAGCGCGCCGAGCACGCGCGCTTCGACGGGGTCGAGCGGTTCCATGGCAGCGGGTCCTTCTTCAGTCTAGGCGGGATGTCCGGGGTCGATCCAGCGGGCCGGGCTGGGCTCTTCGGGGCTGGGGATGTCGAGGTTGACGACGATCGGCTCCTGTCCGCTGCGTACGACCACGGCTTCGACCGGCTGGTTCGCATCGGCGTTCAGCTCCTGATGCGGGACGAAAGGCGGGACGAAGATGAAGTCGCCGGGGCCGGCTTCCTCGGCGAACTCGAGGCGTTCGCCCCAGCGAAAGCGCGCGCGGCCCTTCACGATGTAAAGCACGGTTTCAAGCTCGCCATGATGATGAGCGCCCGTCTTCGCGTTGGGCGCCACGTGTACCGTGCCGGCCCAGAGTTTTTTCGCGCCCGCGGCGGCCGTGGTGATGGCGGCCGCGCGCGACATGCCGGGCGTTTGGGGTGTGTTCGGGTCGAGTTCGCCCGCGCGAACGATGCGGATGCCGTGCCGCTTCCAGTCCGGCGTGGCGGGAGATTCCAAGTCCATTTCTATTTTTAAGATACATCCGGGCTTCCAATGTCCGCGCGATTCGATTAGGATTAGGGCTATGCCAACCGCGAAAATTCCGCTCGCAAACAGCCGGAAGGAGCTTCCAACCGGCTCAACCGTGCTTGGCGTCCCGCGCGGCGAGGAACTGATCCAGGTGACGGTTGTAGTTCGGCGGCGTACGCCAATGGAGGCGCCGACGGCCTCGAGCCAGCGTTTGTCTCGCGAGGATCTCGCGCGGCTCTACGGGGCGGATCCGGCCGACATCCAGAACGTCGAGCAGTTCGCCATCGCCGAGGGCTTGCGTGTCGTGAGTTCGAGCCTGGCGCGGCGTTCGATATTGCTCGAAGGGACGATCGCGGCGATGCAGCAGGCCTTCGGCGTGGCGCTGATCAACATCCAGCACGAGGGCAAGCAGTTCCGCGCGCGCGCCGGCCACGTACATATCCCGCCCGATCTCGACGGCGTGATCGAAGCCGTGCTGGGCCTGGACAACCGCCCGCAGGCGCGGTCCCGGCTGCGGCCGCTCACGCGAGGCGTGGCGCCTCGGGCGGCGGGCGACACGTCATACACGCCCGTGCAGGTGGGCCAGCTTTATAACTTCCCCACGCAGGGCAACGGCGCCGGCCAAACGATCGCAATCATCGAACTGGGCGGCGGTTACAGCGCCTCGGATCTGAGTACATACTTCGGCGGACTCGGCATCAGTCCGGCGCCGGTGGTGACGGCGGTCTCGGTGGACGGCGCACAGAACCAGCCGTCCGGCGATCCGAACAGCGCCGATGGCGAGGTGCTGCTCGATATCGAGGTCGCCGGCGCGGTTGCTCCTGGCGTGGCGATTGCCGTGTACTTCGCGCCAAACACGGACCAGGGGTTTCTCGATGCGATCACCACGGCGGTTCACGATACCGCGAACGCGCCGACGGTGATCTCGATCAGTTGGGGAGGTCCCGAGTCGGCGTGGACGCAACAGTCCCTGCAGTCGTTCGATCAGGCGTTTCAAGATGCGGCGACGGTGGGCGTGACGGTATGCGTCGCCGCGGGCGACGGAGGGTCGACCGACGGACAGACCGATGGGCTACAGCACGTGGACTTCCCGGCGTCGAGCCCGCACGCCCTGGCTTGCGGCGGAACGCGGCTGGTGTCGAGCGGCGGCGCGATCCAAAGCGAGACCGTGTGGAACGACGGGCCGGGCCAGGGAGCGACCGGGGGCGGCGTCAGCGAGGTGTTCCCGCTGCCTGCGTTCCAAGCGAATGCCGGCGTGCCGAAATCGGTGAATCCTTCGGGGTTCGCCGGGCGCGGCGTGCCGGATGTGGCGGGCAACGCCGATCCGGCGACGGGCTACCAGGTGCTGGTGGACGGGCAGAACATCGTTGTCGGCGGCACCAGCGCGGTGGCGCCGCTCTGGGCCGCGCTGATCGCGCTGATGAACCAACAGATCGGCAAAACGCTCGGCTATCTCAATTCGGCCATTTACGCGCTGCCCGCCTCCAGCGGCGCGTTTCAGGACATCACGTCGGGCAATAACGGCGCGTACTCGGCCGGCCCGGGCTGGGACGCGTGTACGGGGCTCGGAAGTCCGGACGGCGCGGTGCTGCTCACCGCGCTCCAGAATCCGCCGCCGGCCGCCTGAGAAGGCGCTCAGCGCTGGCAGCCCGGGCAGTAGTAAGTAGAGCGCCCGGCTTGCACGATGCGGCGCACCTGTGATGCGCACCGGGTGCAGGGCATTCCTTCGCGGCCGTAGACACGCAACGCGAAACCGGCGCCTTCGTTCCAGAGGCCCGGGTCCGCGTAAGTCGCGGCCGCATGATGCACGGCGTCCTCCAGCGTCCGCCGAATCGCTTCGTGAAGAGATTCGAGGCGCGCGGCGCTGAGCCGGTTCATCGGGCGGGCGGGATGGATGCCCGCGGCGAACAGGATTTCGGCCGCGTAGATGTTGCCGATGCCGGCGATACGGGACTGATCCATGAGGTACGTCTTAGCCGCGAGACGGCTGCGGCCGGCCGCGGCGGTGAAGCAGTGCGGTGTAAAGTCATCGGCAAGGGGCTCTGGGCCGAGCGAACCGTCGAGCGAGGCGATCGCGGCGGAGTCCAGCAGTTCGATGCGGCCCAGACCTCGAGGGTCGATCAACGCGAGGCCCCGATGCGCGTCGAAAGCGAGCACCATGCGGGCTTCGAGCGGCGCGAAGCGCACGTCATCCGTGGGCTGGATGTTACCCGTCATGCGAAGGTGAACGCGCAGCGCACGCCCGCCCACGTGAATCAGCAGATTCTTGGCCCGGCGCGTGACCGAATCGATGCGGCGTCCGGTGAGGAAGCGTTCGATGCGCGAAGCCTGGCCGCGTGGCGCGATGCGCGGTCGAAGGATACGCGCCGCGACGATCGTGCGGCCGGCGGCGGCCGCGTGGATCCTTTGGCGAACGGCCTCGACCTCGGGCAACTCGGGCATCGTCAACGCCGGGTGACGAGGTACGAGAGGCTCTGCCAGTCAGCCCCGGCGTTTTCGTTGGCGGTGACGTCGAGCACGCGTCCGCCCGCTTGTTCGATCAAACGGACCACGCGTTCGCGGGACTGAGCGTGCATCTCGAGATACGAATGCGGACGCCGGAAGAGCCACCAGACGTGGCGGTAGGCGGACTCGCCCCAGCGGACGAAGCGCCGCCGGAAGTTGCCGCGCGCGCCGCAGGGCAGTTGGAAAAGCAGCGCGCCCGCGGGCGTGAGCAGCCGGACCATCTCGCGCAGATAGCCCCGGCTCAGGCGGGGCGCCATGTGCTGGAGCGTGATGTTCGAGTAGATGAAGTCGAAACCGGCCGTGGGCAGGATCGTAAGGTCGGGCTGCGTGTTGAGGATGTACTCGCAGCGCGCGCCGGCGTGGTTGTGGGATCGCGCAAGCTCGATCATCGGCGCGGAGATGTCGATGCCCGTGACGTGATCGAAATGGTTGGCCAGCGCCTGGGAGAGGCGGCCGGCGCCGCAGCCGAAATCGAGCGCGCGCCGGCGCGAGGCGAGCGGATGGACTCGCTCGATATAGCGCATGACGCCCTCGATTTCGACCACGCCGGTCGAAAAGAATTCGGCGATGTCCCAGCGATTGCGCCGCTTACCGGGCGCCGTGAGAATGGCCCAGTACGGATCGCGCTCGCCGAGCATCGTCCATTGACGTTCGACCGCCCGAAGCCCCATCCCTCCCATCATCGCCCAATCGGGGAGCCGGCGCCGTAAGAAGAGCGAACGAGCGCGGAGCAGCGGCTACGATCGCGGATCCGGCCTGCCGGGCGTTAATCGAGTCGACTTACCCGAAGGCGCAGGGGCAACCTCGGTTGAACAAGTCTGCATTTCAAACTGGGGCGGTACAATTCCCCCATGGCGGGATCTATCGCCTCCGCGGCTTGCGTCGTCCACGCCCCTCGCGCGGTGGTTGTCTTTGTCCTCCTGTTGTTGTTGGGAATGACTCCGCGGAACGCAGCCGCCGGCATGACCGCCGCGGACCGCGCCATCGTAGCGGCGTTCCAGGGCGCGGCGCCGGCAATGCGGCACGTCGGCATTGTCTCGCGGCGCCGGGCGTCCACCGGCCTTGACGTCGTACTGGCGATCGGCTCCGGGGATACCGTGTCCGCGGGCGATCAGCATCGATATCGCTGGCTTGTCGAGGATCGCCTGGGTTTGTTCTTCCAAGACCGGCTGAATGCGTCCCGGACGACTACCGTGGCGATCGAACCCGGCCCGAATAATGACTGCTCGGCCAGGGTCGAGCGATTTACGTCACGGGAGTTAGTCGTCTCATGCACGGGCGAAAAATCGGCGGTGTACCAGAACCAGAAGTTTCTGTACGATCCGTCCTCGAGAGCCTTGGTGCTGCATTTCGCGTACCCGCCGTCCTGGGTGTCCCAGGTCATGGACCACCGCGGGCCGCAACTGGTGATGAGCGACGGTGAGCGAGTCCTGCTGGTGGACGTGGACCCTCGCACGGACGTGCCCCGAGTGGTTCCAAGGAGCGAGGCACGCGTCGTCTGGTCGCGCCCCCCGATGCCGGAGTCTAACCCCGGGAGCCTGCGGTTCTACGCGCCCGCCCCGCCGCCCGAACCTGTTTCCAGCTTCGGTCCCGAAAAGATGTTCCGGTTGGCCGAAGCAAAGAACAAGTATGGGTCCGAGTATCCCGTTGTCATCGAACGCCGCGGCAGTCGCGGGCGAACGTATCGATTGCCCCAATCGGGCTTTGATGCTTGGCGCGCAGCCCGCCCGGAGGAAGCCAAGGCCGGGCTCCATCCCGATACGGCGGAGATGAACGAACAGATCGGACCGCATCAACTTGACGGCGACCGCCTCTGGTTCGGCAAGACCTTCTACAACGGCGAGGGAATGAGCGGTGTCGGAGGGTTTGGCTACTTCGATACGCTCACGCGGTCGTACAAGCTGTATGCTCCGGCGGAGGTCCGGCGCTGGGCCGCCTCTGCCATTCTCGTTGAGCCGCAGTCGGTTTGGCTGGCGCTCCTTCGGCGCCAGGAGTACGGGAACACGCCCGGGGGCCTTTTGCGCTGGGATCGGCGGACCGAGCACACCGAGCGCTTCGAAACGACCGCGGCTGTATCGTGGATAGCCCGGGCCGGCGATGCGCTGGTGCTAGGCGGCGATGAGATTCTTGTGCTGAAAGGTAACGCGCTTCGGAGCCATTTGGTCGATCGAACCGCTGACGGCGGTTACCGCGTTGCCGCGCGCGAAGGCGCGGCGCCGTGATTTCGCGGCGCCGCGTTGGCGCGCGCCCTGCCCGGCTCGCTTACTTCCCGGGCTTCGGCGGATAATGGTCGAACATCTTCTGCACCGATTTCTCGACCTGCTTCTCGTCGCCCTTCTGCGAGTTTGAGACGCTATCCTCGCTGGCTTGGCCGCGCCAGATAATCTGTTTGGTTTTCGGGTCCGCGAGATCCACGGTCAGAATTCCCATCATCCGCGGCTCCTCTTGGGTCTGGGACATACCCCCCATGCCGCCGCCCATGTCGCCCATGCCGCCCATGTCGCCCATGC
>VFSW01001016.1_pt1 | contig 41827 bp, 42 predicted proteins | sample 5358111 | NCBI WGS metagenome assembly VFSW01 (sample SAMN11554181, study PRJNA540505) | mine drainage metagenome | isolation source: sediment from site ElyBrook_90M | place: USA: Ely Copper Mine, Vershire, VT | collected 2017
CGGGGGTGGGGTCGTTGGCAACGACCCGGAGCTATTTTTCAACCGCAAACGGGATCGGTTTTCGCCACATCGTCGCGGGCGGGCCGCCAACCGCCCCTACAAGGAACCGGAAAGATGCCGGCCGGGAATCGCGTGCTTACAGAATCAGTGCGAGGATTTCCTCGGGCGAATCGCAGATGGCGTCGGCGCCGGCGCCCTGCAATTCCTCGCGCGTGCCGAAGCCATAGGTCACGCCGATGCTGAAGATGCCATTGGTCCGCGCGCCGACAATGTCGTGCTCGCGGTCGCCAATCATCACCGAGTGCGCGGGATCGATCCCGGTCGTTGCGATGATGTGCTTCAGCAGCTCGCGTTTGTCGCCCAGCGAGCCATCGTGCCGTGCGCCGAAGACTCCGTCAAAATGATCGCGCATCGAAAACGCGGTCAGTACGACTTCGGCGTGATCGACGAACTTGGTGGTCGCGAGGAAAACCCGCGGGCCCGAGCTGCTGACGCGATGCAACATCGCATCGATGCCGGCATACTCGACGGTCTCGCGCACACCCTCAGTCGCATAGCGGCGCAGGTAGGCATGCGCGGCGGGCTCGACCAGGTGTGCGCGATCGGGACCAAGCAGCTTGCCGAGGTTCTGGCGCAGCGGAGGCCCGATGCACCACAGCAGGTCCTCGAGGGGTGGAACCTCAGCGCCAACCTCGGCCAGCGCATGCGCCATCGAGGCGGTAATCGCTACCTTCGGATTAGTCAGCGTCCCGTCGAGGTCGAACAGGACGCTGTCGAATCGAGGCATTTTGATTATGCGGTGCGGCGCATCAATTCGAGGATGTCGTACCCTGTAATGGCCTTGGACTTCTCTGACCATTCGCGCAGCTCAGCATCACTGACCTTCCCGGCCTGCGAGCCCTTCGCAAGGTCCATCAACGCGATCTTGATGGTGGCCTCGTCGATCATCTCGCCGCTCTTGGGATCCGCCATCGAGCCGCCGCCCTTCTCATGGTAGAGCTTCACCACGCGACGGGCCTCGTCGATTTGTTCCTGAGTCGGCGTGTAGCACGAATTCGCGATCTCGGCCTGCTGCGGATGGATGACCCAGGTGCCGTCCATGCCGAGATTCGCGGCGCCGACGTTCTTGGCGCGCAGTTCCTTCTGCAACTCTGCGATGCGCTCGGGCGTGTCGGTGTTCTTCCATAACCGCAGGAAGACATTGTCTACCGCGTGTAGTCCGGCCGCCTTCGCCGCGACCACCACCGCCTGCTTCGAATAGAGGAAGTTGATGTTCTGGTTATCGACGATATCGCGGATGCCGAGGTTGGCCGCGAAATCCGCGATGCCGAACACCAGCCCCGCCATGCGATCCGACGCAGTCGCGATGTCATACGCCTTGACTAGCGCATGCGGCGTTTCGATCAGCGATTCGATCTGCACGCGATACTTCCATCCGCCGCGCTTTTCGAGATCGTCGAGCGTCTTCGCGACGATCTTGATGTCCTCGGGACCGCGCGTCTTGGGCAGCATGATGCCGTGAAAGCGATTCGGCGCGCCGAGCATGATCGCTTCCATGTCGCCCTTGAAAAACGGCGAGTGGATATTGTTGGGGCGCACCGTGACAATCTTCTTGCCGAAGTCGAGGGTGGTGAGCGCCTCGACCATCGTCTTCTGGCTCTTGGGGCCCTTGAATTCGTAGGGGCAGGCGTCTTCGAAATCCGCCATCACGTGGTCGACCGGCGACTTAACCGGATCGGCCGCGTTCTGATGCAGCTTCATGCTGTGGCCGGGATAGGTCATTTCCGTGCGCGGGATCACGAAGCGCTTACCGTTATCAAGAACGTACATTTTTTAATTCTCCCTCGACTCCGCGTCTTTGTTATTCGCTTCGACTCCGCTTACGCTCTGCCTCAGCGGCTGCGCGCCTCCTCGAGGCGCGCCAGTTCTTCTCCGTGTAGGGGTCGTTCGCGAACGACCCGCAGCGATATTACAATAGCGAAGGTCTTCTGCAATAGCGCCTACGTTTCGGGCGGGTCGCGAACCGCCCTTACACGGAATTGATTCGTTATGTCGTGCCAGTCCGATGATGTCTGCCTAGACCTTTTTAAGGTAATGCGATTTGCGTTTGATTAGCACCGTGCGATCGATCTCCACGACGACCGTGCCATCCTGTTTTTTGCCGACCAGTTTGAACTTCACCAGCCCGCAATCGGGGCGCTGCGCGTCGGTTTTTTCCAGCACCGTCGATTCGGCGAAGATCGTATCGCCGTGAAAGACCGGGTTGGTGTGCTTGCCGTTGTCCATCTCGATTTCGGCGAGCGCGTTTTCGCTGGTGTCCTGCGACGCGAGGCCGAGCGTGAACGCGAGCACCACGCCGCCATACACCAGCAGCTTGCCGCCGACGAACGCATCGGGGTTGCGATCGATCATCGCCTGGTTGAAATGCAGCTCGGCGGTGTTCATCACCAGCGAGGTGAACATGTGATTGTCCATCTCGGTGATGGTGCGTCCGCGCTGATGGATCAGCGTGTCGCCGACGGTGAAATCTTCGAAGTAGTTGTTGTCGCCGGTAATAGCCATCAGCCCTCACGCTCCATGATGCGCCGACCAATGACCTCCAGCTGAATCTCGCTGGTGCCCTCGAAAATCGACAGCACGCGCGCGTCGCGCCAGAAGCGCTGCGCCTCGAACTCCATCGAGTAGCCGTAGCCGCCGTGGATTTGCATCCCTTCGCGGGTCACCCGTTCCGCCATCTCGGCGGCGAAAACTTTCGCGAGACCCGCCTCATAGTCGCAGCGCTTGCCGCTGTCTTTTTGCGAGGCCGCGAAGTAGGCGAGCTGACGCGCCGCTTCGATCTCCACCGCCATATGCGCAAGCTTATGCCGAATCACCTGATGCTCGCCGATCGGCTGGCCGAACTGGGTGCGCTGCTTGGCATATTTCACCGCGGTCTCGAAGGCCGCCTGTGCGACGCCGACGCCGCGCGCCGCGGTCTGGATGCGCGCCGATTCGTAGGACGCCATCAGCTGGTAGAAGCCGCGCCCCTCGACGCCACCGACGAGGTTCGATGCGGGCGAGTATGCATCTTCAAATTGCAGCGCGTAACTGCGCATCCCGTGATAGCCGATAGTTGGAATCGGCGAGCCGGTCAGATGCGGCGGCGCGAAATCGTCGCCGGGAGTTTTCTCGAACAGCAACAATGAGAGGCCCTTGTGACGCTTGGAGACATCGGGATCGGTGCGGACCATGACCGTCAGCACGTTTGCGCGATTGGCGAAGGTGCACCACATCTTCGATCCCTTGATGAGATAGCCGTCGCCATTTTTCACCGCGCGGGTCTTGAACGACGCGGTGTCGGAACCCGAATCGGGCTCGGTGAACGCCGCCGCCGTCATCAGCTCGCCGCGGGCTATCTTCGGCAGCAGGCGCTTCTTTTGCTCCTCGGTGCCGTTGGCGCTGATGAGCGTGCCGGTGATGAGATTGCGCGTCATCACCGAGCCGACGCTCAGCCATCCGCGCGACAACTCCTCGGTGACAATCGCCATCGAGGTGTAGTCGAGCCCCATCCCGCCCTGCTCTTCCGGAAAGATGACGCCGAAGTAGCCGAGCTCGGCCATCTTTTTGAGGATGTGTTCGGGGATTTCCTTGTTCTGGCGATCGAGGTCGTTGGCGATCGGTTTGACTTCCTTCTCGACGAAGTCGCGGACCGAGCGGCGTATCTCCTCGTGCTCCTCGGTAACAAACGGCATGACGTGTATCGCTCCTACGAACTCTTTTTGCGAATCAGCACCGGACGCTCATACTCGAGGACTTTCTCGCCCGCCTGGTTGAAGCCGGTGGTGCGAAACTTCACGACCCCGCGATCTGGCCGCGACGTATCGCGCTTCGACAGCACCTCAGATTGCGAGGTGAGCGTGTCGCCGGGATAAACGGTCGCGAGATACTTCATCTTCTCGTAGCCGAGATGCGCGATCGCCTTCTCGCTGAGATCCTCGACCGAGAGCCCGAACACCACGTTCATCACCAACATGTGATTGACGACGACGTCGCGATAGCCCATCGACTTGGCGTACTCGCGATTGAAGTAGATCGGGTTGAAGTTCATGGTGACGCTACTGAAGAGGCTGTTGTCGCCCTCGTTAATGGTGCGTCCCCAATGATGTTGGAAGATGTGGCCGACTTCGAAATCCTCGAAGTAGTGGCCATGCTCGATTTTGCGCAGCGCCATATTGATGTTCCGACTTAAAGCGACACTTTAATTTACTGGAGGGTCCGCGGGAACCACTCGGAAGCCGAGATGATAGCACGCCGACGCGCCGGGTGACCGATGCCGTTTTATGGAATTCCTCGGATGCGGTCAACGGGAATGGAGTCGAAGAACGCATCCTGACTGACCTCAAAACTCGCGACGATGCTCTTACAGCCGTGTTCCTGAGGGCGGATTGTGTTCGGGGGCGGTCAATCTGTTGTAGTGCGACTGGCCAATGGCGAAGAAGGGCATAAAACTTGATTCGAACGCCCTCGGCAATCGAGGAGAGTCCATATTCGAGGCGCGGGTGTTGACCCTACACGGCGGACAACCGCTGTTCCGACCCGTCGCGCTTGGCCAGAAATGGCCAGTTGCAGACTTCGCAGTCGAGTTGGCCGACAAACCGGGGTGCTTCTTCCTAGTTCAGGTCAAAGCGACCCAGAAGCCAATCAAAAAGATTAAGAAAAAGAACCGACTGCCTTTAGACGTGAAATCCGATCGAATCAAGTTACTGGTCGGTTCTCCAATACCTGCATATCTCGTCGCTGTGCACGACAAAAGCATGAAAGCATTCCTCGTTGCCCCTCGCGTACCGAAACACATCCATCACATCGCGACAACCTCGTCGTTGGGGGATAAGAAGGTTCGAGATAAACTGTACCAGGAAGTAGCGAGCTTTTGGGCGGGCATAGCTTCATTTTCGACCGCTAACTCGCTCTTCGTCGACTAGAGGAGAACCACATGGCTTCTTCTGAAGCTTGGTTTGTTTCGCAGAGGGCAGAGAGTCTCGCAATTATTCTGCTCACAGAATTCCCGGTTCGGGTTACGAAAGAAGCTGACCCAGATCGGGGGTTGGACTTGCGTGTAATTGTTGATCCCGAAAAGCCCCGTCTTTGGGAGTTTGGCGTCGCCATAAAGGGTACGACTCACATCCATCAGCTAGTGGACCACGATAAGGTTCGTCCACAAGTGGTCCGATCAGCGCAGAAATTGTTGAAGGGCTGCGTTTTCCCGGTGGCCCTCCTGGTGTTTGATGTCGCGACTGACGAAGGGTTATTCGGATGGTTGCTGAAGCCTGAAATCCCGGCGGTTGAAGCGCGACTTCTCGAGCCTAAAACGGTTCGGCTTGAGCGCGCGACGAAACAACGGATCGCCAGAGCGCTTTCCGAGGTTCGGCGTTGGTACGAGGCCCGCCCATTAAGAACGCGATTGGATTCAGGTCCAACGCGCTCAGCTGCCAAGAAAAAGCTGGCAGTCAAAGTGCCAAGGCGTACGATCCGAAAGTTTTCCTTTGATGAGGAATGACCTAACTCAACTCGTTAGTAAAAATTCTTGGTCGAGGTTGATCGCGAACAAATTTTGAGAGTCGCGCCTTTTCAGAGCGCATTCGAGCTCTGATCTTTTCCCGGGAATATGTCGGGTCCTCCTCTGGTATTACCTGCAAATGGAGGAGCCCTAAATGAACTCCTTCAACAAGCCGTCGCATGGTTTTTTAACCCGCCCGTCGATGGCCCCCGGTCGACCTCACTGCTCCGCCTGATGGCCGGCGGCGTCTTTTTCTGGGATGGACTGCTGAAGTTTGTCTATGTGAACCAGGGCCTCGGCAGATTCACCAGCTCGAATGCTGCTTCCGCATTTCACCGCCAACTTCATGCGCAGCCTGGCGATCGTTGCTGATCGATAATGCGGCGCCGCGAGCGTCCACAGTGGAAAGAGGCTAGTTCACTGAGTAACCCCGGCCCGTCATGCAGGCCGCAACCGCGCGGTTGTAAGTATCGAGGCCCGGATTGACTTGCGCTTTAGCCGGAGGCACGGCTTCGCGAGCCGATTGCTGATCACGTCGGCGAATCGCGCCACCTAATCCTCCGACGGCCGCTCCTGCCGCCGCGCCCTTACCCGCATCGCCTGCGATGGCTCCGCCTACCGCGCCGAGCGCGGCGCCTCGAGCACCTCCTCTAACCGGATTGGGATCGCTGCCCCTGCCGAGTAAAGGCTTGGGTCGCGATTCAGAATTGGTCGTCTGGGCTCCCGGCGAGTTGGTGCCCGGTTTTGACGGATCGAAACCGGACTGCTGCACCGCCCAGCGGTGACATTCGTACTGATCGCGGTCCTGTTGTTCCGGCGTCTGCCCTTTCGCGGGGTAAACGATCGGACTGCCGGCGAGGGCAGGTCCCGCGAGGAGCGACACAACCAGTGCGACTACCAGTGATTTCAGATTCAACATGAGACCTTCCCGCTGGATGCTTATGAGGATCGCCGATGCCCGGGGCGCCATCCCTGACCCTGCAACTTCCGTGGGAAATACTGATGCCGAGACTTGAATCGGTAAATGGGACCTTGGTGCTATTCCGGCCGCCAATCATTCTGCGTCATCGCCGCGAGCCTGCGGGCCAGATAACGCGAGCATGCCAATCAAAAAGCCCAGCCAAATAAATGCCATTCGATCAGGACTTCCATTTTTTTGCCGGTCCGCAACGCGTGGAACACTCATCTTTCCGCTCATCGTCACGTTGAAATCGCTAGCCGCGACCTCTCACGGTGTGGCGGCTGGATTGCTTACTTATCGCAACGAAGCTTCTCAAAATGTCTCGGAGCCGGCGCGGCGAAGGGAGAATTCTCATGGCGTTTTTCGATTGGAATGACAACATGTCGGTGGGCAATCAGGTGATCGATGTCGACCATCGAAAGCTCATCCTGTATCTGAACGAAATGCAGGAGGCGATGATGGCCGGGCACGGCAAGGACATTCTCGGGACGATTCTAAACCGCCTGGTGGCCTATACGCATGAGCATTTCGCCCGCGAGGAACTGATCTGGAAAGCGGGGCGCTACGCGGGCCTCGAAAAACATAAAAAGGAGCATGCCGACCTGCTCAAGACGGTGACCGAGTTCAAAGCCAAGTACGACAAGGGCACCATCTCACTGAGTGTCGACGTGATGAATTTTCTGCGCGACTGGCTGAAGAACCACATCCTGAAATCCGACAAAGAGGCGGCCGCCGCGATCGCGGCTAACGCGCTTGGAGGAACGAAACCGGCGGTCGCCGCGCGTCCGGCACATTGAGCTTTCGAGGATCAGGGTGTCGCGGATTTCGCCTTCCCGGCATTCGGTGTCCATGCGATATGGACGATGAACTTCGAGGAATCCTTGGGATCGGGGCTGATGACGACGCTGTCGAGGTTGCCCACTTCGGTGAAGTTGCGGTTGTAAACCTTGCGTGCGGGGATCGCGACCTTGGGGCCCATCGCGAAGCCCGCCTTCGGGAGCTCCTTTTCGTAAAAATCGACCAGCTCCTTGTAATCGCCCTTGACCGACCAGTCTGCCGAATAGACGACCCCGGTTTTTGGCACCGTCGAGCTGAGCAATACCGCACCGGGCGGCAGAGGTATCTTGGAATCCCAATTCTGCGGCATCGCGGGCGAGGCGGCCGGTGCCTGCGCCGAGGCGGGGACGACATTCGCGAGCACCGGCGCGATGGCCAGGGTTGCGATAACCAGGAACTTGGCGATTTTCAGCAATTCATTTCTCCGTAACGTCAGGGCGATAGCCCTCAGCAATCTGACAATTTCATGACCAAAGCGAAAGCTCATGGCTGGCTTCGATGGTAACCGTACACGTGTTAGACTGTTGTCAAACCCACGCCAAACAGGTAGCTAATCACTTCCGCTATGACCACATTGGTAGCCCATAAACCATCCGCCGTCAGCACTCGGGAGATCTACGAAATCGGCGAAGTTCCGCCGGTCGGCGTGGTTCCCAAACAAATGTATGCGCAAGTGATTCGGGCCGAGCGCTTCGGCGACCCGAACCATGCCTTCAAAGTCGAGAAGATTCCCGTGCCTGAGCTGCGCCCCGACGAGGCGCTGGTTTATGTGATGGCAGCCGGGGTCAACTTCAACAATGTGTGGGCCGCGCTGGGTACGCCGGTCAATGTTATCGCCGCGCGCCAGAAGGCGAAGTACGATTCCTCGGATTTTCACATCGGAGGCAGCGATGCCTCGGGCGTCGTGTATGCGATCGGGCGTGAGGTCAAACACGTCAAGGTCGGCGACCATGTCGTAATGCATTGCGGGCAATGGGACGTCGATTGTCCCGCAGCGCGCAACGGCGACGACCCGATGTATGATCCTTCATTCAAGATTTGGGGCTACGAGACCAACTGGGGCAGCTTCGCGCAGTTCACCCGCGTCCAGGCGCATCAGTGTATGCCGAAGGCGAAGCATCTCACCTGGGAAGAAGCGGCAGGCCCGACGCTGGTCGGTGCTACCGCCTATCGGATGCTGATGGGATGGCCTCCCCATACCGTCCGTCCCAAAGATGTCGTGCTTATCTGGGGCGCCTCCGGCGGACTCGGATGCATGGCGATTCAGATCGTCAAGGCCGAAGGCGGGATTCCGGTCGGCATCGTCAGCGACGATAGGAAGATCGATTTCTGCATGAACCTGGGCGCCAAGGGCGTCATCAATCGCAAGAAATTTTTCCATTGGGGCATGATGCCGCATTGGAAAGACACTGAGGAATACAACAAGTGGGCGGCGGAATCGCGCGCCTTCGGCAAGGCGATTTGGGATGTCGTCGGCGAACGGCGCAGCCCGCGCATCGTGTTCGAGCATCCCGGCGAGCACACCATCCCAACGTCGGTTTTCGTATGCGACACCGGCGGCATGATCGTCATCTGCGCCGGCACGACCGGATACAACGCAGTTGCAGATCTCCGCTACTTGTGGATGCGACAGAAGCGCCTTCAGGGATCGCATTTCGCCAACGATGAGCAGTCCTACGCCTTCAACCAATTGGTCGTCGACGGCAAGATCGATCCATGCCTCGCGAAGACATTCCGCTTCGATCAGATCGCGGAATGCCATCAGATCATGCATGAAAACCGGGCGCCCGAAGGGAAAATGGTGGCGCTGGTCGGCGCCCCAAAAGCCGGAATGAAGCGCCTCGAACTTTAAGTATTTGTTTAGATTTACGCGCCTGACTTAAGCGGCCCAAGACGAGTTCTCTTTTTCTTTCCTGCCTCATACGGCGGAATCGCGCAATCATTCACCTGATTGCGTCGCTTGTCGCTATACAATAGCCAATTAGTGACATGGCATCGCTGACTCCATTCCGCGAAAAACTCGTGATGTCGGTCGAAGGCGAGGTCCGCTTCGACCGCGGCACGATTGCGATTTATTCCCACGACGCCTCGAACTATCGCCAGGTACCCATCGGCGTGGTGACCCCGCGGCATGAGGAGGACGTTATCGCGACTGTCACCCTCGCGCGCGAGAACAACGTCCCCATCCTCGCACGAGGCGGCGGGACCGCGCTCGGCGGCCAAGCGACCTGCGCGGCGTTGGTGATCGATTTTTCGAAGTATATGAACCGCGTGATGTCGATCGATCCCGAGCGGAGATCGGCCACGGTGCAGCCCGGCGTCATCCAGAGTGCGCTCAATGCCGACCTCGCGCCGCATGGACTTTTCTTCGCGCCTGATCCTTCGACCAAGGATCGATGCACCATTGGCGGGATGATCGGCAACAACTCGTGCGGCGCGCATTCGGCCGCCTACGGCAAGACCGTCGACAATCTCGAATCGATGGACGTGCTGCTCTATGACGGCACCCATCTGAGCGTCGGCCCGACCCTCGAGGCTGACTTGCGATACGTCGCGGCGCGCGGCGGATCGCGCGGCGTGCTCTATTCGAAGCTTCGCGACCTCCGCGATCGCTACGCTACCGATGTGCGCGACGGCTTTCCTCGCCTGCCACGGCGCGTCTCCGGGTACAACCTCGACCAGCTGCTGCCCGAGAATGAGTTCCACGTCGCGCGCGCGATGGTGGGATCCGAGGGCACCCTCGGCCTGACGCTTTCGGCGACGGTGCGCGCGGTGCCGAAGCCGAACAAGCTGGTGATGGTGGTGCTCGGTTTCGACGATGTTTTCCGCGCCGCTGACCAGATGTGGTGGCTGCTGCCGCATCGTCCGCAGGCGCTGGAAGGCTTTGACGACAAGCTCCCGGAGTTCGCTCGTCGCAAAGGCCTCGAGTCGGTCAATCTGCTTCCGAAGGGGCAAGCCTTCCTGATTGCCGAACTGGCCGGCGCCACTGACGACGAAGCGCGCGAGCGTGCGCAGAAGATGATCCGCGAGGCGCGCCTCCAGAAAGAATGCGTCGGCGCGGCGCTCATCACCGATAGTGCCGACCAGACCGCGGTCTGGCGTTTGCGCGAATCGGGTCTCGGCTCGGGCGCATACTTTCCCGGCTCGCCGCGGACCTGGCCGGGCGCCGAGGATCTCGCGGTGCCGCCGGCGAAGCTGGGTGCCTTCCTGCGACGCTTCGCGGAAATCCTCGCGCAGCACAATCTGCAAGTCGGCACCTACTACGGGCATTTCGGCGAAGGATGCGTTCACGCGCGCATCAACTTCGACCTCGCGAGTTCGAAGGGCATCGCCGAGTTTCGCACTACGATGGAAGAGCTGGCCGCCGCGGTCGCGGAGTTCGGCGGATCGCTCTCGGGTGAGCATGGCGACGGCCTCGCGCGCTCGGAGCTGCTGCCGAAAATGTACAACGCGAAACTCATGGAGGCGTTTCGCGAGTTCAAAAAGATTTTCGATCCCGGCAACATGATGAATCCCGGCAACCTCGTTGATCCGCTGCCGCTCGATTCGCATCTCAAGCAGGGCGCGTCATATCACCCGCGCGAGGTTGAGACGCATTTCGATTTCACCCCCGACGAAGGCCTCGCCGGCGCGGCGCTCAAATGCGTCGGGATCGGCAAATGCCGCAAGACCGACGCCGGCACGATGTGTCCCTCGTACATGGCAACCCGCGAGGAAATGCATTCGACGCGCGGCCGCGCGCGCATCCTCTATGAGGCGCTGTCCGGCGACACCGTGAAAACTTTCACCGACCCTTCGGTGAACAAGGCGCTCGACCTTTGCCTGTCGTGCAAAAGTTGCAAGACCGAGTGCCCGTCGTCAGTCGACATGGCGACCTACAAGGCCGAGTTCCTCTCGCACTATTACGAGGAAAACCGGCGTCCGCGTTCATCGAAGATTTTCGGCAACATCCATGAGCTGGCGCGGCGCGCTTCCAGAACTCCTCGGCTCGCCAATGCGATCATGAATGCGCCGCTGTTCTCGCGCCTCGGCAAGCGCCTGTACGACATCCATCCGCAGCGCTCGTTCCCTAAGCTGGCGTCGCGCACCTTTCGCTCGTGGTTCGATCGCCATCAGGGATCCACTGACCAGACCCAGCGCGAGGTCGTGCTGTTCCCCGACACCTTCACCAATTTCTTCGAGCCGGAAGTTGCGATCGCGGCGACCGAGGTGCTGGAGCGCGCGAATTTCCGCGTGGTAATTCCTCGCGATGACCTATGTTGCGGGCGTCCACTCTATGACCAAGGGATGCTCGATCGCGCGAAGAAGCGCCTGCAGGAAACCATGGATGCGCTATGGCTGATGGTGGAGCGCGGCGCTTATGTGGTCGGCCTCGAACCGAGTTGCATCCTCACCTTTCGCGACGAGCTGCCTTCGTTGTTTCCCGACAATCACCGCGCAAAGATCCTCAGTGAACGCGCGCTCCTGCTCGACGAATTCCTCAAGCGCGAGGTCTCGGGTTACATTCCGCCGCAACCCAAACCGCTCAAGGGCAAGGCGCTGCTGCATGGCCATTGCCATCAGAAGGCGCTCGCCGGACTCGATAGCGAAGTTTCGATCCTGTCGAGCATTCATGGGCTCGAGCTCAAAGTCCTCGACGCCGGATGCTGCGGGATGGCGGGGCCGTTCGGCTACGAGGATTCGCACTTCGCGGTCTCGAAGGCCTGCGCCGATCGGGTGCTCGTCCCGGCGATCAACGCGAGCGACAAGGAGGCGCTGATTATCTCGGACGGCTTCTCATGCCGCTCGCAAATCCGCCAGTTCTGTCCCGATCGCCATCCGATGCATCTTGCGCAGGTCCTGAACCTCGCCGCGCAGAGATAAGTGCATTCTTCGTAGGGGTCGTTCGAGAACGACCCGCAGCGATGAAGCAATCGCGAAGATTTGCGCCATCGCCACATCGTTGCGGGCGGTTCGCCAACCCCCGCCCCGACAAGGAATTTTCAACCCCGACGACCTGTTATACTAAGCCTTCTTTTTCGCGAACGGGCGGTCGCCCGCGCGCACCGCAAACTTCAGGCCCTTCTCGCGGCTGTTCTTCATCCACTCTTTGACGGTGTCGGTCTGATGCGCGATGACATCGATATCCGCCGATGACTGCTCAGCCGCGCGAATCCCGAGGATGTCATAGTAGCGATTGACCGCGGCCTTGTGCAGCGTCAGCAGCTCCGCAGGCACCATCGCCACGCGGCGGCAGTACGCCAACGTCTCGTCCTCGAGCTTGTCCTTCGGATAGACGCGATTGATGAGATGCCATTCGAGCGCCTCCTTCGCTGACATGTAGTCACCGGTAAAGAAGTACTCCTTGGTTTTGCGCGGGCCCATCAGCACCGGCCACATCGAGAGCGTCGGCAGGATGCCCAGCGAGCGGCCCGCGGGATGCCCGAATTGTGCGTCCTCGCTCGCGAACACGATGTCGCAATGGCCGATCAGCTCGGTGCCGCCGGCGAGACAGAAACCATGCACCTGCGCGATGGTCGGCTTGTTGATGTTCCATAGCCGCTGCCATCGCTCGATGGTCTTGTGCAGTCCGTAGCGATCGCTGGTAACGGTGAACTTCGAGCCCGGATGCTGCGTGCCTTGCAAATCGTAGCCCGCCGAGAATGCGCGACCGGCGCCACGAATGATCAGCACGCTCGCTTCCGGATCGCTCTCGTACTCGCTCATCACGCTTTCGAACTCGGAAAGCAGCTTCTGCGACAGCGCGTTGAGTTTCTCAGGACGATTGAGGGTCAGGCGGAAGATTTTGTCCTCGACCTTCTCATAAGTGATGGTTTCATAATTCGCCATTTTGTTTTCTCCGCTTTGCTTATTTCACTGAGGCGACAAAATCGCCGGGGATGTTTACCGATTCCTCGGGCGCTTCCCAGAAAAACATGTGCCCGATGCCCTTCAGGATGTGCACCTTCGAGCCGGGGATTTTCGCATGAAGGATCTCGGCATTCGCATATGGCAGCAGCCGGTCATCATCGCCGTGAAAGATCAACGTGGGCGCTTTGATCTGGCCGAGCCGATCGTAAGGATCCCATCCCTGGATCGCTTCGAACTGCCGCGTGTAGGTGTTCAGCGGCGTGATGGGATATTTGCCCATGTCGGCAATCTGCTGATCGATGAACGCCTGTCCGTTTTTGGAGTTGAGGAACGAGGTGCCGCATGCGACCGAAAACGCGCGCCGCGCCTGCTCTTCCGCGGACAGCTTCGGATCCGGCATCAGCTTGGCGACGTTCTCGGGATCGTTGGGCGCGCCGTGCTTCATGCCACATGCGGTGCATCCGAGCACCAAGCCGCGCACGCGCGCCGCATGACTCAGCGCGAACTCCTGCGCGATCATCCCGCCCATCGAGATGCCGTAGATGTGCGCGCGCGGAATCTTCGCGTGGTCCAGCACCGCCGCGACGTCGTTGGCCATATCAGTCATCGTCCATGGCGCATCGGGCTTGTCGCTCTCGCCGGTGCCGCGATTGTCGATGAGAACGGTTTTGAATCGTTTCTCGATGCGGCTCAGAAACGGCTCACCCCATCCGCGGCTGGAACCGCTGAAGCCCATTATCAACGCGAGCGGGTCGCCCGCGCCGCGAATTTCGTAGCGAAGCTTGAGGCCATCTTTAGTCGGCGCAAAATCTCTTGTGGTTGCCATGAACACTCCATCCCGATGTGAATAGAATCGCGGCTGAGAATAACACGATGGGAGAAAATCGGTAGGCCGGAAAACCTAACTGTCGCAGGAAACCGTTTTGGCTCGATCAAGGAGGTCCTGCTGATGGAGCCGCGGAAGTCTTAGGTCGCCGAGGTATTGGAATCTCGCTTAGTAGCCGAGCAGGATGAGTTCTGCTTTTGCGAAAGGGTCGACTAGCCCCTCGACGGCGCGTTCTTGGCGGGTTTGCTGCGGTCCAAGTTGCACCGCCTCGAGGTTAAGAGCGCAGCGCGACTATCGCGGTCAGGCGGTGCGGACTTCGTGCATCGGCTCGCTACAATGCGCCGGGATATCCGCGACGCCGCATCCGGGGCCCATCCAGCACACCAGCTTATAGACGCCGTTGACGGTTTCGATATGCATCTGGCGGTCACAATGCATCGGGGTGGCGATTTCCTCGCCGCATTTTTCGCACTTCAGTTTTGAATCCATTTTCTTTGCGTCCATTTTGCCATTCGCTGAGCTTTCGATTTTTGGATGGTGATCTGATGCGAGCATTGGCGCGGCTTCTTTTGGAAGTTCGACTTCTTCCGGCGCCATCGAGCCGATTTGCGCCAGCGTGGTTCGCGCCCGCGAGAGCAGCAGCGCGTTGCTCACTACGCTGACGCTCGAGAGCGCCATAGCGAGGCCAGCCAGCGCCGGATTCAGCGTGATGCCGAACCACGGATAGAGCACGCCCGCCGCAATCGGGATCCCCGCCACATTGTAGAAAAATGCCCAAAAAAGATTCTGCTTGACCTTGCGCAGCGTGAGCCGGCCGAGCACCAGCGCGCGCACGATGTCGTAAAGATCGTCGCGCGTGAGCACGATGTCGCCAGTTTCCTTCGCCGCGTCGGTGCCCGATCCAATCGCGATGCCGATGTCAGCGGCCGCCAGCGCGGGCGCATCGTTGATGCCGTCGCCGACCATCGCGGTGAAGATGTCCGCGGCCCGCGATTTTTTTACCAGCTCAATCTTGTCGGCCGGCGACAGCTCCGCGTGATGTTCATCGAGGCCGAGTTCATCCGCCACCTTATGCGCGACCGCTTCGGCATCGCCGGACAACATGATGGTGCGGATGCCCATCGCGCGGATGTCGCGCAGCGCGCCGCGCGCCTCTTGGCGGATGCGATCGCGAAATCCCAGGATCGCCGCAACCTTGCCATCGATGGCTAGGTAGAGCGGCGTCGCAGCCGATGCCGCGATGCTTTCCGCGCTGCTGCGCGCGGCATCATCGATCGCAATCCCGCGATTCTGCATCAGCCGCGAGTTGCCCAGCGCGATTTCCTTGCCCTCCACCTTCGCGGTCATCCCCATCGCTGCGTGCTCTTCGATCGCCTCCGCCGCGCGAGGTTTGATGCCGTGACTTTCCGCATAAGCCACTACCGCGGTGGACAGCGGATGCGTCGAGCGCGATGCGACCGTCGCCGCCGCGTTGAGCGCAGAGACTTCATCGCCGTCGAACACCTTGAAGGAATCGAGTTGCGGATGGCCTTCGGTGAGGGTGCCGGTCTTGTCGAAGAATATCGCGCGCACACGTGTGATGATTTCGAGGCCCGAGGCGCGCTTGAACAGAATCCCGCTGCGCAATCCGACAGCGCTCCCAACCATCAGCGCGGTCGGCGTCGCGAGGCCCATCGCACACGGACACGCGATGACCAGCACCGCGACGGTCGAAGTCAGCGCCATCACCAGGCTCGGCCCCAGCCACATCCAGACGCCGAAGGTTAGCGCCGCGATCAAAATGACCGCCGGCACGAAGCGCGCGGCGACATAATCCGCGATGCGCTGGATCGGCGCGCGATCGGCCTGCGCCTCCTCGACCATCTTTACGATCTGCGCCAGCGCAGTATCGGAGCCGACGCGAGTGGCACGAATGGTCAGCGCGCCCGAGGTATTGAGCGTGCCACCCGCGACGCTGGCGCCCTGCCCTTTGTCCACCGGCATCGATTCCCCGGTGAGCATCGATTCGTCGACCGCGCTCGCGCCGCTGACGACGACGCCGTCAACCGGGATTCGCGTGCCGGGACGCACGATGACGACGTCATCGACGCGGACCTCGTTCGCGGGGAGGCTGATTTCGTTGCCGTCCCTGACCACGATCGCGGTATCGGGCACCAGGTTCAGCAGCGAGCGCAGGGCAGCCATCGCACGGCCGCGGGCGCGCGCCTCGAGGTATTTTCCGAAGCGAATGAAGAGGATCAACTCAGCGGCAGTGTCGAAGAAGCGCGGGCCGGCGAAAAACCAATCCGGAAATGTCGTCAGGACCGAGTACGCATAGGCGGCGCTGATGCCGAGGGCGACGAGCGTATCCATGTTGGCGGTGCGGTTGCGCAGCGCAATCCACGCGTCGCGATAAAAGGTCAGCCCCGCGGTAAACATGAGGGCCGTGGTGACGGCGAATGCAACGAGGTCGGCGGCACGGCTCCCCAGCATATCGAGGTACATCACCGGCGCCGCAACGATGGCGCTCGCGATGACCCACATCAGGTTGTGGCGCGCCTCGATTTTATCGAGCGCCGATTCGCCTGCGCGCACGCCTGGTTCGTCTTCGATAAGTTGATAGCCGGCCTTGGCGACGCTCGCCTCGATGGCGTCTTTTGCGACTGATTGGTCCGCCCGAACCGTGAGTGTCTCGGCGGCGAAGTTCACGTTGGCCTCGCGAACCCCCGCGATGCCTCGCACCGCGCCCTCGATGGTCAAGGCGCAGTTCGCGCAGTGCATCCCGCGAACCTTAAACCGCTCGGTTACGAGGTCTTTGAATTCTGTCGCTTGAGTTTCCACGGCGTGCAGGCGCCACAATTCGTCGCCAGATCGATCTTGTCAGATCAGGCGATCAGCGACCAGCGCAGTGAAATATAAGGCGCGATCCGGAAAAAGAAACGATGAGGTGCTAGTTTGCGGCTTCCTCGTCGGTCGGGATGCGGATGGCGTAGGTCCGCTCGTTGGGCGGGACACGGTCGGCGCGCAACGCCGGATTCAGCTCTCGCAGCTTTGACACCGTGGTTTCGAACTCCCGGGCGATGCTCTTCAGCAGCGTGCCGCCCTTGAATATATGCGTGCTCCATGCCGGTTGGTTGGCATACGAAATGTCGCCAATTCCATACGCCGGGGCATTATGCGCGATGAACGCCACCGCCATAAACCGGTTAAGGAGTTGCCGGGTCCGGCGAGGCAAAAGGTTGGCGAATTTGTCGTAGTTCGTCCCCTGGAGCGACCAGTAGCGCTCGAGGTTGCCCGCACCGGTGTTCCATGCGACGAGGGCGACGCGCCAGTCGTTGTCCGCCTGATCGTGAAGTTCGGCGAGGTATTCCGCCGCCGCCTTGGTCGAAAGGATCGGATCGCGGCGCTCATCGACCCATTTGTTGACGCGCAGGCCGTAGCGAGCCGCGGTCCCAGCAGTGAACTGCCATGGTCCCTTGCCGCGCTTGGAAAAGTCGCTTTCTGCGAAACTCAGGTAAACCAGATCATCTGGGATACCCTGCTCCTTCATCATCTTAATCATCTCGGGCAGGAAGGGGCGGCTGCGTGCGAACGCCAGCTTCAATCCCTCGGGCTGGTCGAGGAAATTCTTCACGTAGGTCTGGACTGCGCCATTAAGGAGCAATGGAAAAGGCGCCACCGCGCGAGGTTCCGAATGGATGAAGGGAGAATTGGCCAAAGGGCCCGAAACCTTACTTATGGTGGATTTCGGCGCAGCCGGTAGGGCTGCGGTAGAGTCAAACGGGTTAGTCGATGCGGTTATCGGAAGGGTCGACTCATCGGAGGCTGCGGCAGCAGGAACCGTCGCCTGACTGACCGAACCCCCTGAGCGGTCAGCGTCGGATGGCGCCTCTGTCGTCGCAGCCGCTACAGGCCGCTGATTGATCCATGAGGCGGGTGACGGGTGCCATTCAGCCGCAAGCGCGACCCAACTGGATCCGCCGATGAATGCCGATATCGCGATAGTGGCGACAGTCGTCGCTGCTTTCAGGTTCAGGTTCATCATCCCCCGTCATGTCCCCACCTCCAAGGCTTAGAACTTCCGACCGAGGCACACGGTATTCAGTCAGGCGATGAAGATCAACGAATCCGAGGCATGACTTTCATTAAAAAGGCTAATGCTAAATCCTTCCTAAGGTTATGCTTTTGCCATCGCCGCATGCATTAGCGGCGCGAATCCTTTGAGAAGGCCTTTTGGAGTGATACTTTTCGCGAGTGTCGCCAGCTATTCGCGCCATCAAGAAAACCGCCCGCAATATGTGGAGGGATGTCTTCGACGGCCTTGCCGACGCGGTCATCGTGGTTGATAGCGACCTCAAGCCAATCGCCGTCAATCCCGCCGCCGAGACGATGTTGGGAGTCTCGCAGCTCGGGCGCGCGCTCTTTGGCAGTATCGTCAGGCATAATGATTGGTTGGCTAGAATGCTCCATACCTGCCTCGATACCGGCCAGAACCTGGGCGATCCCGACGCGATGTTCAACATCGGGCCCCGAGCGGTGACTGTCCGGGCCGAGATTTCGCCGCTGGCGGGTGCTGACGGCCACATTGGCGGGGCTATCGTCCTGCTCCACGACTTGTCTCATCAAAAGAGCGCCGAGCACGCGGTCGAGGGACCTCCTCAGTTGCGGCTTTCGCCTGCCGGCCTCGCGCACGAAGTCAAAAACCCCCTGACCGGGATAAAGGGGGCCGCCGAGCTCCTCGCCGCCGGGCATCCAGATGACCAGCGGGTCCAGCAGTACTGCGAGGTTATCCTGGATGGGGCCAATCGCATCGCAACCCTGGTCGAACAGGTGCTGGCGGTCAGCGCGCCTCGGCGCTTAAAACAGGACGAGGTCAACATCCATAAGGTAATCCATCAGGCGCTGAAGCTAGCCGGATTGTTTCCCAAGCCGCCACCGGAAATCGAGCTGGAACAGGAGTTTGACCCCAGCCTGCCCGATGTCATCGGCGACGAACCCGCCTTGGAGCGGGCAATCCTCAACCTGATTCGCAATGCCCTCGAGGCGATGGATAACCACGGACGGATTCGCATCCGCACCCGGATGGAGACGGAATTTCGCCTCGCCGCCGAGGGAAAACGCCGCCAATTCCTGCGCATCGAGGTCATCGACAGCGGCCGCGGCATGACCCAAAGCGAACTGGATCAGCTTTTCACGCCATTTTTCACCACCAAGCCCTCGGGGACCGGGCTCGGCCTGGTGCTCAGCCAGCGCGTCGTCTCACTGCATAGCGGTAAACTATGGGCCGAGCGCGGCGGCATCGAGGGCCCGGAAACCTCAACCAATCCGGAGGCGCGCTCCCGAGGTATGAGCTTCAAGGTGACGCTTCCAGTGAAGGGACAGGTATGAGCGATAAGGCGGTGCGCGTCGCAATCATCGGCGCGGGTGAGATGGGCGCGGCGGTCGCGCGACGAATGCGCGAATGCGGCGCGACGGTGATGACCTCGCTTAAAGGACGCAGCGCCACCAGCATCGAGCGCGTCAAGCGCGCCGGCATCGCGGTCATCGAGGACGACGACCTCCTCGCCCGAAACGCGGACTTCATTCTGTCCATCGTTCCACCGGGCGTGGCGATCGAGGTGGCTGACCGCTACCGCGATCCCATCCTGCGCGCCGAAACGACGCCAATCTTCGTCGAATGCAACGCCATCGCGCCCGCTACCACCCGCCGCATCGAGGAGATCCTCGATGGCGTGCGGTTCATCGACGCGGGCATCATCGGCGGACCTCCCGCGGCAGGCACGCAGGACCCGGTCAAGGGACCACGTTTCTACGCTTCCGGCCCCGAAGCAAACGAATTGCTGCGACTCGTCAGCTATGGCCTGGACATCTCTGTACTCGATGGTCAGGTAGGCGCGGCTTCGGCGTTGAAGCTCGCTTATGCGGGAATGACCAAAGGCTTCATCGCGCTCGCAACCGCGATGGTCAATGCAGCCTCGCGCGAGGGCCTTGCCGATGCGCTTCGCACCGAGCTGGCGCGCACCCAACCTGGCTACCTCACGCGGCTGGAGCGTTCGATTCCGGACATGTTCCCGAAAGCCTATCGATGGGTGGCCGAGATGGAGCAAATCGCCGAATTCATCGGCAAGGAGCATGAGGGCGCGCACATCTATAACGGCATGGCGCGCCTATATGAATGGATCGCGTCTGAACGGGATCGCGGCGACAGTCATAACATCGAGGCACTCGCCGATTTCTGCCGGGCCGTAGGGGTCGTTCGCGAACGCCCCGTCAAATCCTGATCGCGCGAAGCGCATCCATAAGGACCCAAGCCGCCAAGGAGTCAACTGGCGGTTCGCGGGCCTGGGGGAATCGCAATTGCGAAGAAGCTTTGCGCGCGCGCCATCGCTGCTGTCTTTCCCGAACGACCCCTACGCGGATCGAAACCCAGGACGACCGGTCAGCGGGGCGCGCTGATGGCCGCGATGCATTCCTCGCGAATCTTCCAGACTTCTTCCCAGTTGCGATGCGGCATCGCGCGCGCCACCCAATCGCGCATCCAGCCGCGATGCATCGAGACTTTGTAGTCGCCAATCTGCGCCGGCGTGATGGTCTCCTCAAGAAGGAAGCGCGCGATAGGCTCCGTCGGACTCACCGAATCGCGCGTCACATCGATGCGCACATCATTGTAAGTGAGATAGCAATGCGCCTCCGGCACGAATGCGAGCCCATGCTTGGACAGCACCGCGCCGACGCCGGGCGTGTTGCGCTCGGTCATTTCGTAGATGCCGAGGCTGAGGTGAACCGGAAGGCGCTGCTCCATCGCGAGCGCGGCCAGCAGCGCATGCTTGGTGCTGCAGGTTCCGCGTCGCTCGGGGAGCACGAGGCGGAAATTCGCGCGATCCGCATTTCGTCCATATGGCAGTTGATGGATGAACCGGGCGGCGGCTTGATAGTCATCGATGCCGAGCGCGAGGAACTGCGCGCTCGTGTCGCCGGATGTGGTCAGTCGATGCTCCGGAAGCGCATCCCAACTACGCATGTGTTCGATTACGTCAATCAGTACTTGCCGCCTAACTTACTATGATCCCAACTCGCGATTTTCTGCGGAGTTATCTTAAGGACCACGCGCTTCGGAGCGCTTGATGCCGCTCCCGATGGTACCCCAGCGTTGGTGGCAGACTCGCCTACCCCACGCATCGTCTCGCGCACCGCTTGAGGATCATCCATCACTTCGCAGGTGCCGCGAATCATCACGCCGCGATACTCCGAGTAGCGATCGCCAACCTCGACCATCACGCCGACCTTCGGATTGCGCCGCGCGTTGAGCACCTTCTGCGCCTTGCCGTAGGAGGTCATATAGATGATGCCGTCCTTGTAGCGATAGCCCATCGCGACGACGTGGGGAAAACCATCCTTGTCGATGGTCGCGAGCGCGGCCTTATGCGGTCGCGCGAGGAACTCGGCGAGTTCTTGCGGAGTTAGCTGGATCTCGTGTCTTCGGCTCATTTGAAGTTAACTGCGCCTGGAAGTTAGCCGCGCTTGAGCATCACGCTGCGGATGAAGCGCGGGTCGATGCGATCGTCCGGATCGAGCTCGGCAAATTCTTCCTCGATGATGTTCAGGCATGAATTGATGAAGTCGGCGCTGCGCGCGCGCACGTCATCCTCCAGCCGCATCTCCAGCACCGCGGCGACATCGGCGTGGAAACCGTCGCTCAGCTTCGCCGGACGGCCACCCGAAGTCATAATCTTGCGATGCAACTCCGAGAGCCTGCTCGCCTCGATCGGATCGGGTTCAAAGCGCTGATCGAGGGCCTCGCGCGCGAGCGCAGTCAGCACGATCTGGCTCAAACGAATTTCGTGGCCGGCAACGCTGGAGCGGAACGACGCCGCCGCGATATCGGCATTGAACATCGCCTTGAACAATTCGCGCATCGCCTCGATCTGATCCACCAGCGCATAGCCGATGTGGAGGTCGCGCATCGAGCGGAAATCGCGCATCGCGATCGACCCGCCGCCGTCGAGCGCCTCATAGAAGCGCGGCTGGCGCAGCATGAAACCCGCGATCGCCTCGCGATAGGGAGTATCGAGGTAACCGATTTCGCGGGTCTTCTTGGGATCGAGGCCAAGCTTCGCAACCACGGCCTGCGCGCGGGTTCTTAGATCAATCGTCAAGCTGACGCCGAGGCGAAACAGTAACTGCAAGTGAGTGTCACGCAAGTTTTCGACCGCGACGTTCAAATCGCCGCTCGCCAAATGCTCCAGCGCGAGGTTCAAGTAGTTGTGGGTCATCTCGACCGCGACGTGCACCGCTTCGAGGTCGCCATAATCGACCGAGCGCGCGACCAGTACCTGGTTGGTGACCATCGCCATTTCGGAGCGAAGCTGACGCTGACCTTCGGCCGCGAAACCCGCCGCGAGCGCCGCATTGAACAGTGAACTCTCCCGCTCGGACGCCAGCGCCATGTCGGGCGGAATAATTTCCTCGTCGTACAGCAGACCTTCGCGGCTCGGCTTGACGTGGCCGGTCCGGAGCGCGTCGAAGCGGGTCGGATCGAGGTACGCGAAAATGTTCTGCGCCTCGTAATATTCCGGGAAGCCGCGATCCTCGAGGCGCGCGCGGCGAAAGCGATACGCCTCTTCCTCCAGCTCGGCCGGCACGCCCCAGTACGATTCCTCCATCAGCCCGGCGTAGTACTGGTAGTCGCGCTCGAACACCTCTTCGAGGAATTCGGTGAGCGGCTGCGTGATCTGGTCGTAGCGGATGAACTCGATCAGGTAATGTTCGTCGAATTGCAGCAGGCGATTGGCGGGCGCGTCGCCCGCGATATTCGGATCATCGACGCGATGCACCTTGATGTAGCTGCGCATCAGCAAGGAAACGAGTTCCAGGTCGAGCTCCATCAGCGCATCGGCGAGGCGACGGCGACCGGCCTCGGTCAGCGCCTCAATCCATTCGCGCATCCGCTCGAGGTTGGGACGATCCTTATCCCAACAATCGAGGTCGAACAGCGACCGGACCTGCTCGGGCAAAGCGAGGCTCAGCAGATCGCCTGCATCGGCAGATCCAATTTCCTTCAAAGTGTAGAAGAGGGTTTCGGGCGAGAAGGACTGCACCAACCGCTCCGCCTCAGGCGCGGAGAGAATCAGGTCGCGCTTCTGCCGCGCCGGTAGCCCATAAAGGAATTCCAGCTTCTCCTTGAACGGAAGATTGAGAAACTCGCTCTGTCGATTCGACTCCATCGGTTGGGCAAGGATACGCCTGCGGTCTCATCGCGGGCAATTGGGGTCGCCGATGGCATTTGGAAAATCACGTTGATACAATATTTAAAGTCAGGCACTCGCTTTCGATTTCCTTCCCAAAGCTTGCCGTCATTTCAATTCGCGCCGATTCGCGACTTCACACATAGTTCATTAATGTCGAGGCGCGTATGCCTGTGAGCCGAGCAAATCGTCCCAGCGCGTTGACCATCGCCGGTAGCGATCCGGGCGGCGGAGCGGGAATTCAGGCGGACCTTAAAACTTTCGCCGCACTCGACGTGTATGGCTTCTCTGCGATCACCGCGGTCATCGCGCAGAACAGCTCGCAGGTGTTGCGCATCGCGGCGCTCAATCCCTCGATGGTCGCCGCGCAGGTCGCGGCGGTCGCGCTGGAGCGCAAACCGAATGCCGTGAAAATCGGCGCGATGGGAACCGCATCGATCGTCAAGGCGGTCGCGGCCTCGATCATCGAACACAAACTCGCGGCGCCGGTGGTCGATCCGGTGCTGATCTCGTCGTCGGGCACGCGCCTGCTGAGCAAGGCGGGAGAAGCGGCGATGCTCGCGGAAATCGTACCGCTCGCGCGTGTCATCACGCCGAATATTCCGGAGGCTCAACTGCTCACCGGCATCGAGATCAAGGCGACATCTGATTTGCATGAGGCCGCGCGTCGATTTGTGAAGCTGGGCGCTCGTGCTGTCGTCATCAAAGGCGGCCATCTTACCTCCGGTGAGGACGCGATCGACCTTCTATACGACGGGCGGAGCTTCGTCGCGCTGAGGACGGCACGCCTGGCGGGCGGTGCGCATGGAACCGGATGCGCATTCTCAGCCGCGATCGCCGGGTATCTTGCGCGCGGCCGCAACCTCGCCGGCGCGGTGCGCGGCGCTAAGGAATTCGTGACCGCCGCACTCACCGCGAGCTTCCGCTTCGGCAAAGGCCGCCCCCTCCTCGATCATTTCGCCGCACACGGCAAGAGTCGTTCTTCCTCGTAGGGGTCGTTCGGGAACGACCCGCGGCGATTACCGCATCTAGAAGAGAGTGGGGATCGGACAGGGGTTGCGGGGGGGGCGGGGAGCGCCCCTACCAGGAACGGATTACGTTGGCGTGCCTCGCCAGGATCGATTAGCAGTACAATATCGATATGTCCGTGCGAGAACCAAAACTCCGCGCCGATAAAATCGCACACCATCCCGCCGCGAAGTGGCGCGACGGCGGCTTCGCCTCTATAGATGATACGCTCGCAATCGAGGAGCCGCTGGAGATTCGCCTCGCCGGACGCCGCTTCACCCTGACCATGCGCACCCCCGGCAACGACGAGGAGCTCGCGGCCGGCTTCCTGCTCGCCGAGGGCTTCATCGCCAATGCAAACGAGCTCGGGGAAATTCGCCGGGTGCGCGATGCGAAAGGCGCGAACGAGCCCAACGCCATCGACGTGATCCTCAATGTTAAGGCGGAGGGTTTGCGCGAACGGCTCAAGCGCAACTTCACGATTTCCTCGAGTTGCGGCGTATGCGGCAAGACCAGCATCGATTCCATCACCCAGCGCATCACGCCGATTGAATCGCGCGCGCAAGTTTCGGCTGCCACGATTCTGGCCTTCGGCGCGAAGCTGCGGGCAGCCCAGGAGGTCTTCGCCGCCACCGGCGGTCTTCATGCGTGCGGATTGTTCAGCCTGGGAGGTGATCTACTCGCGACGCGCGAGGACATCGGGCGTCATAACGCGGTGGACAAAATCGTCGGATGGGCGCTCGCCAACCGAATGCTGCCGCTGTCGAAATCGGTGATGATGGTCAGTGGTCGGTTGAGTTTCGAGATCGTTCAGAAGGCCGCCGCGGCCGGCATCCCGATCCTCGTTGCGGTTTCGGCACCGTCGTCGCTGGCGGTCGAGCTTGCCGACGACGCTGGAATCACGCTGGTGGGATTTCTGCGCGATGCGTCATTCAATGTGTACACCCATCGCGCGAGGATTATTGCGTAGGAAGCTTCACCGCGTGCCGAGATCCTGCTTGGCGCGGTCGAAATGCTCGGTGGCCTCGGCCTTGTAGCCTCCGCGCAACGCCGCTTCGCCCTGTTTCTCCTCCAGCTCGGCCTGGCTTACATCCTTACCTTGTTTGCGCGCCTGCTCGATTTTCGCCGCGATGCTGCTGGCCTCGTTCTCCGCGTTGTTCGCGCTCTGCGCTCCGGGTGCGGCGGGCGCGTCCTTGGCCGGCACGGGAGCAACTGTTCCTCCGGTCGCGGAGCCCGCGGTCCCGGGTGGATTCTGCGCGAATGTCATCGGGGCAAAAGCCATCAGCGAAAGCATCAGGCTGGATGCGAATGCAATACGAAGTTTCATCCGGCATTCTCCTGGGCAACGTCGCCCTGCCGGTTAGACGAAATCCCCCAGCGCCGATTCATCGCAGATGGTGGCAGCGCAAATTGTAATACGGCGCGTATTACGCTAGTCTCGCTTCATGGCCACGTTCAGTATTCGGTTGGATTTCCGCATCGCCTCGGCAATTGATCGCATCGCGGCGGAAACCGGCAAGACCAAATCAGAGATCATGCGCGAAGCTCTCATCGAATACACCGAAAAGGTCCGGCAAAACACCGCGAGTGAGCGGCCCTACGACAAGATGGCAGCGGATATCGGATGCTGGGACAGCGGCGGAATGCAGCTCTCGACCAGCACCGGTGAGAAATTCGCAGAGATGCTAAAGCGAGAGCGAGATGCCCGTCGTGCTGGTAGACACCGGACCGCTGGTCGCCATTCTGGATAAGTCTGACGATTGGCACCAGATCTGCCGGAAGACGCTCGAAACGCTCCGGGACCCACTTTTGACGGTTTGGCCTGTGATGGCGGAAGCAAGTTATCTGCTGCGCGCCTCCATCGACGCACAATCGAGGCTGATGAATTGGATTCAGAATGGCTCGGTTCGCCTTGCCAACCTCGATCGCGACGATGTGCCGCGCATTCGCGAGCTCATGCTGAAATATCGCGACCTGCCGATGGACCTTGCCGATGCGGCAATCGTGCGGGTTGCCGAACGCGAGCGCATCAATCGCGTATTCACCATCGACCAGAAGGATTTCAGGGTCTATCGTCCCGCTCACATCCGGCATTTCACGCTGCTGCCCGCGACGATCCCCGCTTGAGCCGACTTCCATCGACGCGGTACCCTATGTCGATGCGAGATTCCCTTCATGTACGTTCGTAAACGCGCGCTCGATCGCCTTGCCGCCGAGAAGGTCCTCTATGAGCGCAGTCCCGGCGGCGATATTTCCGTCTGCGTCATCTATCCCAACATCTATCGCCTCGCGATGGCGAATCTCGGCTTCCAATCCGTCTTCCACATCTTCGAAACCGATACACTGGTGGCGGCCGAGCGCGCCTTTCTTCCCGATGCCGACGAGCGCGCCGACATGCGCAAGCGCAACGAGCGCGTCGTATCGTTCGAGGAGGCGCGCGCGCTAAGCGAGTTCGAGATCCTCGCATTTTCGATTTCGTTCGAGACCGATTATCTCAATGTCATCTCTATGTTGCGGATGGCGGGCATCCCGACGCGCCGCGCCGATCGCGCCGATGGCAACTGGCCGTTGATCATCGCGGGCGGCTCGGCAGTTTTCCTCAATCCCGAACCGATCGCCGATTTTATCGATCTGTTTCTGATCGGCGAGGGCGAGGAGATGATTCCCGAGTTCCTCGCGCGATATCACCAGACCCGCTCTACCAATGACCGTGCAGCGCGGCTGCGCGAGCTGGGCACCCTCGAAGGCGCCTATCTTCCCGATTACTTCACCCCGCTCTATGGCGATCGCGGCCAACTTCATTCCGTCGAATACTGCGGACCGGGCCAGCCGACCGTCAGCCGCCGATTGATTCGCGACCTTAATCAATTCACCACCGCATCGCTCATCCTCACCGAGGAATCGGTCTTCGGCGATATGTACCTGGTCGAGGCGAGCCGCGGATGCCAATGGGGATGCCGCTTCTGCGCGGCCGGTTTCATGTATCGCCCGATTCGCTATCGGAGCCCGGAGCACCTGATCGAGGAGGCGCAGCGCGGGCTTACAGAACGTAGCGTTATCGGACTCGTGGGCGCGGAAATGGCGAGCGTGCCGGGCGTGGCCGAGGTCGCCGAGAGTATCGCCGATGCGGGCGGGCGGTTGTCGCCCTCCTCGCTCAAGGCGGATTGCATTTCGCCGCAGCTCGCGGCGGCGCTGGCGCGCAACGGCAACCATAGCGTGACGGTCGCGCCGGAAGCGGGCAGCGAGCGGATGCGCAAGGTCATCAACAAGAATTTGAGCGAGGATGAGATCCTCGAGGCCGCCGAGATGATGGTCGGGACCGGCGTCGAAAACCTAAAACTCTACTTTATGGTTGGGCTGCCGGAAGAGCGGGAACATGATGTCCGCGAAATCGCGCATCTGACCGGCAAGATTCTCGCCCGTGCGCGCGCGCAGAAAAAATCCGTCGGCCACGTGACGGTGTCGCTCAATCCCTTCGTGCCGAAACCATGGACCCCGTTTCAATGGGATCCAATGGAGGACCCGCGCGCCACCAAAAGCAAAATCGCGATGCTGCGGGGCGAGCTGTCGAAGCTGGGCGCGGTCGAACTCGACGCCGAGTCACCGCGCGAGGCGTACTTTCAGACCCTGGTGTCGCGCGGCGATCGGCGGGTCGGCGCGATCCTCGAACGCCTCGATGCGGCGGGATGCGAAGGCGCGGGCGAGATTTGGCATGAGCTGAAGCGCATCGCGCGCGAGGGTGCGGCGAGCGGACTGCCGAATCCGGATTCCTATGTGACGCGCCACTATGCCGACGATGAAACCCTCCCGTGGGACTTCATTGACCATCACCTCCACAAATGGTTTCTTTTGTCGGAACGCAAGAAAGCTCACTATGAGCATCAGACGCCGCCCTGCGATGTGACCAGATGCGTGGTGTGCGGCGCCTGCTGATAAACGCTATTCAAAAATTGAAGTTGAGAGATGAGCATGAGGTGGTGGATGAAGGGATCGGCTCTAACAACCCGCGCGCGCGAGGCGCTGGGATTTGTCGTCCTTGCAACGCTGCTGGTAACGTCCGCTTCGGTCGCATTTGCGCTGAGCGAATCGCCCGTCGCGGCATCATCACCGGCAGCGGTTACCGCACCGGCGCCGTCGAGCGCCGCGCCATCATCGCCGCCGGCTACCAAATTGGTTCCGTCAGATGAGACCGAACCTCCAGCCTCCACTCCGAGTGAGGCCGGGGCTGCCGGCGCGACCGGCACGACGACCAAAAAACATCGCACCAAGCATAAGCCCGTCGCCGCGGCGGCACCCGAGGTCGAACCCGCGAACGCTCGCCTGAGGGTGACCCAGGCGGGTTGGATCTACGCGGGGCCTTCGAGCAGCAGCAAGAAGCTGGAGAAGGCCACGATCGGAAAGTATGTCGACGTAACCGGCAGCACGAAATATTATTTGCAGGCGAAGCTGAAGAATGGACAGACCGGGTATATTTCCCCGTCAAGTGTCGAGCTGGTGAGGACGACCGACAAAATTTTCCTCCTCAGTCAGGACGCCCCCGTGCTCGAAGCGCCGAATCGATGGGCGAAGAAGCTCGCCGAGGTGCATCGCGGCCACAATGTCCACGTTATCGGCATCGCGCTGAATTATTTGCGGATTCGGATGAAGAGCGATCTGACCGGATTTATTCCGTTGACCGCAGTGCAGTAGATCTTCCAAGGGGTAACGCCGATGAGTAACTGTGGCGGGTTCTTATTCCATCGTATCGCGATATTGGGTGCCTCATTCGTGGTCGCAATTTTCATCGGCGCCCCGGTCTTCGCGCAGCAGAAGCCGATGGTGATTGAGGTCACCAGCAGTTCCGCGAGCACCGCCAAGCCGCAGACCACCATCAGCAAGTCCGGCAGCTATATCCTCAACAGAAACCTCGTCAATAGCAGTAAGAATGGCGCGGACACGGTTTTGGTGACCGCATCGAATGTGACGATCGATCTACAGGGCTTCACCATCATGTCGACCGCCTCCACCACCGGCAACGGCATCAATGCCACCGGGCAATCCAATGTGGTGATCCGCAACGGCGTCATCACCGGATTCGGCGGCGCCGCGATCATCACGGGCAATAACGGCAGCATCTCGGCAATCACCGCGACCGGAAATGGAAGCGGCATCACCTGCGGCATCGGATGCCTGGCAAGCGGCAACGTTATCCAGGGCAATACCGGCTTCGGGCTGACCTTCAGCGATCCCACCAGCGGCTACCTCGGCAACGTGATGCAAGGTAACAGCGGCAACACCGTCGGCGCGGGCGGGCAAGTCTCAGGTGGCACTTCGCTCAGCCAGAATGTGTGCAACGGCACCGCGTGCTAGATCGAACACTGTCACCCACCTTTTCGGATAGACGATCCCCAGACCACTGGATATAAGAGACGAACCGCGCTAAACGCGCGCGTGCGAGGGTCTATCGTGGCGATGACGAAACGAGAACGGCAGGGTTGGATCATAGTCGCGAGTCTCTTCGCGACGCTGCTTTTGGTCTTCGGCTCCGGTTACAACACCGCGGGCGTTTTCGTCACTCCGCTGATCAAGGAATTCGGATGGAAGCGGGCCAAGGTTTCCTTTTTGCAAAGCTGGCTCGCCGCATCGGCGGGAGTCTTCGGACCGCTCGCCGGATGGCTCCTCGATCGGGTCGAGGCGCGCATTGTGATGATTAGCGGCGCCGCCTTGGCTGGTCTGGCGTGGATAATCGCGAGTCGTGCGAATTCGTATGAGACGCTGGTCATCGCGTACCTGATGATGGGCCTGGGATTGACCGGCGCGACGCTACTTCCCGCTTCGTTGATTATCGCCAACTGGTTTGGCGCTCGGCGTGGCCTCGCAATGGGGATGACTTTCGCCGGCACCTCGTTCGGTGGCGCGGTGATGACGGTAGTCGCCGGCCGCGCCATCGCATGGGGAGGGTCGTGGCGCACCGGCTACCTCGTGTTGGGCATCCCGATGTTCTTCATCGTGATCCCGCTCGTGTTGATGGCGATCCGAACGCGTCCCGACGATGCGCCCGGCGAGAAAGTTTCGGTCGCGCAACGAGCCGACGCGCTGCCGGGTTTTGAACTTTCGGCCGCGTTTCGCACTCGGTCTTTCTGGATGCTGTGCATCGCGCAATTCCTTTATGCCACCCTCGCCGCGGGCGTCGGACTGCACTTCATCCCGTACATGATAGGTCTCTCGTATAGGGCCGAGTTTGCGCAGGGCATGATGAGCATCGTGTTTCTGTTCACCACCGCCGGCAAGCTGATCATGGGATCTGCGTCGGATCGGATCAGTCCGCGCGTCGCGCTGATCGTGAACTTCATCGGCGCCGCGATCGGGATGGTGCTCATCTTCGGGGCGCGCAATCCAATGCTGCTCTATCCGTTCATTGCTATCTTCGGGCTTACCTTGGGCGCGCCGCTGGTGCTGATCCCGCTGCTGACCGCAGAATGCCTCGGGCTGAAGCGCTTCGGCGCGATTGCAGGCGTAGCGGGAGTGTTCAACACCCTGGGCGCATTCATCGGCCCGGTCATGCTGGGCAAGATTTTCGATGCGACCGGAAGTTATACTGTGGCGTTCCAGATTTGCTTCGTGCTGAGCATCTTGGGGGCGGCTGCGACCTGGGCTTGCCTGCCGTACGAGACCGAGCAGGAGCGCTCGCGCGCGCGCATCACCGCCACCGCCGCCGCATAGGAAGAACTTTACCGAAGGGATTTGATCGCAAGGATTGCTTTGATCTTCGCCGCGATGTCCGGGGCTTTCACCACATCGGTGATGATCGCGGCGGCGTCGGCGCCCGCGCCAAGGACCTCGGGAACGGTCGCCTCGGTGATGCCGCCAATCGCAACAATCGGAAGCTTCACCGCCGCGCGCACCTGCGCGAGTCGCTCGAGGCCGCGGCCTTCCTTGGTATTCTTCAGCCCCCCCGGATACATCGGCCCGAAGCCGATGTAATCCGCACCACCGGCTTCGGCCGCCCGCGCGAGGTCCACATTCGAGGTCGACACGCCGATGATCTTGTCCGGCCCGAGCAGTTCGCGGCCGGCCTCCAGCGGCAGATCGTTCTGCCCGAGGTGCACGCCGTCGGCATCGGACAGCATCGTGATGTCGATGCGATCATTCACGATGAAGATGGCGTCGCGCCGATGGCATAGCTGCGAAATCGCGCGCGCCGCTGCGAGGAAGTCGCGCGTCGGCACATCCTTGAGCCGCAGCTGCATGATGCGCGCGCCGGCATCGAGCATTGTGCGCGCGAGCTCGACCGGATCGTGACCCGCAATCGGATCGACGATCGCATAGAAGTGCGAGGGCAATTTCATGCTTGTCCAGGATACTTGGTCAGTGCGATTTTGTGGTCGGTGATTTTCTTGCGCAGCGTGTTGCGATTGAGCCCGAGCATCCGCGCCGCCTTGACCTGATTGCCGCCCGCACGCTTGAGTGCCAGCTCAATCAGCGGCCGCTCCAGTTCCGACACCATCCGCTGATACAAGTCGCGCGGCTCCTCGCCGTTGGGATCGTCGAACCATTCCGACACGCGCTGCCCAATGAGGTCATTCAACTCGGCGCCATCGGTGGTCGTGGTGCGCCGCTGCCCAGTCGCTGAATGCTCCAGCTCGATATCTTCGGGACGGATCGCGCTGCCCGGCGCGAGGAGCGCGGCGCGCATCACGGTGTTTTCCAGCTCGCGCACGTTGCCGGGCCAGTCGTAGGCTTTCAGCTTCGCGATTGCGGCGGGGCCAAGCGTGGTGGTCTTCGCGCCCATCTCGCGCGTGGCCTTGGCTACGAAATATTCCGCCAGCTCCGGGACGTCCTCGCGCCGGTCGCGCAATGGAGGCATCTGGATCGGAATCACGCGGAGGCGGAAGTAGAGGTCCTCGCGAAAACGCTTCGCGCGCACCGCCGCTTCGAGGTCCTGGTTGGTGGCCGCGATGACTCGCGCGCGCAGCTTCAGCGTATCGGTCCCGCCGACGCGGTTGAACTCGCGCTCCTGCAACGCGCGCAGCAGCTTGGGTTGCAGCTCGAGCGGCAGGTCGCCGATCTCATCGAGGAAGAGCGTGCCGTTCTCCGCGGTCTCGAACTTTCCGGCGCGCCGCTCGGTCGCACCCGTGAACGATCCGCGCTCATGCCCGAAGAGCTCGCTTTCGAGCAGCCCATGCGGGATCGCCGAGCAGTTCACCGCGACGAAGGGCGCCGCCGAGCGCGCCGATTTGAAATGGATCGTCCTCGCGACGAGGTCCTTGCCGGTACCGCTCTCGCCATAGATGAGAACGGCGGCATCGTTCGTAACCAGCCGCCCGACCAGCTTGTAGACTTCCTGCATCGCCGGACTGCGCCCGATGATCTCGCCACCGGCCAGCTTCGGCGCGACGGTTTCCTTCAGATAGTCGAGCTCGGCCGCCTTCGCCGCCTGGTTCGAGATTTCGACCGCGCGCCGAATCGCTGCCGCAACCAGGTCGAGATTCGCGAAGGGCTTGGTGAGGTAGTCATGCGCGCCACGCTTCATCGCCTCGACCGCGTTGTTCATCGTGCTCGCCGCAGTAATGACTATGATGAGGGTACGGATGCTTTCGGCCTTCGCCGTCGACAACACTTCGAGGCCGCCCATCCCCGGCATGATGATATCGACCAGCGCAACATCGAAGCGGCCGGTGCGCAGCGCTTCGAGCGCAGCCTGGCTGTCGGAGGCTTCCTCGACGTGGCATCCGTCGGCTTCGAGGCGATGGCGCACGACCAGCCGGATGGCGGGGTCGTCGTCTGCGATCAACACCATCGCATTGGTGAGAGTGGCGCGCTCGGCACCCGATCCTGAAGATCGATGAAGTTCGGTTTCGGCCATGTCCGAAGGTATCGTAAATGAACTGGCACTCAGTGGCGAGTGGTGGAATATGCGGATAGGCATCGATTTGGGCGGCACCAAGATTGAGGCGATCGCGCTGGGCGACGATGGGCGGGAGATTTTTCGCCATCGCGTCCCCACGCCTGCGGGCGATTACGGTGCGACGCTGAAGGCAATCGCGGATCTGGTCGCCGCGATCGAGGGGAAATTCAGGAAGGGATCGGTCGGTATCGGCACGCCCGGCGCGATCTCGTCGCGTACCGGATTAATCAAAAATTCAAACAGCACCGTCCTCAATGGACGGCTATTGGATCGCGATCTGGCCGCCACTCTCAGTCGTGAGGTGCGCATCGAGAACGACGCCAACTGCTTCGCGCTCTCGGAAGCCGCCGATGGGGCCGCGCGCGATGCCTCGGTGGTGTTCGGCGTGATCCTCGGAACCGGCGTCGGCGCGGGAATCGTGATCGATAGGCGCATCATCTCGGGGCGCAATCGCATCGCCGGCGAATGGGGTCACAATCCCCTCCCCTGGCCGCGCGCCGAGGAGTTGCCCGGCCCGCCCTGCTACTGCGGCAAAACTGGATGTATCGAGACGTTTCTCTCCGGGCCTGGGCTCGCACGCGAGTTTCGCATTCGCACCGGCAAGGAGGTGAGCGCGAACGAAATCTCCTCGGCCGCGGATGGCGGCGACCTCGATGCGCTCGCAGTGATGGCGACCTACGAGGATCGCCTCGCGCGCGGCCTCGCGCATGTCATCAACATCGTTGATCCCGCTGTGATCGTGCTCGGCGGTGGGCTGTCGAATATCGCGCGGCTATTTCGCAACGTTCCCGCTCTCCTCCAGCGTTATGTCTTTTCCGATGGGGTCGAGACCCCGGTGGTGCGCGCGTTGCATGGCGATTCCTCGGGCGTGCGCGGCGCCGCCTGGCTGTGGCCGGCGTGAGTCTCCTTCTGTGTGATTGCTCTGCCGTAGTATGTCGCTTCTCTCGCTCTTGTTTGCGAGAGAAGCTGGCCGGCGCGGTTCTCGCATTGGCTTCGATGCGGGAACCGTGACGGACTGATGAGAGCCGGCGGGCGTCCTCGCCCGCCGGTGGTGGAGTGGCACCAATCTCCTTGAATCAGACTGCCGCGATCTCGACCGGGAGTGGCGAAGATTCCTCGCGGGCAAGTTCTTCGCTTCTGATTCAGATCGGAGCATCGATGGTCCTCCACCACCGCGCGCAGCGCGCGCGGCTCTCACCCGGCTGGCACAGTTGTCGCGCAGCAAAGGAGCGACAACTGCGCAAGCCCCTCTCTCGCGCAGCCAGAGTGGGGACGATTCAGACAGGGGCGCTACACCCTTCTTTTGCGGATTTCATCCGCGATCGTGTTCAACACATCACCGAAGTGCGCGAGGACATCGCCATTCCAGAAGCGAAGGACTGAATAACATTGGGCCGTCAGATAGCGGGTGCGCGCTTCATCGTAGATTCTTTCATCTTCGTGCTGAATGCCATCGAGTTCGACGATCAGCTTCGGATTCGCGGAACAAAAGTCGGCGATGTAGCGACCGATGACCACCTGGCGGCGGAAGCGGATGCCTTCGAGGCGGCGGTCGCGGAGCGCACTCCAGATGCGTTTTTCATCATCGGTGGAGTCACGGCGGAGGGAGCGGGCGCGAATAGCGAGCAGGCGGCGGGTGGCGACTGCACTGTGCGTTCATGGTGACTAGAAGTGTACATGGAGTGGCGACTTGGAGGAAGAGGTCGGGGTGCTCCACCACCGCGCGCGGCGCGCGGCTCTCATCCGTCTGGCACGCCGGTCGCGGGGTCAGAAGAGCGACCAGCGACGCCAGCCACCTGTTTTCAATACGCTTCGACTCCGCTGGCGCTCCGCCTCAGCGGCTCCGCGCTCTCGCGGAAAAGAGCGAGAGAGGGGACGGATCAGAAGCAGAGAAAGAAAAGAAGCTAGCTCTTGTGCTCGCGCTGGTACTTCGCCTCGGCGCGCGCAAGATGCTCGTTGATCTCTTCCAGGCCGGGGATGCCGCGCGGAACTTCGTCGTCGAAGAAAATCGACACCAAGCCCCATAACCCGATGACTAGCCAGAACGATCCAGCCGCGACAGGCGGCCACCCGGTGCTCAGCCCCATCATGAGCAGCGCCGTGATGAGGTCGCCTGCCGCCTGGATGCTATCCAATCGATACTTCTCTCAGGCCCGGATCATTCTCCGGTCCAGTTGGGTTTGCGCTTCTGCGAAAATGCCAAAGGTCCTTCGATAGAATCCTTCGAATGCCACAACTTCTCGCTGAGCGGGAAGCGCTTGGCGTTGGCGTCTTCCATCGAGAGCCCCAGCCCGTCCATCGCGGCCTGCTTGGAGGCCTGAATCGAAATCGGCGAGCATTCCATGATTTCCTTCGCCCATCGCTCGGCCGTCGGGATGAGATCCTTCAACGCGACGACCTCGTTCACTATACCCCACTTCGCGGCTTCCTGCGCGGTGATGTGCTTGGCGGTCAGCATCATGCCCATCGCGATCTTGAGCGGGATCTGACGCGGGAGGCGATGGACTCCGCCGGCCCCCGCCATCAGGCCGACGCGAGGCTCAGGCAGTCCGAAGCGCGCGTGGTCAGCCGCGATGATGATGTCGCAGGCGAGCGCGATTTCGAATCCGCCCCCGAGCGCGAATCCGTTAACCGCCGCGATGATGGGTTTGTAGATGTCGTAGCGCGAGGTGATTCCCGCGAAGCCGCCCTTGGCCTGCTTGAGCACGTCGGAGACCGGCTCGCCGCGATGCTCGGCGGTGTAGCGCAGATCGTTGCCGGCCGAGAACGCCTTGTCGCCGGCGCCGGTGACGATCGCCACCCACATCGCCTTGTCGGCGATGAAATCATCCCACACCTTGGTCATCTCGACATGGCAGGCGGGATGGAGCGCATTCATGCGCTCGGGGCGATTGAACGTGATGTAGGCGATGTGCTCGCGCTTGTCGTATTTGACGAATTCGAATTCCATGCTGCTGGCTCCTTAGCGGCTTTTGTTCCTTCCTATTGCTCGTCTAGCAGTTCAAAAAATGCGTCGATGCTTTGCATCAGCTGGCGGCGAATCTGCGCGCGGGTACCCTCGATGAGATGCATCGTGACCCGCCCCGAGGTTCCGTCGGCGAGCGTCACCTGCGCATCGTCGATGGCATTGACGGCGCCATCATCGAAGATGCGCATCCCATAGACGAGCGCGCCCTTCTGCGCTCCCCCTTTCACCAGCTTCAATCTGCGAGGCATCCCGACTCGTATACCATCAGGCGATGCCTCGCGTCATCCGTTTGTAATTGCGCTTGTAATTGACAGATGAAGCGGCTCCCCCCACAATCGCTGCGATGCGAAAATTTGCAAGCGCCGCGCTGATCGTGCTGCTCGCGTTTCCGGCTGGATGCGGCCTGTTTTACCAGGCCGCCTCGCGCTATCGCGCGAACAAGATGGAAAAGAGCCTCACGCCGGGGATGACCAGCCTCGAGGTCCACCAGAAATTCGGCGAACCCGACATCCGCAACTATGTTAACGAAAAAACCGCCATCTGGAGCTATGCCAAGCATGCCAACTCCAGCGATGTGGTGGCGGAAACCCTGTACACCTCCGCCAAGGCGGGCGACAAAGGAAACTTCCTCGACCTGAAGTTCGAGGACGGCAAGCTGGTGTCATGGAACGAGGCGACGCATACGATGCCGGCCAAGTTGGGGGGCGGCTTCAACGCGGGATTCGGGGGCGCCCCGCCGCAGGGGACCATGCACTACTAGGAGCCGTGGCCCTCAAGACCTCATCCTGCGCAGTAGCGCCACCGTCTCCTACAGGGGAGGGAAATATGGGCGGACAACTTCTGTACGCAACTTTTGCCTTACTCGCACGTCTTTTAATTGCTAGGCTCAACACGGCATTAGGCGCATACTTGTATGTCGAAGCGGGCATCAGGTCTAATGGGGCGGGGCAATGTTGAAGAGAGCGCGGGCGAACCCGGAAACTCCAACAATACATTGCGATTTTTCTGAGATTTGTCATCCTGTGGGGGGACGAGAGACTTCTCGATCGGCTGAGTGATGGCGACCGCGCGAAAAAGCTTCGAAAGCATTCTGCTCGACAAATCCTGGATTTCCCAGCAGGACCTCGATCGCGCTAAACAGCGCAAAAAACCCGGCCAGGAGCTGACCGATGTGCTGGTCGAGATGGGCGCGCTGGAACCGCAGCGCCTCGCCCGCGCGCTGGCGCAGGAGTATCGCCTTCCCTTCGAGGCCCACATCGACGAGAAAAGCATCGACCTCAAGCTGGTCAGCAAGGTTCCCATCAATTACGCGAAGAAGAACCGCCTGCTCCCGATGGCGATTAGCCAGGGCGCGGTGACGGTCGCGATGGCGGACCCCTCGAACTACGAGCCCATCGACGATCTCCATGTAATGTTCGGGATGCCCATCAACAGTATCGTGGTGCCGGGGCAGGTCGTCGATGACGCCATCAATCGCGCCTACGATCAGGCCGCGACGACGACCGCGCAAGATTTGATGATCGATCTCGAGGATCAGGGCCTCGATGCGGTTGCGAGCGAACTCGCCAACGAGACCCGCGACCTGCTCGAATCCGACGATGCCGCCCCGATCATCAAGCTGGTCAATGGCATCCTGTCACAGGCGGTGAAGGACCGCGCCAGTGATATCCACATCGAATGCTTCGAGAATGAGCTGGTCGTGCGGTTCCGCGTCGACGGCATGCTCTATGACGTCATTTCGCCGCCCAAGCGCATCCAGGCCGCGATCATTTCCCGTATCAAGGTTATGTCGGGGCTGAACATCGCCGAAAAACGCCTGCCGCAGGATGGCCGTATCCGGGTGCGCATCGCCGGGCGCGATATCGATATCCGCGTTTCCACCATCCCATGCGCGTATGGCGAGCGCAGCGTGTTGCGACTCCTCGATCGCGCGCAAGCGGTGGAAAATATCGACCTCGACAAGCTGGGATTTTCGGGCGATAACCTGCGCAAGCTGGATCGCCTGATTCGTCAGAGCCACGGCATCGTGCTCGCGACCGGGCCGACCGGTTCCGGTAAGTCGACCACCCTGTATGCGGCCCTGTCACGGATCAATTCGCCGGAAAAGAACATCATCACGATCGAGGACCCGATCGAATATCAGTTGCGCGGCGTCGGCCAGATGCAGGTCAATCCGAAGATCGAGCTGTCCTTCGCCAGCGGATTGCGCTCGATCCTGCGCCAGGATCCCGATGTCATTATGGTCGGCGAAATCCGCGACAGCGAGACCGCCGAAATCGCGATTCAGGCCGCCTTGACGGGCCACTTGGTCTTCTCGACGCTGCACACCAATGACTCCTTCGGATCGCTGACGCGGCTGGTCGAGATGGGCATCGAGCCGTTTTTGGTGTCCTCCTCGATACTGGCCGTAATCGCGCAGCGGCTGGTGCGCCGGCTCTGCCCCGATTGCCGCGCCCCCTATACGCCGACCACCACAGAGATGCAGCGTATCGGCATTCATGCGGCGGGCTTCGCGGGCAAGATTTACAAGCCGGGCGGATGCCGCGCGTGCCGCAACAGCGGATATCGCGGCCGCATCGCGATCCAGGAAGTGATGGTGATGGAAGACGACATCCGCACCCTGGTAATGCAGAATTCGGATGCGGCTTCGATCCGGCGCGCGTGCCAGGCCAAGGGCATGAAGTTACTGCGCCAGGATGGCGCGGAGCGCGTATTCGCGGGCGAGACTACGGTCGAAGAATTGCTGCGCGTGACCCAGGAAGACGTTTTCTGATCGCCGCCCAGTTGCAACGTTAGATGCCGGTTTTCGCTTATCGCGGACTTTCTACCCAGGGCCGCGCCGTCAACGGAGTGGTCGATGCCGACAGTGAGCGCACCGCGCGCGGCAAGCTGCGCGCGCTAGGAATTTTCCCCACCCAGCTGTCCGAAGAAATCGCGGCGCGTAGCGCGATATCGTTTCGTGACTGGCTCCCGAAAATCGGCCGGGTCAAAATGTCCGGCCCCGATCTCTCGCTGATGACGCGCCAGTTGAGCGCGTTGCTCGGCGCCGGCGTGCAGCTGGTCGATGCGCTCGGAATCCTCAGCGCGCAATCCGGCAAGGCGCAGGTCAAGCGCATGATGTCGCAGGTGCGCGAGCGGGTGCGGGAAGGCACCTCGCTCGCCGATGCGCTCGCGGCTCATCGCGAGGTATTTTCCGATCTGTATGTCGGCATGATTCGCGCGGGCGAGGCCGCCGCCGCGTTGGAGGCGGTGCTGGATCGCCTCGCCGACTATATCGAAAGTCAGGCGGAGTTCGTCGCCAAGGTCCGCGGCGCGCTGACTTATCCCATCATCATGATGGGCGTCGGGGTCGCGATCATGGGCTTCCTGGTGACCTACGTGGTGCCGCAAGTCGCGACCATCTTCAAGGAAAGCCATACCGCGCTGCCGATGGCGACGCAGATCCTGATCGGCGTGTCGGATGTTCTGATCAACTACTGGTACCTGATCCTGGGCGCATTGGCCGGGACTATCTTCGGCATCGCATTTGCCCTTTCGACCAAAAAGGGCCGCCGATTTTTCGATTCGACGTCGCTCAAGGTTCCGTTCCTCGGCCAGACCCTGATCCGAATCATCTGCGCCCGCTTTGCGCGCACCCTCGGCACCCTGCTTTCGAGTGGAGTTCAGCTGCTGCCGGCGCTCGATGCGGTCAAGGGCGTTGTCACCAACGTGCTCCTGCGCGATGCGGTCGAGAACAGCCGCGAAAGTATCCGCGAGGGCCACGGGATGGGCGACACGCTCAAAGTGAGTGGCCTGTTCCCTCCACTGCTGGTCGAGATGGTGAAGGTCGGGGAGCGTTCGGGCGAGCTCGAGCAGATGCTGGGACGAGTCGCGGACGCCTACGAGCATGAGGTTTCCAATTCGCTGTCCCAGATGACTACGATTCTGGAGCCGGTGATGACGCTTACCATGGCCGGTATGATCCTGTTCATGATGATGGCGGTGCTCTTGCCGATCTTCCAGCTCAACCAACTGATGCAATGACAATTCGCTTCCACGGAGGAAGTTCACCGATGAAACCACAGCATCGACAGCGCTCCAATCAGGACGGTTTCACCCTGATTGAAATAATGGTCGTCATCCTAATCCTCGGGCTGCTCGCCACCATCGTGGTGCAAAGCTTGCGTGGCGCGACCGACAAGGCCAAGCGGGTCAAGGCGCAGGCCGATATTGCCGAGCTCAAGACCGGGCTGGATCGCTACTACCTCGACGCGGGCTCCTATCCGACCAGCGATCAGGGCCTCCAGGCATTGGTCGCGGCGCCGTCGGGAGGCCAGGTCCCGGCGAACTATGAGTCCGGCGGATATCTTCAATCGATACCGAAAGACCCCTGGGGCAACCCTTATTTTTACCAGAGCGATGGGAATTCGTACGTGCTGAAGTCATACGGGGCGGATGGCGTCGAAGGTGGCGACGGCAAAAACGCGGACATCGACGGCAGCCAGAATTAGCTGGCTCCTTGTCCCTCTCTCACTTTTTTCTGTGAGAGCGCGCAGCCGCTGAGGCGCAACGCCAGTGGAGTCGAAGCGAATCAAAGGGGACGTCGGCGCGCTTCATGCGATGGCTGCGAGCATGAAGCGTGACGGACGGGTGAGAGCCGGAGGGCCGACATGCGCAGCATTCGGCCCGCCGGTGGTGGAGTGGCATGAAGCCTCTTGAATGGGAAGTGGGGAAATTTGCCATGCGACCTAACCCCCAATCCCTTCCCTTGAGGGAAGGGGCGCCAGAAAAGTCATCGGACATTCGTCTGGATGTTTTGTCTGTAGAAGCTCTTCTTTCCCGGATATTCTGTTCTGTGCCAGCCGCTTCGGATCGGGACCGTTCTTCCTCCGACACCCCTTCCCTACAAGGTTGTCTTTCCTTCCTTTCGTCCCTCTCCATTTTATGGAGAGGGTGCGGCGTCCGCGCCGGAGTGAGGCCGGGAAGGGGTTGGGGGCTAGGTCCCAACATCGCCGCTTCGGATCGGAGCGTCGATGGTATTCCACCACCGCGCGCGCTGCGCGCGCGGTGGTAGTGCATCACTGGCCTCCGCGAATGCTACGTCCAACCGACCAGCCAGAGCCTTGTGCAGTCCCGCCGCCGTCCGGCGAGGCCGCCCTCCGGCTCTCACCGGTCAGTCACAGTTCGTGCGCGCAGCCATCGCACGAACTGCGCCTGCGTCCCCTTTTGATTCGCTTCGACTCCACTGGCGTTCCGCCTCAGCGGCTTCGCTCTCTCCAAGAGAGAGGGAACAAGGAGAGGCTCGCCAGATCCTGTCGCTTCGCTCGCTCTTTTTTGCGAGAGAAGCTGGCCGGCGCGCTTCATGCGCTGGCTGCGAGCATGAAGCGTGACGGACTGATGAGAGCCGGAGGGCGTACTCGCCCGCCGGTGGTGGAGTGCCATGAAGCCTCTTGAATGGGATGCGGGGAAATTTGCCATGCGACCTAACCCCCAACCCCTTCCCTTTAGGGAAGGGGACTCAGACGCGGAAGGGAGATCTTTCCGCGGCACACTCTGCCCCACCCGCAGTGCGCAAAACAAAAAAAAGCCTGTCGATACGAGCAGCGAGCGTGATTTGTTTCGACTTTCTGACACCCCTTCCCTACAAGGTTGTCTTTCCTTCCCTTCGTCCCTCTCCATTTTAGGGAGAGGGTGCAGCGTCCGCGCCGGAGTGAGGCCGGGAAGGGGTTGGGGGCTAGGTCCCAACATCGC
>VFSW01001017.1_pt1 | contig 41799 bp, 29 predicted proteins | sample 5358111 | NCBI WGS metagenome assembly VFSW01 (sample SAMN11554181, study PRJNA540505) | mine drainage metagenome | isolation source: sediment from site ElyBrook_90M | place: USA: Ely Copper Mine, Vershire, VT | collected 2017
CGGATCTGTATGAGTTGATTCGCTATTCGGCGGAAAAAGGCGTGAAGGTGGCGGTTACGCCCAGCGCCACGCCGCTGCTGACGCGCGAGGCGATCTTCAAGATGAAAGAGGCCGGCGTGGTGAGGCTGGGCATCTCGCTTGATGGCTCATCGCCGGAGATTCACGACCAGTTTCGCGGACTGCCGGGGGCGTGGGCGCGCACGATTCAGGCCATCGAATGGGCCAACGAAGCGGGGATTCCCATCCAGGTGCACACCACCATCAGCCGCCACAACGCGCAGGATCTGGACAACCTTTGTGCGCTGTTTGAGAAGCAGAAGATCGTGATGTGGAATGTCTTCTTCCTGGTGCCGGTGGGCCGGGGCCAACTGGGCGATCTGCTTTCAGGCGAGGAATTTGAGCAGGTCTTCGGAAAGATTTACGAGTTGTCGCACCGGGTGAGCTTCCAGATCAAGTCGACCGAGGCGATGCACTACCGGCGCTATCTGCTGCAGCACAACCTGGAAGAGCGCAAGATGGGGCATGGACACGGGCATCCGCATGGTGCAGCGCAGGAGTATGAGCCGGGCGCGCCGACGACGGATGGCAAGACGCGCGCGATGGGTTGGGCCACGCGGCGGGTGAACGACGGCAAGGGCTTCATGTTCATCTCGCATGTGGGTAATGTGTACCCGAGCGGGTTCCTGCCGATTCATGCGGGCAATGTGCGCGAGACGCCGCTGGCGGAGATTTACCGCGAGGCGCCGATTTTCAAGGCGCTGCGGGACACGAGCAAGCTGGAAGGCAAATGCGGCGTGTGCGAGTTCAAGGAGATCTGCGGTGGGTCGCGGGCGCGAGCGTACGCGTTGACGGGCGATCCTCTGGCACAGGAGCCGTGCTGCATCTACCAGCCGAAGAACTGGGACCCCGAACTGGAGCAGCATGCCTCGGCCTTCAAAGATGCGGCGCAGCCGGAGCCGCTGGTGACGTTGTAAGGCGCAGCGAGTTCAAAGCAAGCTGAAATTCTGAGCCATAAAAAGAACGGGCAGATGAATGTAGAGTTCATCTGCCCGTTGTTGCGTTGTGTGGAGTTTGTTTAGTGGCTGGCAGGTGCAGCGTCGGCTTTGCCCTTGAAGCGCGAGTAAACGAAGACCACGTAAGCCACGGCAAGCGCCATGCCGAATGTCCACCAGACGAGACCGACGGAGAGCGTGTGCGGGCCGGAGATGGCGCGGGCGAGGGTGATGTCGTTGGCTGTGCCTGTGGTGGCGGGCAGCAGCGTGGGATAAACGCCCCAGCAGGCTCCGGCGAGCATGAAGAAAAGATAAGCGGAGGATGCCAGGAAGGCCTTCACCGGCTGAGCATTGCGGTTCCAGAACCACAGCGCGGCGAGCGAGGCCACCACGCCCACGGGCACGATGAAGGTGACCGGGTAGCGGTAGTAGTTGTCGAGGCTGGCGGGCCGTACGGCGATCGTGGCGATGAGGCTGACCACGGTGAGCGCCCCAAGCGCAAGCCAGAGCAGGGTCACGATTTTGCGGGCGCGCTGTTCGAGGTCGCCTGAGGTCTTGATGGTGAGCCAGAGTGCGCCGTGCAGCGTGAGGGCGACGAGGGCGACGAGGCCGCCGATGACGGTGTACCAGTCGAGGATGCCAGGTGCGAGGCCGGGCTGCCAGTTGGTCCACAGGGGCAGGAAGAAGTAGCCGTCCGGCTGCAGCGGCACGCCGCGGAGGACATTGGCGAGGGCCGCGCCATAGAAGATGGCGAGCAGCGCGCTGGCGAGGCCAAAGACGCCGTCGAGAAGCGAACGCCAGACGCCGAGGTCGAGGTGATTGCGCAGCTCGAGGCTCACGCCGCGCAGAACAAGCAGCCAGAGCACAATCATCAGCGGCAGGTAGAAGCCGGAGAAGGCCGAGGCGTACAGCAGCGGGAAGGCGAAGTAGAGCGTGCCGCCGCCAGCCAGCAGCCAGACCTCGTTGCCGTCCCACACTGGCCCGATGGATCGCAAAGTCGCCAGACGCTCGTTTTCATTGCGCACCAGGAAGAGATGCAGCACACCCACGCCGAGGTCGAAGCCGTCGAGCACGACGTAGCCAACGATCATCACCGCAACCAGCCAGAACCAGATAAAGCCCATCATCGCGAATCTCCTTTCTCTTTGTGCATCCGTCGCGCGGTGCGATCAATCAGCAGCGACAGTCGCCTTTTCTTTGGGTTCAGGTCCGTGGCTGATTTCGCGATAGACCAGGACGGTGAAGAGCAGGCCGAGCAGCGTGTAGAGGCCCATGAAGCCGAGCAGCGTAAAGAGACCATTGCCGGCGGAGACCATGCTGGAGTAGCCCTCACTGGTGCGCATGAGGCCATAGATGAGCCAGGGCTGGCGGCCAATCTCGGCAGTCATCCAGCCGGCGGTGTTGGCAATGTAAGGAAGCGGGAAGCTGATGAGCAGCAGCCAAAGAATCCAGCGCGTGCGGTGGAGGGTGCCGCGCCACAGCAGGAATGCCGCGCCGAGCATCAGCAGAACGAAGTAGGTTCCGAGGCCAGCCATGATGTGGTAGGCGTAGTAGAGCAACGGCAGGGTGGTGGGCCACTGGTCGCGCGGGAACTGGTCGAGGCCTTTGACTTCAGCCTTGGTGGTGCCGTAGATCAGGAAGCTCAGCGCGTCGTTGACGACGATGGGGTTGTCGATCTGCTGCGTCTCCTCGTTGGGCTGGCCCATGAGCACGATGCCCGCGCCGGTCTCGGATCTAAAGAGGCCCTCCATAGCGGCGATGGCGGCGGGCTGATGGCGCGCAACGTACTTGCCGTGCAGGTCGCCGGTGGGAAAGATGATGAGGATGGTCGAGATGAGTCCGGCGATGACGCCGACCTTGAGGAACATGCGGCAGTAGTCGGCATCGCCGGAGAGGAAGCGGCCTTCGAGCAGATAGAACGCGCCTACGGCGGCCATGACGAAGCTGGCGGTAACGACGGCGCCGGTCATATTGTGCGCGTATTGCAGAAGGCCCCATGGATTGAGCAGAAGCTGCCAGAAGCTGAGGACTTCAAACTGGCCGTTGGGCAGGTGGGCATAGGCGACCGGGTGCTGCATCCAGGCGTCGGTCACGATGATGAAGAAGCCCGAGATCCAAGAGCCGATAAAAACCATCACAGACGAGAACCAGTGCATCTTCTTCGAGAGGTACTTTTCCCCGTAAAGGAACAGGCCGAGGAAGGCCGACTCGAGGAAGAAGCTGAAGACGCCTTCCATGGCGAGGGGCTGTCCGATGACGCCGCCGGAAAGCCGGGAGAATCGCGCCCAGTTGGTGCCGAACTCGAACTCCATGGGAATGCCGGTGACGACGCCGAAGACGAAATTGATGCCGAAGATGCGTCCCCAGAAGCGCGCGGCGCGGTCCCACTTATCGAGGCCGGTGCGCAACGCGATGGTTTTGAGCACCACGATGAGCAGGGCCAGGCCCATGGTGAGCTGCGGGAAGAGATAATGGAAGGTGACCGTGAAGGCGAAATGAAGACGGTGGATCAATTCAGCATTCATCGAGTGGCTCCTGAACTAAGACAAAAACATCTGGAGACGGCTGCGTGGCAGAAGAATGCGACAGGAGAACGGATGCGCGGTCTCTCTTTGCATGCCTGCGCACTGAAACATTGTTAGCCTACAGGTGCGCGGAATTGAAGTGATGCGAGTCACACACAGCGCTTTGGTTCGGGCTTGATTCTAAAGGCGCAGGATGGCGCAGGCAATTGTGATGGCGGAGTTCCCCTTTACGGAATCAAAGAGCAGATCAGGTTGTGAAGCGATGATCAGGTGAGGTCGAGATCGATGCGGACAGCAATTATCGGCGCGGGCATTGCGGGGCTTTCGGCCGCGTATGAACTGGAGAAGTCACGGAGCGCCGGCGCGCCGGTGGAGTACACGCTGTACGAATCGCGCGCGCGGCTGGGCGGGTCCATTGCGTCCGAGATTGTGAACGGCGCTGTGATCGAGGGTGGTCCGGACTCGTTCCTTAGCGAGAAGCCGGCGGCTGCGGAGCTGTGTCGCGAGCTGGGATTGGGCGATCAACTGACGCCGTCGAACGATGCGGATCGCAAGACGTACATCGTGGTGCGGAACCGGCTGGTGCCGCTGCCGGATGGACTGATGTTCCTGGTGCCGACGAAGCTGGTGCCGACGGCGCTGACGCCTCTGTTCAGCGTGAAGACCAAGGTGCGCATGGCGCTGGAGCTGCTGCATCCGCCACGGCCCGCGGGGCAGGATGAGTCAGTGGCTGCGCTGGTGGAGCGGCACTTTGGTGCTGAGGCGGTGGACCGGCTGGCGGATCCGCTGCTGTCGGGCATCTACGGCGGCGACGCGGCGCAACTGAGCGCGCGCACGGTGCTGCCGCGGCTGGTGGAGATGGAAGCGAAGTATGGCTCGCTGACGCGCGGCATGCTGGCGGCGCATCAGCAGATGCGAGCGAAAGCCGGAGCCGCCAGGCCTGCTGCGAGTGGAGCTCCGAAGTCCGCGGGACCGCGCGGCATCTTCACCACGCTGCGCGGCGGCTTGCAGCAACTGGTGAATGCCCTGGAGACCCGAATTGATCCGGCATGGGTACGGCGCTCGACTGCCGTGCAGACGCTGGAGAAGACCGCGCGTGGATGGCGCGTGACGGCGATTGGCTCAGCGGAGGAGTACGACGCGGTGATCTTTGCTTCGCCGGCCTGGGCCGCGGGTGCGCTGCTGACGCCGGTGGATGCGGAACTCGGCACAGATCTCGCTGGGATACCGTACTCGTCGTCGATTACAGTGAACCTCGTCTATGACGAGAATCAACTCGGCGCGCTGCCGGAAGGGTTTGGCTTTCTGGTGCCGGTGAGCGAAGGGCGGGCGATGCTGGCCTGCACGTTTGTGCATCGTAAGTTTCTGGGCCGCACACCGACGGGCAAGGCCGTGCTGCGCGCGTTTCTGGGTGGCATGAAGAATGAGGAACTGATGGCCGAGCCAGACGAAACCCTGGTGGCCACAGTGGAGCGCGAGCTGCGCGAGATTCTGGGAGCAAAGACGATCCCCGCGATTGCGAAGCCCGAGCATGCGCAGGTGGCGCGATGGCGCCGGGCTATGGCGCAGTATGCGGTCGGCCATCAGGAGCGGATGGCGCGCATTCGCGAGCGCGTGGCTGCTCTGCCGGGATTGAAGCTCGCCGGCAATGCCTACGACGGCATCGGCATTCCCGATTGCATCCGGCTGGGGCGCGGCGCCGCGAGAGAACTGGTCGCGGCCTTCGCGGAGGCGCGACAATAGCATCGCCCCGGCGCGCGAGGCGGACTCAAAAATGCGCTACATGCCGCCTTTGCCGAGCATCAGGCCAATGCCGTAGGTGACGGCGCCTTCAACCGCGCCAACGACGGTCATCTCCATGCCGGAGGACCACCATGAGCGCACGGTGATAAGGCTCTTGGCCGCGCCCACGGCGAAGTGAGCGACCAGCGAGACAATGGCTGCCGCAATCACAGCTGGTACTCCCTGCAGGAAGAAGAACGGGATGACAGGAATGAGCGCGCCAACCGCTGTGGACAACGCGCCGGAACTGGCCGAGATGAGGGGATTGCTCAACGCGTCTTCCGAAGTGCCCAGCCGCTCGCTGGCCAGCACGCGCAGAAACTGCTCGGGATCGCTGGCGATGTGGTTCACCATCTTGTGGGCGTCTTCCTCGGGCAGTCCCTTTACCTGGTAGTAGAGCGAGAGCAGCTCGCGCGCCTCGGGGCCGTTCATCTGGATGGCTTCGCGCTCGCGGGCGATCTCGGCGTCGTAGATCTCGCGCTCGCTTTTGGCGGCCAGATACGCGCCGGAGCCCATGGAGAGCGCGCTGGCGATCATGCCGGAGATGCCGGCCAGCAGGACGTATTTGCTGTCGCCCGCGGTGGCGCCGGAGACGCCGGAGACGATGCCGAAGATTGCGCCGAGGCCGTCGTTGACACCATAGATGGCGTCGCCGATCCATGCGCCGGGCTGCTTGCGGCCCTGGTTGCGCTTGGCCAGCAGCTCGTCGAGCACGGCCTTGGGGTCGATTTTTGGCGCGCCGGCGGGAGCGGTGTAGTGCCCACGCAGGAGCGATCCAAGCTCGTGGTAGTGTTCCTTTTCGTCTTCAATGACGTGGTCGAGGATGGCGATGGAGCCTTCATCTCCAAGCGCCTTGAGCTGCTCGCCATAGGTGGCGATGTGGCGGCTCTCTTCGATCTCGAGGCGGCGCAGCGCCATGCGGACTCCGCCGGCGCGATTGGCGAGCGAATCGGCCTCGCCACCGGGCTTACCGCGGTAGACCGGTTCCGTGCCACCCAGCTCGGCGATGCGGCCCTGCCACAGGGCGGCGTGCTCCCACTCGGCGTTGGCCAAATGGCGCAGCACCTGCGCGCGAACAGGGTCCGTATCCCGGTCGGCCAGCGCCATGTAGGTGTGGTATGCCTCCACTTCGGCCTGCCAGTTCTCTCCCAGGGCCGCCAGCACCTTCTTGAGCCGGGCGCCCGTCAACGATTCAGTGGCCACGCAAATTCTCCTCGCTATGGTTTGAGAATACGGTATCTGCGGCCAATTTCGCAGCCTTCAACAGAGAGGCGTGGCGGTGGCGGAGGATGACCTCCGTTGAGCAGAGGATTAGTCCTTTCCCGTTGCAGGGCTTTGCGTATAGTGTTGTGTGCAGTAAAACAGCGGCGGGCGGCGCAGAACCACGCCTTCCCGCAGCCAAAGCAAGATCCGGCGCTCGGCAGACTGCCTCGCAGGCAGAGCAGTCTGGACAGCCAGGCCCTAACCGGGCTCATTATTCATTAGGAAGTGGAGAACCGTCTCGCATGTCAACCCGATCGACCCCTGCCGCAACCGCAACCGCACCCAGCTACACAGGCCCGTTCATCACTGTCGCCGCGCTGTTCTTCATCTTTGGATTCATCACCAACCTCAATATGGCGCTGGTGCCGCATCTGAAGTCCATCTTCGATCTGCCCTATGCGTGGGCCATGCTGGTGGAGTCGGCCTTCTTTCTGGCCTACTTTGTTTTCTCCTCGCCGACCGGCAAGCTGATTGAGAGCATCGGCTACAAGAGGACAATGGTGGTGAGTCTGTTCATCCAGGTGTTGGGCTGCGTGCTCTTTGTTCCCGCGGCCCGGCTGGTGAGCTTTCCGCTGTTTCTGACGGCGGTGTTTGTCGTGGGCGCGGGAGTCACCGGGCTGCAGACAGCGGCCAACCCGTATGTGGCGATTCTGGGACCGGAGCACTCAGCGCCGGTGCGGCTGACCCTGGCGCAGGCGCTCAACTCGCTGGGCGGGACGATCGCGCCACTCGTTGCCGGCGCCTATATCCTCACCGACAGCGGAAAGATTGTAAGCAAGGCTGCGATTGCAGACACCGTCCGTGGTCCCTATCTCGCAATTGCCGCGGCCCTGCTCATTCTGGGTGTGACGGTCATGTTCCTGCACCTGCCCCACGTCGCGCAGACGCATGAGTTCCGACCCGCGAAGGAAGGCGATTCGCTGCTGGGACGCAGTATCTGGAGCTACCGGCACACCGTTCTCGGCGCGGTCGGGATCTTTCTCTACGTAGGTGTGGAGGTCGGGCTGGCTTCGATCGCGGTCAACTATTTCAACTCGCAGGGCGTGAGCAGCGCCAAGACTGCGTCGTTCCTCGTCTCGCTTTATTGGGGGGGTGCCCTCATTGGCCGTCTGCTCGGCTCATGGATCCTGACCAGGATCAACGCAGGCAAGCTGCTGGGCACCTTTGGCTTTGCGGCCTCGCTCATGGTGATTGTGTCGATGATGACAAGCGGCCAGACAGCCATCTGGAGCATCGTCATCTGCGGCTTCTTCAACTCGATCATGTTCCCGAATATCTTCGCGCTGGGCATCGCCGGGCTTGGGCCGATGACGAGCAAGGGATCGGGGCTCATCATGACGGCGGTTGTGGGCGGCGCAGTCATTCCGCCCCTCATCGGCAAGTTCGCCGATCTTATGGGAATTCAGCACGCGCTGGTGATTCCGATTCTCTGCTATTTGTTCATCGCGTGCTACGGTTTCTGGGGATCCAAGCCCGCGCGAACCGCATCCGCGTAGCAACAAAGCATGGACTGTGCATCGAAGAGCCTCCGGGGAAATTTCCGGAGGCATTTCATTTTGTCTTCACATGCCGAGGTTGAAATCGCAGCGGGCAGAGACAAATCCTGAAAAGACAGCAACTGTTCGCCCGTTGCGGTGTCTATGAGAACAAAGCCTACGTGTGTCCAGAGGCAGGCTGTGCCACGTGGCCGGCCGGGAATGGGCCAGGAAGCTTTCCAGCGAGCTGAAACACAAAGGTTGGCAGATTGCGAATTGGCGAGCGATATGTGTGTGTGCTGTTGGCGGCGGCTTGCATAGGCTGGGCAGCAATCTCCTGCGCGGCGCAAAGCGCTGCGCCCGCCGTGGCAAATGCGAACGGGGCTGCGCTGCTCGATGCTCCGGCGACTGCGAGTGCAGGGCAGAGCAACGGCATTGCGCCTCAAGGGGAGCAGCACAGCAAGGCCGAAGAGCAGATGAAGGAAGAGGAGAAGCAGCGGCTGTTCGGCGTGGTGCAGAACTTCAACACGTCGTATCGCGCCGATGCCGTCTCACTGACTGCGGGCCAAAAGATGCGCCTTGCCTTGCGCGCTGCAGTGGATCCGTCCAATATGGCGGTCGCTGCATTGGTGGCAGGCTATGGTGAGGCTGCGGATTCCGATGCTGGCTTTCCGTGGGGCGCATCCGGATTTGGCGAACGGGTGGGCGTCAAATACCTGGATGTAATCGACGGCACGGTCCTGGGCAACGGCATCTTTCCCGTATTGCTTCATCAGGACCCGCGCTACTTTCGCATGGGCCATGGCTCCATGCGGCGCAGGCTGCTGTATGCCATGGCGACAACCGTAATCTGCAAGCACGACAACTCAGGCCGATGGGAGCCGAACTATTCCAATCTGCTGGGCAACATTGCGTCGGGGGCGTTGTCGAATCTCTACTATCCGGCCGCCGACAGCGGCATTGGACTGACCATCGGCAACGGGATGATTGTGACCGCCGAGGGAACGGGCGGAGCGATCTTTCAGGAGTTCTGGCCCGACCTTTCGCGCAGGCTGTTCCATCGCGACCCGACGCACGGGCTGGACGCAGCGGCTGCCTCCGGTGCGGTCGCGCGATGAACGCGCCCGCGCACCACCGAGAGAGATTCGCCTCTTCATCGCTTTTGGAGGGGAGCCTGCATCCGCAGGCGTTCTTGTTCGTCTAATGAAGAAAGAGCTACTCCATCGGGCAAAAGAGCCGCGCGGCAGTATGGGTGTGGAGTGCGCCACGATGAGACGCAGTAGCGAAGACAAAGGGTATTCTGAAAGTTATGGCTGGCACCGCTTTTTCTCCGCTTTGAACGCGGAATTGCGGGGTTCCTGGAGGATTTTTGCGCTCTCATTTTCTGATGGTTCTACTTCTCTCGTTTGCAACAGCCGCTGGCGCGCAGCGGGGCAATTCGCCCATAACGCCAGCGCAGACGCTGGAGACGTCGACTGCCGGCGCAGCCATGGACGCACAGAGTGCGACGGCTGCGCAGGCTCCACAGCAGGCCGCACAGGAGAAGGAGCACAACGCGAGTCTGCCGGATGCGCCCACGCAGCCGGCTACGCCGAACGTCGCGATCGCAGGCCAGCAGCAGCCGAAACGGATCCTGGGCATTATGCCAAACTATCGGGCCGTCAGCGCGGGATTCAGGCCGGCACCACCCTCATCAGGTCAATCCTTCATGATGGCGGCCCAGAACAGCTTTGACTACTCTGCATTCCTATTTGTCGGGTTGACCTCCCTTCTGGCCAAGGGGACGGATGCGCATCCGGACCTGGGCAAGGGGCCTGAGGGGCTGTGGGCCTATACGTGGCGCGGTTTCCTGGACAAGACCGACGGCAACTTTATGGTGATGTGGGCGCTGCCCACCGTGCTGCACGAGGACGAGCGCTACTATTCCATGGGGCATGGGAAAAAACTGAATCGAGCTATCTACGCCGCCTCCCGCGTCATCATTACGCCGGATTATCACGGGCGCAACACCTTTAACGGGGCTGAATTAGTGGGGCGGGCTGCGGCGCAGGCAGTTTCGACCACCTATTATCCGGAAGGCGACGACACCACCGCGGATCTGGCGGAGAAGTTCGGCTACGCGATCGGCCGCGACGCGCTGACGGCGGTCTTCCGGGAGTTCTGGCCCGACATTGCCACGCACGTGCTGCACCGGCACCCCTAGGAGTCCGACACGCGTCTGGGGTTTGCGCAGAGCGGGCACCCTGGGCGATACTGCTGAGCGACCTAGTAAATCGCTTCAGTAGTGTTGTCTCGGAGGTGCCATGCGATCCTTGCGCCAATTCCGTTCTGTCACGAGTCTGCTCCTCGCATCGCTGGCGATGGGCTGCTTCGTCTCCGCAAGCGCCGAGAAGGCGGGGCAGGACGGCGCGGGAGCTTATGCGACGGGCCGCTATCCGAATCTGTTTGCCACGGATGGTCACACGGAAGCGGAGATTCACGCGAAGATCGACGCTGCGTATCAGCAGCTCTTCCACGGCGATCCCCAAACGCAGGCCATCGCCTTTGCTGCCGGCAGCAATGCGAATGGCCCACTGATGTATGTGACCGACTGGGCCAATCACGATGTACGGACGGAAGGCATGTCGTACGGCATGATGATCGCCGTGCAGCTCGACAAGAAGGCTGAGTTTGATGCGATCTGGAACTGGGCCAAGACCTACATGTACATCAGCGACCCGAAGGCGCCCAGCTACGATTTCTTTGCGTGGTCCTGCAAGACCGACGGCACGCATAACTCAGAGGGCGCCGCGCCGGATGGGGAGTCGTATTTCGCCATGGCGCTTCTGTTTGCATCGAACCGCTGGGGCGACGGCAAAGGAATTTACGACTACCATGCAGAGGCGGATAAGCTGTTGCGCGCGATGGTGCACCGCCAAGTGATCTCTGCGCCGGACAGGAATGGGCTGCACACCGTGGGGCCGATGATGCATTCCGATCCGCCAATGATCCTGTTTGTGCCGGAGGTGATGCCGGAGCCGTTCACAGATCCTTCGTATCACCTGCCGGCGTTCTATGAGCTGTGGTCGCGCTGGGGTCCGGTGGAGGATCGAGCCTTCTGGGCGCGCGCAGCCGAGGTGAGCCGCGAGTTCTTCGTGAAGACGACGAATCCGGTAACCGGCCTTGCGCCGAGCTATGCGAACTTTGACGGCACGCCGCACGCGAACCGTTTTCCGCAGTCGGGCGAGTTTGGCTACGATGCATGGCGCGTGGCCAGCAACTGGAGCGTGGACTGGTCGTGGTGGCGCAAGGCGCCCGCGGAGCAGCAGTTGAGCGATCGCATTCAAAGCTTCTTTGCCAAGCAGGGCATCGACGCGTATGGCCCCGTCTACACCCTCGACGGCAAAGACCAGGGCGCGACGAAGGGGTTGACCCATGAAGATCATCCGGCTGGGCTGGCGGGCACCAATGCAGTGGCAGGGCTGGCGGCGAAGGATACCGCGCAGGCACGGCGCTTTACCGAGGCGTTGTGGAATACGCCGATTCCATCGGGGCAGAATCGTTACTACGACGGCATGCTCTATCTGATGAGTCTGATGCATCTCGGCGGCGAGTTCCGGATCTGGGGACCGAGGTAGACGGCGCAGCAGCCAGACGCGCATGCGCGCAGGTATGATGACGCTGAGATGGCCGTCGAGGCCAGATCAGGAGTGAATGGATGGCCTTCGCTACGCTACCGGCTGAAGCCGGTGAGCATTCCAACAGCCCGCTGGTTCCACCGGGAGGCGCTGCGGCATTTTTCCTGGTGACGGGCCTGTTCTTTCTTTGGGGAATTCCCAACAATCTCAACGACGTTCTGATCCGGCAGTTCATGAAGTCGTTTGAGATTACGCGTCTGCAGGCCGGGCTGGTGCAGTCCGCGTTCTACACGGGGTATTTCTTGTTCTCGGTTCCGGCGGCTATGGTGATGCGCCGCTTCGGATACAAGACGGGCCTGGTGACGGGCCTGCTGCTCTATAGCGCGGGTACGCTTTGTTTTTTGCCTGCTGCTCTGGCGCGCAGCTACACCTTGTTTCTGGTGGCGCTTTTTGTGATTGCCAGCGGGCTGGGATTTCTGGAAACGGGCGCGAACCCCTTGATTGCCCAGCTTGGCAGCCCTGAGAGCGCCGTGCGGCGGCTGAACTTCTCGCAGGCATTCAATCCGCTGGGCGCCATCAGCGGCGTGCTGATCGGCACGCTCTTCATCTTTTCCGGCGTGGAACTGAAGGCGCCGCAGATTGCACAGATGAAGCTGGCCGGCACCTATGACGCGTATCTGCAGCATGAAACGATGCGAGTGATTGCGCCGTATCTGGTGCTCGGCGCGGTGGTGCTGGTGTGGGCCCTGTTCATTCTGCGCACGCCGTTTCCAGCAGTTGCGGGCGCGCAGCCGCATGGCAGTGGCGAGTCAGGCGGCAGTTATCGAGAACTGCTGCGCTACCCGCATTTCCTCTTCGCCGTCTGCGCGCAGTTCTGCTACGTGGGCGCGCAGGTGGGCACATGGAGCTACTTCATCCAGTATGTGCAGGACTACACCCACCTGCCGGAGAAGACGGCAGGCTATCTGCTCACCGGCACACTGGCTGGCTTTGGCGTGGGCCGCTTCGGGTCAAGCCACTGGATGAAGCGCGTGCCTGCAAACCGCCTGATGGCTCTGTTCGCCGGCGCGAATCTTGTGCTGGTCGCGGTGGCCATCCTGCTGCCGGGCTGGGTGGGGATGTGGTCGATCTTCCTGACCAGTTTCTTCATGTCGCTGATGTTCCCCACCATTTTTGCGCTGGGATTGCACGGGCTGGGCCCGAACACCAAGGCGGGAGCGTCCTTGCTGGTGATGGCGATTATTGGAGGCGCTGTCTTTACGCCGGTGATGGGACTGGTCTTTCAGGCGACGCACAGCATGGCGCAGGCCATGGTCGTGGTGCTGTGCTGCTACCTGGTGGTCGCTGTGTTTGCGGTGAAGGGAAGCGAACTGGCGCCGCGGGCAGGCTGACAAGACTCTCGGCGCAAAGCGGGCGCAGGAGGCTGCGGCGCCACAGGTGGTGGATTGCAGAGCTGCAATCGAGGCGGCTTCTTCTTGTGAAAAAACCGCCTCCAAAGAACACCTGAAATGGCTGCAGACCTTGGACAAATACTGGATGCACCTGACCCCCGACCTGGATCAGTTGGTTGCCATGAAACCGGGGTCGACCGGGTTTTCGAACAATGAGGCGTCCCGCGTGACGATCGTGAGGCCGGAAGGCGTGACGAAGTAGCGCCGCTTGTCCTCGACCGGATCGTATCCGATGACGGTGCCTTCCGGGATATGGACGTCGCGGTCGATGATGGCGCGGCGAATGCGGCAGTGCCGGCCGATGTTGACGTGCGAGAAGATGATGCTCGAATCGACATCCGAGTAGGAGTTGACGCGCACATCCTGCGAGAGGACGGAGTTGGAAATCGATGCGCCGGAGATGATGACGCCGGCGGTGATGACGGAGTTAACGGCCATGCCGGTGCGGCCGGGCTCGCCAAAGACAAACTTCGCAGGCGGATATTGCCGCACGCGCGTGCGGATGGGCCAGCTTTTGTCATAGAGGTTGAAGGTCGGCGAGACCGAGCACAGGTCAAGATTCGCCTCATAGTAGGAGTCGAGCGTGCCGACATCGCGCCAGTAGAGCGCCTCCTGCTTGTTTTCATCCACGAAGCTATAGGCGACCATCTTCTTTTTGCCCAGCAGATCAGGCAGGATGTTGTGGCCAAAGTCGTGCTTCGAGCTGGGATCTTCGGCGTCGGAGATGAGAGCCTTGAGCAGAACATCCGTATTAAAGATGTAGATGCCCATGGAGGCATCGACTGCATTGGGGTTGAAGGGGGAGCGGAAGTTTGTGGTGGCCGGCTTTTCCTGGAAGCCAAGCACCTCGCCGTTTTGGCCGACCTCGACTACGCCAAAGCGCGAGACCTCATCGGGCGGAATGGGCAGCGTGGCCAGAGTGACCTCCGCTCTGGTCTCCTTGTGATACTCGAGCATGCGCGCGTAGTTCATCTTGTAAATGTGGTCGCCGCTCAGGATGATCATGTACTTCGGCTGTTCGCTGCCGATGGAGTAGATGTTCTGGTAGACCGCATCGGCCGTGCCCATATACCAGTTGGCGCCGGTGCGCTGCATGGGCGGCAGCATCTCAAAGAACTCACCCAGCTCGGTCGCCACCACGCCAGTCCATCCTTCGCGGATATGACGATTGAGGGAGAGGGCCTTGTACTGCGTCATGATGTAAACCTTGCGCAGGCCGGAGTTGATGCAGTTGGAGAGCGTAATGTCGATGATTCGATAGTGGCCGCCAAATGGTACGGCCGGCTTGGCGCGATCGCGGGTCAGCGGGAAGAGCCGTTCTCCGGCGCCTCCCGCAAGCAGCACTCCCAGTGTGTCCCTCATTTCCATGTGCCCATGCCTCTAGTGGGTTCCTCTTCCGGATTAGCGGAACGCGCACCGACCTTGTGCCGCTATCCGGTACAGGATTTTCTCCAGTGACACTTTTCCACAGCCATCACTGAACGGGCGAGAATACCACACGGATGTAAAGGCTTGCGCCCTGCTGCGCGGAAGGCCTTGAGGGCTTGGATGGGGCGCAGACGACGAAGCCGAAGGCTGGATGGACTGGACACATCACAGACTTCGGCTGGGCTGGTAAGGGGCAGGCGTCTCAGCCTGACAGGAGAGCTACCGCTTCTTCTTGGTGAATTTGTACTCGACTCCGACGGAGAGCGCGAAGTTCACGTCGTTCGATGTGGCGCGATTTCCGTAGTTGATGCTGTAGCGGGTGAGTACAGCATCCGGAGTCATGCGGAAGACCCAGTGCTCGGAGCGGTTCAGATCGATGTGACCGCCGATAATGCCGGCCAGCGCGACCTGGTCGTTATAGAAGTCGACAACCGAAGGGGGCTGCCCGCGCAGGTCCTGCTCGAACTTGCCGTAGACGCCGCCGAACATGGCATGCGCGATGAGGTCGCCGTGCTTGTTGTGTGGTCCCAGCCACTCCGGGCCAGCCCCGAAAAAGGTCTGGCTCACAAAGGGGCCCTGGATCGAGTAGGAATTTGGCGCTGCGCCGCTGGTGCCAAGGTAATAACGTGCCGTGCCTTCCGCGCCCCAGCGTTTGGTCAGCCAGTAGGACCCCTCCAGGTTGAGGCCGCCGAGGTTCGAACCCTGCAGGAGCGTGGGACCGGCCTTCATGTGGTCATAGGCCATGCCCAGCGAGAGGTCGTAGCGGTTGTCATACCGCACCTTGGCCAGTGGATCGATGACAACGTAGGTGCCCGTACCGGTGGTCTGGGCGGCGGCACTGGAGGCGCTGCGGGACTGCGCGCCCGCCACAGGCAGAACGCAAAAGCCCAGCAGAGCCGTAGCTGCAAAAGCGAAGGGAAAACGTACGGAAAGACGCATCATCTGCAAGCTTACAGGACGGGGCCGAGAGCGGACAATGCGGCACGCGGGCGCAAGGGCGAGGCTAGGCCATACAGCGCTCGGCCCAACTTGAATAGAGCAGAAAGTAGACAGTTTTGAGCGTCTCGACTGAGGTGTTCAACATTTCGTCCGCCGCGGTCGCAGGCTCCATCGGCGGTGCCGCGTGCATGCGCCAGTCGAGCGGAATCCTGCGAAAGATAAGCGATGCGCGAGGAAGATGGCTTGCGCTGGACACCACCTCGGCAGAGTGCCAGCCGTGTGTCTGCATGAGGCGCGCTACATCGCAGGCATTGTGAAGGGTGTCGCGGGATTCTGTCTCTTCCAGAATGGCAGTCGCTGGAATGCCCTCGGCCTCCGCTGCCCGCGCCATGCCGTCAGCTTCCACAAACCGGTTCGCGACGGCGCCGCCGGTGAAGATGAGGTGCGAAGCCACGCCGCGCTCATACTCGGCAACGCCCTCATTGACGCGGGCCAGTTGACGAGGCGTGGGATTGCCGTCGGAGTCGGATTTTGAGCCGAGCACGACGATCGCGTCGAAGCGCGTGCGGCTGGTATTTGCGAGCGGAGCAAGCGCGCGTGCCAGCACAGCCCACCCGACAATACCGCAGACGAGCACGGCAGCAAACAGCAGGCCTTGACGGCGCCATCGCTGCGGATGATTCCGCGCGGCGGAGTGCCGATGGTGAGACCTGCGAGTGGGCGCTTTACGGCGCTGCGTGCGGGGGCCAGCCAATCGGTGATTCCTCCAGCCTCCACTGTATCGCGCCGCCTCTCCGTTTGAGTTCAGATGAGTGGACCGGACGCCTCCCAGCCGGAAAGCACGATTTCCTCGATCGCCCTGCGCGTGCGCGGGGACTGCTCCTGTGCGATCAATCGCTCGTTGGCAAGCGAGGCCGGGTTGCCGCGATAGCCGAGAGCAGTCACTGTGCCAAAAAGGTAGTCGTCGGGAATCTCAAATGCCTTGCGCGCGGCCGCATGATCAAAGCCGCCCATCTGGTGAGTGACCAGCCCCAGAGCAGCGGCCTGCACGGTGAGCAGCGCCGTCGCCGCACCCAGATCGTACAGCGCATAGGAGTTCGAGGAGTTGTCGTGACTGAAGCGCCTTCTGGCGGCGCCGAGCAACAGCACTGGCGCTTTGGGCGCCCACAGCTGATTGAACGGGATGAGCAGGGAAACGATCTTCTGGTGCGTAGCAGAGCCGCGCCGTCCAATCAGAAAGCGCCATGGCTGGTCGTTGTAGGCTGAGGGCGCCCAGCGGGCTGCTTCGAGGATTCGCGCCAGATCGGCGGCATCGACATCGCGATCTTCAAAGGCACGCGGGCTCCAGCGTTGATAAATTGCAGGCAGAACCCCCTCCATGGCTGAAGCATTCTTCGATTCCTCGATGGGCTCGACGGACAATGTCATTCCTTCACCTCGCTGGCATGGATCAACCTTCTTTTAGATAACGAACCATGCGCCTGGGATTCTGTGTCGCGTCTCACAGGACGGTAGCCGGTTTGCAGTCCGGCGAAAATCAGAGCGGGAGAGTTGTATCGGGCGCGCAGATCCCAATTGCGGCGGGGCCATTCACTTTCCTTTGACATGTCTTTGTCATGCTGAATTTAAGAGCCGAAAATCCACAGGCAAGCATCCTTAAGAGGCATTCATCACGTTCAGAATCGATTCTCCCGTTTGATAATGTTGTTCACTATCCTCCTTCGAGAGCGCGGCGATGACCGCCCGACGATCGATCAGAGTTTCACGATGCAACACGAGAGTCTTCAGGAGAGCCTCCATGCGAATCCCAAAATTTCTTCTTCGCTGTTCATCCGTCTTCGTATTCCTTTTGCTGCTTGGAATCAGCTTGACGCAATCGTCCGCTCAGACGGCGGTGGACGGCGCCATTGGCGGCACCGTCCTGGACAGCACCGGCGCTGTCGTGGCGAGCGCAAATATCTCTGTGCGCAGCCTGGGAACGAATGCTGAACAGACTGCGATGACGGACGGTTCAGGCTATTTTCGCGTGCTCCATCTGCAGCCGGGCGCATACAACGTGACCATTTCGGCGGCTGGCTTCAGTGCGTATCACGCGGTCAATGTAACCGTGCAGGTGGGTGTGCTGACGGATGTGCAGGCGCGCCTGACAGTGGGCAGTTCCGCTCAGACTGTGGAGGTGACCGGCGAGGCTCCGCTGGTCAACACGACTTCGCCCGACTTTGCGGGAGTGGTGCCGCAACTTGCGCTCCAGGATTTGCCGGAGAACAACTATCGCTGGTCCGCCTTCGCGCTGCTCACGCCCGGCGTGGTGAACGATGTGAACGGCTATGGCTTGCTGAGCTTCCGCGGGCAGAGCACGCTGCTCAACAATGTGACGATTGACGGCACCGACGACAACCAGGCGTTCTTCTCGGAAGAGCGCGGCCGCACGCGGGCTGGGTACTCCACCATCAAAGCGGCAGTGCAGGAGTTTCAGGTCAATACATCGAACTACTCGGTCGAATACGGCCGCTCGGCTGGCGGCATCGTGAACTCGGTGACCAAGAGCGGTACGAACCAGTATCACGGCGAAGGCTACTACTACGATCGCGACAGCGCCTGGGCTGCGCAGAACACCTACGTGACGCACCCGGTGCAGGTCTCGTCGAGCCCGATCACCTACGCCGTGCAGTCGTTCAAGCCGACGGATCTGCGCCGCCAATACGGGCTTACGCTGGGCGGGCCGATTCTTAAAGACAAGCTGTTCTTCTTTGTCGCTGCGGACCGCTTCTACCATGACTTTCCCGCTGCGGCGACCATTGCCGGCACCAGTGCCAACTCCAACTTTTATACAGCGGCGGATTCGACGCTGCCTGCGGGCAAGACCTGCGGTGTAACCAGCGGCGCTGCGGCTCCCAGCTACCAGGATTCGCAGGTGTGCCAGTTGGCGAAGAACACAGGACTCAGCTACGCCAATGCGGCGACGTATTATGCGAGCGGTATCGTGGGTCTGGCGTCGATGCTGGGGACCGTGCCGCGTATCGGCGAACAGGTCATCTTCTTCCCTAAGGTAGATTGGCAGATCAACCAGAACAACCACGCCTCAGTCGAGGCCAACCAGATGCGGTGGAGCTCGCCCGCCGGCATTCAGACCAGTCCTGCCGTTGCCTATGGCATGTCGAGCTTTGGCAACGACTATGTGCGCGCCAACTGGATTGTCGGCAAGCTCGACAGCTTCCTGACCAACAACATCAGCAATGAAGCGCGGTTTATGTACGGCCGCGATTTCGAGTTTGAGTTCAACCAGACGCCCACCGGATACGAACAAAACAACCTGGTCAACACACCCACCGGCTACTCGAATCCCCAGGGCCTGCCTCCAAACATCTACCTCAGCGGCTTCTTCCAGTTCGGTACGCCGCAGTTCCTCAACCGCGCGGCGTTGCCCGACGAGCGTCGCTGGCAGCTTGCCGATACGGTGGTGTGGGTGCGCGGCAACCACACCCTCAAGTTCGGCGAGGATTATCTGCATACAGACGATCTGATTTCCAATCTCTATAACCAGTACGGAGGCTTCAGCTATAGCGGCAATACGCCATTGGGAAATTACTTATCGGATTTGTATCTGTCGCAGAATCCTGTGGCTGGCAAGTCTGCAAAGAACTACACCTACTTCAATCAGGGTGTTGGTGCGGCTGGGCTCGACTTCACCACCGGCGACTATGCGCTCTTTGCGCAGGACGAGTGGAAGGCCAGTCCGCGGTTGAGCCTGACGATGGGCGTGCGGTGGGAGTATGAGCAGTTTCCCAATCAGCAGTTGCCCAATGCGCTGCTGCCACAGACGGCCTCGCTGCCGGACCACAAGCTGAACCTGGCGCCGCGCGTCGGGTTTGCATACGACGTGTACGGCGGTGGCAAGACCATTCTGCGCGGCGGTTACGGCATGTTCTTCGCGCGTGCCATCAACTCCACGCTCTATCAGGCGCTGATTGGCACGGGTGTCTCCGCCGGGCAGGTGAATCCCACGCTCAATCCGAGCTCGACCTGCGCGCCGGTCTTTCCGCAAGTCGTTCCCGCTGCATCGTACGGAACCTGCCTCACAGGAAGCAGCGGCAACGCGACGGCATATTTCATCGACAGCAACTTCAAGCTGCCGCAGATTCACATGGCGGACCTGACGCTCGAGCAGCAGCTCGGCAAGTCAGATGTCTTCAGTCTTTCCTGGCTCGGCTCGTGGGGCAGGCGCCTGCCGGACTTTGTGGACACCAACCTGCCTGCGCCAACCCCGGTGAGCTTCACAGTCAAGGATCCGAGCGGCGCTGGTCCGCTCGCCAACGGCACGATGTTCAACACCAACGTGTACTTCTACGACACGGCCAATGCGAACCATAGACCGAATCCGAACTTCAGCTCGATCACGGATATCTTCAGTGGCGTGACCTCGAGCTACGAGGCGATGGTGGCGCAATTCAGCCATCGCATGTCGCACTCGGTCTCCGTTGATGCGAATTTCACCTGGTCGCATGCGCTGGACTATGGCGAAAACAACTTCACCGGCGCGGCTGCGACGGCGCTCTTTGACCCGGCAAACCTCAAGCTCGACTACGGCAATTCCAACCAGAACGTGCCGTACCGGTTTATCTTCTACAGCGTGGTCCAGTCTCCGTGGCGCTTTCATGGGCCACTCGGCTATCTGTTGAACGACTTCCAGCTTGCCCCGGACTTCCAGACGCAGAGCGGCCTGCCTTACTCTGCCGGCGTCAGTGGATCATCGTCGAAGCTGTATGTCACGCCGGGTCAGGCCGCGCAGGCGTCGATCATCAGTACCAGTTCGTTCAACGGTTCAGGAGCCGGCAGCGCCAATCGCGTTCCATTGTTCGATCGCAACGCATTTCAGTATCCCAGCACGTGGTTCATCGACATGCGCGCCTCCAAGAGCATCGTGGTTCGTGAGCGCTACAAGCTTGAATTTCTCGCTGAAGCGTTCAACTTGACGAACCACCAGAATGTGACCAGCGTGGGCAACTCTGCCTACACGATCTCGGAAGACACAACGAACCACGTGAACAACCTGATTCCGTACACGGCAACTCCGTTCGGCGCGGTGACGGGAACCGACAACAGCAACTTCGCCTACAACATTCGTCAGGTGCAGATGGCTGTGCGCCTCACCTTCTGACAGACAGGCAGCAGACAAAGAAATGCGGCAGCCCAGGCTGCCGCATTTTGCTGGAGCGAAGATTCCCGGTTCAATTCTGGTCGAACCAGAGCTGACCCGCTGCGCGATCAGGGATAGATGCGATGCAGAGTGCGCGCAAAGGGAATCGTCTCGCGCACGTGGTCCAGCGCACACACCCAGGCTACGACGCGCTCAATGCCCATACCGAAGCCTGCGTGGGGCACCGAACCGTAACGGCGCAGATCGAGATACCACTGGAATGCCTCCATCGGCAACTGATGGTGCTCAATGCGACTCTTCAGCAGCTCGTAGCTGGACACGCGCTGCGAGCCGCCAATCACTTCGCCGTAGCCCTCGGGCGCAAGCACGTCCACGCAGAGCGCAAAGCGCGCGTCTTTTGGATCAGGCTCCATGTAGAAGGCCTTCACGTCCGCCGGATAGCGGTGCACCATCACCGGACGGTCAAACTGGGAGCTGAGCCAGGTCTCATCGGGCGAACCAAAATCGTTGCCATACTCAAATGGGTGCTCGAGCTCGCCCTTCTTGTGTGCTTCGTTCAGCATGGCGGCAGCCTCGTCATAGCGCAAGCGCGGGAAGGGCGGAAGGATACTCTGCAGCTTGGTCACATCGCGGCCAATAACCTGTAGTTCGGAGGCGCGGTTCTTCAGCACGCTCTGCACAATGTGGGAGAGGAAGTTCTCCGCCAGCTCGAGCAGGCAATCCAGGTCGCAATAGGCAACCTCAGGCTCAATCATCCAGAACTCGGTCAGGTGGCGGCGCGTCTTGGATTTCTCCGCGCGGAAAGTCGGCCCGAAGCTATAGACCTTGCCCAGCGCAAGCGCGGTGGACTCGATGTAAAGCTGGCCGCTCTGCGTGAGGAAGGCGGGATCGCCGAAGTAGTCCACGGGGAAAAGTGTCGAAGTGCCTTCGCAGGCCGCCGGCGTCAGAATGGGCGGGTCGGTGCGGATGAATCCGTTGGTGTCGAAATACTCCGCTGCCGCGCGCATGATCTCTGCGCGAATGCGCAGAATCGCAGACTGGCGCGGGGAACGCACCCAGAGATGCCGATGCTCCATCAGGAAATCGACGCCGTGTTCCTTGAGCGAGATCGGGTAGGGATCTGACTCGGGGACGCGTTGCACCACTTGCAGATCTTCGACGTCGAGTTCATAGCCGCCGGGGGCGCGCTTGTCGGCGCGGACCTTGCCGGTGACGATGACCGAGGACTCCTGTGTCAGGCCCTTGAGCGACTCAAAGACCTCGGCAGGAACGCTCTTGACGTGCGCGACGCCCTGCACGGTGCCTGTGCCATCCCGAAAAATGGGGAATAGCAACTTGCCGCTTTCGCGCAGATTGTAAAGCCACCCGCGCAGTTGAACGGACTGACCTTCATGCTGGCCGAGGGTGGCGATGGTGGCGACAGGTACGGCCGGTTTGGCCGGGACGGATGCATTCTCTTCAGGCATGGGTTGTGTGCTCTCTTGCAGGCGCACCGCGACGCTGCCGATGCGCCAGAAACTCTAGGATAGCGCGCCACTCTGACTCACCGCGAAACCGACAGCACCGGGATCAGGGAACCGCATGGACCCGTCTTGCGATGGAGAGATTGCGAAGCGAAGGCGTATCCGCAGGCTTTGACGGCACGGACCGACGTCATCGGCCTTCGCAGGCGTGGCGCTCCGTTTCACCCCTATCGTCAGCTACAGCCTGGCCTGAACTGCGGAAGATGAGCCGGCGGTGGGGCAGGAATCGGCGTCCTGACATGTCGCAGGCTGAAAGAAGTCCTGCATGGACTTTTCGTCGGAGGACGTGCGAGAGGTAGAGCCAAGTCGTCGCCGATCAGGGCATGTGAGAGCTCTTGCGCTCCATGGAAAAATCTTCCATGACGGCGCAGTGTTCGCGAGACTGATCCGTTTCGCACTGCAACATATCCTCCGCGAGCAGATTCCAGCCAACGAAGCCTGCGAATTTGCCGCCGGGGGATTGCGCGGGTGTCGGCGCCAGGCCAGATCCCGTTTCAGCGTCATAGTCCTCGTGCATCGACCCCCACTGGAGAATGTCGCGATGCAGCATCGTCGCCAAAGTGACCGCCAGCCAGTGAGACTCGGCGCGATAGCCGTATCGGCGCAGAGCCAGCCAGTCCAGAAAATTGGCGTTGATCCAGATCGGGCCGCGCCAGTTCGAATAGGGATTGATGATCGCCTGATTGTTATAGGACACATCGTTCTTTGCGAGGCTGCGAAAACCATTCATGGATCGCATCTCATCTCGCTTGAGCAAATGCATTCGAATCATCCTTCGCGCATCTGCGGGCGAAAGCAGCCCATCGACCAGTGGCAGAAAGCTGGACCAGCTGATCACGCGTATCCACGCGCCTGAGTCGCGACGACGGTTGAGAAAAACTGCTTCGTGCGGCCTCCACAGATTCTTGAGCATTGCTTGCCGTGTCGCCTCGGCCTTGCCACGGTAGGCCTGCGCTTCCGAAGTGTGCCCAAGTCTGCTCGCAAGCGCAGCCATGGCAAGATATTCGCGCATTGCCCAGACGGAAGCGTCGACAGCGAGGATCGCGCTTCTGTCCTTGGGGTCGTTGGTCAGTGCAGCGTTGTTGTCGGCTCCGGACTGCATGGCGTTGTCCCAGAACCACAGCCCCCACTGGATGTCGAATTGCGTGCGTTCGCGATACGCAACAATGCGCTGCAGAGCGGGCCAGATGGGTCGAATCCACGCGTCGTCGTGCAACCGCTCGGCGGCTACCAATGCGCCCTGCGCAAGGAAAGGCTTCATGGCAAACTTGCCGAATAGTGGACGCGGGCCTTCCGAAGTGATGCACCCGGCGACGTATCCTTCGGCATCCGCGGAGCTAGCAAAGCTGATCACCCAGTCGCGCAGGTACTTCGCGTCCGCTGCATCCTGATTGGCCCAGTGCAGGCCAATGAAGAATCCGTCCCAATCCCACATCTGCGCGTAGTAGCCCGCGGGAATGAGGTAGGGGAATCGGATGTACCCTTGCGCGGGGCGGACGGTTTGCGGCGCGAGGCGGTCAAAGTCCGCGGTCAATGCGGCAAGGAGCTTCGCGTCTGCGGAACTCGCGGCGTCCGACTCACTCAGCGCAACGTGGTCGCACCCGAGCCAGACGAGAAGGACCGCCAGCAGCGCTTTAGAGAAGGAGAGGGAGCGCAAGTTTAGCACAGGGCCATCCTATCTCGCAGGTCCGCTTGCTCGGCTTGCTCGGCGACTCGGCACAATCGCATCGTCCCTACGGTAGACTTCCCGCGGGCAGCACTTCAATATAGTCCAGAGCGGCTGTGTCCGAGCCATCCGGCGTTCCCAGCACGCGAATCACGTCGCCGGGCCTCAGCTCCACGCCGTGCACGGTGTGACGGGTCGAGTTGTCGCCGTGCGGCTGGCGCGTGGGCAAGAGTGCATCCGCCTGCCACGTCGAGTCTTCGCCTGCGGGACGGCCGTTGATCGTCAGCTCGAACCGCGCCACGCCTCCCTGCAGATCGAAGTACTGTGCTGCGATGTTGTATGCACCGGCGCGCCCTGTGTACGTCCACTCCGCCGTGCAACTCTGCGGCCCGGCGCACGCGACGGCCTTGCCTTGCGATGCATCCTCCCAGGGCGTGACGTCGATGATTTTGTAGCCGGTCAGGCGCGCATCCTCCGCTTCCAGCCTGCGCGGATAATGGCCCGCGCGTCCGCGCTCATCCGGGATGCCGCTCAGCTTGAGGAAGTACTGCGTCACAGCGTCGCGCCACACGATGGCGTGGCCGGCCTGGTAGGTGAGCCTGCGCAGCACATCCTCATAAAGCCCCTCGTCGATGCGCCCCTTCAACGACGCCCAGTCGCGCACAAACTCCGCCGCCTGCGCCGCGCCCTCGTAGTGGCTGTCGTAGAGAGCCTGGATGACGGTCGAGCCAATCTGCAGCTTGTAGGTATACGGGACATGATGGAAGAAGAGCAGCAGATTGTCCGGCGTGGTCGCGGCAGACTCATACATGCGCGCCACCTCCGGCTGATACTGGCCCACGAACCCCGTTCCTGTGGCGACGGTGCGGTCCATGCCCACGCCGTCATGGTCGGCGCGATGCCATTGGCCCCAGCCGTTGCGCTCGCTGGATTCAATGTTTGGTCCATAGTGACTGCCGGTGATGTCAGTGAGAGTCTGCAGGCCGAGCGGCCCCGTATAGTTCTCATATGCAGGCCACGACTGCATGAGCATCTTTCCCACCACTCCGACGACATTGGGATTGGTGCTGATGGTCTGCCGCGTCCACTCGACGGCGATCTGCTCCGCGGTCAGATTGGGATCCCAGGCGAGCCGGCCGAAGGCGTAGAGGTTCGCCATCGCGAGCGGTGAGCCGAGCCACGCGTCGCGGCCCACGCTGGCCACCGCAACCATGCCGCCCAGAGGCCGCTGAAATGAATTGCCTGCGATGATCTCTTTCACCGGCGTGGCCGCGCCGCCAACGCGCATGTCAAAGTCGAGCACCCATTTCCACATCGGCGCGAGATAGACCAGGTGCCGCTGCTGGCCGGTGTACTCCTGCGTGACTTCGATCTCCATTGCCTGGTTCGACTGCGTTAGTCCGCCAAAGAGCGGCGAGACGGGCTCGCGCGCCTGAAAGTCGATGGGGCCTTCTTTCGTCTGCACGATGACGTTCGGTGCAAACTTGCCATCCAGCGGATGGAAGATGTCGTAGGCAGCACGGGCGCGGTCGGCTTTGGGGTCGCGCCAGTCGAGGTGATGGTTGTATACAAACGCGCGGTAGAGCACCACGCCTCCGTGCGGAGCCAGCGCCTTCGCCAGCGTATTGGCCGCGTCCGCCGGGGTGCGGCCAAAGCTCGCCGGGCCCGGCTGGCCTTCGGAGTCGGCCTTTACCGTGAATCCTGCAAAGTCCGGTATGAGGGCGTAGATCGCCTTCACCTTTGCGTTCCACCACGCCTGAACGGAGGGGTCCAGCGGATCGTAAGTCTTCAGGCCTCCGATGGTCTGCGGGGTCGCGATGGCTACGCTCATCGCGACGCGCACGCCCCACGGACGCATCGCGTCGGCAATGCGCGCAATCTCCTTGAGGTGCTCGTCGTCGAGCAGTTGTGGAGCGGCGTTCACGTTGTTCACGTTGCATCCATTCACGCCCACGGAAGCCAGCAGCCGCGCGTACTCGGCGACGGGGCCCAAATCCTGGCGCACGTGGCCGCCTTCAAAGAAGATGCTGCGCCCCGCATAGCCGCGCTCAACCGAGCCGTCGGGATTGTCCCACTCGTCGACCCAGCGGATCGGCATGGCAGGGTGTTCGCGCAGGTTGGCGTAGCTCAGGTTCGCGCCCTGATTCAGGTTGCGCAGTAGCGCGAAGACGCCATAGAGCACTCCGCGGGGACTGCCCCCGACGATGTCCAGCTCGCGGATCAGTTGTTGATTGCTCCAAGAGATCAGGAATTCTTCGGGTTGGAGAGTCAGGTTGGAGTTCTTGCGCTTACGCCAGCGGAACTCCTGCGCCGTGCCGAGGACAATGGAGTTGACGCCAGCGTCCGCTTGTTTGCCGCCGCTCAGCGCGAAGAGGCTGCGTTGCAGTTCGGCGGCGGCATTCATCTCCACGGGGTCCTGGCCGAGAACGGTGACACGCGCAGGCACGCTGAGCGGCCTTTCGAGAGGGCGGAACTTCAACCATGCTTCATCGGCTGTCTGCGCTTGCAGGCGCAACATGGGATGCACCAGTGCGGTCAGCGCCAGAATCCTCAAAAAATCGGTTTTCTTCAGCATGGCATGCGCTCGCTGATGGATCGTTCGCCTTCCACGTTCTACCATCCGGGCCGTGTTTGGCAACAGGTTGGTACACTGTCTGTTTGTTGCCTACAGGAGGGTCTGCTTGATTCCTAGGACGATGCGGGCAGTGGTGAAGGCGCAGGCAGCGCCGGGAGTAGAGTTTCGCGAGGTTCCTGTTCCTGAGCCGGGCCCCGGCGAAGTGCTGGTGCGCGTCTCGGCTGCAAGCGTCTGCGGCACCGACCTGCACATCTACAACTGGGATCCGTGGGCGCAGGGGCGCATTCAGCCGCCCCTGATTCCGGGCCATGAGTTTGCCGGCGCAGTTGCGGCCGTCGGGCGTGGCGTTACGACCGTCAAGGAAGGCGATTTTGTGAGCGCCGAAATGCACGTGGCCTGCGGAAAATGCCTGCAATGCCGTACCGGACTCGCGCACGTCTGCCAGCATGTGCGCATCCTTGGCGTCGATGCGAATGGCGCCTTCGCCAGCTATGCCATCATTCCCGAAAGCAACATCTGGAGGCTTTCGCCGGCGATCCCTCACGACTATGCGTCGCTGCTGGACCCGCTTGGAAATGCCGTGCACACGGTGCTTGCCGGCCCCATCGCCGCACGGACCGTTGCCGTCACCGGGTGCGGCGCCATCGGCCTCTTCTCGATTGCCGTGGCGAAGGCTTGCGGCGCGGCCCGCGTCTATGCGATCGAGGTGAATGCACATCGGCGCAAAGTGGCCATGCAGATGGGAGCGGACCTTTCATTGGATCCTGCAGCCGACCGCGTCGAAGAGCAGATTATGGAGGCGACTGGAGGCACGGGCGTCGATGTGCTGCTGGAGATGTCCGGTCACCCCAAAGCCATGGCGCAGGGCTTTGCGCTGCTGCGCACCGGAGGCCGTGCGTCCCTGCTGGGCATTCCGTCCCGCCCGGTGGAACTGGACTTTGCGCGCGACATCATCTTCAAGGGAGCGACGGTGCAGGGAATCAACGGACGCAAGATGTTCGAGACATGGTTCCAGATGGAAGCCCTGCTCGCGGCCAACAAGCTTCATCTTGAGCCGGTCATTACCCATCGGTTGAAGCTGGCGGAGTTCTCTCAGGCGATGCAGTTGCTGCAATCCGGCGACGCAATCAAAGTGATTCTCAAGCCGGAGTAACGTGGGCAGTATTCGGCCGGCGCAACAAATGCTTCAGGCCAAGGCCGTTTTACTCAAAGTCCAGGCAGAGATTCCTGGCAGCGTGCTACTTGACCGTAAGGGCCAGCGGGGCCGAGTTGGTAATGGCCGTGACTCCATTGCTTGACTGCGCTGTGACGCTCACCTGGTAGGTGCCGGAGGGTGTGGGGAGATTGTGCGGCGGCCCGTGGTGGTAGTAGTCATACTGCGGGGAACACGCCGTCGCTCCCAGCACGGAGACGAAGCCGACCAGCGCGAGCAGGCACAGGCGTTGCAGCCAGCGACGCCGACGTGCCCCGAAGGCCAGTCCAGCAAAGCCTAGCATCCCCGGCAGCAGAATGGCCCAGGCAATCGGCTGACGGACAGGCCGTCCAGGATGGCCCTGCGGGTTCACCCTGGCAGTCGCTGCTATTCCAGCAGACGTCGCCAGCACCATGGTGCTATTGATGGGCGTCGTCTCATTGGGAAGAATCTCGATGTTCTCAGGCGTGAAGGTGCAGGCGGACTGGTCGGGCAGACCGGAGCAGGAGAGCGTTACAAACATCGGCGCGGTGAGAGAAGACGCGTTCGCCGGAGTCACCGAAGCGGTGACGGTTCCCGATTGACCGGCTGTCAACGACAGGCTGGCCGGACTGACCGAAACGGCGAAGTTGAATGCAGCCCCTGCAACTGCTTTCACCGGAGTCACCTGGGAGGTCGAGCTCAGATGCGCGCTATCGCCGGAATAGAGCGCGGTAAACGCGTGATCGCCGGGGGCGAGCGTGAGGGTTGCGGAAGCATGACCGGTCGCGTCCACGGCGACGCCGGCAATCCCTTTGCCTTCGTCCTCCAGAATCGCGGCGCCGGTCGCAGGCTGCCCATCGTTGCCCATGACGGAAACGGAGATCGTGGCTTGTGTGCCGCCGGTGGTGTCGTGGGTTTCGGCGGTCAAACTGGTTTCTGTGGCCAGCTTCTGTGAATTCGCGGCTGAAAAACCATAGGTGGGGAACACCAGCGCCACACACAGTCCTGCTACCCATTCAAGCCGCAGTCCGCGGCCCATCAAACGTCTCACGTGCACCTGCTCCAACTCTGAAGAATCCCGGTTCCCTTTAGACGGCAACGTAGGTCAATTGTATCTGGCGGGACCATGGGGAGGCCAATTCCCGTGCTGTCGGCTATGCGGCGTTCATCGTCGTCGCCCGGGCGCAATCAACGCATTGCCTTACCCTGCTCATCGCCCGCCACGCCGGGGTCACCAGGAGAGCTCCACCTCGGCGGTCTGCCAGCCGGCTCCCGATGGAAAATGCACGCTCAAGCCCTGGGCGCTGAGGTCGGAAGATGGTTTCTGGCTGGGTTCCGGCGGCGCAAGCTCCGCGCCCGTTGCATGGAGTTTGAGGCCCGGCTCCTGCACGAGGACTTTGAGGTTCATCTCCGTGCCGGCCATCCCTCCGAGCGTGAGCTGGAGCGTTCGCGTGCCGTATTCCTCGCGCACCACGCGGGCAATCTGCGTGCGGTCGCCGGGCTGGGGCCGTTCTTCCGGCGTGGCTACCTGCACGGCAGGCATAGGAATCAGCAGGCGATTCGCAGCAACTTGTCGCGCGCCCGGAGCTGTGCTGCGCAGATGGAATGCGACCGAGTCACCGGATTCGAGTGCCACCGTCCACTCGTGCCCCGCCTTCGCGAACGTGAGATCCACAACCTGATTGCCCACGTGCACATTCCGGACGGCCGCGTGGTCCCACTCCGCGGGCAGGTGCGGATCGGCGGTGATGGTCTTTGCAATCGCATCGACGGTGATTCCGAAGAGCCCGCGCAGAGCAGGCGTCACAACCATGGCTGAGGACCAGAGCTGATGGCTCGTGCTTCGGCCCATGGGCACGTAGAAATCGCCGGAGAGCAGTTCCGTGTCTGCGCCTAGATCCTCAAGCCGGGTCATGCGCGCATTCTCCGTAAGCATGCGATAGCCGGCCAGCGGCTGGTTGCCGCGATACTCCGCCAGCGCCGCCCAGCCCGTAAAGAGCGGCCAGACGGAGCCCTGATGGTAGCTCATGCCATCGTAGATGGGTTCGTCGTTGGCCACATCGCGCAAGCCCCAGTCGGTGTCGAGCGTAGCAGCGGCAAACTGGCGCAGGCACTCGTCCGTGTGCGCCAGGACCGGCTGGCCGCCCGCGGGGTCCCACCACGCCACTGCTGGGTAAACGGTGCGCGTGCGGTCGAGCGTTCCGTCCATGTTGCGGCTGAATGCGTAACAGGATTTTTGCGCATCGAGATATTCGGCGTTGATTGTCTTCGCGACGACTTGCGCCCTCTGCGCGGCTGCCTTCGCTTTGGCGTCGTCCCGCAGCAGGCCTTCGAGAAACGCCATCGCCGAGGATGCCTGCTGGTCAAGCAGCGCCAGATAGATCTCCTGGTGCGGCATACCAGTCGGCCAGCTCTCCACCCAGCCCGTGCCCTGCGAGTTGTCGTAGATGCCGTCGTGATCCGTGTCATGCGCGGGGTCGGTCTCAAATGCCCACGCTTTTTCGACGGCGTCGCGATGCTGCATCAGAAAGCTCGTGTTGCCGCTCGCACGCACGTAATCCGCGACGGCCAGCAGAAACAACGGCGTTGCATCGGCGGCGGCATACATGTAGGGAAAGGCCAGCCAGTTCACATCCGGCGCAGTCTGCGAGTACTCATGCATGATTTTTCCGTCCGCCCGCTGGCGGCGGATCAGGAATTCCAGCTCATCGCGCGACAGGGCGAAGTCTCCGTAGCCATTCACTGCGTAGAGCGAGTAGAGAGCGTCGCGGCCAAAGAACCAGCCAAAGCCGGGACGGGCGGAGTCGCCGGAGACGTAGTAGCCAGCCACGAGCGCCGTCTCTCCGGTGGGTTGCGCCAGAGCCTTCAATTGCTCGATGGAGACAACGCCCCATTGAAAGGCCTCGTTCAGATGCCTGTCCGGTGTTTCAATCCGCGTGGAGCGATCGATCAGATCGCGGTAACTCGCGGCATGGTGTGCATAGAGAGCGGGAACGGCCGAGTTGAGTTTCTCCAGCGTTTCGCCCAGCGCCGCGTCTGTTGCGGTCGCGGCGCTCGCGCCCATCGCCATCAGCAGGGGATACATGCGGCCGCGATCCTGAGCGGGGTCGATGTGCAACTTGAATTCGACGGGATGAATCTGCGGGCGTTCCTGATATGGGGCAAGAATTCCGGGCGTGGCTCCCGGGATGGCGACTGCAGCGCCGAAGTCGGGATAGTCCGAATGGAGAACGTAGAATCCGCCGCGCTCAGCCCATTCCACGGCGGGAGTGCCTGCATTGCGCTCGGGCCACATCCAGCGCAGTTCGGGCGTAAACCGAAGGGTGAAGTCGGTGGGATGCAGGCAATCGAACTCGAACAGCACCACCGGCCCCGTGCCTGCAGGGGCATCGTTCGGCGAGAACATAATTTGCCGGACGGTGAATGCGATGTGTGTGTACGTCAGGACGGTGCCATCCGGGCGTACCTCGATCTGCGCAGCCTGCGCGTTCACATCAATCGGCACCGGATAGCCCTGCACATTCGCTTCGATGCGCAGGTTGGAGAGCAGCTTGACTGGCAGCACCCACGCCTCAAAGGAGCCGTCCTGCTGGCCGAGCAGAACGCCGCGTTCCCCGGCGACGGTGAACGGCTTTTGCGGCTGCGCATTCTCGCGCAGCATCGGCCCGGCCGTGTTCAGCGCGACACTCGCAAGTGGAGTCAGCAGGGGCGCCGCACCGGCAGGGTCGCTTTCGGCGGCGAGGGGGATGCATAGCAGAGCGGCTGCAAAAAGAAGGGGCAGGCCCATTCCGGATGATTTGAGGCAAAGCGGAACTCGAAACATGGGTTGAAGGGTCCTTTGTGAACGGCTCAAAGGACCAAGTCTATTCCATCGTTTCCTGTTCCTGCAGATCGACTCCAGGGGGCGGTGCGTGCCTCACTGCACGGGAGACTTCAAGAAGTCCAGGGCTCGGACAAGGTAGCCCTTCAACTCGCGCCGATGGACCACCGCGTCGAGAAAGCCCTTTTCCAGCAGGAACTCGGAGCGCTGAAAGCCTTCGGGCAGCTTCTGGCGGATGGTCTGTTCGATGACACGTGGGCCTGCGAAGCCAATGAGGGCGCCGGGTTCTGCGATGTTGAGGTCTCCGAGCATCGCAAAGCTGGCGGTCACGCCGCCTGTCGTCGGGTCCGTCAGCACGCAGACGTAGGGAACCTTTTCGTCGTCCATTTGCGCCAGAGCCGTGGAGATCTTCGCCATCTGCATCAGGCTCACGACGCCTTCCATCATGCGTGCGCCACCTGAAGCAGCCACGACGATCAGGGGAATGCGGCCAGCGCGGGCCCGGTCTGCAGCGCGCGCAATCGTCTCGCCCACCACGGCTCCCATGGAGCCGCCGATGAAGCTGTATTCCATGGCGCTCATCACAGCTGCGTGATGCCCCAGCTTGCCTACGGCGTTCAGAATCGCGTCGTCAAGGCCGGTCTGCTGCTGGGCGGCGCGAAGGCGGGATTTATACGGCTTGCTGTCCACAAAGTTCAGCGGATCGGTCGAGCGCAATCCGCGGTCCACAATCTGGAAGCCGGGCTCGAGCAGAAGATCAAGCCGCTCACGCGCGCCCATTTTGAAATGATGCTGGCACTTGGGGCAGACGTTCAGATTGGCTTCAACATCGGCCTTGAACAGCGCCTGCCGGCAGCCGGGGCACTTGCTCCAGAGGCCCTCTGTGCGAACGCGTCGCTCGCCGTCGCCGCTTGCGTCGGGCGCGGAGTCATATTCGGCATTTTCGCGTTTGAACCAGGACATTCGACTCACTCTCGCATGCGCGGCATCCGCAGCATCAACCGGCCGCGGCCGTTCCTCTAATACTCTATACCGCGCTGCGCCAGGATGCCCTTCTGGTAGGCGTGCTTCACGTCCCGCATCTCCGTCACGGTGTCGGCCAGCTCCACCAGCGAAGGGTGCGCGTTTCGCCCGGTCAGGATGACATGCACCATCTCCGGCCGGTTGCGCAGGGTCTCGACCACCTGCGCGGGGTCGAGCATGCCGTAGCTGATCACATAGTTGATTTCGTCCAGCACGACCAGGTCCCATTCGCCGGATAGAATCGCCTTCCGCGCTTCTTCCCATCCTTCCTGCGCCATGCGGATGTCTTCGGGATCGGTCTCCGCGCCGCCGACCTTCACAAAGCCGCGGCCCATCTGCCGAATGATGAAGTTGCCGTCGAAGGGCTTCACGGCATCCAGTTCGCCGTAATGCCATGAGCCTTTCAGGAACTGCAGCACCAGCACCCTCATGCCATTGCCCACGGCACGAAGCGCCGTGCCCAGAGCGGCGGTGGTTTTGCCTTTACCTGGTCCGGTGTTAATGAGAAGTAGTCCGCGGCGGGAATCGGTCATAGTCGGGAAAGATCGGAGAACAGCGAAAATTCGTCAGGCGTGGCCCGTGTGGTACGGGTGCCCTGCCAGAATTGTAAATGCGCGGTAGAGCTGCTCGGCGAGCACAACCCGGGCGAGCCCGTGGGCCAGCGTCATCGCGCCGAGAGAGAGCAGCAGCGCTGCCCGTTTCCGCGCATCGGGCGTCCAGCCATCGGCAGGTCCCACAGCAAGGACAATCTGTTGCGCGCCCTCATCGCGATGCTTCCCCAGCCAAGCAGCAAAGGCTTCTGAACTCATCTGTTTTCCGCGGGAGTCCAGGAGAACCAGGAGGACCGGGGTGCGTCCCTGCCGGCGCGCAACCCATTCCCACAGCTCCGCTTCAGAGCGGAATCCGTGGGATTCGCACGGCGCGTACGAAGAACATCGCTTCAGGTAGGCCTGCGTCAACGCCTCCAGACCGTCTTTGGAGTTGGCGCGCGCCCCGACATGAGCCAGCGTGACCTGCATGATCGGAATCTGGTTATGACCCTACTTGCTCAGAGGGCACGGCGCAAGTCTCCCAAAAATCAGACCGAATAACCCATTTTTGGAATAGTCACTGAACATTCTCCCAATTTTCATATTTGAAACGGTCCGATGCAAAAGGGGGAGTGCCGCTAAGGAATCTATTTCCAACGGAATCCGGAATTTACGCCCCGATTCGGAGAGTGGCCCTTGTCATGCAAGAGAGGGATGAAAGATGCGTTCCCGGTGGCATCCGCAAGGACATCATCAGGAACGGCAGCTGGGGGCAACTAGGCTGAACGCTTCCAGGCTCGATCTTAAGTGGATTCATTTTTGATGCGAAATGCTTGAAAGCGACAGACTGCGGGACGCCCCGGCAAGGTTGTCGGGCTCGGAACGCGAGAAATCAATGACGGGCAAGGGACCTCGAATGACAGACTCCCGCTCTGGAAAAACTTGGAGGAGTTCAATGCGATTTATACGCTTGCACTGCGTATCTCTGGCGATTGCCTTGGCGATCGCTTTAGGGTTCAATGTGTCCTTCATGCAGCAGCCTGCCTCTGCACAGGAGACGACTGGTGGCATGCAGGGTACAGTTACGGATCCTTCGGGCGCTGTGGTGTCCAAGGCTACCGTGACGGCGACGGCCTCGACACTGGTCGGTTCGAAGGTAGTGATCACGGATGCCGCCGGCTATTATCGCTTTGCCAACCTTCCGCCAGGCTCGTACACGCTGACAGTTTCAGCTCCTGGCTTTGAGACCCTGCGTCGCCAAGGAATCGTTCTCGAGGTCGGCCACCTGCCTACGATTGATCTGCAGGTGAAGATCGGCCAGGCGAGTACTGTGGTCGAAGTGAAGACCGAGGGGCCGCTCATCGATGCGACCACCAACACGACGCTCACGAACATTCCCGAGCAGGCTCTGACCGATCTGCCGCACGGTACCACCTACCAGTCGGTGATTCAGTTTGCCCCCGCTGCGCGCAATGAGCCCCTGCAGGGCAGCGCGATGCTGAGCAATGGCACCGGCGGTTCCTCGCCGGGCAACGGCTCGAACGGCGGACAGTTCGGCTACTCGATTGCGGGCGGCGCGGACTCTGAGAACTCTTATCTGATTGAAGGCCAGGAGACGGCCAATATTATTGGTGGCTACTCCAAGACAACGGTTCCGATGGACTTCATCCAGGAAGTTCAGATGAAGACCTCCGGCGTTGACGCCGAGTACGGCGGCGCGCTGGGCGGCGTGGTGAACGTCATCATGGACAAGGGCACCAACCAGTGGCATGGCGCCGTGTTCACGCAGTTCACGCACAACGCACTGAACGGCGGCCTGAATGCAAATTCGCGCTACGATCCCAGTTCAGGCGGATCCTTCCCCACCTGGGGGTTCATCGACCCGACCTATCAGAATTATCAGCCGATTCGTCCCCATGCAGTCGACGTTTTTCCCGGCGCTCGCGTGGGAGGTCCGCTGCTCGCACTTTTCTCGAAGCATCCTTCTCAGTCCATGCGGGACCGCCTCTATGCAGTGGTGGCATTTAATCCCGACTTCAACAACTTCGAAGAGCGGGTGAACTATGGCCCGACCAATGGCGGAGTACTGCCCTTCAGCCAGAACACGCAGACTTACTACACTTACGCGCGAATCGATGCGGCAGTGACCCAGAAGATCCGCGTCTATGGTTCGTGGCTCTATCAGCTCCAGCGGCAGGCCGGCGAGGCGTTGCCGGGTGCGGACTCGACGCAGGGATACTTCAACACTTACACCGGCTGCTTTGGATCGGCAACGAGCGCCAGCAACCCCTGCCTGTCCTCCGGAATCCCGGCTTTTGCCTTCGCGCACAACCTGGGCTATGTGGCGCCGAACATCACGCTGAACACCGGCGCGGACATGACGATCAATAACAGCACCGTTTCGACCACTCGCTTCGGGTACTACTTTGAGAACTACCACGACGCGGGCTATCCGACGACGGGCACCATCTACAACTTCCAGGACAACGGTCTTGGAAACACCGACACCACCGGGACGTCGCTGTCGACCTCCGCTCCCCAGTTGAACCAGGCGGCGGGCTATTTCAATATTGCGCAGAACGCGAACTATACCCACTACAACGCGAACAAGGCAATTCAGTTCGATCAGGACATCGCCTGGTTCCATGCCGGTGGCTTCGGAACGCATAACCTCAAGTTCGGGTATCAGCTGAACCGCAACTCGAACACGATCCTGCAGAAGTTCAACACCCCGTACGTCCAGGTGTGGCCGGGCACGTCCAACCCCTACAGCCCGCAAGGCTCGGTGGGTGCGGCGAACTGCACCGCAGTGGAGGCTCAGACAGGGTATGCAGGTTGTGTGGGCACCTACGGCACGGTCGATGTCTACGACTTCGGCACCAACGGCAGCGCCACCAGCTACAATCATGGCTTCTACGCGCAGGATTCGTGGACGGTGGGCAAGGGGATTACGCTGAACTACGGCCTTCGTATCGAGCATGAGTCCCTGCCGGCCGAAAACCAGCCGAGCGGCTCGATCGCGACCCCCATCAACTTTAGCTGGGGTGACAAGATTGCTCCTCGTATCGGCGCAGCCTGGGATGTCTTCAAAAATGGCAAGATGAAGGTCTTCGGCGGCTATGGTCAGTACTATGACCAGATGAAGCTGAACGTGGCCATCAGCTCTTACGGTGGCCAGTACTGGCAGGAATGCTGGTATGCGCTGATGACCCCCAACCTTTCCAGCATCAATCCGGTGTACAACAGCAACGGCCGCTACTGCGTGGGCCCGAACTCCTCCAGCCAGGCAAACTTCGGCAGCTCCACGCCGTCCGGCCTGGTTTTCCTTGAGAACCAGAATCTCCGCGCATTCCCGACGACCTGCTCGACCTGCAGCGCCACCGAGGAAGGCACGGCCCCTGGACTCAAGCCTTATGCACAGCATGACTCGACCTTCGGCATCGACTATCAGCTCGGCCAGAATGTGGCTATTGAGGCGCGATGGGACCGCAGAAGACTCGACCACGTCATTGAAGACTCAGCCATCTTTAACCCGGCAGTCGGCGAGACCTTTGTGATCGTCAACCCCGGCCAGGGCATCAACAGCACCTTCAGCAGCTTCTACAACTTCCTGTACGGCACGGCGCCGGATTGCTCAAATGGTTGCCCGCCCAACAAGACGATTCCGGCTGCCCGCAGCTATGACGGTGTGGAATTCCGCATCACAAAGGCTGCCACCAATCATTGGATGGGAATGTTCTCCTACACCTACAGTAACTTCCGCGGAAACTACACGGGCTTGACCAGCTCGGATATCGCGGACGGTGGCGGCGGCCGCAACTCTCCCAACAACAGCCGCTCGTTTGACGAGCCGTACTTCTCCTGGAACGCGAATGGCGGTTCTTCCAGCGGTCTGCTGCCGACGGACCGTCCGAATGCGCTCAAGGGCTATGCTTACTACGATCTGCCTTGGCTCCACCAGAAGCTCGCAACCGACCTAGGCATCTCTCAGTTTGCCTATAGCGGCTCGCCTCTCACAAGCTATCTGGACGTGGGATATGCCTTCCCTGGTGCATTCCCGACGGATATCGTGGACCGTGGCAAGTGGATCGATGTGACACAGAACTCGGCGACGGGCGCAATCACGACCAGCGCTCCGTATACGCGGCGTACACCGGCTTACTTTGACACAGACTTCAATTTCAAGCAGACGATCCATGTCACGGAGCGCCAGACGATGGCATTCGACGTGACCTTCACTAACCTGCTCAACCAGCACTCGGTGACGGCGCTGAACGAGCAAGTCGATTCCAACTACGCGCAGAGCTTTATCGCACCGAAGGGGCACACTCTGTTCGATGGGCCAGCGTTCTACGCAGCTGCGATGACACCCTACAATTACACGGCGGAGATGAACAACGCGCCGACCAACCCAACGAAGGCTGGCGGCCCGCTCACAATCAACAGCGAGTATGGCAAGCCGTATCTGTATGAACTGAGCCGCAACATCCGGTTTGGTTTCCACTACACCTTCTAACCCGCTCCTGCTCCAAAGAAAAAGGGAACCCGAGAGATCGGGTTCCCTTTTTCTTGCTGGCCTGAAGGCTGGAGCAGCAGGGCGAATCAGCGCTCCTGCGGAAGCGCTATTTGCTCTTCTTCTTCGCGGGGGATTTGGCGGCGGTCTTGCGGGGCGCGGCCTTCTTCACAGCAGTGGATGCCTTCTTGCCCGTGGCGGTGGAGGACTTTGCAGCCTTCTTCCTGGGCGCGACGGGAGTTTTTGTGGCTGCCTTGCCGCGAGCGGCGCGCGTCTTGGCTGCGAGCACCTCTTTGAGATGGGCGTCGAACTCGGCCGGGGTAAACGGCTTGGCAGATTTGCGCAGGCGCTCAATGTCGTAAAAGGCGCGCTTGGCCGTAAGAAAGATGTGGACGACGAAATCGACGTAATCGAGCAGAATCCACTCTGCCTGCCTGCGGCCTTCGACCGAGGTGGGCATCGCGCCGAACTGGCGTTTGAGCTGGATCTCGACTTCATCGGCGAGGGCGACGGCCTGGCGGTCGTTCGAAGCCGACGCGATCAGGAAGAAGTCGGCCAGTCCCGAGTCAATGGGGTCGAGTTCCAGAATACGGATGTCTTCGCCCTTTTTGTCCTCGCAGGCTTTTGCGGCGGCTTGGACCAGGATGCGAGTCGTTTCGTGCGTGCTCAGTTCGCTCATTCGTGAGTTGGTTCTCCAACGCTCATCGTAGCCGCTCTATGGGCGGCTCGCAAGTCAACGCTTCGCGATACAGGCCATGAGCGCGGATGTAATCGGCCACCGCGGGAGCGAGATACTCCTCCGCTGTGCGGTCGCGGCGCTCGATTGCGTCCCTGATCTGCGAAGCGCTGATGTCCACGTGTACGCCGGGCAGAAGGTAGAGAGGCGCTGTCGCTCCGAGCCAATTGCCGACTCGATACACGCGCACGGTGAGCGGGTCGACTTCGGGCGAGGCTGAGTCGGACGGCAGGAGCGTGAGCCCATGCGGCAGGCAGGAAGAAAGATCGTCGAGGCTCTGGCCGGGGCGCGCGGCAATGATGAGCGGCGCGACGAACGGGATTTCCGCGGCGCGATGCCAATGTCTGAGGATGAGGAAGGAATCGGCACCCATGAGGCAAGAAAGCGCGCTGCCTGGGGGCAACTCGCTGCGCAAGCGCAGAAGCGTATTGAAGGTGTAGTTCGGGCGGGAGGCTGCCGCAGCGGAAGACGGGGCATCGGCAAGTGAGATTTCAAATCCCGTCTGACCAGCGATGGCGAGTTGCGTCATGGCGAGGCGATCTTCAAAGCTCGCAGAGGCGCCTTGTGGCTTGAGAGGCTGGGAGGCAACCGGCGCGAAGAGAACACGGTCCAGGCTGAGGCCGACGAGGGCAGCGCGCGCGATGGCAAGATGGCCCGCGTGGGGCGGATCGAAGCTGCCTCCGAAGAAGGCGATGCGCTTGGCCGGGACCGGCTCTGGATGCATGGCTTTATGGTAATGGGTTAGCATCGAAGTCGTGATGCGCTATCTGATTCTGGTGTTGGGAATTGCCGGGGCGGTGGTGTCCGGGCTGGCCTTGCAGGTTCATTACTCCACGGCGACAGAGCCGTGCTCGATTAACGCACATTGGGACTGCGGCGTGGTGAACCACAGCCCGTTTGCCGTGATGCATGGCGTGCCGGTGGCGGCAATCGGTATCGCGGGCTATCTGCTGATCGCAGGGCTCGGCTTCTTCAGGCAGCGGTTTACGCTGCTGCTGGCCGTGTTTGCAGGGTTCTGTTTTGCGCTGCGCCTGACCTTTATTGAGGAGCTCGTGCTGGAGGTCTGGTGCCTGTACTGCGTGATCTCGCAGACGCTGATTGCGCTGCTGCTGGCGCTCAGCATCGGTTGGCTGGCAGCGGAGTACAGGCGGCTGCGGCAGGCTGCGAGCTCGCACGCGGCATAGACTTAGCGGGCAGCCTCATCTACGATGGCGACCGCGACCTTTTCGACAATCTCGGCAACGGGGCCCAGGCCCTTGTCGGGGAAGAAGCCTTCCATGATGCGGGGCAGCATGGTGCTGATGATGGTTTGGCCGTCGCGGTCATAGACGACGATGGGACAGGGGAGCATCAGAGCTGCTCGGATGTCCTTCTGCAGCACCTCGTGCGCATACTTTGCATTGCAGATTTCGATGATTTTGAGCGGCTCACGCTGAAAGCCCTTTTCTGCGAGGGTGGAAGCGACGTCATGAACATGCAGGACGCGAAAGCCTTTGGACGCGGTGGTTTGTTCTACTGCGAGGACGGCTTCATCGAAGGATTTGCTTGTATGGACGGAGTGCTCGAAGTTGTTCATGGACTGTCCTTTCCAGTGCCCGCCTGCGGTGGCTGGTTGCGGCCTGCGCAAGGCGGCGATGTACTTCTTATAGACGAAGCAGATGTGCAGGAGGAGAGTGGTCGGCGCGGAAGGAGGGTTGCAGGAAATGATGAAGACGTTTACAGTGCTGGGGAGGTTGAAGAGTCATGCGTGAGTGTGTTCTGCGTTTTCGCGGTGTGTTGCTTGGGTTGGTTGCGATATCGATGGCGCTTGGGTTGGCGCAGCCTGTGGCGGTGAGTGCAGAGCAGGCGCCGCAAATTGTGAAGAAAGATGGCCGCTATGCGCTGCTGGTGGACGGCAAGCCGTATCTGGTGCTCGGCGGGCAGATTCACAACTCGAGCGCGTGGCCGAGCGAGCTGCCGCAAGTGTGGGAGTCAATGGCTGCGCTGCATGCGAACACGGTGGAGGCTCCCGTGTACTGGGAGCAGATGGAGGCGACGGAAGGGCAGTTCGACTTCACGAATGTGGATGCGGTTGTGCAGGGCGCGCGAGCGCACAACCTGCACGTGGTGCTGTTGTGGTTTGGCACGTGGAAGAACGGCAATAACCACTACGTGCCCGGCTGGGTGAAGACGGACACGAAGCGGTTTCCGCGCGTGGTGCGGCAGGACGGGACGCCGATTGACGTGATGTCGCCACTGGGACAGAATACGCTGGCGGCGGACAAGACGGCGTTCACGGCGCTGATGCGGCATCTGAAAGAAATCGACGGCGACCAGCACACGGTGCTGTTTGTGCAGGTGGAGAACGAGTCGGGGAACATCGGCAGCGTGCGGGATTTCTCAGCGGAGGCGAACCGGCTATTTGATGGGCAGGTGCCGGCTGAGATGCTGGCGGCGGCAAAGAAGCAGCCGGGCACGTGGAGCGCGGTGTTTGGCGCGGAGGCCGATGAGCTGTTTCAGATGTACTCCCAGGCCAAGTACATCAACACGATTGTGGCGGCGGGCAAGGCGGAGTTTGCCATTCCTTGCTATATCAACGTGTGGATTGATTATCCGGCGGCGCAACTGCCGCAGCGGCAGATTGACCTGCCGGGCATTGCGTACCCGAGCGGGGGCGCGGTGCAGAAGCTGGCCGGCCTGTGGCGTCAGCTTGCTCCGGCGATTGACATGATTGGGCCGGACATCTATGCCGACGACTCGCAGTTCTATCGCGAGACGATGGCGGCGTATAACCGGCCGGACAATCCGCTGTGGATTCCGGAGACGGGGCGGAGCGACAGCTTTGCGAAGTTCTTCTACTATGCGCTGGGCGAGGGCGCAATCGGGTTCTCGCCTTTTGGCGTGGACGAGTCCGGCTGGAACATTCTGGGCGATGAGAAGTGGACGGCGCACGCGCGCAACTATGCGCTGATTGGGCCGATGGACGGCGAGATTGCGCAACTGGAATTCGTGGGCATGCTGAAGACTGCGGTGGAAGAGCCGGGCACGGTCGCGAAGGAAGTCGATCTGGGTGACTGGCAGGCGACGGTGGCGTTTGGGTTCCCGCAGATGGATGGGCGGCGTGCGCCGGGGACGAAGGATGCGCATGGCGCCGCGGTGATTGGAAAGCTGGGCTCGAACGAGTTTCTGGTGACAGGCGTGGATGCGAGCGTGACCTTCCACCTGCCGGGACAGGCGGCGTGGATGCACAGCCAGATTGTGAAGGCGGAGCAGGGCGCGTATGAGAACGGCGTGTGGAAGCCGCTGCGGATTCTGAATGGCGATGAGACGGACCGCGGACTGAGCTTCCATGAGAAGCCGGAGGTGGTGCGCGTGACGATGATGGAGTACTAGCTGCGGCTGCGGGCCATGCGGGCGTCGAGGCTGAAGCGGCCAGGGCCGGCGAGCAGGAGGGCGACGAAGGCGGCGAGATAGAGCACGATGAGCTCGCCGTGGTCGGCGCCGCGGCCGAAGAAGGCGAAGTGGTGAATGACGGCCCACGCGCCGAAGATGTTGACGAACGCGACGAGAGCGGCCCAGCGCGTGGCGAGGCCCACGACCATCAATAGAGAACAGATGCCGTCACTCAAG
>VFSW01001018.1_pt1 | contig 41789 bp, 29 predicted proteins | sample 5358111 | NCBI WGS metagenome assembly VFSW01 (sample SAMN11554181, study PRJNA540505) | mine drainage metagenome | isolation source: sediment from site ElyBrook_90M | place: USA: Ely Copper Mine, Vershire, VT | collected 2017
CGCGCGGGCCCCCCGCCCGCTGTGCGGCGCCGCCCCCCCCCCCACCGCGCCGCCCCGGTGGTCCGAACGGCGGCTCTGGATGGCTCTGGCGGCCTGTGCGTCGGCTCTCCTGCTGGCGGTGACCAACCATGTGACGCAGAACATCGCGGCCATACCGTTTCTCTGGGTGCTTCCGCTCAGCCTGTATCTGCTGAGTTTTATCCTGTGTTTCGACAGCGACCGGTGGTACAACCGGTGGGTTTTCACGCGCCTGGCCGCGGTGGCGCTGCCGGCGGTCGCCTATGCGATTTCCGCCGAAAGCGACATCTCGAATTTAAAAGTGGCCCTCGTCTTCTTCTGTTCCGCCTTGTTTGTGCTGTTTATGGTCTGTCACGGAGAACTCGCCAGACGGCGACCGGCGCCGGCGTACCTGACTTCGTTCTACCTGATGGTTTCCGTGGGAGGCGCGATCGGCGGACTGCTGATCGGGGTTGCGGCGCCATACCTGTTAAACGGGCTCTACGACCTTCCCATTGCGGTCTCTCTGACCGGCTTCCTGCTGGTTTACCTGCTGTGGCAGGAACGTGGCAAGGCCGGCGACGCCAAAGCGCCGCTTCCCGATGCGTCTTACGACAAAGGGGCGATCGCCGTTCTGGCAACGGCGCTTGTGGGCTACATCGCCGTGCGCCTGGTGGCGGCGAAAGTGGGCGTTCCGCACTTCCTCAGCACGCCTTTTCTGAGCAGCCGCTACGACGCGTGGGTGATGCTCGGCATTGCGAGCGTCATCGCCGTCTACGTTCTCTGGCGCGGCCGGGGGTCGATCGACGAAGGGTGGGTCATGTTTGTCGTCGCCGCCGGCCTCGCCGTCGGGATCGCGGGGTTTCTGGCGCGCGATACGTGGAATGCGGTCGGCGATTCGCGCGTGCTCGTACGTAATTTCTATGGCGCGCTCCGCGTTTACGATACGGACAGCGATGGATCGATGGGGCCGGTCCGCGTGCTGAAGCACGGAACGATCGACCACGGCGAGGAGTTCCTGACGCCGCAGTTCGAGCGCTTCGCCACCACCTACTATTCGGCGAATTCGGGAGTCGGGCTGACCGTCCGGAAACTGCAGAGCAGCGGGCCGATGAACGTCGGCGTGATCGGGCTGGGCTCGGGAACCATCGCGACATACGGGCGCGCGGGCGATCGTTACACGTTCTACGACATCAATCCTCTGGTGCCCCACATTGCGCGCACCGAGTTCCGCTTTCTGCGCGATTGCCTGGCGGCGAACGAGATTGTGCTGGGCGATGCGCGGTTGTCGCTCGAACGCGAACCGTCGAAGGGGTTCGACCTGCTGGCGGTAGACGCATTCTCGGGCGACGCAATTCCGGTGCATCTGCTGACCCGCCAGGCATTCGCCCTCTACTGGCGCCATCTCAAACCGGATGGCGTGCTAGCGGTCCATGTCTCGAACCGGTATCTGAACCTCGCGCCCGGCGTGGCGCTGGCGGCAGCCGAGGATGGCAAGCAGGCGATGATGGTCGGCGTCGACGAAGACAGCGAAAGGGAAATCGCGGCGTCCGACTGGGTGCTGGTCAGTTCGCGCCCGGGGTTCTTCGAGACGCCGGAAATCAAGGGGGCGGATCAGAAGATTACGCCGATTCCCGGGCTGCGCACATGGACCGACGATTACAGCAATTTGTACAAGATCCTGCGATAAGATTGCAGCCTACCGGGGCAGCAGATCGCACGCCGGGTCGCGGACCGGGGATGCGGGTTCCAGATTGCGCACCAGTTTGCGGAACAAGGCCAGCCCTTCGAGGTGCCTTGCCGTCAGCGGATACACGATAAAACGGGTGAAATACTCCCTCGCCAGTTCTTTGCGGAACCCGCGTTCGGTCGAAGCCTGCTCCACCATCTCCTCAAGGTGCGCCCTCCCGAAGTCGCAAGAGGCGCGGAACGCTTCAGCCACATCTTTCGTGAGGAACTCGCTCCGGCCCGCCCATACGGCGAATACCATCGGCAAACCGGTCCATTCGACCCATTTCGCGCCCAGATCGAGCGTATAGTAGGGCAGGGCTTCCGGGTCGAGATGCAGGGCCGGATCGCCGATGATCAGCGCGGCGTCGTTCTCCGCCAGCATGGAGTCGAGCGTCGGCGCGAGCGGAGTCGCCACCGGGCGGCAATCGTAACATTCGGCGAGAATAATCCGCGCCAGCGCCACCGATGTCCGCGAGCTGGAATCCACCGCCAGAGTTTGAATTTGCCGAAACGGGACGCGCGAGATCAGCAGAATGCTGCGCACCGGGCCATCGCAGGCAATCCCCACATCGGGTAGAAAATCGAGCCCCAGCCGGTCCAGTTCCGCGCACGGCGCCAGACCGACATCCGCCTCGCCATCCCCGAGCGCTTCGGCGCAGTGAACGGGCAGATCGAAGCGAAAATGGAAGAGACCCCTCTGGGGGCCGTGCAGAAAACCCCATACCAGAGGCCACGTATTCAGGTAACTGACAGCGGATACGATCAACCTGTAGTTTATCGGATGCGGTTTAGCGGATGCAGTATCTCGGATTCCCGCTGTCTCGAATGCGATGATGAAGGGGCGTGTTATGTTTCCGGCAGCGCCCTTCCGCGCGTTTTTCGTTTCCCCAATGAAAACAGTTCGCGCCCACACCCTGGTTTCCTGTTTTCTCCTTTTTCTGTTGCCGTCCGGATCCTTCGCGCAGACCACGCTGAACCCGCTTCCCACCCGCGTCATCGGGCAGAACTCCACGAAGATCAACAATCTGAACCCGAATCTGGTAGAGGGCCGGGAATTTTTCTCGCCCGAGGGGATCGCGCTCGATACCTCAAGCAATCCGCCCGCGCTCTATGTAAGCGATACCCGGAACAATCGAGTGCTCGGGTTCCGCAGCGCAGTCGGGTTTGCCAACGGCCAGCCCGCGGATCTGGTGCTCGGGCAGCCCGACCTGGCCACCACCCTGGCCTCGGGCCCCGCCCAAAAGAATGCCCCTGCCGCGGGCATGACGGAGCCGAGCGGTATCGCGGTCGATGCGCGGGGGAACGTTTACGTCGTGGACGGAGGGAATAACCGCATTCTGCGATTCCCGAAGCCCTTCGCGCAGAGCGGCGCTCCAGCGCCCGATATCGCGATCGGCCAGCCGTCTCTTTCAACCGGCGGGGTGAATCAGGGGGCGGCGAATCAGGGGGCAGTCTCGGCCACCACGCTGGCGTTTACGAATGCCAACTCGGTGTTGCAGGCATTCGTCACCTTCGACCCGTCCGGCAATCTCTGGGTAGCCGATGCCGGCAACAACCGCGTGCTCCGTTTCAACGCGAACGCGCTGGGGGGCCAGGCCGCTTCCGGTCCGGCCGCCGATATCGTCCTTGGCCAGACCGATTTCGTGAGCAATGGCTATACACAGGGCGCAAACTGGTTCGCTTCGTTGACCGCGTTCACGACTCCGACGGGCATCGCGTTCGACGCCGCCGGACGCTTGTTCGTGGAAGAGTCCATCTCCTCCCAACGCGGGCGAATCCTGATGTGGCAGCCGCCGTATTTCACGGGGCAGGCCGCGGCGCGCATTCTGGGCGCGGACACCGGTAATCCTCAGCCGCCGGCCATCAGCGAATTCCAGCTGGACCCCTCGCCGGGCGGCATTTTCCCGATTGGAAACGGCATTGGAGTGGCCGATACCTTCAACAACCGCGTGCTGGTGTTTCCGCCGGTCGAGCAGTGGACTTCGAACACGACGTTTCAGGCCGCGGTGGAAGTTGCGGGACAGTCCGATTTTTCGAGCGGCACGGCCAACCAGGGTCTGCCCACCGCCACCGCGAGCACCTTGAATCTGCCGGGCGCCGCCGTTTTCTTCAACTCCGAGCTGTATATCGCCGATTCCGGCAACAACCGAGTGGTCGTGACGCCGCAAAACGGGGCTTCTTTCGGACCGGCGGCGAGAGTGCTCGGGCAGGACGCGATGAACCTGAACGCCCCCAACCTGGTGGAAGGGCGCGAGTTCGATTTCGCCAATACCTCAACCGGCCTGTCGGACTCCGGCATCGCCATCGACCTGAACTCGACTCCACCCCACCTCTACGTTTCCGATCCGTACAACAATCGCATCCTCGGCTACAAAGATCTGCGTAACATCGGGATCGGCGCCAAAGCGGACCTGGTCATCGGGCAGCCCGATTTTCAGCAGAGGCTGACGAACTATCCGGCCAACGACGCAAACACACCGAATGCGTCCGGCCTGAGCATCCCGATCGGGCTCGCGGTGGACCCGAACGGGAACCTGTATGTCGCCGACACCGGCAACGGCCGGGTGCTCCGGTTCCCGCAACCGTTCTCCAACTACACGCCAGGCACGGCGGAGCAGGCCGACCTCGTGCTCGGCCAGTTGAGCTTCACGTCGGCGAAAATCCCCGACGCCACCGACCGAACCATGGCGGCGCCTTATGGACTTGCCTTCACCCTGGCGGGGGGACTGCTCGTATCGGACGTGGTCCTCAATCGCGTACTCTATTTCGCGGGTCCGCTGGCCGACCTCGCATCCGGCATGGCGGCGAGCGTGGTGTTCGGGCAACCCGGCTTCGCTTCGAGCGGCGGCGGTTCGGGCCCCGGCCAGTTGAATCAGCCCCGCCACATCGCGACCGACTCGGACGACCGGCTTTACGTCGCGGACAGCGCAAACGCACGGGTTTCAATATTCAATCACGCGCCCACTGCCGAGCCTGGCGCGGCCGCGGCGCAGTTTCTTACGAACGGCCTGAGCAGCCCGTTCGGCATCTACGTGAATGGCGTCAACGGTGAGATCTGGGTGGCCGACTATGCCAGAACTCAGGCGATCCGTTATCCCGCCTTCAACCAGTTCGTCGCGGGAGGGGGCGCGCCCAACGGTTCGATCGGCGATAACGGCCGTCCGGTGGCGCTGGCGGAAGACGGCTGGGGCAACCTCTTCCTGGCGGATGCCGTCAACCGCGTGCTCACTTACTATCCGGGCCTCGGCGCGATCAATGCCGCCAATTTCCTGAGCCGGAATGTTCTCGCTCCCGGGATGATCGGGGCGTTGTTCTCGCAGGGCAACTACAACCAGTTCGGCGGCCGGCCGACGCAATCCTCCTCGCTGCCGTTGCCGACGACTCTGAATGGCCTTCAGGTATTGTTCAACGGCTCACCCGTTCCCCTTTTCTACGCCGACCCGAATCAGATCAACTTCCAGGTGCCGATGGCCGCGCCCCAAAGCGGCATCCTGGACATGCAGGTGCTGGAAACCGCAACCGGCCGCCTGCTGGGCGATACCGCGGTATCGATGCAGCCGGCCGTTCCCGGCCTCTTCACCCAGACCGGCGACGGCATCGGCACGGCCGTCGCGCTCAATCAGGACAATACGCTGAACGGCCCGTTCAACCAGGCGGCGCAGGGGACCGTCGTTCAGTTGTTCGGCACCGGGCAGGGTTTCATCTCCGGCGCGCCGCCCGACGGCACGGTTTCGAACGCGCCGCTGCCGACGGCGCAGCCGCCCATGGTTATCGTAGGGACAGATTTTGTGCCCAGCGCGAATATCCAGTACGCGGGGCTTTCTCCCGGGCTGGTGGGCGTGTGGCAGATCAATGTGCTGATTCCCGATACGGTGATTACGACGCCCACGAACCCGACCCAGGTGATTGTGCTGCAGAACAACGTGCCGAGCGGCGGCGGCGGTATCGGGCGGTTCGTGCAGATTTACGTGAAGCCCAGGAATTAGGCTGCCCCGCTTTCACGCGCCGGACTCGCGTGGAGGCACCATCGGCGTTACCCCGTCGCGGTGCAGATCGAGCGAGAATACCGCGGGCTCCGCGGCTTCTTCGAACTGCAACTCGCCCTCCGGAGACTTTGCCAGTCTCGTCGCGCTGCACCGGGCGCAGATCGCGAGGGCCGCAAGCAGCCCAGCCACCGCGGCATAACGGGCAGGATTGTCAAACGAGTCGCGCTCCAGTTGCGCCGCTTTCACGAGTGCGGGAAGGACAACCATACCCGACAACAGCAATGCGATGCTGAGGCTCGATTTTCCCGGCAGATACCAACACGTGAACGGCAGCTTTTGCGTGCCGTGCAGGCAGAGTTCGGCGACGGCCGCACCCAGCAACGCAAGCACCGCCACGTGTTTCGCCGCCTCCTGCCAGGGCCAGATCGAAAACAACAGCGCCGCCGCTCCCAGACAGGCCGGGACAACGGAAAGCGCGTACAGTGCCCGACGCCGCGCGATCGTGCAAGCCGGCCCCGCCGGAACCGGCGCGATGCGGAAAATCCAGTTCGCGCGCATGTCTGTCGGCAAAGAGAACACCACGCGCATTCCCACCACGCCAATGATCATGAACGCGATCGTCGAGCACAGCGTCCCCCCCTGGCGCGGAGTCTGTCCCAAAGCGGCCGCGGCCTCATCCGATTTCCTGAACAGGATCGACGCCACGAATCCAATGCCCAGATAGAAGGCCAGCAGGAGGCGATGCCGGCGGCTGCGCAGCACGGTCCTGATACTGAACTGCCAGATCGCCGTGGCGAAGCCGTTTCCGAAACGAGGCAACCGGCTTCGTCCACCGGACGCAGGTGCAATGTCGGGCTCTTCGACGATCCTGCGCAAGGTGCGAAAGTACGCGAGCGTATACGCCGAGGCCGTGGCGCCGAATGCGATGGCGATGGCGATCCACGCGCGCCGCGCCAGTTCCGGCAGCGCGGGCGATCCGTTCAGTTGCTGGAACAGACCCAGGAACCAGTATGAAGGTGACCACTCCGCGTATGCCGAGTCCTGCGGGTCGATGAGGGCTGAGGGCGTCACCAGCTTCGGCTCCAGAAAGTAAGCAATCGTAAAAATGCCGAACGCGGCCAGTTGCATCGATGCGGACACGCGCAGGAAGTGCCGCCGGGGCAGCAGTTGCGCGGCGAGTCCCTGTGCGCCCAGCACGCAGCAGTAGATGAAGGCGCCCGCCGCCATCATGCTGATCCACCAGGCGGCAAGCAGGCGGAGGAAATCCAATACGCCGCCGCCTCCGGCCGGCACGACGGCCGAATTCAGGGAAATCGCGCGCTGGCCCGTCAGACGCTGGACGATGTGCGCCCCCAGTACGTCCGCGAACTGAAACAGGTCCGGCCCGGCGTTCGTCAGAACCACTACGGCATAGTCGCCCTTCGGACTGAAAAGTGCATCGCTGGTGTATCCTGCCGTGCCGCCGTTGTGCCGGTAGATTCCGCCGGCGTAAGCCCACGCAAGCGCGATGCTCTCGCCAGGCGCAATGGGCGCGCGCAACGTGTGTTGCACCTCGAATGCTTCTCGAAGCCCGTTGATGTGCGAAACCGTTTCGGGATGCAGATTCGCCGTCAGATACCGGAGCATGTCGGCGGCCGTGGAGCGGATCCCCCCGGCCGGGGCCAGCGCGCCGCGATCCACGAGACGCTCCGGAGCGTGGAGCGAGTTATACCCCTGGATCAGCCGTCCCCTCTGTTCGTCCGGAAGATCGATCCTCGTATCGTGCATGCCAAGCGGCTCCGCGATACGGTTCACCAGGCTGGCGTAGCTCACGCCCGCGCGGCTCGCGAGTGCCTGGCCCAGCAGCCCGAATCCGAGATTGCTGTAGACAAAAGCAGCGTACGGCGATTTCGCCACGCCCCAGCTCTTCATGAACGCATAGAGATCCGCGGTGTCATAGCCAGCGAAGGGGTTCCGGCCGTCCGGCGCATGCGGATTGTCCGGCATGGGTGGCAGGCCCGACCGATGGGTCGCCAGATCCAGCAGCGTAATCTCGGCGCCCGCGGGCGGGTCCACGGCGCCGGGTGGCATCAACTCGCGTACGGGTTCATTGAGGCGGGCCTTTCCCATGACCACGAGTTGGGCCAGCGCCAGCGCCGTAAAGGTCTTGGTAATGGAGCCGATTTCGAAGAGGGAATCCGGCTTTGCCGCACCGTAAGCGAAGACCCTCTGCTCGCCGTGCTTCCAGACTCCGACCGCAGCGCCGCCTCCCTTGCCCGGCGCGAGCGCGCCTGCCGTGAGCGCGGGCGCGAGGTCATGTTTCAGGACCGGTTCGAGGCCCGCCACATCGAGCGGAGCCATGGCTGCCTCCCAGGCGATCGAAGGCGCGGCCACCGCTTCATGCCGATGATTGAGCCCAAGGGGCCATGCGAATCCGGCGAGAAAGTGCAGGGTAACCACCGTCACGCTCAGTGCCGTGGCCACAGCGGCTACTTTGGCCAGGAAGATGGTCCGCGACCGGATCGGCAGTGGCGCCAGCACCATCACGTCGCGCCGGTCCGGAAAGGTCGAATCCCAGCTGAGAATCGCGAAGAGCCCCACTACCAGCATCGTGGTGGCAATCATGAAATGTACGCCGCTCCACTCGGCGGCCAACTGACTGGGCGCCGGCAGTCCTGCTCCTCCGACCAAAAGTCCTCCCAGAGCGAGAGGGATGCCCATGAAAACCAGCAGCGCCGCAAACCGCCCGAGCAGTTTGTTCGCATCGCCCTGCGCGTCGGCCGATAGAAGCTCGAGATCCACCATGCGAAAGAGGAACTGCCTGTACAGAATTCGGAACTGAGTTTGTTTCATGGCGTGTTTATGCCTGAATCAGATCGGCGATCTCGCGTGACATCGCGCCCGTATCCTGCTCGACCGCCAATTGCGAAAAGATTTTCTCCAGCGTCGCGAGCGCCATCAGGTTTCGCAGGTTTTCAATGGAATCGTCCGCGACCACCTTGCCGCGATGCAGAATCACCACCCGCGACGACACGCGTTCCACGGTCTCCAGTTCATGCGAGCTGAACAGAATAACCTTGCCGCGCACCGCCAGTTCCTGGATCAGACTGCGCAGAACCAGACCGGTGCCGACGTCGAGGCCCGAGAACGGCTCGTCCAGCAGGATCAGATCGGGATTGTGCAGCAGCGCCGCCGACAGCAGCACTTTCTGTCTCATGCCCTTTGAATACGACGAGACGGGCACGTGCCGGTCCCCATGCAATGAAAACAGCCTCAGCAGGCCGTCAATCTTTTCGGCGGCCGGCTTATCGGGCAGGCCGCGCAGTTGCCCAACCATCGCCAGGTATTCGAGTCCGCTGAGATGCCCGTAAAGATGCGGCTCCTCCGGAACGTATCCCATGCGCCGCTTCCATGCAATCAGGTCGCGCTGAATGGGAACACCGTCGAACAGGATTGCGCCCGACGTCATCTCCAGCAGGCCGGTGATCATTTTCATGGTGGTCGATTTGCCGGAGCCATTCGGACCGAGATAGCCGGTCACCTCCCCCGGGCGCGCGCAGAACGATACCCGATCGACTGCAAGGGTACCGATGAAACGTTTCGAGACATCGCGAAGTTCGAGCATCCAGGTTTACCCCCTCTGCGGCCGTCGCAGCCACGCCAGAACGAGCGCCAATGCCATGAGGATGGCGGTAAGTCGTGCCAGGGCGGGCACGCGGAGTACCCAGACATTCACCCCTGTCGCGCCAACCATCACGGCGGCGATCTGTAATGCGGCCCGGAAGCGGAACTTCGGGATCAGGAGTCCGATCGCGCCGCTGAGTTCCAGAAGGCCTGTAACAAAGCGGAACCATTGCCCGATTCCAATCCGTGCGAACTCCGCGACCATGGCCGGTGTACCGATCAGCTTGACGCCGCCGGCGAGCGTAAAAACGAGAGCGAGAACGACAGCCAGAATCCAGCCTGCGATGTTGGTCATTTCGCGCGTGGCCTCCGTACCCTATGTAGCAAACTACTATTAGGGTTGTCAAGTAGAATGCTACACAGATATAATGCGGGAATGGCGACCGAGCTGAAGCTGTCCCACACCGCCGCGATGATCCTCAAGGCCATCGACTCCGGCCATTTCTACGGCTTCGGCGTGATGGAAGTGACGGGCCTGCCCAGCGGAACCGTCTATCCCGCGATGCGGCGGCTGGAACGCGACAGTTTGATCCGGTCGCGCTGGGAGAAACAGTCGATTGCCGAGGCCGAACAGCGCCCGCAGCGCAAGTACTACACGCTCACGGCGTCAGGCCGGGCGACGCTCGAAGCCGCGGAAAAACGCTACCCGCTGCTCGCGAATCTGATTCCCGCCAATGCCGGAGAAAACGCATGAGCCCCGCCGCGTTCCATCTTGCGATCCTGCGAAGCGCGGCCGTGCTGGTGCCGGAAACGCAACGTGCGGACTGGCTCGCCGAGTGGCGGAGCGAACTGTGGCATGTCAGGCGCGATCCCGGCGGACAGAACGTCACGGCTTTCTGCATGGGCGCGTTCAAAGACGCGTTCTGGCTGCGGCGTGAAGATCCGTGCCCGGATCGCCAGCGGTTCTTCGTGGAATCGCCCGCACGGTGCCTGTCTTTGCTGGCGGCGCTCGGCGCGCTGTGCTTCGCCGCGGCTCTCCTCCTGCCTGCCGCGCGGACCGTGCTGCTTGGTTCTCTCTATCCCCGGGATCTCGTCATGCTGAGCCCCGCCGAGTGGGGCGATCCCAGCGTTCAAAATGGATTGATCGATCCATACCCCTCGGTTTCACGGGCACAGTTCGAATCGTTGAAAGCCGTGAGCGGAGGGCAGTTTACCGCTCTCGCATTCCAGGCGCCGGACGCATTGCCGATCGAAGAAGATGCCGCGCTCTCCCGTCTGTCTCCGTACACCAGGGGGTTTGTTGTCGGACGGTTGCGTTACGGCGAGTTACGTGACACCCGGTTCCGCTTCGTCCGGCTCCGCGACCGGTCTCTCGATCTGTTCGGCGCCGCGCTGACGATTTTCCTGTTCGCGTGCATCCTTGTCGCCGCCTTGACGTCCCATTTCCGCGGAGGCCATCTGCGCAGGATCGGGCCGCGAAGAGGTCTGTTCCTTGCCGCGAAAGCCCTGCTGGTTCTGCCGATCGTCATGTTCGCATCGCTGGATCTGGGGAGCCTCGGCGGTTCGTTGTCGCCATTGTTCTTCGAAGTCGCGCTGCTCGGCAGCCTGTTCGCCGCGCGCTGGATCCTTGCCGATCAGCGGAAGCGCTGCCCCGTGTGTCTGAGACTGCTGGCCAATCCGGTGCGCATTGGAGAGTCGTCGCGAATTCTCCTGGAGTGGCACGGCACGGAACTCATGTGTCCGCGCGGGCACGGACTGCTCTACGTGCCGGAGTGGCCTGCGATCTGGTCCCCGCGGCAGCGCTGGATGGATCTCGGCCCGACGTGGGAAGGGCTCTAATCGCCCCGCACGGTGTGGCGCTTCACGCTGACGGCCTTCCCGGTCAGATCGTCAACATCCACAATGACGGAATGCAGTTCCACGGAACCCTTCGCGGGCTCCATGCGCACGGGCAGCGCGGTGAGGAATTTCCGCAGCACGGGTTCCTTCTCCACGCCGATGATCGAGTCGTAAGGGCCCGTCATGCCGCAGTCGGTCTGGTAGGCGGTGCCGCCCGGGAGAATGCGCGTATCCGCCGTCGGGATATGGGTGTGCGTGCCGACCAGGGCGGAGACGCGGCCATCCAGGTACCAGCCCATCGCCATCTTCTCGCTCGTGACCTCGGCGTGGAAATCGATGAATCGCACTTTCACATCCGCGGGCAAGGCAGCGATCAGTTCGTCCGCTTTCCGGAACGGGCAGTCCGTGTGCGCCATATACACGCGGCCCTGAAGGTTGATGACCGCGCAGCGCGCGCCGCTTTTCGTCTCGTGGATGTACACACCCTCTCCGGGACAGCCCTGCGGATAATTCGCCGGCCGCAGCAGACGCGCATTCCGCGTGAAGTATTCGTAGATGTCGCGCTTGTCCCAGATATGATTGCCGGACGTCATCACGTCGATGCCGCAGCGGAATAACTCGTCGGCGATGGAGGGCGTGATGCCGAATCCGGCCGCCGAGTTTTCGCCGTTCGCGATCACGACGTCGATCGTCTGAGTTTGCCGGATGTCCGAGAGATGATCGGCGACGATTCTGCGTCCCGCCTGTCCGAAAATGTCGCCGATGAAAAGAAGCCTCACTAAGCGAGAGTACCAATGCCATCATATTTTCAATGCGGATAGGAATCGATTCGGGCGGAACATTTACCGACTTTGTCGTTCTTGACGAAGACAGCGGCACACTCGAATCGTTCAAGCTGCGTTCGAACCCGGCCTCGCCCGCCGGCGTGATTCTCGAAGGCTTGGCCCGCATCGGCGCCAAACGAAAGCGCGCCGAGGTGGTGCACGGATCCACCGTCGCGACCAACGCGCTGCTCGAACGCAAGGGCGCCAAAACGGCCTTCGTCACTACGCGCGGGTTCGAAGATCTAATTGCGATCGGGCGCCAGAACCGGCCCGAACTCTACAACCTCACGCCCGCGTTGCCCGAGCTTCTTGTCCCGCGCGAACGCAGTTTCGGGATCGACGAGCGGGTGTTGTTCGACGGCACAGTGGAACGCGCGCTGCGGGCCGAGGACATTGCCGCGCTGGCGCTCGAGATCGCGGCATCCGGCGCCGAATCCGTTGCGATCTGCCTGCTGCACTCGTATCGGAACGACGCGCATGAGCGCCTTCTGCTGGAGGGACTGGGCATAAATGGGTTCGTTTGTGCTTCCTGCGATATTTCGCCGGAATTCCGCGAATTCGAACGCGCCAGCACCACGCTCGTCAACGCCTACGCAGGGCCTCTGATGGATCGATATCTCGGCGAACTGGAGCGCCGAAGTCCGTATCCGGTCGCGGTCATGCAATCGAACGGCGGGCTGCTCACCGCGTCGGAAGCCCGGAAACACGCGGTCCGCACCATCCTTTCGGGCCCTGCGGGCGGGATCGTGGGGGCGGTCGAGATCGCACGCCTGTGCGGCTTCCCGAAGGCCCTGACGTTCGATATGGGCGGGACTTCCACCGACGTCGCGCTCGCCGCATCGCAGCCCCGGCTCACCACCGAAGCGCGTATCGAATCGGGCGGCGTCAGCCTCCCGATCCGCGTGCCCATGCTCGACATTCACACGGTGGGCGCGGGCGGCGGATCGATTGCGCGGGTGGATGCGGGCGGCAGTTTGCGTGTGGGGCCGGAGAGCGCGGGGGCGGCGCCCGGACCGGCCTGTTATGGCATGGGCGGCGAAGGCGCGGCCGCCACCGTCACCGATGCGCACGTCGTGCTGGGCCGAATCGCCGCGGACCAGCTGGTGGGCGGCGAGATGCGCATCGATGCGGCAGCGGCGGAGCGGGCCGTGGCGCGCGTCGGCGAGGCAATGGGGCTCGACCCGGTGCGCACGGCGGCCGCGATCCTGCGCGTGGCCAACTCGAACATGGAGCGGGCCATTCGGGCCGTGTCGGTGGAGCGGGGAGAAGATCCGCGCGAGTTTCCTCTGGTGGCGTTTGGCGGCTGCGGTGGTCTTCATGCGTGCGAACTCGCGGAGGAACTGGGGATTGGAACCGTGATTGTCCCGCGAATGGCCGGGGCGCTATCGGCGCTGGGCATGCTGCTGGCGGATCGCACGCGCGATTATTCGGTGGGGGCGTTGGGTGCGACCGACCATGAAGCGCGGTTCCGCAAGCTGGAGAAACAGGCGAGGAAAGACGTGCGCGGGGCCACGCTGGAGCGGTTCGCCGACGTCCGCTACGCCGGCCAGAGTTACGAACTGACGATTCCCTGGGATGGCAATTTTCACGCGGAGCACCAGCGGGTCTACGGCTACTCCGACCCCGCGCGCGCAACGGAAACGGTGACGCTGCGCCTGCGCGCCACGGTGCGGATCGACAAGCCTTCGCTCAGCTTTCACCGTGTCCGGCCGGTCCGCCCCGAATCCCGCCGCGTCTGGGTGGGCGGACGATGGCGCGGGCTCGACGAGTGGCCGCGCGAAGGGCTGGGATCGCGGGCGCGACACGGTCCCGCGCTGATTACCGATTACGGCTCGACCACGCTGGTCCCCGCGGGATGGTCGATGCGGCTCGATGCGAATGGCAGTTTGGTGGTGCGCCGGGGTTGACAATTTCCGTATTTCGATTAACATGGAATTATGGAAATCAGAGCAGCGGTAAAAGAGAAGTATGGGCAAGCCGCGTTGCGCGTCCATGGCGGGGGCAGTTCGTGCTGCGGCGCATCGGCCGCCCTCGAAGGCTGCGACCCCATCACCTCGAATCTTTACGACCTCTCCCAAACCGGCGCGTTGCCGGAAGACGCTGTGCTCGCTTCGCTCGGCTGCGGCAATCCCACGGCGCTGGCCCAATTGAACGCCGGCGAGACGGTGCTGGATCTCGGCTCCGGCGGCGGCATCGACGTACTGCTCTCCGCCCGGCGCGTCGGACCCACCGGGAAAGCCTGGGGCCTCGATATGACCGATGAAATGCTGGCGCTCGCCCGCGAGAACCGGCGCAAGGCCGGTATGGAAAATGTGGAGTTTCTCAAGGGCGAAATCGAGCACATCCCGCTGCCGGATAGCTCAGTCGATGTGGTCATCAGCAATTGCGTCATCAACCTTTCCGCCGACAAGGATCGCGTGCTGCGCGAGGCATTCCGGGTTTTGAAGCCGGGTGGCCGGTTCGCGGTTTCCGACGTGGTGACGCGCGGAGACGTGCCGGACGAAGTCCGGCAGAATATGCTGCTCTGGGTCGGGTGCATCGCCGGTGCGCTCGAGGACCGGGAGTATGCGGACAAACTCGCCAAAGCGGGCTTTGAGAGCATCGACATTGAACCGACGCGCGTCTACAGCATCGAGGATGCAAGGACGTTCCTGACCGGCCAGGGCATCGACGTGGACGCAATGGCTTCTTCGGTGGAAGGCAAGTTCATGAGCGCGTTCATCCGCGCGGTGAAGCCCGCCACGGCCGGCTGCCGCGCCCCGGGCTGCTGCGCGTGAAACCGGGTAGCGGCCTCGGAACGTTTGAGCGTTACCTGTCGGTATGGGTGGCGCTCTGTATGCTGGCGGGCATCGGCCTGGGGAAACTCCTGCCCGGCGCCATTGCGGGCCTGCGCGGGGTCGAATTCGGCAAGGGCAGCCAGATCAACGCCCCCATTGCCGTACTCATCTGGCTGATGATTACACCGATGATGATGAAGGTCGATTTTTCATCGGTGAAAAACGTCGGACGCCGTCCCACCGGGCTGCTCGTGACGCTCTTCATCAACTGGGTCGTGAAACCGTTTTCAATGGCGTTGCTGGCATGGGTGTTTTTCCGCATCGTCTTCGCCGCCTTCATCACGCCCGCGGAGGCGGACCAGTACATCGCGGGCTGCATCATTCTGGCCGCCGCGCCCTGCACGGCGATGGTGTTCGTCTGGAGCCATCTCACCAATGGCGACCCCGCCTATACGCTGGTGCAGGTGTCGGTGAACGATCTCATCATGCTGGTGCTGTTCGTGCCGATCGTGCAATTTCTCGTGCATGGGGCTTCGTCGCTCACCGTGCCGTTCAACGTGCTGCTCACGTCCGTCGTGGTGTTTATCGTCGTGACGCTGATAATCGGAGTGATTCTGCGATTGGTGCTGGTGCGCAAGCGCGGCCGGGCGTGGTTCGAAGGGGTGCTGCTGCCGAAATTCGCGCCGGTCACGATTCTGGCGCTGCTCGGCACGCTCGTCCTGATTTTTGCCTTTCAGGCGGATAACATCACGGGCCGCTTCTTTCACGTGGTGCTGATCGCCGTTCCGATCACGCTCCAGGTTTACTTCAATGCGGGCCTCGCGTATGGGCTGATGAAGTGGCTCAAGGTGGAGCATTCCGTCGCCGCGCCGGGGGCGCTCATCGGCGGGTCGAATTTCTTTGAACTGGCGGTGGCGACCGCGATTGCGCTATTCGGCCCAGAGTCGGGCGCGGCGCTGGCCACGGTCGTGGGCGGTATGGTGGAAGTGCCGGTCATGCTCTCGGTCTGCGCCGCATGCACCCGCACGAGGGACAGGTTCCCAGCCGAGAAGGCGGCATAGCGATGGAAAAGAAACGCGTGCTCATTCTCTGTACCGGCAATTCCGCGCGCAGCCAGATGGCGGAAGGCCTGTTGCGTCACGACGCCGGCGCGCGGTTCGACGTGGAAAGCGCGGGCACCCGGCCCGGCCTCGTGCGGCCCGAAGCCATCGCCGCAATGAACGAGCTTGGCATCGATATTTCCGGGCACCGCTCGAAGCACGTGGATGAATTCGAAAACCGGAATTTCGATTACGTCATCACCGTGTGCGACAACGCCCGCGAATCCTGCCCGGTGTTCTTCGGCGATGCAAGGCAACTGCATCGCAGCTTCGACGACCCCGCGGCCCTGAACGGCTCGGAAGAGGAGAGGCTTGCCCTGTTCCGGCGCGTGCGGGACGAGTTGCGCGAATATCTGCGCGAGTTCGCACGGCAGGACAAGTAAATCGCGAATCTATACTTCCGAACTCTCCCTGAGCTTCCGGTACCGGCGAACGATGGCGTTCGTGGAACTGTCGTGGCTGAGATCGGGCTCGGGCTTGCTCTCCAGTTCCGGAACGATCCGCTGCGCCAGCACCTTGCCGAGTTCCACTCCCCACTGGTCGAAAGAATCGATGTCCCAGATGGCGCCCTGCGTGAAGACGGAATGCTCGTACAGCGCGACCAGTGTTCCCAGCGCCTGCGGCGTCAGCCGCGCGGCGAGAATCGTGTTCGACGGGCGATTGCCCTCGAATACCCGATGGGGCGCCAGCCAGTCCGGCGTGCCTTCCGCACGGACCTGTTCGAGGCTCTTGCCAAAGGCGAGCGCTTCGGCCTGCGCGCAGACATTCGCGATCAGGATGTCATGATGCCGGCCCAGAGGATTGAGCGCCTGGCCGAAGGCGATGAAGTCGCACGGGATCAGGCTCGTCCCCTGGTGGATCAGCTGATAGAAGGAATGCTGGCCGTTGGTTCCCGGCTCTCCCCAGTAGACCGGACCCGTCTGGTAATCCACCCGCTCCCCGTCGAGCGTGACGTGCTTCCCGTTGCTCTCCATCGTCAACTGCTGCAGATAGGCCGGGAATCGCTTCAGATATTGTTCGTAGGGCAGCACGGCAACGGTTTGCGCGCCGAAGAAATCGGTGTACCACACATTGAGCAGGCCCATCAGAACCGGAAGATTGCGCGCGAACGGCGCGGTGCGGAAGTGTTCGTCCATCAGATGAAAACCGTCGAGCATCGCGCGAAAGTTTTCCGGGCCGATCGCCACCATCGTCGAGAGGCCGATCGCCGAGTCCATCGAATAGCGGCCGCCGACCCAGTCCCGGAACTCGAACATATTGGCCGTCTCGATGCCGAACTTCGCCACCAGCTCCGCATTCGTCGAGACCGCGACAAAGTGCCGGGCGACCGCTTTCTCATCGCCGCCCAGCGCCGCAAGCAGCCACGCGCGCGCCGTATGCGCATTCGTCATCGTCTCAAGAGTGGTGAAGGTCTTCGAAGAAACGATGAACAGGGTCTCGGCCGCGTCGAGGTCTCGCATCGCTTCGGCGAAATCCGTACCGTCGACATTGGATACGAAGCGGAACGTCATGGAGCGCTCGGAGTAGTGCTTCAGCGCCTCGTACGCCATCACGGGGCCCAGATCGGACCCGCCGATGCCGATGTTGATCACGTTGCGAATGCGCTTGCCCGTGTGGCCCTTCCACGCTCCGCTGCGGACGCGGGTCGAAAAGTCGGACATCTTGTCGAGCACCGCATGGACCTGCGGCGCCACGTTTTCGCCGTCCACGAAGATGGATGCCCCGGCCGGAGCGCGCAGCGCCACGTGCAGCACGGCGCGTTTTTCCGTGACGTTGATTTTCTCGCCGCGGAACATGGCGTCGATCCGTTGCCTCAGACCGGATTCCTCCGCCAGTTGCAGGAGGAGCCTCAGTGTCTCGTCCGTGATCCGGTTCTTCGAATAATCGAGATACAGGCCGGCAGCCTCCGCCGTCAGTCTCTCGCCGCGCGAGGGGTCCTCGCTGAAAAGCTTGCCGAGAGTCAGCGTTCGCGCCTCGCGATAGTGGGCCGCGAGAGCCTTCCATGCCGGGCGCTCCGTCAATGGCGCGGTTTGTGGCAGTCCTGTCTTGTCTGGCATTGTCTCTTCCAGATTAAACCGGACGCCAACGCCAGACTGGCCGGACTCTCAGTGCAGATGTTGCACTGCGACGATGATTCCGCCAAAGATCAGAACAGACGCCGCGCCGATGGCGAGATACAGGAGAATCTTCTCTTTTGTGGTGGACTCTCCCTTTTGGTCACGCTTGATTTGCTCGTCAAGGCTATCGAACATTGCCAACCTTACCTCGGAGCAGATCATACTCCAGTTCGCGGCCGGATGGAAGGGGGCCTCCGATCTACTGTTGGTAACAAGTCAAGTTGTCCGGTTTTAATAATTAGTGATCTGTCCGGTTTGTGATACAAAGCGATGCGGCCGTCAGGCCGCCGCCTTGTGGGGTTTGGTCTTTGCTCTGGAAACCTCAGAGACCGTAGTCGGTGCGGTGGGAAAGTGGGAAGCCCGCTGCTTCTGCGGGGTTTCCAAGGGAGTGTGGGAGCCGGTTAAAACCTGCTTTTGGTTTTCCCCGGCTTCCATGCTCCCGCCTTTTCCACGGCGCTTTTCTGTTGCAGCGTTGGTCAGTTTCACTCCTTTGCTGTCGAAGCGGCCCACCACGTGGGGGCCGAAGCGGATCGAGACGGTCTCATTCAGGTGCTCGTGGATCGTCACTGTTGTCCCCGCCAGGGTACTCCGGAACCGCGTTTTGTCGATCTGCCACAGCCGATCTCCAATAGCCACCGTATTATCTTTGGCTACCACCCGCTCCGTCTGTACCGTGAAGATCAAGTTCAGGTCGCTTCGGCTGGTGCGCCGGAACGCCGTCCCCTTTTCCGCCGCGGCCACGCTGAACTTCTCGTTGAACTCGCCGATATACCGCTCCCGCAGAAAGGCGTTGGCCCCCTCCACCGTCGCGATCCCCGCCAGCCGCAACTCTTGCGGCAAGCGCCCCTGCCACGTCCCGAAACTGCGCTCCGAGCGGCCGCGCGCCTGCGGCGAGTAAGCCGCTATCATCTGTATCCCCAGTTCCTTCATGGCACGCCCCACCTGTGTCGGGCGGTTCTTGTCCACCTTCTCTCCCTCCCTCATCGTGACGAAGAAATGGCTTCCCCGGTCGCTATACAGCGCACAGAACAGGCCTTTGCTCTCGATCACGTCGCGCAGACCCGCCATTACCGTGCGTGTCGACTCTTCCTCGACCAACTGGGCGTAGTAGATCTCGCTGGTGGCATCGTCGAGGATCACGATCAGGTCGTGCCACCGTTCATCGTTCAGCCATTGGTGCTTGCTGCCATCGATATGCAGCAGCATCCCCGGCAGGGGCCGGCGCGGGCGCCTGCGCCGGTGCGGCCCGCGCTTGTGCCGTTTCGCCACCAACCCGGCCCCCTGCAAGGCTTTCTGCACCCACGTATAGCTCAAATGGATCTCGTGCTTGTCCCCCAGCTTCTCGTGGAAATGCCGGATGTTCAGGTCGAAGTACTCTTCCCGGTACAACCGCAAAACCTCTTCCACCGTGGCCAGCGGGATCCGCTGTGCGCTCGGCTTGCCTTTGCGACGGTCCGCCAGGCCGGCGTAACCGTCAGCCTCCAGCCGTTCCCGCCACCGCCGCATCGTCCGGTCGCACACCCCGAGGATCTCCGCCGCCGACCACCACGTGATCTTCTTCGCCATCGCCTTCAGTAACACGTCTTGTACCTTCATCATCCGCTCCATCTCGGCGGCTGAATATCGCTGGGCTTCGTCCACTCCCCAGCTTTACCCGCCCCCGCTCTTGCGGACAGATCACGTGTTAACTCGACCGGACAACTCACATACTAGCGACAGGGGGCCTCCGATCTACTTTCCGGCCGCTTGCGCCACTTTCACGGAATTCTTCGGGTCGGCGAGCGCCGCCGAACGGAGCGCGTCCCCGCTCGGGAGAGTCGAGGCATCCCATCCGCCGCCCATGGCTTTGATGAGGTCCACGGCCGCCGTCAGGCGCCGCTGCAGGATGGTCACCGCGGCTTCTTCGTCGCCCAGCGCGATGGTCTGCGTCGTGATGACGCTGAGATAAGAATCGGTTCCGGCCTTATACCGGTCCAGCTCGAGCGCGAGAGACTGCTGGGCCGCCGCGACGGCCTCCTGCTGCTGCTGCGCTTCCTCGGCGAGGTAGCGCAGAGAGGCGAGATCGTCCTCCACTTCCTGAAAAGCGGAGAGTACGGTTTGCCGGTAAGAGGCGACAGTCGAATCGTAAGCCGCTTCGGCCCCCAGCAAAAGGGCCCCCCGGCGTCCCAATTCGAACACGGTCTGCCAAACCGCAGGCCCCGCGGACCATGTGCGGGCGGCCCACGTGATCAGGTTCTGCAGATTCGGACTCAGAAACCCGGCGCTCGCCGAGAGTGTCAGGGTCGGATAATAGGCGGTCTCGGCGATCCCGACGTTGGCATTCGCGGCGGCCACCAGGCGCTCGTTCGCCGCGATATCCGGACGCCTCTCCAGCAGCATTGAGGGAACGGCCGAAGGAATCGCCGGGGGCGGCGCGGCAATCTTCAGGACAGGGATCTCAACCGCCGACGGAGGCTGCCCGGTCAACACGGCGATCGCATGTTCGCTCTGCGCCCGCGCGATCCGGAGATCCGTGCTCTGAGCCTGGGCTCCGAGGAGCTGCGTCTGCGCCAGCGCCACATCGCTTTTCGAGGCCACGCCGCCATTAAAGCGGTCGTTTGTCAGTTTGAGGTTCCTCCGGTAGGCCTCGATCGTGTCGCTCAGCACCGCCTGCTCCATGTCGTTCCCCGCGATCAGAAAGTAATCCGTCGCGAGCAGCGCCTGCGCGCTCAGCCGGGCGCTTTCAAGATCCGCGGCGCTGACCTGGGCATTGGCCACCGCATTCTCAACCGCCAAACGAACCCGGCCCCAGAGATCCGGCTCCCAGCTTGCGCTCAAGGGCAGCGAGTAGCTTTGCGAGGTTCCGCCGAAGCCCCGGCCCGCTGTCTTGCCCGTGTCGCTTTGGGTGATGCCCGGGCCCGCTCCCACGATGGGATAGTAATTGGCGCGATTGGCGTCAACCAGCGCGCGCGCCTGGCGGAATTGCCCCTCCGCCTGCTTTACGTTCTGATTGTCGATGTTGACAAGTTCCTCCAGCCGGTTCAGCTGCGGATCGCCGAAGATCTCCCACCATTTGCCCTTGATCAGGGCATCGCCGGGCGTGGCCATCTTCCACTGATCGTTGCCCGCCAGTTCCTTATAGGCGACCGGTGTTTGCGCCATTACGGGCCGCTGATACTTCGGGCCCACCGTGCAGGCGGAGCAGACGACCGAGGCGAGCGCCGCTATTTTCCAGTAATGCGTATTCAATCGCCACGCTCCGCGGCTCCGCCGGGAATGAGAATGCCGGGATAGTCGCGTGGAACCTTCCGGCTGAAACGGGTGCGAAGTCGGTCAAGATATAGATAGATCACTGGCGTGGTAAACAAAGTCAGCATCTGGCTGACAATCAGGCCCCCGACGATGGCGATGCCAAGGGGGCGGCGTAATTCGGAACCGATGCCAAAGCCGAGCGCCATGGGCATGCCGCCCAGCAGCGCGCAGGCCGTGGTCATCACGATCGGACGGAAGCGCAGCAGACAAGCCTGATAAATGGCGTCGCGCGAGTTCATCCCTTCGTTCCGCTCGGCCGCGAGCGCAAAATCGATCATCATGATGGCATTTTTCTTGACGATGCCGATCAGCAGGATGATCCCGATCATGGCGATGATCGAGAGTTCCGTCCGGAACAGCACCAGGGCAATCAGCGCGCCCACGCCGGCCGAAGGCAGGGTCGAAATGATGGTCAGCGGGTGGATCAGGCTTTCGTACAAAATCCCCAGAACGATGTAGACAGCCAGAATCGCCGTCAGAATCAGCATCGGCTGGCTGGATAAGGAGTCCTGAAACGCCTGGGCGGTGCCTGCGAATTTGCCGGTGATGCTCGCCGGGAGGCCGATTTGGAGTTCGGCCTTGTTGATCGCGAGCACGGCGTCGCTGAGCGATTCTCCCAACGGAAGATTGAACGAGATGGTCGTCGCGGGGAATTGCCCCTGATGGGGCAGTTGCAGCGGCGTGGTCCCCTGCGTGAAGCGCGCGAAAGCCGACAACGGAACGGAGAGGCCGCGCGGCGTCTGGACGTAGATTTTCTGCAGGAAATCGGGGCTTTCCCACCACTGCTGTTCCAGCGCGAGCACGACGTGATACTGGTTGATCGATTTGTACATCGTCGAGACCTGGCGCTGCCCGAAAGCGTCGTAAAGCGCGCTGTCCACCGCCTGCGCGGTGAGGCCGAGGCGCGACGCCGTATCGCGGTCGATCATGACGTTGGACGACAGGCCGGAATTCTGCTGGTCGGAACTGACGTCGGCCAGTTCCGGCATGGTGGAAAGTTTGTCGAGAACTCTCGGCCCCCAGAGAGCCAGCTGGTCGAGATCCTGCGTCTGCAGCGTGTACTGATACTGCGCGTTGCCCTGCCTTCCGCCGATCCTGAGATCCTGCTGGGATTGCAGGAAAAGGGTGGCGCCGGGCATGCCGGATGTCTTGTTGCGGATGCGGGCGATCAGTTCATCGGGGGTCGATTGGCGCTTCGCTTTAAGCTGCACGAAGATCTGCGCGGAATTGCCGCCCGCGCCGCCGCCGCTGGTTCCGGCCACCATGCCAACCGTGTCCACGTCGGGATCGGCCCGCACCACCGCCTCGAAGAACTTCGCCTTTTCCACCAGCGATTGATACGAGATGTGCTGCTGCCCCTGGATGAAACCGAAGAGGCGCCCGGTATCCTGCTGCGGGAAAAAGCCTTTGGGGATCTTGACGTAGAGATAGCCGCTGACGCCGATCGAGAGCGCCATGACGACGAGCATCGACGAGGGGAAACTCAGCACCGCATCGAGCGCGGACGCGTAAGTGGAGATCACCCACTGGAAGAAATTCTCGGTCCAGTTATAAAGCGTGCCGTGACTGTGCCTGACCTTGAGCAGCCGCGAGCACATCATGGGCGTCGCGGTGAGCGAAACCACGAGAGAAACCGCGATCGAGACCGACAGCACGATCGCGAACTCCCGGAACAGCCGTCCGATGATGCCCGGCATCATGAGAATCGGGATAAACACCGCAATCAGCGAGATGCTCATCGTGAGCACGGTGAAACCGATCTCTCCGGCGCCCCGCAGCGCCGCCTGCATGGGCTGCATTCCGTTTTCGATGTGGCGGGTAATATTCTCGATGACGACAATCGCGTCGTCCACCACGAAGCCGGTGGCGATCGTCAGACCCATCAGCGAAAGATTGTCGAGATTGTAGCCGAGAAGATACATCGCGCCGAACGTGGCGATCAGCGACACCGGCACGGAGATGCTCGGAATAAACGTGGCCCAGCCGTTGCGCAGGAAAACGAAGACCACCAGAATCACCAGACCGATGGAAAGAACCATGTTCCGCTGCGCATCGCGCACGGAATCGCGAATGGTGGTGGTGCGGTCGTTCAGGATGGTGAAATCGACGGTCGGCGGCAACGAAGCTTTGAACTGCGGCAGGATGGCCTTGATCCGGCTGACGGTGTCAATGATATTGGCGTCGGGCTGGCGGCTGATCTGCATGAGTACGGCGGGAGCGCCGTTGGCAAGCCCCAGATTCCGGATGTCTTCAACCGAATCGACCACGCGCCCGAGGTCCGACAAGCGGACGGGCGCGTTATTCCGGAACACGACGATCAGGTTCCGGTAATCCTTCGCCTGCAGAAGCTGGTCCGTCACCAGCAGGGGCATGGTCGTGAAGGCGTTATCCAGCGAGCCTTTGGCGCTGTTGGCGTTGGCGCCGGCCAGAAAACTGCCAATCTGATCCAGGCCCACGTTGTACTGGGAGACAGGCTGCGGATTGACTTCCACGCGCACGGCGGGCAGGGAGCTGCCGGCGACGCTGACCTGGCCAACCCCCTGGATCTGCGCCAGTTTCTGGGCAAACACGGATGATGCCACGTCGTACAACTGGGGCCTCGGCACCACGTGCGATGTCAACGCCAGAATCAGAATCGGCTGATCCGCCGGGTTGATTTTCCGGTAAGACGGCTTCTGCGGCAGGTTGGACGGCAGATATCCGGCGGCGGCGTTGATGCCGGCCTGCACGTCGCGCGCCGCCGCGTTGATATCGCGGCTCAGGTCGAATTGCAGCGTCACCTGCACGGACCCGACCGAGCTTCTGGACGTCATCTCGGTGACGCCCGCGATGCGCGTGAACTGCTTTTCAAGCGGCGTGGCGATGGAGGCCGCCATCACTTCCGGACTGCCTCCGGGCAGGCCGGCCTGCACGTTGATCGTCGGAAAATCGACCGGCGGCAACGCCGAAACGGGCAATTGCGTATACCCGATCGCGCCCGCCAGGGTCAGCGCCACTGTCAGGAGCGTGGTCGCGACCGGCCGCTCGATGAAAGGCGACGAAATGCTCATATGCCCAACTGGAGTCCGGAACGGCTCATATCGATTCCGGCAGAGGCATCTCGCCGGGTTCCTGCCTGCGGAAATGCGCCACCCACGCCGCGGCCCTGCCGAACCAGAGATAAACCACCGGCGTCGTAAACAGGGTGAGCACCTGGCTGACCAGCAGCCCGCCGATGATGCTGATGCCGAGCGGCTTTCGCAGTTCGGAACCGACGCCGCTGCCGAACGCGAGGGGCACAGCGCCCAGCAGCGCCGCCATGGTCGTCATCATGATCGGGCGGAAGCGCAGAAGACATGCCTGGTAAATGGCCTCCTGAGGCGTCTTGCCTTCCTTGCGCTCGGCCTCCAGCGCGAAATCGATCATCATGATGGCGTTCTTCTTCACAATGCCGATCAGAAGAATAATGCCGATCAGCGCGATGATGTCCAGATCCTCATGGAAGAGAATCAGGGCCGAGATCGCGCCGACGCCGGCCGAGGGCAGGGTGGAAATAATCGTGAGCGGATGGATGTAGCTTTCATACAGAACCCCGAGCACGATGTATACCGTGACAATGGCCGCGAGGATCAGGATGGATTCGTTGGCGAGCGAGGATTCGAACGCCCGCGCCGTCCCCTGGAACGTCGGCTCGATGCTGGCCGGCATCCCGAGATCCGTCGTCGCCTGCCGGATGTGGGCCACCGCCGCGCCCAGAGACGCGCCCGGAGCCAGATTGAACGAAAGCGTCACCACCGGAAACTGGCCCTGGTGGTTGATGGTGATCGGGGTCGCCACGCGTTTCATCGTCGTGAAGGTGTTCAACGGCGCCTGCGAGATGGGCGCGGCGCCGGTGAGAGCGGTGTTGGTTCCCGCGAGCGCGATGGTCGAGGCCAGATTCTGCGACGCCGCCCCGATCTGCACATAGATATCTCTCAGGGCGCTCGCGTTCTGCTGCCACTGCTCGGCGGCCTCGAGAACCACGTGATACTGATTCGACTGCGTATAAATGGTGGAAACCTGCCTCTGTCCGAACGCATCGTAGAGCGCGTCGTCCACATTCTGCGGCGTAATTCCCAGCCGTCCGGCCGTGTCGCGGTCGATGTCGATCAGCAGGCCGAGCCCGTTGTTCTGCTGGTCGCTCGCCACGTCGCGCAGTTCGGGCAGCTGCTTCAGCTTGTCCACAAGGCGCGGAATCCAGAGATCGAGCACCGCCTTGTCCGGCGCGTCCAGCGCGTACTGGTATTGCGTGCGGCTGATCCGGTCTTCCACCGTAAGATCCTGCACCGGCTGCATGTAGAGCGTGATCCCGGAGACCTGAGACAGGTTCTGCTGGAGCCGCCGGATCACATTCGCCGAGGAATCGCGCTCCTCCAGAGGCTTCAGCGTGATCTGGATGCGGCCGCTGTTCATCGTCGTATTCTGCCCGTCCACGCCGATGAACGAAGTCAGGTTCTCCACCGCCGGATCCTGCTGGATGACGCGGGCCAGCTGCTGCTGCTTCTCGCCCATCGCGAGGAAGGAAATGGTCTCGGGCGCCTGCGAGATACCGAGGATGACACCGGTGTCCTGCACCGGGAAGAACCCTTTCGGAACGATAATGTAAAGCCACGTGGTGAGAGCGAGCGTGCCCGCGGCGACCGCCAGGGTCAGCGGCTGGTGGCGCAACACCACGCGCACCATCTTTCCGTACTGCTCGATCGTTTTGACGAATACCCACTCCGACCAGTGGTAGAAACGCCCCTGCTCGTGTTCCGGCTTGTGCTTCAGAATTCTCGCCGCCATCATCGGCGTCAGCGTCAACGAGACGAACGCGGAGAAGATGATCGTAACCGCGAGCGTCACCGCGAACTCGCGGAACAGCCGGCCGACGATATCCGCCATGAATAACAGCGGAATCAGCACCGCAATCAGCGAAACCGTGAGCGAAACGATGGTGAATCCGATCTCTTCGGAACCCTTGAGCGCGGCTTCCATCGGCGAGAAACCCATCTCCAGATAGCGCGAGATGTTCTCGATCATCACGATCGCGTCATCGACCACGAAACCGGTCGAGATCGTGAGCGCCATCAGCGACAGGTTGTCGAGACTGTACCCGAGCATGTACATGACGGCGAAGGTGCCGACCAGCGAAAGCGGCACCGCAATGCCCGGAATGATCGTGGCGGAGAGGCTGCGCAGGAACAGAAAGATCACCATCACGACCAGCGCGATGGTCAGCATCAATTCGAATTCGACATCCTGGACGGACGCCCGGATCGTGGTGGTCCGGTCCGTGATCACGTCCACGTTGACGCCCTGCGGGAGCGATGCCCGGATCTGCGGCAGCAGCGCCTGCACGGTATCGACAACGCCGATGATGTTGGTTCCCGGCTGCCGCTGAATGTTCAGAACGATGGCGGGGGTGTCGTTGACCCAGGCTTTCTGGCGCGTGTTTTCCGCGCTGTCCACGATGGTCGCGACGTCGGAAAGCCGCACCGGCGCGCCGTTGCGGTAGGCAATGATGATGGGGGCGTACGCGGCGCCGGACTGCAGCTGGTCGTTATCGTTGATGGTCCATGCCTGCGAGGCGCCGTCGAAGTTACCCTTGGCCTGGTTGACGTTGGCGCTCGAGAGCGCCGTCCGCAGCGTATCGAGGCTCAGCCCGTAAGAGGCAAGGGCCACCGGGTTCGCCTGCACCCGGACCGCCGGGCGCTGGCCGCCGCTGATGCTCACCAGGCCCACGCCTTTGAGCTGCGAAATCCGTTGCGCCATGCGCGTCTCGGCCAGTTCTTCCACCTTGGGAAGAGGCACGTTCTTCGACGTGATGGCGAGCGTCAGGATCGGCGCGTCGGCCGGGTTGGTTTTGCTGTAAATGGGAGGCGTGGGGAGATTCGTCGGGAGAAAAGTCCCGGCGGCGTTGATTGCGGCCTGGACTTCCTGCTCGGCGACGTCGATGCTCAGATCGAGCGAAAACTGCAGCGTAATCAGCGAACTGCCGAAGGAACTGATCGACGTCATCTGCGACAATCCGGGCACCTGCCCGAACTGTTTCTCGAGCGGCGCCGTAACGGCGGACGTCATCACTTCCGGGCCGGCCCCGGGATAGAAGGTTTGCACCTGAATGGTCGGATAATCGACCTGAGGCAGCGCCGAAACCGGCAGTTGCCGGAACGCGACAACACCCACCAGCACGACTCCCGCCATCATCAGCGACGTGGCGACGGGCCGCAGAATGAAAATGCGGGACGGACTCACTGCGGAGATCCTGCGCCCTTCCCGCCCGGGTTTTTGCCTGCGCCGTTTTTGCCTGCACCGTTTTTGCCGCCCCGGTTGCCGCGTCCGCCGCTCTTGATGGCGTCGGTTTCCCCGGGCTTGCGCACCCGAACCTCGGTATTTTCGTCCAGCCGGTCGGTCCCGTCGATGACCACCTGGTCGCCCTCCTTGAGGCCGGCGCGAATCTCGGCGGTATCCTGGCCGGTGATGCCCACCTGCACCGTCTGCAGATGCACCCGGGAAGTTGCCGGATCGACGGTATACACAAAAGTGCCCTGCTGGCCGTTCTGAATCGCCACCACCGGCACCACGAGCTTTTGCTTCAGCGTATCCACGAGGAGCCGGATATTCACGAACTGCTGGGGAAAGAGACTGTTGTCGGTATTCGCGAAAACCGCCTTCAGCTTTGACGTGCCCGTCGTGTTGTCGATCTGGTTATCGACGGTCTGAAACTCGCCCGACGCCAGCTTGGCCGAGTTGTCGCGATTGTAAGCGTCCACGGGGAGATGCGCTCCGGCGCGCAGCTTTTTCAGGACCTCGGGCAGGCTGTCCTCCGGGATGGTGAACTGAACCTGAATGGGCTGAAGCTGGGTGATGATGATCATGCCGTTCGCGTCGCTCGCGTGCACGATATTGCCCGGATCGACCAGACGCAAACCCACTCTTCCGGTGATGGGCGCCGTGACTTTGGCGTAAATCAAATTCAGTTTTGCGCTGTCGACGTTCGCCTGATCCTGTTTGATGCTGCCTTCGTATTGAGCGACAAGAGCGACCTGCGTATCCAGCTGCTGTTTCGGCACGGCGTCCTGCTCGAGCAGGGTTTTGTAACGTTCCAGATCGAGCCTCGCGTTGTCGAGCAGCGCCTGATCGTGCGCGAGCGTGCCCTGCGCCATTTCGAGCTGCACCTGATACGGACGAGGGTCGATCTCCAGCAGCACCTGCCCCTCGTGGACCAGATCGCCCTCATTGAAATTGACCTTCATCAACTGGCCGTCCACCCGCGACTTGACCGTAACGGTATAGAACGCGGCTACATTGCCAAGGCCGCTCAGATAAACCGGGACATCGGCGCGTTGCACTTTGGCCGTCACCACGGGTACCGGCCCGAGGCTGTTGCCGCCGCCGCGGCCTCCCTTGCGCCCGCCGCCGCGGCCTCCCTGCCCCTGCTGCGGGATCGCGCCGGGCTGGCCTGCCCGCCAAACCGCATAGCCGGTCACCCCGGCAATGATCAAAAAGAAAAGAATCCAGATGATGCCGCGCCGCTTCGGCTTCCCGCCCCGAGGCTGGTGCTCCGGATGGCCGGGCGCCGCGGTGCGGCGGAATTCAGGAAGTTCCTTCAAGTCCGTGGGTGTAGTATTCGTCGTCATTCAAACCGCGTTCGATTCTTTCAGTCATAGAAATTGACTGATTCAGAATCCTTCAGGTAACGCCAGCCGGGGGTTGTTGCAATAATTTACGGAAAGCGCGAGGGGTCAACTACCTCGTTTCCTTTATGCATCGACGGGAATGGCGCCCGCCGGAGGAGATCAATCCTCAGGTTACTACGATTCGGGGACGGCGTTTGGGAACTTGATCGGCCGGTTACTTTCGCAATTGATCCAGCAGAGGAATTTCGTTCACCGGCTTCGGCGCCGGGAGCGCCTTCAGATAAGCATAGATGTCGGCGACATCCTGATCCGAGACGACTTTGTCCGCGAACGCCGGCATGGCGCCCGTGGGCCGGCGGATGTACCGGGTCATCCCCGCCGCGTTCAATACAGGAGGCGCCAGCCGCGCGCCGGCCACGGTTCCCTGGCCGGCATACCCGTGGCACTCGTAACAACCGTCGCGGACAAAGAGGCGTTTGCCGTTTTCGGCATTCTGCGCCGGAGACAAAACCGGCAACGCAATCGCCAGCAGGACCGGCAGAAGGAATTTATTCATGATAGTGTCTCAGCGCGGCTGCGTAATGACATCGAGCAGAGCCGGCTCGCCTTTCCTGACGACTTCAATCGCCCTTTTGAGCGCCGGGCCGAGGTCGGCGGGATTGGAAATCGGGCCCTCGCTGTACATCCCGTAGGCCTTGGCCATGTAGGCGTAATCGATGTTGGGATCGGTGATTCCGGTGCCGATCTGACACTTGTCGATGCCCCGATTGGCCCGGGCCGCCATATCCTCCACATACATCAGTTCCTGGTGGTAGGCCCGGTTGTTATGCATGATGCTCAGCAGCGGAATATGATGATGGGTCGCGGTCCACAATACGCCCGGCGCGTAGTTCAGATCGCCATCGCACTGGATGTTGACGCTCAGCCTGCCGTGCTTCCGGTTCGCGAGCGCGGCCCCTACCGCGGCCGGCGCCCCATATCCAACGCCGTATGCGCCGTGTCCGCCGATGTAGTTGTGATGCTTCTCGAAATCCCACAGCCGCGTCGGCCAGTTGCTGAAAAACGGGTTGACTTCCGATAGCAGCGACCAGTCTTCGTTCCGAATCTGGTTCCAGAGTTCCGCCGAGACGCGGGCCGTCGAGATGGGGCTCGAATCCCAGCCAAACGCGGCCTGTTCGATCGCCTGTTCCCTGGTCTTTTTTGCGGTTGCCGCGAGCTTCGCGCCGCGCTCGGCAAACGCCCGCCTGCGATCGGCGGTGACCAGCCGTTTGCAGGCCTCGATCAGGGCCGGCAGCGTCGCTTCCGCGTCCGCGGCGATGGCCACGTCGACTTCGGCATAGCGGCCAAGATCCTGATAATTGCTCTTCTCGGCCAGGTCTCCCGAATAGATGGTGATCAGCTTCGCGCCTGGCCGGGTGGTTGGCCTGCTCTCCATGCCCATGCGGTTAATGGGAGTCTGGGAGTGCGTCATGGTCCAGAAGTCCGGCACTTCAAGGGCAAGGATCACATCCGCGCCGGCGATGCTGCCGCCGTTATACAAGGGGTGGCTCGTGGGGAAATTCATCCGGAACCGCCGGTCCTGCACGGGCGCCTGGAGAAGCTCCGCGAGTTCCACCAGCAGAGGGATCGCCGCCGGGGTGCGGGCAACGCGCCCCGCCACAATCACCGGGTTTTCCGCGGCCACCAGCATCCGGGCCACTTCCGCCACCGCGCCCGAATCGCCCGCCGGGGGTGAAGGGATGGTGAGTTTCGGAATGCGCGCGGTGCGCCTTTCCGCCTCGGACATCGGCTCTTCCTGCAGCACGGCATCGGCGACGATGACTACCGGCTCCATGGGCGGGGTCACCGCGATCTTGTAGGCGCGCACGGCCGATTCGGCGAACTGGGTGAGCGATATCGGCGCGTCGTCGAATTTCGTGTAATCGCGGACCATGGATGCGGCATCCTGCACACTGTGCCCCCACTCCACGTCGCCTCTGCGCCACGGCCCGTCCGCGATGTTGCCCAGCAGGATGTACACCGGCACGCGATCGGCAAACGCGTTGTAGATCGCCATCGAGGCGTGCTGCAGCCCGACCGTGCCATGCGCCATGATCATCAGAGGCTTGCCCTCGATCTTGGCGTAGCCGTGCGCCATGGCCACGGACGACTCTTCATGGCAGCATGTGAGCAGTTCCGGGCTCTTGTTGCCGCCGTAGTTCACGATCGACTCGTGCAGACCGCGGAAACTCGATCCCGGATTGGCGCAGATATACTCGAAGCCCAGCGTCTTGATGACGTCGTACATGAAGTCCGAGCCGGGACGGTCCGTGTGGTAAACCTCGACGCGGGCGGCAGGCGGCGCGGTTTCCGCCGCGGCCAGTCTCGCCGACGGCAGGGAAGTTGCGGCAGCCTTCGGCTGCGCTTCCTGGGCGCTCGCGCCACCCGGGTTCGCGACCAGCGCCGCCGCGCCCGCGGCCGCGCCTTTCAGGAAGCCGCGGCGGCCTACCGGATTCTTCGTGGATTTCGGCATGCAATTCTCCTGGGAAATTCGGTTCCTATCTTATCTCAAACGAGCTCGTCTCAAACGAGCTGGTCTCAAACGAACCGGTCTCAAATGAAAGGGCCGGAACCGCCGCCGCGCTCAGCCGGCGGGGATCCGGCCCGAATTCCTTCACCGCGCTGGACCGGCTATTCCGCTTTCGCGACTTCCTTCACTTCCTTGCCGGGATTGCCGCCGAGTTGCCGGATCAAAGCCATGGTCGGCTCCTTCGGAATCCCCGGCGTGCCGCCGAACGCGCCCTTGCCCATGGCAAGATCGAGCGGCGTGAAGCCCTGCTTGTTGCCGGCGTTCAGGTTGCCGCCCTTGTCCACCAGGTACTGGATAATCGTGTTCGCGCCCCGGCGCGATGCGCCGTGAAGAGCCGTCTCCCCTTTATCGGTAGCGGCGTTCACGTCGAAGCCCAGGCTGACGCAAAGCTTCACGGCTTCAAGCGCTTCGGGCTCTGTCGAGCGGTTCGAATCGGTATAGCCCAGGCCCGCCGCCAGCATCAAAGCATTGGCCCCGTCTTTGTTCGCGAGCTTCGGATCGGCCCCATGATCGAGCAGATACCGCATCACCTCCACGTCGCCGCTCCGCGCCGCGCGCATGAACGCCGTCGCGCCGATCGAGAGAGTGCGGTCCGGGTTGTCCTGCGCCGCCTTCTTGATAATCGACAACGCGGTGAGTTGAGCGTTCACGTTGGCTTTGTGCTCCACCAGCGATTTGACGATGTCAAGGCTCGAAAGCTTGTCCGTTTCCTTGACGAAAGGCCGGTCCGACCAATCCACGTCGTGCTGGTCCGCCGCGGTGAACAGCGGTGTCCTGCCGTCTTTGTTGGCGGCGTTCACATTCGCGCCTTTGTCGATCAGCACCTGGGCCAGATCGTCGTGGTTATTCAGGATGGCGATCAGCAGCGGAGTGTTTCCATCCGCATCGCCCTGATTGATATCGGCTCCCGCCTGGATCAAAGCTTCGGCGGATTCGATGGAGCCCTGGCGGGCCGCGAATATGAGCGCTGTCAGCCCACCCCGGGAGATCGGCGCGGCGGGTGTGCCGGCCATCAGCTTGGGCGGCGTGGTGTCGCGATCGCTTGAAAGGACCTTCGGGTCCGCGCCGTGCGCAAGCAGCAGTTTCACCACGTCGGGATGGTTTTCAGCCGCCGCCCACATCAGGCTGGTCTGCCCCCGGAAACTCTCTTTCGCGTTGGCGTCGGCGCCCTGGTCCAGCAGTGTTTTTACCGCCGCCACATTGCCGGTGCGGGACGCGGTCATCAACACCGTTTCACCGCGCTCGGTGGTCAGGGTGTTGGGGCTGGCGCCCGCTTTCAGCAGCGCTTCCACCAGCGGAGCGCTGCCATATCTCGCCGCTTCCGAAAGCGGCGATACGTGGTAACGGCTCTCCGCTTTGGCATTGGCGCCGGCCGCAAGCAACAACTGGACGGTCTCCAGGTCGTTGTTGTGCGCGGCCCAGTGCAGGGCCGTGGCGCCGTCAGCCTCGGGCGCGTTCACGTCCACATGCTCTTTCAGCAGCGACCGCACGGCGTCTTTATCGTGGTTCTTCACCGCGTCGATCAGCCGGGAATCGGTCGCCGCAAACAGCGCAACCGTCGACAACGCTATCAGGATGGGCAGTCTGGTCATGTGTCTAAACTCCGGAAAGACGCCCGTTGCTGTCGCCGATGCTGTCGAGGTGAATGTCGGCCTTGTCGAGAATCGACAAAAGCAGATTGGCCGCCGGCGTATCGTTCGGGTACTTGATATGCTTGCCACCCTTCATCTGCCCGTTCGCGCCGCCCGCGACGAAGATCGGCAGGGGGTTATGGTTGTGCAGGTTGCTGTTGCTCATGCAGCTTCCGTAGAGGATCAGCGAATGATCCAGCAGATTGCCGTCGCCATCCGGCGTGGCGCGTAATTTCTCCAGGAAGTAAGCCATCAGGCCGACGTGGTAGGTGTTGATCTTCGTCAGCTTCTCCAGCTTGTCCGGGTCGTTCTGATGATGGGACGTAGCGTGGAACGGGTCGGGGACGCCGATCATCGGGAAGGTCCGGTAACTCACTTCGCGGGCCATCATGAACGTGGAAATGCGCGTCACATCGGCCTGATACGAGAGCGCCATCAGGTCGAACATCAGCTTCGAATGCTCCTCGTGGTTGTCGGGAATCCCGATCGGAGCCGTTGGGAACTCACCCTGATTCGCCGTGTTCTTCTTCTCGGCGAGCTGGATGCGGCGCTCAATCTCACGCACGTTGTCGAGATACTCCGAAACCTTGTTGCGATCGCCCGCGCCCAGCTTGCCCTGCAGGCGGCTCACTTCCGCGGTGACGGAATCGAGAATGCTGCGCTCGCGCTGCAGCCGGATCATGCGCTCGGTGGCCGTCCCGCCATCGCCGAACAGACGGTCGAAGACGTTGCGGGGATTGATCTCCATCGGCAGCGGCGTGGTCGGGGTTTTCCAGGAAATCGTGTTCGTGTAAGTGCAGCTGAAGCCGACGTCGCAGGCGCCGATCAGGCCGGTCATGTCCTCCGTCGCCAGTTCGAGCGAGGGCAGCGGGGTGTCCTGGCCGATCTTCAAAGCCGCGATCTGGTCGATGGTCGTGCCCGCACGCACGTCTTCGCCTTCGGTCCGCTTCGGGTGCGAGGCGTTCAGGAATACCGACGGGCCGCGCCCGTGATCGCCGCCGCTGTCGCCGGGTCCGAGCGAACCGGCGTTCCTGTGCGCAAGGCCGGTCAGCACCAGCACGGAATCCTGCACCGGTTTCAAAGGCGCAAGCGTGCGCGAGAGCGCGTATCCCGCGCCATCTTCCACCGGGGTCCAGGCGGACATCACCGCGCCATGCGGCATGTAGCAAAAGCCCAGCCGCAGCTGTGGGTTCGCCGCCGTATTCGCCAGCAGCGTATGGGCGGGGATCATCGAATCCAGCAGCGGCAACGCCAGCGTGACACCGGCGCCGCGGAGGAATGCGCGGCGGGGAAGATGCTTCTTGGTGCTGACTCTCATGGTCTTCACTGTCTCCTTAGTGTTAATCCTGAACCTTTTTCATCTTCATTTCAAACGGGGTGCTCCGGACGATCCCGAGCACGATCGACGAAAACCGGTAATCGTTGCGCGCCGCATCCGCCAGAATCCCGCGGACCGCGGGCATGTCGGAGGGCTCGACGCCACGGCCCAGCGCGTAGGTCATCAGCTTCTGCGTCAGCACGCCCGTGAAAATCTCCGGGTGGCTGGCCAGCGTTTCGCGCACGGACACCGGCCCGTCCACCTTTACGCCGTTGAACAGCGTGCCGGAGGGATCGATGCGCGATCCATCGTCCGCGCTGCGCCACTGCCCCACGGCATCGAAGTTCTCAAGCGAGAATCCCAGCGGATCCATCAGCTTGTGACACCCGGCACAGGCGGGATTGGCGCGGTGCGCTTCCATCCGCTCGCGCAGGGACAGCTTTTTCGCGCCCGCCTCGTTGTCCTTCAGCGCCGGCACGCCCGGGGGCGGCGGATTGGGAGGGTTGCCCAGAATGTTGGTCAGAATCCACTTGCCGCGCAAGACGGGCGAAGTGCGGTTCGGCATCGAGGTCACGGTCAGGATGCTGGCCTGGCCGAGCAGCCCTCTGCGCGCCTCATCGGTGATCGTCACGCGCCGGAAGTCGGTGCCGTAGATGTTCGGAATGCCGTAATGCCGCGCCAGACGCTCGTTGACGAAGGTGTAATTGGCGTTCAGAAGATCGAGCACGCTGCGGTTTTCAGAGACGATACTGCCGAAAAACAGCTCCGTTTCCTTCTTCATCGCCTGGCGCAGATTGTCGTCGAAATCGGGGAAGGTCTGGAAGTCGGGCTGAATATTCTTCAGGTTGCGCAGGTAGAGCCACTGATCGGCGAAGTTCGTGACCAGCGTTTGCGCGCGGGGGTCCGCCAGCATCCGCCGCACCTGCTGATCGAGCATGGCGGGATCTTTCAGTTTGCCCGCGGTCGCGACCGCCAGCAATGGATCGTCCGGAATGCTGCTCCACAGGAAGAACGAGAGGCGCGACGCCAGTTCCAGATCGCTCAGCCGGTACGGCGTCTCCGGCGCGGCATTGGCCGGATCCGGCTCAAAGCGGAACAGGAACGACGGACTGGCGAGAATGCGCTGGATGGCCGCCTCGATCCCCATATCGAAGTTGCCTCCGCTGTTTCGTCCCATTTGATAGAAACCGAGCAGCGTTTCGAGATCGTTATCGTTGAGCGGCCGCCGGTAAGCGCGCCGGGCCAGGGTCGAGATGATTTTTTTGGCGCAGGGAACCTCGTCGGCTCCATTCGCGGGCCGGCATATAAACACGCGGCGGCGGCTGGGCGTGTCGCCGGCGCCCGCCGGTTTGCCCGGACCCTGAATCGTGATCCGGTCGATGACCGGCTCGCCCCGGTAATCGAGCACGTCGTAGTTGGAGCGGATGAAAGGTTGCAGCACATTGTCGTCCTGCGCTTCGCTTTCGATATCCGACAGGAACGTTGCCACCACATCGTGCGGACCCGCTTTCACGGGCACCACCACCGAGAGCCGCTGGTCGATATCCGTCGCCGAAGCGCCCGAATTGCTTTCGCTCAGCGCCTGATCCTGTTTGCCGCCGATCGAAACCAGCCTGGCTCGCACGCCATCCACGCTGATTTCGACTTTGTGCTGGTCCTCAAGACCCCGGATGATGTCCGCGGTGACGCGCCAGAGCCTGATCTTGATCAGGTATTCGCCGTCGAGCGGGAAATTGTGGCGAACCATGATGCCGCCGCGCGTCCCGAGGGGCAGGCCTTCGATGTGCCCGTTCTGCGAAAGGTCGGCGCGGGCGCGGTAAATCGCGCTGGTGGCGGAGATCGAGGGGTCGCCCACCGCGAGCCGGCTGACGTTCCACGAAGCCGACATGTAGCGCTCCAGCAGGGATGGCGAGGTCTTCAGCACGTCCGCGATATTGTCGAACCCGTAGCTTTCGTCGTCGGGCGGCAGCAGCGAAGTCGCGTCGATATCGAGCGCGAGAAGATCGCGGATCGAATTCGCATATTCGGAGCGATTCAGGCGATGGAGCGTGGCGCGGCCCGGATTGGGATGCAGGGCGGCTTCGCGATCGATGGCGGATGCGAGCGAAGCGACCAGCGCCTCTCTCGCCGCCCGGTCGGGGTGAGGCATCCCTTGCGGGGGCATCGCTTCCACGCTGACTTTCTGAATGATCTTTTCCCAGGTCTCCGTGTTTTCAGGAACTTTGGCGAGGTCCAGACTTTGCAAAGTCAAGCCGCCGGTCTTGAGTTTGTCGCTGTGGCAGCTGACGCAGTATTTGTCGAGGAACTGGCGTTGCGAAGCCGGAGAAGTTGCCGCGGACGGGGTTGCCGCGGGCGGAGCGGCCTGCTGCGGAGCAGCCTGCAGGTGACTGGACGCCAGTGCCGCGAACAACGCCGCAGCCACGCAACTCGTTGACGCAACGAGACTTTTACGATTCATCGAAAACGACTCCCCAACACCCCGACACCGGGTATGACGCTTATATCATATATGCGCTAAAGGGCAAGCGTTATCAAATCGCGGTCAAAGTTTGGGCCGCGGCCCCGTCGAGGAAGTCCGCGGCCCGGTCGAAACGTTCGCCGGCCATTCTGCTGATACCCTCGGCGCTCCAGCGGACGAGCGCCGACCAGTTTCGCCGGTCTGCCCACATGTTCCGCAGCCCGGCCAGAACCTCGGCGTCGCCCCCGCTCGCGGCGCTGAGGTGGTCGATCCAGCGGGAAGCCAAGGCTTGACCCGCTTCGCCGGCGGGATCCTCGCCGAGCGCCGCCTCAACGTCGCGGAACAGGTCGATGCGGGCCTGCCACAGGGGCGTCGCCACCTCCGGAGAGAGAGCTTGAAGAAATGCCTGGTGCCTCGCCCAGGCCGCTTCGGTGAAGTATTTCTTCCGGCAGTCCGTCCCGGCGCGGTGCATGAATTGCGTGACCTCTTCAAGCCGGTATTCCTCGATTCTGCGTTTCATCACCGGCGGCCAGTTGGCGCGCTCCATCCAGGCCGTCCGGGAATCTGTCTGAACCTCCGGGTCGCCGGTATGGGCTCTGATGGAAAGGGCCAGCCAGCGCTCAGCCACTGCCTGCGCTTTGGCGCCCGCGAGATCTTCCCCGAGCAGGGCGGCCACGTCGCGGTAGAGCGCCTGCCATTCCGGCGACGGAGCCTCCTCGTAATAGCGCCTGTGCCGCTCCCACGCCTCTTCGCCGTAGTACTTCCTCATCGTTTCGACGCTGTTTTGCATCTCATTTTGCACGCTGATCTCCCTTTGCTCCGCTTGTAGCGAGCCCAGTCGAACGACTCGGCGCGCAACTCCGCCATGCTGGCGTCCAGCGACAGAAGTTTGTGTTTGAACCGGAACTTCCGCTGCCCCCGCGTGAGCGCTTCGGCCCGGCACCGCTCCAGCGTGGTGTAGAACACGCTTCTCCAGGGCCGGTGCGCACTGTCTTTCAGGCGCGTGACGAAGTTCACTCCCTCCCGCGTCAACTTCAGCCACCAGTTGTAATCGCCGTAGCCACGGTCAAACACCGGCAGCGTGCCCGGCTGGAAAACCGTCCTGCGCGCCTCGGTCACGTCGGCCGTCCTGCCTTCCGTCGTCACCGCGCAGCAGGGAAATCAAAACAAATCGGATCGCCGGTGACCATTTTCGCGCAATTGATCGAGAGCTCTCTCACGTCGACTTTCAAGTATCTGTGAATTTAAACACTATAACGATTATTTTTGATAGCATTCTCAGTTCTTTTGTTGCAGACGCGACCCTTTAGAGTTAGATTGATACCACTATGGGAAATCGAACGCTGCGCTCATGCATCGCGAGAATGCTGCCGATTCTTTTAGCTCTCTTTCTGGCCGCCGCAATGGGACAAACTTCAATTAACGTCAAGGACCTTCCAGAAGCGGGCCTCACCCTGATGCCCTCGACCCACGTGGCATTTGCAGCACAGGTTGCCGCGTTGGTCGGTACTCCAGATGCTCAGGTCGCTCTTTTGATTCCTTATTCAGTAGTCTTGACGAATTCCTCGTCACGCACAATTCGCGGCTATGCTCTTCAATGGTCTTTCGTCGATAAGGCAGGCGGGACCAACAGCAAGCTTCAGGTTGAACAAAATTTCGACAACCGACAAAAGGGAGCCGAGATTCAGCCCGGTGCGTCGCGCGTGCTTTCACCATTTCGCCCAATCGATGCGCTTGTCCCTGGAACAAGCGGCACAAGAGGCGGGTTGCCCCCGAATGTCTCAACGACGCTCGCTAACGTGGCGGCTATTACGGTTTCGTTGGACTCAGTAGCATTCGATAACGGTCAGGTGATCGGGCCAAACCAGTCGTTCGCGATGAATGTCTGGAGTCAGATGAATGCCGCCCAGCGAGATATCGCGGCGGCCGCGGTGACGAAATACCAGAAAGGGTCCTCCGCCACGCTGATGGATTGGCTCACGGCGCTAAGCACCGCGAAAGAATCTCACCCCGATGGCGCAAATACGTACGAACTGCTGGCCGGGGCGTCACATTGGTATCAGATCTACGCCAAAATGACGGCTGAGAGGCTGCTCGATTTTATTAACCGAACCTCCGTTGACGAAACGATGCGCACGGAAGCAGTGCGGCTCGCAAATACTCCGGTACCCAACCTTTTTCGCTGAGGTTCTTTCGCTACTTTTACTTGTCTTGGGGAGAATAACAGGATGTTAAATGTTATCTTCAGCAAAGCAGGCAGGACGCTCGATTTAGCTGGCAGCGTTGCGTGTGTGCTCGTTTGCGGAATTCTTATATGGGGACTTTTTGGAAGACCTGCCGTCCCAAACGGAACGCCAGTGCGCAAGTCTGTCGGTGAGATAGCAGCTGGGCTTGAGTTTGGGGTAAGGTTTACGACGATTCCGGGAATTAACTACGGCCAACATAAGCATTCGATCATTGCATTTGTGGACAGCACTTGCGTCCACTGCGTATCGAGCATACCGGTATACCAGGAGTTATAAGGGTGCGGCTGACAAATCGCCCGAAACCCGGACCGGATTTTGGCTGCGAGGGAAACACTAAAATGTTCTGCCGAAATCCGCCCGCCAATCTGTCTCCGACAGCCTCCTGGCGGGAAGAATCGTCGGCAACCCGGAACGTAGCACTTGGACGTGAGGTTGCCATAGCGTCGAAATGTGCGCCGGACGCACGCCTTCAATCGTGCAATATACCTGCTCTTCCGCGGCTAATTCTCAGAAGGCTTTTCCACCTTGTCGATGACCATGACGTCGACAGGCGCCCTGGTCGATTCCAGCTTCAATCCCAGCTGCTGCTGGAAGGCGGCGAACAGATCCGGAGCGGCATCGGGATTGTCGGCCGCGGGAGTTGGAGGGCCACCGATAAGCACCGCCTGAGCCGCATCGGGTGTGAACGTCGACGTGAAGTCGTACCTTTCGGAAAGACCCGACTGGTCCACTACAGGCTTATCCATCGAGTTTTGCAACAGGGCGGCGAATTGCGATAGTGGCGAATTCCTGAAGCTCATCGTCATTCCCGCTGGAGTTCGTCTGAAATTCCATCCCGGAATGCCTTTCGGATCGTCCTGGCTCCGGGTAATTTTCGCGCCGGTTTTTGCGATCCTGATCGCGTATGCCGGGAGATCTCTCTTATCGAAATGGAATTTGAGCTGGAAGCGATCGGCCAGCAGTTTCTGAATCATCGTCTTCATCTGGTCGACGTTTGGCTGGCCCGGCGCATCGGGCTTTCCCGTCATGTCGAACTTGTCCGATTCCGTCCAGGCCGGTCCGCCGGTGAGCTGTTTGGGATGGAGCCAGTAAGCCAGGTTGATCAGATCGTGCACCGTCGTGTTTGTTGCGATGACCTCGACGCCTCTCAATGTAATGATCTGTTCCGGCCTGGCAGGATCGCTCGGCTTGATCGTGGCCACTTCGAATGCGGGATTCGCATCCGGCGCCATCCGTACTGGCGGAGGTGGAGGTTCCGGAATCGCCCAGGCGGTCTCGGGAGTGGCGCGGGCCAGGTTCAGGGCCAGCGGCGCGCCCTGGGTCCACGTCCCCGCGATCGAGTTTCCGTCCCCGCTCAGCTTTCCTTCATAGCTGCCGTTTATGGACGGGATTGTCATTTTTACGGTCGAACCGTCCCGTGCGATCGTGGTCGCGACAGGTGGCGATGGTTGGTCGACCGTGTAGAGCGCAGCCTTCAGCTTGTCATTTTCCAGCGCGATCTTAAACACGATGCGCACTTTTCGCGGGCCGGCCTGCAATGTGCCCTGCCAGCTGCCGGTTATATTCTGGGCTTGCAGCACGCTTCCCTGCAATGCCGCGACAGCCATCATCCACAACATCAACTTTTTCATCGGCGACCTCCGTTCTCTTCGCTGATTAATAAAGATGATGTCACGGACGCATTGGCGCAGCAACCGGTCGCCACGCCCCCGCCTAAGAGATCCGGCCGTCGAACGGAAATCCCGGGATGGGGATCGGCTCCGGCTCCGGAGCCGGGTCCGGATCGGGCATCGGATGGGGGTGCGGCTCCGGATCGTGCGGACCCGCGTGGCGATCCGATTCCTCCGGGTCCAGACGAATCTCGCAATCGCAGCAGTCGCTGCAGGCGGCGCACTTCTCGCAGAGATGATTCGCGCACGTGTCCTTCGTGCACTTCACGCAGATGCGGGTGGATTGCGCCTCGCAGATGCTGCAGACAAATGATGTGGTAATGGGCATATAAGAAGGGGCAGTATTTATGGCGTGCGGCGGTTTGCTTTAAGAGAGGCGGGCTGGCCCGAGAGAGTCGACCGGCATCGTTGGGCTTCCAGGTCAACCAGGGCGTACTGCTGGTCCTTTTCGTTCGCCAGTTCGAGGAGATATTGCTGTAGCCGGTCCAGATCGCCCTGATCCTCCGCCGACACCGACTCGATGAGTTCGGCCAGCGCCGGGTTCTGGTAGCGGCGCAAACCTCCCATCAGGGAATCCAGCACTTTCTGCGACGCCTGCACCCGGAACAGCGCTTTCATGCAGTCCTGCATCCGGTCCGGATGTTGCGCCAGCGCGGACATATCGTTCACGATCGCCTGGAGCTGGTCGAGCACCGCTCTCCACTGCGTCACGTAAGTTTCAGGGGCGCCTTTCGCCACCCACTCCGCCGGACGGAGTTGCTGGAGCATCGGCTCAATGCGCGCGGCGTGCTTCGAGATTCCAGTGAAGATGTCGAGAATCTGGGGATCTGTCATCTGCGGCTTTGGCGCGGCGGGCGTTTGCTGTGAGAAGGCGGCGCAGGAACACAGGAGCGTCGCGAAAAAAATTCGCATTTGCTCCAAGGCTCTCACCCGGACGGCCCCGGGCGCAAGTCCCCGCCCCAATCGCGCCTGCCCGCTCCTACGGCACAGGC
>VFSW01001019.1_pt1 | contig 41776 bp, 33 predicted proteins | sample 5358111 | NCBI WGS metagenome assembly VFSW01 (sample SAMN11554181, study PRJNA540505) | mine drainage metagenome | isolation source: sediment from site ElyBrook_90M | place: USA: Ely Copper Mine, Vershire, VT | collected 2017
CCCCCCGCGCGCCCCGGCCCCGCCCCCACCCTCCGGGCGCCTGCCCGGCCGCGGCGGGACGCGAGGGTCCGGGGAGCCCGCGTGGGTGGGGCGGGGCGGGGGGAATCAGAGAGTCGGTCATGGTTTTCCTTCTTATCCACTATATAAAATCAGTCTCCTAAAATCGGCCAATGGCATGCGGAGTGTAGACCTGGCCGCAGGCGGCGGGTGCTGGAGGCGCTGAGACCGGAGTGGCGCGGTTCGGGTATTCTCTTCGACAGGAGAACCGTGTGAAAACACCCCCCAACCGCGCGTTGCGCAGCCTGCAACGCAACATCCTGGCAGGCATCATCACCATCGGTCCGCTGTTTGTGACCTACCTGATCTTCAGCTTCGTGCTTGGCTCGCTGGCCAAGGCCGGATTGCCGGTGGTCAAGCTGCTGGCGACGGTATTCCCGCGCGACTGGCTCAACCAGCCCGTGCCGCAGTCGGTTCTGGCCGTGGTGCTGACCCTGTTGATGCTCTTCGTGGTGGGCCGGGTGACCTCGCTGGTAATTGGCCGCCAGGTCTTCAGCTTCTTTGAGGCGACGCTGGAGCGGCTGCCCCTGGTGGCCAAAATCTACGGCTCGGTGCGCCAGTTGCTGGACAGCATGATGTCCAAGAAAGAGTCCAGCCAGCATGTGGTTCTGGTGGATTTTCCTATTGCTGGACAAAAGTCGATCGGCTTTCTGACCCGCACTATGACCGACGCGACGACCGGCGAAGTCCTGGCTGCGGTGCTGCTGCCCAACGCCATCAATCCGACCTCGGCGTTTTTGCAGATATTGCCGATGGAGAGAGTGACGGAGACGGACCTGACGATGGAGCAGGCGATGAGCATGATCCGGACCGGCGGCGCGGTGGGGCCGGACATCATTCTGTTCTCTCATTCGGCGCTTGCAGTGGCGAGGGATGCTAAGCCGCCTGCGCCCACGGTTTGACTTTGAACAAGGATTTGTTCTTCGCGGCAGGCGTTATCAAGTCAAATTCTATCTGGCTTGTTCCTGGTTGGACAGCACTTCCTCGGCATGCTCGCTGGCTTGTTCGCTTTGGGCGGCCACCTTGCGCAGGCTGACGTGCTCGAAGCGGGCCCAGACCAGGCCGACGGGGACGATGCCCAGGAAGGTGACTAGCAGCAGAGTGGCGGCGCAGGCCGTGGCCGGCTCGGCGGCCACGGCAAAGAAAGCTGACAGCGCCGCGGCCACTATGCCGATCTGCGAAAACCAGCCGACCACCGGCAGTTGAATGCCGCTGGCGGCCATGCTGGCGGCCATCAGCACCATGCACCTGGCCAGCGTCATGCCGGCCAGTTGCGGGCTGGCGACAAAGGCCCGGGTGGTCTCGAAATACGAGAGTGAGATCAGCCCCCACATTCCCAGCGACAGCGCCATTGCCAGAGCAAAATCGGCGGGTGAGCGCAGGATGTCCAGACCGGCGTGGAAGGTGCGGATCTTTTCGCCAATCGCCCGGCCAAGGCCCGCAGAGACGACGCCGAAGGCTCGTTCCATAAGCGAGGCCATGGCCGGCCCAGCCATGCGCACGGCCACTAGAAAGATGGCGCCCGCCAGGGTGGTGGCCAGTGCTCCGTAGCTGACCTTCTTCATGACTTCAGCGTGGGGCAGCGCGCCGGCCGGAGCCAACAGGATGACGGAGCAGAAGATCAGCGCCATGGAGCCGGCGTCGAAGAGCCGCTCGACGATGTAGACCGCAATCTGGTTGCTGATCGGGAGGCCGGTCTTCTTGGCGACGAGATAGGGCCGCACCGGGTCCGCAAAGCGTCCGATGAGGGCGACGGCGGTGAAGCCGATGACCTGGGTGCCGAGCAGCGAGAAGGGGCCGACTTTCTTGATATGGCGCAGCAGCAGCGCCCAGCGCACGGAGCGGAAGAGATAGGCCGCGTAAATGCAGCCGAAGGCGATGGCGATCATGGTCCAATCGGCCAGCGCCAACTGCTCCACAAAGACGCGCCAGTGGAAGGGATGGCGGTGTTGCGCATAGACCAGCAGAGCTACAAGAGCCGCCAGCACCACCAGGCCCACAATCAACTGTTTCTTCTTCAAGAATTCTCCGATTATGTTGCGGGAATATTCGTAGAGTCTAGTTTCTCACCCATGAATGCAAAATAAATTGGATAAAAGCGTATTTTATCTCTGCTCCGCCGGTGAGACGCCGGCCTGCGCGGAGATCCGCTTCGCCACGGCTTCGCGCGCCCGTACGCGGCGGTTGAACTCGTGAATCACACGCGCTACGTAGGCCTGGGTCTCGTGGTAGGGCGGGATGCCGTGGTAGCGCTCGACCGCCTCCGGGCCCGCGTTGTAGGCGGCCAGGGCCAGCGCCAGGTTGTTGTTGTAGCGGGTCAGCAGCGCGTCCAGATAGGCCGAACCGCCCTGCACATTCTGGTCCGGCTGGAAGCTGTCGGCCACGCCCAGGTCCCTGGCCGTGGCGGGCATCAACTGCATCAGCCCGCGCGCGCCGGCCGGGCTGACGGCGCGCGCATTGCCGCCGCTCTCGGCCTTCACCAGGCTGGCCAGCAGGTCCGCGTCCAGGTGGTGCGCCTCGCCGGCTTTGCTGAGCATCTCCGCCAGATCGGCCGCGGAGAGCTTTGCATTGCGCGTGAAATCAGGAGTTGCGCTGGAGCCAGGCGTGCCGGTCGGCGCGGGCGGGTTGGGAACCGTCTCGACTGCGGCAATTTCGTCCGGCCGCAACTCGATGTAGTTGTCTTCGCCGGCATTGAGGTAGAGCCGCGTGCGGCCGTCGGTCAGGGCGTGGTGGTCGCAGCGAATCTGAAAGCCGTTGTGCAGGGTGACGCGCTCGGCGCCGTGGGCGACCGGAGCCAGAGCGGCCATAAAAGCCAGAGCCGCAAAAACGGCAGAGGCCGTGGAGAAAGGACGAGTTGTGAGGGCGTTGCCCAAGAATTTGCCTCAGAGGTTCAGCCGAGTTCTTTCGGCTTCGGTTCAATCTCGCCGCGCAGGGACTGAGCCGCCAGTATAAATGCAGCCGCTGGTGCAAGTCTCCTGGACGACCACCTTGCTGAGCAGGGGCAGAACTGGACGGAGCGCGGCCCACAGCCAGCGGGCCAGATTCTCGCTGGTGGGATTCTCCAAGCCTTCTATGTCGTTCAGGCAGCGGTGGTCGATGCGGTCCTCGATGGGCTGAAAGGCGGCCTTGATCTCCGCGAAGTCGACGACCCAGCCTAGATGCGGATCGAGGGGCCCCGCGACGTGCACCGCGACGCGAAAGCTGTGCCCGTGCAGACGGCGGCACTTGTGCCCTTCGGGCACATTGGGCAGCCAGTGCGCGGCCTCGATGGTGAACTCCTTGAAGATTTCCATGTCTTCCATTTTATGTTCTGCGCGCAGTTTCCGGAGAGCTGCCTCGGCAGCGTGGCCTGGTTCTATGGAATGCCCAGAAACTTGTGGGTTTGCAGGCTCAGCCGCCATTGTGGATGGTCGAGGCAGTAGCGCAGGGCAAGCTCGGTGTTGGCGGCGCGATCAGGTCCGTCCATGGGCTGCAAAAAGAAATGCCGGAAAGAGAGCAGCTCGAATTCGGCCGGGTCAATGCCGGCCTGCGGAAAGACCAGCTTCAACTCGTCGCCGCTGCGCTGCACCCGCACGGAGCCGGCTTTGGGGCTGACGCAGATCCAGTTCAGGGCCTCCGGCGCGGCGATGGTCCCGTTGGTTTCGACGGCCACTTCAAAGCCGCGGGCGTGCAGGGCGGCTATCAGCGGCGCGTCCAATTGCAGCAGCGGCTCGCCTCCGGTGCAGACGACAAAGCGCTTGCCCAACAGCGAACCTGCCGGCCACTTCTGCTCGATGGCCGCGGCCAGGTCTTCGGCGGCTTCGAATTTTCCTCCGCCTGCGCCATCCGTGCCCACAAACTCCGTGTCGCAGAATTTGCAGACGGCCGTGGCGCGATCGGCCTCGCGGCCCGTCCAGAGGTTGCAGCCGGCAAAGCGGCAGAAGACGGCCGCGCGTCCGGCCTGCGCGCCTTCGCCTTGCAGGGTGTAGAAAATCTCTTTGACGGCGTAGCTCATAAATGCCGGCTTTCAGCTATTGGCTTCTAGCTTCCTGCTAAAAGCCCGTTGCGTTGTGAACCAATCCAATCAATATGCAAAGGCTAGAAGCTGGGAGCTAGATTTTTCCCAGCGGGTCCGCGATTCGGTTTTCGGCAAAGCCCTTTTGACGGAGCAGGCAGGAGTCGCACTGGCCGCAGGGCGCGCCCCCTGACGACGGGTCGTAGCAACTGCTGGTGAGGCCGTAGTCCACGCCCAGCTCGATTCCCTTGCGGATGATTTCCGCCTTGCTGAGGGCGATGAGCGGAGTGTGGATGCGCAGCGCTTGACGGCCTTCGACGCCGGCCCCCTCAATTCCAGATTTGGTGGCCAGGTTGGCCATCGTCTCAAAGGCCGCGATGAACTCTGGCCGGCAGTCCGGATAGCCGGAGTAATCCAGCGCATTGACACCGATGAAAATGTCGCTCGCGCCGAGCACTTCGGCCCAGGCCAGGGCAAAGGAAAGGAAGATGGTGTTGCGCGCGGGAACATACGTAATGGGAATGCCGTGGCTCATGGCGTCGGCGTTGCGGCCCTTGGGAACGTCGATGTCCGAGGTGAGCGCCGAGCCGCCGAAGACGCGCAGATCGATCTTCGCGATGCGATGGTCGACGACGCCAATCGCAGAGGCGACGCGGCGGGCGGCTTCGAGTTCAATCACGTGGCGCTGGCCGTAGGAAAACGAAAGCGCGTACAGCTCGTAGCCCTGGCTCTTGGCAATGGCCAGCACCGTGGACGAGTCCAGGCCGCCGCTCAACAGGACGACCGCGCGTTTCTGCTGAATATCCATAGTCATTGCCCGGACGGCCAGTTCCCGCCCTTGCCGATGTCCAGCGAGGGCGGCAGCGGATTGCTTTCGTCGATGGATGCTTCCAGGCACTGCGTCAGCAGGCCCTTGGCTTCCAGGATAAATTCAATGGCGTCGCGCCCGGCGCCTTCTCCGCCTTGATGCGGCGTGACGTAGTGGGCCTCGGTTTTGACTTGCTCCCGCGCGTTGGCCACGGCCACGGCCAAGCCGCAGACGCGCATCACGGGCAGATCGATCACATCGTCGCCGACATAGGCGATCTCTTCCAGGGTGACGCCTTCTTTCTCCATGATCTCGCGCACCGGGCGCATTTTGAAGGCCTCGCCCTGATAGACGAAATCCAGCTTCAGATCGCGCGCGCGCAGGGCCACCGTCTCCGAGATGCGCTTGGTGATGACGCCGACCTTCATGCCGCCCAGACGGGCCAGCGTGATGCCCGCGCCGTCGTGGGCGCTGAAGCCCTTGGCCTCGACCATGTGCGTGGTGAGGACGCCGTCAGGCGCGGCGACTGGCGCCGGAATGATCCAGATGCTGCCGTTGGTCAAGACGCCGTCGACGTCGAAGAGAATGATCTTGATGCGCCGCGCGCGATCCTCAGCGGTAAGTGTCATGCTTTCATTTTACCTATCGCGCGGCGGGGTTTCCCCAGGAATGAAGACCGATAATGAAGAGATGGAGAAGAAGCCGACCCTTGCCGCGCCGTTGACCGCCCCAGGAACTCAGCTTGCGCCGGAAGACTTCTACTTCGAAGGGCCGAATCTGGTGTTTACGGCGGCCTATCACCGCAAGCGCGGATACTGCTGCGGCTCGGGCTGCCGGCATTGCCCTTACGGGCTGGAGCGGCTGGCGCCGGCTGGCGAGGAGTGAAAACGCGAGCAGCGGAAAAATTGCGCTTGCATTGCGGTGTTGCCTGTGTTAACCATTATGCTAATAATCTTTTGGTAGCTGCCTGGGAGTAAACCTCGGCAGCTTCGAACAGGATGCCCGCCATGCTCAAGATCGGCACCTCCATCCGCGCTTACCGGCTGCAAAAGGGGCTTTCCCAGGGCGACATCGAAAAGAAGACGGGCCTCCTGCGCTGCTATTTATCGCGCGTGGAAAACGGCCATACGGTGCCTTCGCTGGATACGCTGTCGAAGATCGCCCAAGCGCTCGATCTGCCCATCACCCGGTTCTTCGCCGACGAGTCAAAGAGCCGAAACCTGGACACCAAGAACCTTTCCGACGAAGAGCTGCGCTTTCTGGCGCAGATTCGGCGCTATTCGACGAACCTGAACGAGAACGACCGCAAGCTGCTGCTGGCGATGGTGAAGAAGTTCGCGGCCACGTCGACGCGATAGCCGTTCTTCCGCACGCCGAATTATGCAGGTCTTCCAAGGCAGATTTATCCGGCAAACCGCACCAGGTAGAAGCCGAAGAGCACTAGAATTCCCACCACCATGCCGACGGCGACGCGGAGACGCTGCACAAATAGCGGCCGGGGCGAGCCGATGCGCGGAACCATGGGCGCGGCGAAGAGCAAACCGCAGAGAACGCCGCCCAGGTGAGCGGAATTATCGATGCTGATGCCGGTATGGGACGAGACGACGCGGAGGCTGATGAACAGGCCGATGCCCAGATTGATGGCGGCAAAGTAGATCACCGACTTGCGCAGCTTGTGCAGCTCATCGGGGGGCACCGGCAGGCGGTGAGACTTGAGCAAAACGATCAGCGCCCCGGCGATGCCGAAGACGGCTCCCGAGGCGCCCGCGCCGGCAGGAAAGAAAACGGAGGGGTCCATGGCCGCGCCCGCAACGTGGTGGCTTACCCATGCGGCGTGGTAGTTGATCCATTCCGGGGAGTACGTCCACCAGTTGTAGCCGGTGGAGAGCAGGTTGCCTGCCGCGCCGGTGAGAATGTAAGCGGCGACCACGCCCGCGGAGCCCATGAGTGGCTCGGCCAGCAGTCCCAGGTTCCACAGGCACCACATGTTGGTGGCCAGGTGGAGAATGCCGACGTGCACGAACATGGCGGTGACGATGCGGATCCACTCGCCGCTAATCAGCACCGAGCCGGCATTGTTGGCGCCAAAGGACATCAGTTGATCGAGGGTGGGGCCCCAGAAGCTGGACCCGCGCGCGAGCATGGCCAGAAAAACCAGGCAGTTGATGGCCACCAGCGCATAGGTGGCCGGGGCGTAGAACCACGACGGGCGCGGCTTGCGGACCGGGGGCGAGGGAGGATTCAATCCTGCCTGCGGAGACAGAAGCTCCGGCTCGGGAGTGGGGGCGTAACTACCCATAGAACAACTCTAATGCATTTTTGTGTAATGCTGCACTCTCTTTGGTACTGGTAAAGTTCGAAATCCACAGGGCATTGCCAAGACCGTCCATACGGTAGATGATTGAAGCTGTCATGCGGATATTTTCCAGACGATTCAAACGCTGCTGTCCGATCGTGGCGTACGATCTGCGATTTCTGCGAGCGGCAACCGATGAGGCGGCTCTTTCTTTCAAGAACATCATCGTCGCGAGGTTGTTGCAGACCGGACAAATGACGAGGACTCGACGGAGATAGCTCCCTTCGCGCACAACCAAGCCTGACCGGACAAAATATTTTTTGCGTTGTCGCTAAAAATGGCGAATTCAGACACTCCTTGACAGCGAATTCTTGACGCTTGGCGAGGACCGTGAACGAACCGCCGGATGCGGACCCGCTTGTCCGGTGGTGTGGCAGGGGAGGAGAGTGACTCTCTCCCTATGCCGATTGTGATGCCGCGACGATCTTATTTGCGATCTTCGGGAGATTGCGATTTTGCGTGGACCTGCTCCAGGTTTTTATTCATCTCTCGCTTGCGGTTCTTGGCGGCGTACATGGCGGCGTCGGCGGCGCTCAGCAGGCCATCCTGGGTGACGCCGTCTTCCGGATAGAGGGCAATGCCCAGGCTGGGCGAGCCGTACAGCAGGTTTCCATCCACGGTAAAGGGCTCGTCGAAGCAGCGCTCCAGGCGTCGCGCGACATCTTCCACGCCGGCGCGGGTGTGGGATGCGGAAACCAGCGCGGCGCACTCGTCGCCGCCCAGCCGCGCCAGCATATCGCCGCCGCGCAACTGCCGCTTCATGCGCATGGCGGCCTGTTGGAGATAGAGGTCCCCAGCGCGATGTCCGTAGAGGTCGTTGACCTGCTTGAAGTCGTCCAGATCAATGTAGATCAGGCCGAAGACCGCGCCTTTCTCCTGCGCCGCTTTGATGTGCAACTCCAACTGAGTTTCCATGGAGAAGCGGTTGTGGACGTCGGTGAGCAGGTCGAATTGGGTGCGGCGGGTGAGATCGGCATACATGCTGCGGGTCTCGATGGCCAGCGTGGCCAGGCGCGCACCCATGGCCAGCGCCTCAGCTTGTTCGTCGCTGGCAGGCGTCTCGCCGATCGGATTCTGCGGACCCAGCGCGGCATGGAGTGTGCCCAGTGGCGGGCCGTTGCGGGCGGAAATCTCTTCGCGAATGATCCGCGTCTCCTGTGCATCGGATGGACGCAGTCCGATGGGTGTTCCTTCAGCCGTTTCGCACCAGCAGGGAACGCCGTTCAATGTCAATGAGACCAGTTCAGTGATTTCCTTGAGGATTTCGGGCAGGGGCTGCGTGCCGTTGATGTCTTCAAGGATGCGGCTGCGGCGCTGTTCGAGTATGGCCGCGCGCCGCTCCGTCTCCGCCTCCGCCGCGATGCGCGCGGTGATGAGGGCGGTCTGCTGCCGCACCTTGTGCCGCAGTGTCCAACCCCAGAAGCTGACCGCCAGCACGACTGCCAGCAGCAGCCCGACTGTGAGCATCAGAGTGCGGCTGTTGAAGACGGGCGGATTGGCGACGACGGCAATGTCGTCGAAGGAACGGATGAGGATATTGAAGGCCTTGTCGTAGTCGAAGGGGTTGGAAAAGACGGGAATGCAGATGCCGGTCACGCGGATTTTGGCGCCCACGGGAATCACCTTCATGGGCGGCACCGGGAGCAGGCTGGTGGCGGCAGGATGGCGGTAAACAGCGGTAAAATGCCGCCCATCAGCTTCCAGAACGTATTCGTCCTGAGAGGCAGCTCGAACTTCGGTCACCACCCGCCCCTCGATGGAGACCAGATCGAAGATATTGCTGCTGGAGGCCAGTTGCTTCCAGGTGGCGGGCAGCGGGGCGATGGGAGCTGGAAGCTGGCTATCGCGAATCTCGCTGTCGGTCAGCGACAAAAAGCCGGAATGAACATCCGGGAAGCCGGTGGCATCGACAACATCGCCGATGCGCAGCGGATCGCGGTTCTGCGTGGAGAGCCACAGGCTGCGGACGCCGTTTTGCAGTACCACGGCATAGCCGGGCTGATAATAAGTGATCACCCCGCGCACCCGGAATCTTTGCGTGGCATCGTAGACCCGGTAGCCTGGGAAGATCTGATCCATGGGGGTGACGGGCAGCTCCCAGGGGCTGGTGGCGGCTGGCTTCAGAACCTTGATGTCGGCAAGGCGGGAGATATGGAGCATGATCCCGGTTCGCTGCATCTTGCCGTCGAACCTTCCCGAGACCACTCCGGTGGCTTCAATCTCCGCGCCCAGCAAGCCATTGAGCGCGTTTTGATCGTCGCTGTCCACGGCCGCGAAATAGCTTCCTCCGTCGCTCAGCAGTTGCAGGCTGCCGCTCTTCCGGTCCGAGCTCAGGATCAGGTCGGAGGAGCGCACTACGGCGCGGACGGTGATCAGGCGGCAATCGAGTACGCCCTGCAGCATCTGATCGTAGCTGGCCGCAAGAGATTTGGGCAGCGGGCCGTGATGCAACAGGGTGATAGCGCCGCTGACCACAATGGGATTGAAGCTGGGAGCCATGACCCCTTTGATCAGGATGCGATCACCGGGCTGAAGAGGGAGCGGCGTGGTTGCCTTCACATAGATGGACAGGTCGCCGTCCTGCACAAAGAGCGCATCCTCATAGGAACGGTAATAGGTGACCGTGGCCTGAAAACTGACCGGCTGGTGTTGTGCGGCCTCAGCGTTGCTGACGGCGCGGACGGCGCTCATGGAGGCCAGCGGGGCAGGACGGGCAGTTGCGTTGAGCGGGATCCAGGCCAACAGGGCAGCGCATGCGGTAAACCGTCGGTCGATCATGGAGCCACCGTTTCTGTTGAAGTGAGCCCTACCGGCATTTGATAGTCCTATCGGCAGGAATTGTCAAATATGATTCGCATCAAGAACAAAACGCATTACCAATGCGTCATCGAATCGCAAAGAACATTCTTTTGGCGGGATATGGAAGGATGCGGTTGAAAGATCTGTTTCTTCCAGAGGTACGATTGGCAAGGCCGGTCGCATCTTATGCGCGGTTCTGGGTGGCGAGGAGCGGGTCGGCGCGCTGATCGATACCCTCTTCAGGTCTTCGCTTGCTGTTTTTGGTTGTGTACATGGCGGCGTCGGCGATGCTCAATAGGCTGTCTTTGTTGGCGCCATCCTCCGGGTAGAGGGCATAGCCCACGCTGGCCGAGCCATGCAAAAGATGGTTCTCAAGGGTGAAAGGAGCATCGAAGCAGCGTTCCAGACGCCGGGCAATCTCCACGACATCTTCGCGGCTGTGCGCCTCCGAGACCAGCACGGCGAACTCGTCTCCGCCCAGCCGGGCCAGCATGTCATGGGAGCGGAGCTGGCGCTTCATGCGCCGCGAAGCCTCTTGCAGGTACAGGTCACCGATGTGGTGCCCGTATTGATCGTTGACCTGCTTGAATTTATCCAGATCGATATAAACCAGGCCGAAGATGCCGGCGCTGTCGCGCGCCTCCTCGATCAGGGCGTCCAACTTCGAGTCCATGGAGAAGCGGTTATGGATGTCGGTGAGCAGGTCAAACTCCGAGCGGTGGCGCAGGTCGGAGTAGAGCCGCCTGCTATCGATGGCCAGGGAGGCCAGCCGCGCACCGGCGGCAAGAGCCTCCAGTTCGCCGTCGTCGGGATGCGCCGCGGGATCGAGTGCGGCAAAGATAGTCCCCAGGCTGCAGCCGGACCGGCCACTGATCTCCATGTGGATAAGGCGTGCCCCGGCGGCTGCGGGTGGCGGGCTTCCCGGGCGTGTTCCGTGGATGAGCTGGCACCAGCAGAGTGCGCCATGCAGCAGGAATGAGACCATCGCCTCGATTTCTTCGAGGACCTCGACCACCGACCGTGATCCATTGATGTCCTCCAGTATCCGGCTGCGTCGGCGTTCCAGCTCCGCCTCGGCCTCCATGCGCGCCGACAGATCGGCGGTCTGGCAGCGCACCTTGCGCTCCAACGCCCATCCCCTGGCGACGACCACAAACAGTCCGATGATCAGCAGGCCGACCAGGAGGGTCAGGTTGCGAATGTTCAGCGGGGAGGGCCGCCTGACAACCGTGATGTCGTCAAAAGAACGCAGAAGAATGTTGAAGGGAATTTCGCTGCCGGGGCTGGTAAGATCGGCGTCGACGACAACGCAGATGCCGGTGACCCGAACCCTGGAGCCAACCGCGATCTGCTTCATCGGCGCAAGACCGGCATCTCCATAGGGATGACGATAAATCGCCGTGAACTGCCGCCCTTCGGCCACCAGAACAAACTCATCCTGGGAGGCCTCCCGGACCGCCGTCATCACCGTGCCTTCGATGGAGACCAAGTCGTTCTGATGGCCGTCGGGCGAGTTTGAACTCCAAAAGCCCAGTTCGTGCCAAGTGGCGGGCAGCGGCGTGATCGGCGCCCAGATGTGGGTGTCGCGTATCTCTCCGTCAGTGAGCCCCAGTATGCGATTGGACGCCTGCGGAAACCCGGTCGCCTCCGCCAGATCGCCGGTGACCAGAGGAGCAACGGTCAAGGTCGAAATCCACAGGCTCCGGGAGCCGTCCTGCAGCACGACGAAGGCGCCGGGCTGATAGTAAGTAATGGTTCCCTGCACTCGGACCCTGGAGCTGAGATCGCGAAAGTCGTAGGCCCCCATCACCTTGTCCATGGAGGTAAGCGGGAGGCTCCAGGGAGCGGCGGCGGCTGGCTTCAGAACCTTGATATTCGCTGCGCTCGAAACGTACAGGAGTACCCCGGTCTGCTGCATTTTGTCATCGAAGATGCCGGCTGCGACTCCGGAAATATCGATCTCGGCGTCCAGCAGGGGTTGCAGGATGGCTGCATCCTTTTCATCCACAATTGCCATGACCTGGCCGCCGTCCGTCAGCAACTCCAGCCGGGTGTAGGGATGATCGCCGCTGGAGTATATGTCGATCGAGCGGACGGTCGCGCGCACGGAAACCAGCATCGAGTCGTGCTCGGCGCGGATAAGGTCGCGGAAGGTGGAGGGTATCGCAGGGGGCGGTGTTGCGTGGCTCAAAACGGTGATGCTGCTGGCGTTCACAATCGGACGAAAGCTGTTTTGCGTGACTCCCTTCACCAGAACCAGGTCGCCGGGCTGGTACTGAGCGGCGGTGGGAGGATGCGCGAAGATTCCAATCTTGCCGTCCTCGAGAAACAGCAAGTACTCAAACCCGCGCGAATAGGCGACCGTAGCCGTGAAGGAGACGGATATCTTGCCTCTGGCCTGGGCATTGGTCAGGGCATGAATCTCGCTCAGCGTGGTCAGTTGCGCGGGCACTGCCCTGGCGGCGGCAGCCCCCTGGAGAAGCATCACGAAAACCAGCAACAGATTCTTCATGGCGTTCTTCATCACGTTCTTGAGCGCGGACCAACTGGTCCGGCACATCCTGTTCTGCGCTTCACGGCCCCAATGATTTTATCGGCAGCAGCAGCCCAGCCATCAACTCTGCGCGAAAAAGCCACGGCAAGCCGGCTGGAAGAGGAAAGAAAGGGGAAGCAAGGTGAGCCAGGAATTCGCATGGAGCTATTTTCCGGACTTCGGAGCCAACCCGTCCGGCCTGACTGGAAGTGTTGGAAATAGAGTAATGCGCCGGGGTGGCCGCGGCGTTGGTCAACTCTGTTGCGCCAGGGTTATTTCCGTCTTCCGCTTGCCGTGCTTGGCGGCGTACATGGCGGCGTCGGCGGCGCTGAGCAGGCTGTCTTTGGTGGTGGCATCTTCCGGGTAAAGGGCAACGCCGAAGCTGGCCTCTCCGTGCAGCGTGTGGTTCTCAATGACGAAGGGATCGTCGAAGCAGCGTTGCAGCCTGGCCTGGATGATCTCCAGATCGCCGGGGCCATTGCCCAGCGCGACCAAGGCGGCAAATTCATCGCCACCCAGGCGGGCCAGCATGTCGCAGCCCAACAACTGCCGGCTCATGCGCCGGGCAACGGCCTGCAGGAAAAGGTCTCCCACATGGTGCCCGAAGGTGTCGTTGATGGGTTTGAATTTATCCAGATCGATGTAGATCAGGCCGAAGATGCCGGAACTCCTTTGAGCTTCTCCAATTTGCGCTTCCAGGCGCTTTCCCAGCGAGAAGCGGTTGGGGATGTCGGTGAGCAGATCGAACTCCGAGCGGCGGCGCAGATCGCCGTAGAGTTTGCCCGTCTCGATGGCCAGGGTGGCCAACTGGCTTGCCACGGTCAAGGCTTCGTTTTCCGCCGCGCCGGGCGCGGATTCGGCCGCAAAGCCGGCATAGAGCGTGCCCAGCGGAGGACCGGTGCGGGCATGGATCTTCACGTCGACGATGCGCAGCCGGTCCCGCTCCAGAGAAGTGTTTGCTGGGCAGGCTCCATCTCCCAGCCGAACACCGTCCGGGACCTCGCACCAGCAGGGCGCGCCCTCCAGTGTGGAGGAAACCATCTCGGTGATGGCCTCAAGAATTTCGTTGAGGGCGCGCTCGCCGTTGATGTCCTCCAGAATGTGGCGGCGGCGGCGTTCGAGGGCGGCCTCGGCCTCGGTACGAATCGCCATGGCGGCGGTTTGGCGGCGCACCTTGCGTTCCAGGCTCCAGCCGCGCGCGCCCACCAGCGCCAGCCCCACCAGCAGCAAGCCGACCAGCAGGATCAGATTGCGAACATTCAGCAGCGATGGCCGGACAACAACGGTAACGTCCTCGAAGGAGCGCAGCATGATATTGAAGGGAACATCCTGATCCCAGGGGTTCGAGTCAGCCCGTATGCAGATGCCGGTCACCCGCACTCTGGCGCCCAGCGGAACCTGCTTCATGGGCGCCATAATCATTCCGAAAGGATGACCGTAGATGGCGGAGAAGAGTTTGTCGCCGGCGCGCAGGACATACTCGTCCTGGTTGCCCTCCCGGACCTCGGTGACCACCTCGCCCTCCGTGGAGACCAGATCGTAGATGTGGGCGCCCGCCGACAACTGCGCCCATGTCAGCAGGGGCGGCGTGATCGAAGCCTGTACCTGGTTATCGCGCACCTCGCCGTCGGAGAGCATCAGAAAGCCGTTTTCAACGTCGGGAAAGCCGGTTGCATCGGCCTGATCGCCGATGCGCAGGGGCATGCTGGTGTCAGCCATGATATTGATCCACAGGCTCCTGGAACCGTCCTGCAAGACCACCGCCGTACCGGCCTGATAATACGTGATGGTTCCCTGGACCCGGACTCTCTGGTCGCGGTCTTGCTGACTGAACAGGGTAAGAATCCGGTCCATGGGGGTGATGGGGAGGGCCCAGGGGCCGGTTTTGGCGAAATCGAGAACCTTCACGTCGGCCAGGGAGGAGACGTGCAGCAGGACGCCGGTCATTTGCATCTTGGAATCGAAGGTTCCCGAGGTGACCCCAGTGATTTCCACCTCGGCATCCAGCAGATCTTCTGCCGCGGTTGCGTTTGTGGCGTCGAGGTTCACGCTGACCAGTCCACCGCCGGTCAGCACTTTCAGCCGGGTGCTCAACTCCGACTGCGTCAAGACAACGCCGGCCGCGCGGACCGTCCCCCGGACGGAAACCAACTGGCAGTCATGGTCGCCGCTGATCAGTTCCCCGAAGCCGGCGGCCAGGGGCTTGGGTAGATCACCATGGCGCAGCACGGTGATGCTGCTGGGCGTAATGGTGGGTCGAAAGCTCGGCCGAGTCGTCCCTTTGATCAGGACGCGGTCGCCGGGGCGCAGGCTGTCGGTGTGTGAAGCGTGTACATAGATGGCGGCATCCTTGTCCTGGACAAAGAGCGTACCCTCGTAATTGCGATAGTAGGTCACGGTGGCTTCAAACGCCACCGGCAACTGACGGGCGGCTTCGGCATTGGTCAGCGCGTGAATGGCGCGCAGCGTGGTCAGCGGGGCGGGCGGCGCTGCCCATCCAACCGAAACACCTCCCAGAAGGAGCACGACCGCGAGCGTCAGACTCTTCATTTGGTTCTTCATCCGGAGGAATCCTGTTTGAAGCGATCTTGTGCCGCACCGCATCACAGAATGCTTATCGGCGGAGAGTGCGGAACCGATTACTTTTCCCTGAAATTTCTGGGACACCGGACGCCAGCCGCGGTCGATTCCAAATGAGAATGTTCTCATTCGGTTTTCGTGGAACTCTGGTTGAATGATCGCTGGGGTTGCGCCGCGCACTTTGCCGCGTCAAAATGACCAATGACCCAGGCCTTCAACTGGCTCAACCCGAGGAGATGATTCGATGCCGCAGTCCACGGAAAATGCCAATCCGGTTTTCTCGCAACCGCAGCACGGCGCGCAATGGCGGCCCACCCGCAGTATTCGGGTGCTCGGCGTGCCCGGGCACCCCGGCGCCAGCCGCCGCGGGGTAGACATGGGCCCTTCGGCGGTGCGCGTGGCGGGCCTGGAGGCGCGCCTCGAGGCCCTCGGCCACCAGGTCACCGACAGCGGCAACATTCGCGTGGAGATTGCCGAAACCCAGGCCGCGGGCAACGAAAACGCCCACTACCTGGAGCAGATTGCCGAGACCTGCACGCGCACCGCCGAAGAAGTGCTGAAGGCGCTCGAAGCCGGCCTGACGCCGCTGGTGCTGGGCGGCGACCACTCCCTGGCCGCCGGCTCCATCTCCGGAGTGGCCGAGTTCTATCGCCGCCGCGGGCAGAAGATCGGCGTAGTGTGGATCGATGCCCATGCCGACATCAACACGCCTGAGACCTCGCCCTCCGGCAACGTGCATGGCATGCCCCTGGCGGCCTTGCTCGGCCTCGGTCCGGAGCGGCTGGCGCAGATCTACGGCTACGCGCCCAAGGTCGCCACCGCGAACGCCGTGCTGATAGGCCTGCGCGACATCGACGCCGGTGAGCGCGAGAACATCCGCCGCGCCGGCATGAAAGCCGTCTACACCATGCGCGACATCGACGAGCGGGGCATGCGCGCGGTGATGGAAGAGGCGCTCACCGCGGCCGGCAGCGGCACCGCCGGCTACCACGTCTCGCTGGACATGGACTGGATCGACCCCGAGGACGCGCCCGGCGTGGGCACTCCGGTGCGCGGCGGGGCTACCTATCGCGAGGCCCATCTGGCCATGGAGATCATCGCCGACCACGGCCGCCTGCTCAGCTTCGAGATGGTCGAGGTCAACCCGGTCATCGACGAGCACAACCGCACCGCCGACCTGGCCGTGGAGCTGGCATGCTCGGCATTTGGGAAGAAGATACTGTGAGGGTGGTCGATCAGATGCTGCCTGAGTAGCCCATTTCGTCGGCGACACGGCGGACGCCATTGACGAAGGTTATGAAACTTTGGGAGTGATTGGATTCCGGAGAAATCCTGCGCCCCATTCGCCGTGCTCCGGCAATTTTTTGAAATGTTGGAATGTTCTTTTCGAGAACCTGAGAAGGTTTATCGACTAAATCCGGATGACGTGAGCCTTGACCGATTTTTTTCCTGCGTGATGCTGAAAGCTCATACTCTTGTGCCAGAGAATCGAGGTCGCCTAAATACCAGGATTCCAGTTCCTGACAAACGATTCGGATTAACGCATTTTGACAATCAGCCTGACTGCACAATTGCAGCAGTTGCGCCTTAACTCTTTGGCAATCGGCTCTATCCTGATCCTGCACTATTACAAATCGGTCGAGCGGTTGCTGCCAAGCGCGCAGTTTTCTCGGAATGCTCCTTTGCAGGTCGTTCTTTCCTTCATGCTGGAGGCAGAGAAAATGAATTCCAGTCTCCCATCCAGGAAACAGGCGCGGCAGAAGCTGTCCGAGCAGCTCTTTCATCGAAGGTTCCTCAAGGAGGAAGACAATTCGTCCGTTCAACGTCCGATCTCCTCGAAAAGCCCCTGATTCCATAGTTGACCGGGTAAATCGCCCTCCTCGACCAGAGCCTTCAATTGGTTAGAATCTTCAGCTTTGTCGATTGTGGTGAAGCCGTTCTTTTTTGTTAGCCGATAGATTTCATTCAGTTTCAACGCATTCAATAGGTACGGAGAATGCGTCGAGATGAATACTTGTCCACCGCGTGTTGCATACTCCCTGAACTCTTCGGCTAGCGGCAACAGCAGATTGGGGAAAAGCTGATTCTCGGGTTCCTCGACGGCCAGGAGCGGAAAGGGCTTTGGATCGTTGAGCAGTACGAGATAGGTGAACATCTTAATGGTGCCATCGGAGACGTACCGGGCGATAAAGGGATCCTTGAATGCGCCATCCTGGAAACGTAAGACGAGTCTGCCATCCACAGTCGGTTGAGCTTCTACTTTGGTCACTCCAGGTACCCGCTCTTCCATGGACTTCAGTATCTCTTCGAACCTATCTCGATGATATGTGTATAGGTATTGCGCAACTTGGGCGATGTTGTCGCCGCGTGAAGACAAGTGCTCTGAATACCCATCTTCCGCGCTAGGTCTTGCATCGGCAATGTGGAAATCCGATATATGCCAATTCTCGATAAGACTGCGAAACTCAGAAACGATACGAAATTCTTTGAATTGGCCGAGACCTTTTATTGCAAGGATGTCCGGAGCATCCAGCACAAACTCGTCTCTCTTCGCCTCCTCGTATTTGCTCCCAAAGAGACTTTCATTGACGATTGCTTTTCCCCGCCCGCGGGAGAACTCGACAAAGTGCCACGGGCGGCCCGCTTGACCGCGCCGGAACTTCAGGATTTCCTTCTCGACAATGGCCTGTCCTCCGCTCTGTCCGACTGAAAGTTCATAGGTCGCCAGCCGCCCTCCGGACTCGCGAAATTTCAGCACAATTTCGATTGGACCATCTGAACCTCTGCTGACAAGTTCCTTGTAGCCGCCTCGTTTCATGACGGCCTTGCCCACGTTTCCGGTGAGAGAATCTTTCAAGAAGGAGAAAACATCGAATACGGTCGATTTGCCGGTTCCATTGGCCCCAATGAGCGCAACCAACGAGGACAAGCCCTCAAGCCTAGCGTCCTTTAGCGCACGATAATTTTTGATCTCGATGGATTCGATCTGCATCGAGGTCGTAGTCGCCCTGATTTCCGTTGTGCTCATCGTTGGGATCAGCCTCGATTCAAATGCTCATCTGAATAGCCGATTCTTTCGCACAGATTGCCAGCAATTAAATTCGGCCATCAAGTCAATATGGTACAACGGCTTCCCCAACATTGGGGCTAGGTACGACAATAAGGCAATGGCAAAAAAACTGCGAGCGGGAATTCTTTTTGGCGGGCGCAGCGGGGAGCATGAGGTTTCGCTGCTCTCGGCGGCTTCGATTTTGAAGGCGATCGACCGGCGCAAGTTCGAGGTCGTGCCCATCGGCATCAACAAGTCTGGCCGCTGGCTGACCGGTGCGGCGGCGCAGGGGCTGCTGGAAGGTTCTCAGGCGCCGTCACCTGCGGTGGGGCTGGCGGAGGCTGCGGCAGAGTCCGCGCTGGCCCTCGCCGGCAATGCGGCCCTGAACGGAACTGCGGCTCTCGATAGTCATGCGGCGCTCGGCGGGCAGTCCCTCGACGTGGTCTTTCCGGTGCTGCACGGAACCTTTGGCGAGGACGGAACCATCCAGGGGCTCCTCGAGCTGGCCGGCATCGCCTACGTTGGCTCAGGTGTGCTGGGCTCATCGGCGGGCATGGACAAGGACGTGATGAAGCGGCTCTTCGCCCAGGCCAAGCTGCCTTTGGTCAAGCACGTGACGCTGTTGCGCGCCGCGTGGGAACACGCCCCGAAGAAGGCCATTGCCCAGGTGGAGGCGGCGCTGAAGTATCCGGTCTTCGTCAAGCCGGCCAATCTGGGCTCGTCGGTGGGCATCTCCAAAGCTCACGACCGCCGGGAGCTGGGCCCGGCGCTGCGGCTGGCCGCCAGGTACGACCGCAAGCTGGTAGTGGAGCAGGGCGTGGGCGGCAAAAAATCCAAGGCGCGCGAGTTCGAAGTCGCCGTTCTGGGCAATGACGCGCCCCAGGCCAGCGTCGTCGGCGAGATCATTCCCGGCAAGGAGTTTTACGATTACGAGGACAAGTATCTCGCCGAGGGCGCGGTGCCGGTGATTCCCGCCCAGCTTGCCAAGGCCGAGGCCAGCCATATCCGCGAGATGGCCGTGGCCGCCTTCCGCGCCTGCGACCTTGCGGGTCTGGCGCGCGTGGACTTCCTGATGGAGCCCGAGGGCAAGCGGCGCATCTATCTGAACGAAGTGAACACCATGCCCGGCTTCACCAAAATCAGCATGTACCCGAAGATGTGGGAGGCCACGGGGCTGAGCTACAAGGACCTCATCACTCGGCTGATCGAGCTGGCCATGGAACGCCACGCCGAGAAAAGCCGCACGACGTACAGCCGCGAAGAGTAGCTTTGCAGTGGTCAGAAATCTCTGATCCCAGCCACGGAAGGATTCCACCCCATGACCCTGCTGGACGCGCCTGCCTATGACGAAGCCCGCGAACGCCGCAGGACTTTGCTGTTGCGCGTCGCAGTGGGGCTGCTGCCGTTGCTGTTTGTGGGCTATTGGCTGGCAGCCGCGCGTCCCGTGGACTGGCCGTGGAACTGGGACAACTACCTGCTGGGCAGGCGCACGGCGAACCGTTTTCTGGAAGCCGTGGAGCGAAACGACCTGCCCGCGGCCTACGGCATCTGGATCGACGACCGCGATTGGTCCCGGCATCCGGCGCGGCACAGCGGCTACAGTTTCGGCCGCTTCCAGCAGGACTGGAGCGCCCACAGCCCGGACAACGACTACGGCGTGATTCGCAGCCACCGGATTGTAGCCGCAACCATGCACGGCAACGTGCTGCTGATGGCCGTGCTGATCAACGGACGCAAGAGCAAGGAGCTGAGCCTGGACTACGACCCGGAGATGCACGCGCTGAACTTCTCGCCGCCCGGCGTGGAGATTGATCTCGGCCAGTAGACCCCTGCGGTGGGGCAACAAGCGAGCACGGCAAAAGATATTCTCCCCGATCTCAAGCTCGCGAGCGCCCGTAAATCTTCGTTATCCAGCGCGCCGGTCCATCCCCGGCATTCGTATTCCCCGCGCGGATTTCATTTGCGGAGCGATGCGTTCACGCGCACCCGCGTCCGGCCCACGCGCAAGGCATTGGCCGCGCGGATCTGCAACGGTCGTTGCATCCGCCATGATTCTTGCGGGCGTGTATGCACACCAGGGCGTGCGCGGCAGGGCTATGAACACTGCCTTCGGCGAGCTCTTCAGTGCTCTGGCGCTCGATAACCGCAGCTTGCCCGTGGTGCATGCCGGCACACGCAGAGCAAGATTCGATCGCAGGTCTGGCGACCGCTCTACTCCACTCGAAGCGCTCAATAGGAGCCGTTGCAACTGGCACTCGATTCCGCTCTCAAAAAATTGTTGTCTATTTTTCCACGCCGGCTGCGTTTTTTTCTTGACACTTGCGAAACATAAATCTATACATTCTTCAACTGCAATATCAGTTGCAGGGACGACTGAAAATATCGTCACAAGGGAGAATAGGCAAATGGCAACCAAGAAAGTAGCCAAGAAGGCGCCCGCGAAGAAGGCGGCAACCAAGGCCGCAAAGAAGAAGTAGCGGCTCTCCAACCAAAAGGCAACACCTCGGGGGAACGCATTCAGCGTTCCCCCGAGGTGTGTTTGGCGACTGTTGCACGGTTGCGGGCAGTCCGCGTGCGGGGAAGGGATTACACTGAGGACGCGAGGAATCGCGGGAGGGAACTGTGACACGCCGCCGCTGGATTGCCGAGCATTGGGACGAGGCCACCGCCACGCTGGTGGGCGCGCAGGCCGAGCACATGAGCCGCGTCTTGCGCGCTCAGCCAGGCGTGGAGGCCGACGTGGTGGCCGGCGGCCACGTCTTCCATGCGCAGGTGGCCGCAGTCACCCGCGACGAGGTCCGCTTCAATCTGATCGCCGAACTGGAAGCCGATCCGGCGCTTCCCGTTACCTTGGTGATGGCCGTTTACAAATTTGATCACATGGAGTGGGCCATGGAGAAAGCCACGGAGCTGGGCGTGGCGGCGATTGCGCCGGTGATTGCGCGGCGGACGGAAAAGCATCTGGCCCAGGCAGCCGCCAAGCGCGCCGAACGCTGGCGGCGGATTGTGCATGAGGCCGCGCAGCAGTCGCGCCGCTGCGACGTGCCGACTGTCTTCGATCCGGAACCTCTGACGACGCGTGTGCGCGCGGCTTCCCAGGCGACCAGCGCCAACAACGGCGTCACCTCTCTTGTTCTGGCCGAGCAGGAGCGCACCACTACGCTGCGCCACGCGCTCGACGAAGCCGTAGCTGCGGCCGGAACGGAGATGCCTGCGCTGGAGATCGCCATCGGTCCCGAGGGCGGTTGGTCGCCGGCTGAAGAAGCGCTCTTCGACGCCAACGGCTGGCGGGCTGTGTCGCTGGGACCGCGCATTCTGCGCGCCGAGACGGCGGCCATCGCCGCGCTGGCGGTGGTGGCTTCGTACCTGGAATGATTTTCGTACTTATTCGCGGGTTTCAAAAATAAAAACCGAGACGCACCAGTCCCTGTCGCCCCGCATCTCGTTTCTGGGATGCGGAATTCATTCGACATATCGCATCACAAATGCGCGTACCGCAGCAGCAGTCCGGACAGCGCGGCGCCCAGCAGCGGGCCGACGATGGGGATCAGAGCATAGCGCCAGTTGGAGCCGCCCTTGCCGGGAATGGGCAGCAGCCAATGCACCAGCCGCGGGCCCAGATCGCGCGCCGGGTTGATGGCGTAGCCGGTGGCGCCGCCCAGCGAGAGACCGATGCCCCACACCAGGCAGGCCACCAGCCACGGGCCGATGCCGGCTCCCAGTCCCGCCGTTGGACCTGTTGGTGGTCCGGTGGTTGCAACGCCGTGAGAAAAAATGGCCGCTGCGACGACGACCAAAACTGCCGTGCCCAGCGCCTCGCTGAAAAGATTGAAGAAGGGGCTGCGCACCGCGCCGTTGGTGCAGAAGACGCCCAGCTTGGTCGCCGGGCCGGGCGTGAGCTTCCAGTGCGGGCCGTAGTGCAGGGCCATCAGCGCCGCGCCGGCCATGGCTCCAAGCAACTGCGCCGACCAGATGCCGAGCAACTGCGAGAAGTTGCCGCTGATCACGGCGACGGCCAGCGTGATGGCCGGATTGATGTTGGCTCCCGGTGAGCCGAAGGCCTGCGCCACCACCACCCCAGCGAGCACGCCCAGCGCCCAGCCGGTGGTGACCGCCATCCAGCCCGCGTCGGCCGCGTAGGATTTGCGCAAGGTGACCCCGGCGTTGACGCCCGTGCCCATCAGGATCAGCACCAGCGTGCCCATGAACTCGCCCCACCACACAGAATGCATTTGGCTTTCCTTGCGCCCGCGCCGCCGCCGGTTTCTATCATTGCCGTGCGGCCGCCGAACAGTTTTCGGAACCTCTGCATTGTGCACTGTCCGGCCCGCATCCGCCAAGAGGCTTGCTGCGGGCGTGGGCCGTGCAACGCAGAAAGGGCGCGACCGAAGCCGCGCCCTGTGAGATTACTTTTGTTGCCAGCGTTTGTCGCCGATGCCGCAGTCTGCCGCGCGGACAGGGGGCGCGGACTACCAGCCATGCACGTCGGCGGTGTCTTCAGTCGAGGGCGCTTTTTTCTTTTCTTTCTTCTGGCTCACCATGCGGGTCTTCTCGCCCGTCGTAGTGGCCATCGCCTTCTTCTTTTTGGAGGTGTCGCCGGCCAGGCCCAACGGAGCGTCCTGCGTCAGGCGGTCCGCCACTTCCGCGGCGTCCGGCGCGGGAGGAGCCATTGCGTTTCTCTTCGCCTCGGCGGCCTTCTGCTGTTTGTCCGCCTTGGCGCGCGCGCTGAAGCGGGTCTTCTTTGTGGGCCCGTTGGTCTCCAGCGGATTCACCGGCTCCGGCTCGTTGTTGGCTGCTTCCTGCTGCCCCGCTCCCGCGTCCTCAATTGCCGCCGACTGCGCGCTGGGCAGGGTCTCGGTGGGCGCCTGGCCATAGCGGATTTTTTCCTTCTTGCCGGGCTTCATTGAGGCCAGAGCCTGGTGCTCTTTTTTCTTGTTCTTTTTCTTTTCCGGCGATGCGGCCTGCTCGGGCTGCCCCTTGTGCCGAACGTTGCGCGCGCTCTCGCGGAAGCGGGTGCGCTCCACCTTCCGTTTCTTCTTGGGCGAGGGCGGCGTGTAGGCGCTGTAGATCGGCTTGGTCTCGTTGGCGCTGGCGCCGGTGTCGGTGTAGCCAGGCTTGATGTCGATGAAAGCCTGTTCGCGCATCGTAGTCAGATAGGCGCGGATGGCCGGCTCCATGCGGCTCATGTAAAAATCGTCTTCGACCTTCTCCTGCACATCCTTGAACGAAGGAGCGCCTCCGGGAGTGTGCTTCTCCACTTTGAAGATCACGAATCCCTGGCGGGTGCGAATCGGCTCGGTATATTGTCCCGCTTGCAGAGCGAAGGTTTTATCCTCGATCACCTTGGCCAGGGCGCCACGATGGTACTGGCCCAGGTCGCCGCCTGCTGCGGCCGTGGTCCCGTCGCTGAAAGTGCGGGCCAGTTGGGCAAAGTCGCCGCCGGCGTGGAGCTTGGCTTCCAGGTCATCGGCCTTGGATTTGGCGGCGGCCAGCTTGGCCGGGTCCACTGCTCCAGAGGCGTCGGGCGCACCGGTGGAGACGAGAATCTCAGCCAGGGTCACGCTCTCAGGTTGCGCATACTCCTGCTTGTGCGCCTCATAGTAGCGCTCCGCTTCGCCGGGGGTGAACTGTATCTTCTGCCCCACTTCCTGGCGCATCACCTGCTGGGTGATGATCTGATTGCGGATGTTGGCCTTGAAATCCTCGAACGAGACGCCCTGCTCGGTGGCCGCCTTTTCCAGATCTTCCATAGTGGCCAGATGATACTGCTTGCGGATCTGGTCCAGCCGGTTGATCAGCTCGGTTTCGCCGGTGATGCTCAGCTCTTTGCCCTTGGAGAGCCAGAGCTGCTGGTCGATCAGGTTGCGCAGCAGATCCTGGCGGGCATCGGAGGCCTCCTGCATGGTGGCGCCGCGCTGTGTCTCTTCGGCGTCCAGGTCCTTGAGGGCGCGGTCATAGTCCGAGGTAGTGATGATCTGATCGTTCACCCGGGCGATGATCTGCTCAACGGTGGCGCCGCCGTAGGGGTTCTGCTGGGCAGCGGAGTACGTTGGCGCCAGAGAAGAACTTGCGAGCAGCACCGTCGAGAACACGAAAGCCGCGGGAATGCGAATGAATCGAAGGGTCATAGGGTCCAGGCACCGCAGGGGCGACGGATCGCCCAACTGTTGTATAGACGTCATTGTAAATGGCTGGGCAGCAGCAAGGCGATTTCGGGGAGATTTAGGGGGGAATTCGCCCCCGATCCGCGGTATTCGATGCATCGGCGGCCAAATCGGGTAACCTGCCCAGTCCTGCGGTTATCATTTCCAGAGAACGCGAGTCCTGAGAACGCGGCCCTGCCGGCAAATGGGCCTGTTCGGCAGAGCGGGATCGATGGAGGCAGCATGAAGGTTCTTTTCATCGGCGGTACAGGCATTATCAGCACGGCTTCGACGCGCCTGGCGGCGGAACGGGGCATGGAACTGACTCTGCTGAGGCGGGGGCAGCGGGCAGCCGGCCTGCTGGAGAATGTACGCACCATTCAGGCGGACGTGCACGACGAGGCCGCTGTCGCCGCGGCGCTCGGCAGCCAAACCTTCGACGCGGTTGTCGACTGGGTTGCCTTCACGCCGGACGATGTGGAGCGGGATATTCGCCTGTTTCGCGGCCGGACCAATCAGTTCATCTTCATCAGCTCGGCCAGCGCCTATCAAAAGCCGGTGGGACATTACCTGATCACGGAATCGACGCCGCTGGCCAACCCCTATTGGCAGTATTCGCGGGACAAGATCGCCTGCGAGGAACGGCTCCTCAAGGCCTATCGCGAAGAGGCGTTTCCCGTCACCGTTGTGCGTCCATCCCTGACCTATGGCGACACGCAGATCGTTCTGGCGGTCAACAGTTGGCAGAACTCCTGGACGGCGGTGGACCGCATGAGGCGCGGCAGGAAGGTGATCGTGCCCGGCGACGGCTCCTCGCTCTGGGTGATTACCCACAACAGTGATTTTGCCCAGGGGTTGGTGGGCCTGCTGGGGCATCGCCAGGCCATCGGCCACGCCTTCCACATAACCGGCGACGAGGCGATGACCTGGGATCAGTTCTATCGGATCACGGCTGAGGCAGCGGGCGTCGAGGCCAGAATAGTTCACATTGCCTCGGACTTTATCGGCGCCTGCGATCCGGACCAAGTGGGCAGCCTGACCGGAGATAAAGCCGTGAGCGTGGTCTTCGACAACAGCAAGATCAAGCGCTTTGTGCCCGGCTACTGCGCCCGCATTCCGTTTGCGCGGGGAATTCAGAGAACAGTGGACTGGTTCGATGCGGACCCGCGGCGGAAAGTGATCGATGAGGCCGCAAATGCCTCCTGGGACAAGCTCATTGAGGCATACGAGAACGGACTCGAAACAGCATTGCGCAAATTTCGGTCATAAACTCCGGCAATTCCGGCGCAGAGGGCGAGAGGCCAGACCCGGCCCCTATCGCTGAAGTCCCGTGCTCCCTCCGGAATCTACGATCTACAACTGTAGTCCTGGGGTTCGATGCCCTGGCCTACGACAAAACAGCTCGCAACTTCCTCGCCGCCATCTACTTTGCCTCGTCCATCCTGTGGCTAGTTTGATGACAGGCCCTGGGATGATAATTTCCCAAGTGGGGAATCGGTCGGCGGCCATCGTCTATCGCCCAGTGCCCCCCACCGTCATGCGATCCAGCTTGATGGTGGGCATGCCGACGCCGACCGGGACGCTCTGGCCGTCCTTGCCGCAGGTGCCGATGCCTTCGTCCAGCTTCAAATCATGCCCCACCATCGAGACGTGCTTCAGGGCCTCCGGGCCGTTGCCGATCAAGGTGGCGTCGCGCACTGGGGCGGTGATCTTTCCGTCTTCAATCAAGTAGGCCTCGCTGGCGGAGAAGACAAACTTGCCGTTGGTAATATCCACCTGCCCGCCGCCGAAGTTGACCGCGTAAAGGCCGCGCTTGACCGAGCGCAGAATATCTTCGGGGTCGTCGTCCCCGGCCAGCATATAGGTATTGGTCATGCGCGGCATGGGGATGGACTGATAACTCTCGCGGCGGCCTGAACCCGTATTCGGCGCGCCCATCAATCGCGCCGAGAGCTTGTCGCTGAGGTAGCCGCGCAGGATGCCGCCCTCGATGAGGACCGTCTCCTGGGTGGGCGTGCCCTCGTCGTCCACGTTGAGCGAGCCGCGGCGGCCGGAGATCGTTCCGTTGTCCACCACCGTGACCTTGGAGCTGGCCACCGATTGGCCGATCAGCCCGGCAAAAGCCGAGGTTTTCTTGCGGTTGAAGTCGGCCTCCAGCCCGTGGCCCACGGCCTCATGCAGCAGAATCCCCGGCCAGCCGGGGCCGAGCACCACTTCCATCTCGCCGGCCGGCGCGGCTACGGCGTCCAGTTGCAGAATCGCTCCACGGGCAGCCTCGCGGGCCAGACCCTCCGGGCTTTTGCTTCCCGTGAATTGCTCCAGGCCCGCACGGCCGCCGCCGCCAGCCGAGCCGTTGGTGGTGTTGGCCTCTTCCGTGGCGATGACAAAAACATTGAGCCGGCAGAGGGGCTGAGTGTCTCTGGCGAAAGCCCCGTCGGAGGCGGCGATGAGAATGCGGCGCAGCTCTTCGGAATAACTGGCGCGAACCTGCACAATGCGCGGATCAAAGCTGCGGGCAGCGCGGTCGGCGCGCAGAATCAGCTCAAGCCGCGCGGCCAGATCCAGATCGTAGCCGCCCAGGGGGACCGGGTAGAGGTCGGTTGCGGGAGCTTCGGTAAAGCCCTGCACGGTCTGCGTGGCCGGCCCGGAGGCGATCAGCGCAGCAGTGCGGGCAGCGTGCAGCAGGCGGTCGGGGTTCAGGTTGTCGGTGTAGGCGTAGCCGGTGCGCTCGCCGCTGAGTACGCGGATGCCGCAGCCTGCGCTGACGCCCTGCGAGGCGGATTTGACGATCTGCTCGTCCACGCCCAGAGCGGTAGCGGCCACCGACTCGAAGTACAGGTCCGCGTAGTCGCCGCCGGCCGACAGGTCCTCGCCCAGGCAGCGCTCGAGCAGCCGCTCGGTGAGGCGGAATTTTTCAAAAAAGTAGCGTTTGTGGCTCGGATTGGGGGAAGCTGCCGGTGCACTCATCGTGCTTTCCAGTTTACGCCCGTTGCCGCGGCGGCGGAGGACTGCGGTTCGTTGTCCCAGCCCTGTTGTCTTATCGGATGCAGTGCGGGCCTCTGGCCCCTACCACCGGCGGCAGGGATCGTGCTACATTCTTGGCATGAAGAAATTCCTTGCCGCCGCTCTGCTTCTGATGGTGTTTGCCAGTCCGGCCTTTGCCAGCATCTGGCATCACCACCATCATCACCATCATTATCCTCATCCTCATCATCCTCATCCTCACCACCCGCGCCCTCATCACCCGCGCGCTTGAAACGAACCCCGGCCCAAGCGGCTTTGCCGATGGGGCCGGGTTCCTCAACAGAGCTTTCACGCCCGAGAAGACAGGTTAAAGTTTCCGCCATGACCGACCTGGACGAACTGAGATTTCCGATTGGCCGCTTCAGCGCGCCGGCCAGCAGCATGGCCGGCATCCGCGCGGCGCATATTCAAACCCTGCGCCTGCTGCCGGAGCGGCTGCGCGCCGCCGTCGCCGGATTGAACGACGCCCATCTGGACACGCCCTACCGCGAGGGCGGCTGGACAGTGCGGCAGGTGGTGCATCACATCGCCGACAGCCACGCCAACGCGTACATTCGCTTCAAGCTGGCGCTGACCGAGGATTGGCCCACCATCAAGCCCTACGACGAGGCCGCCTGGGCCGCCTTGTCCGACAGCCGCTGGCTGCCCATCGACGGCTCGCTGGCGTTCACCGAGGCGTTGCACGGCCGCTGGGTGGCGCTGCTGGAAGCGCTCACGGACGAGGACTTCCAGAAGGGCTACAACCACCCCCAGCAGGGCCGCCAGAACCTGGCCAAGGCGCTGGCCATCTATGATTGGCACTCCCGCCATCACACCGCGCACATCACCAGTTTGCGCGCGCGCCAGGGCTGGTAGAGAACGCATGACCGCGGGCCCTGAGGCTGCATCACCGCGGCTGTTGGCCCAACGCATCGAAGAATACATCGCCGACCATCCGGCGGCCGCGCTGCTGGAGGATGGCCGTGTGCTCTTCGACATGCGCTCCGCCCGCTACGCGGTCACCGAGCAGCACGGGCGCTGCCTGCTGCAATTCTGGAGCGAGGAACGCAACCTGATCCGCGCTGTGATCGAGGTGGCGGAGCGCGCGCAATGCCTGCGCCTGGCCACGCGGCGCATGGGCGCAGCCAAGCCGCAGACCCTGGAACTGGCGCCCACCAGCGACCGCCGCACGCCCACCGCCCGCGATGCCGCGCGGCGCAGCTATCAGAGGCTGCTGGAGCGCGTGCTGACCCGCCACTTCATCGGCTCCAAGGTGGACGGCCTGCGCTCGGCCATGGACCTTGAGCACAGCTTCGGCCCGGCCTATGTGCGCGGAAGGCTATTGTGCGGAACCGCGGCCGAGGCGGTGATCGGCGTAGGCGAATCGGAGTCGGCGGCGATGGTGGACGGCGTTCTGACGCTGGGCATTCTCTGGCTGGACCACTGCCGCCGGAAGGGCGACGGGCGGCGGCACTTCGGCGGGCTGAAGGTGATCGTGCCGGCCGGAGCCTGGCGCACCACCGCCGAACGCATGGCCTGGCTGAACCACGCCGCAGCCGATTTTCAGCTTTTCACGCTGGACGCGCGCAGCGAAGAACTGACTGCCGTTGATTTTCGGGATACCGGCAACCTGGACGCGCGGCTGGTGCACGCTTTTTCCGCCGAGGCGGCCATCGAGCGCGCGCAGGCCGGAATCAATCGCTTGCTCTCCTTGGTCCCGTCGTCCGCAAAGGACCGGGTCGAGCTTCGCCCCCGCTCCTCCACTGAAGTCGGCCTGCTGCTGCACGGGCTGGAATTTGCGCGGGTGCGGCATGGCTTTGCCACGCACTCCTTTGCCCGCCAGGACGAAATCAGCTTCGGCGCCGGCGTCAACGAGACCCCGCTCACGGCGGAGACTGAGCCGCTCTGCCGCGATCTTTTCATGCGCCTTTTTCTGAGCCGCCACAGCGACGGCGCGCATACCGACCCGCTCTTCCGCATGCAGCCGGAGCGCTGGCTGGAGGCTCGGCTGCGCGGCGAAATTGCCGAGCTGCTGCCCGGCCTGCGTGGCGAACTGCTGTACACCCAGGTTCCGGCGCTCTCCACCGGCGACCGCGGCCTGCTCGACCTGCTTACTCTGGACCGCAACGGGCGGCTGACGGTGATCGAGCTGAAGGCCGACGAGGACTTGCACCTGCCCTTGCAGGCGCTCGACTACTGGATTCGCGTGCGCGCGCTCAACAGCGACCGGCAGCCGATGGCCGGCAGCGAGGGCGGACGGCCGCTCTCGGCCTTCGAGCGTCAGGGCTACTTCGCCGGAGCCCAGGTTGCCCCGCTCGCGCCCCGTCTGCTGCTGGCTGCTCCGGCCCTGCGCATTCACCCTGCCAACGAGCCGGTGCTGCGTTACTTTTCCCCGCAGGTGGAGTGGGAACTGATCGCGCTCACGGAACATTGGCGGCGGGAGCTGAAGGTGGTCTTCCGCAAGCGCGGCAGCGACGCCAGGCCCTAGTCAAGGGTCCGGGGCCTGATGAAGGGCAGGGCTGCAATGAAGGGTGCAGGCTCTGGCCCGTACATCTGCCTTGCCAGATGAACGCGGGCTCCTGAGGAAATAACCCGGCAAACTGAACTACTGTTGAATCTGCCCGCCGCTTCCATCATCTGAGAGAATGATGGAAGTGAATCGCGCGCGACAATCTGTTTCTCGGCGCTGGGCGCTGCCTGCTCTTTTGGCCGTCTGCGCCGCCGCCTCCCTGACCCTTGACGCCCAGCAGTCCAACCCCACCTCCGCCGTCAATCCCTTCTTCGGCAGCGTCACCCTGCGTCCCGCCAGCGATGGCGCCCTGCGTCTCTCGCTCGACCAGGCCATCGCCCGCGGTCTTCAGAACAATCTGGGCCTGAAGGAAGCCGAGAACGGGGAAAAATCTCTGCAAGGGCAAAAGAACCAGGCCTTGCAGAAGTTTCTGCCCACCATCACCTTCACCGGCGACCTGGGCGTCCACCAGCAGAATCTGGCGGCGATGGGCTTTGGTCCCAGCGCGCTCAAGCACTTTACGCTGCCCGCCGGCTTCTCCCCCATCACCCGCGACGACCTGACCGAAGGCCAGATTCACTTCAGCCAAACCCTCTTCTCCGGCCCGGTCATCGCCGGCTGGAAGGCGGTCGGCGCGGCCGAGCGTGTCGCCTACTTCGCCAAAATGTCAGCCCGCGGCGAAGTGATCCAGCAGGTAGCCACGGCCTATCTCCACGCCATCGCCGCCCAGAGCGAGGTCGAGAACGCCCAGGCGCAGCTTGCCGCCGATCAGTTGCAGCTCAGCCAGGCCCATGCCCGCCACCAGGCCGGAACCGTCGCCAATCTGGACGAGCTGCGCGCCCGCGTTCAGCTTCAGACGCAACAGCAGTCCCTGTTCGCCTGCCAGAACAGCCGCGAAAAAGACCTCATCCTGCTCAAGCGCGAGATCGGCATCGATCCCGGCCAGCAGATCGAGCTTACCGACCCCGCGCCCTACAGCCAACTAGCCGCCGAAACTCCCGCGGATATGCTGGCCGTCGCCTATCGGAATCGCCAGGACTACCAGAACCTCCAGAATCAGGCCGTCGAGATGAAGGCCATCCACGCCGCCTATCGCAGTGAGCGCTGGCCCAGCCTCAGCTTCGGCGGCTACTACGGCGTCAGCCACGTCAACGACGCCGGCTCCCACGGCAACTTTCTCGTTCAAGGCACCCTCAAACTGCCTCTCTTCCGCGAGGCCAAACTGCGCGGCGACGCCGATGCCGCCCAGGCCAATCTGGACGCCGCCAACTCCCAGCTCGCCGACCTGCGCAGCCATATCGACCAGCAGGTCCGCTCCGCGCTGCTGGACGTGAACGCGGCTGCGCAGTTGGTCGCAGTCTCCCACTCCAATGTCGATCTGGCGACGCGCGCCCTCGCGGACGAAACCGACCGCGTCAACGCCGGCGTAGACGACAACCTGCCCCTGGTCGACGCCCAGGCCACGCTCGCCTCCGCCCAGAGCGTCCTGGTCGAAAGCCTCTACCAGTACAACCTCTCCAAGCTCGCCCTCGCCCGCGCCGCCGGCATCCTCGAAACCCAGTACCGCGCTTATCTGGGTAGATAGAACTGGGAAGATAAGATCAAACTCCTGCCGTCAAGCGCCTGCGAATTCACTTTTCCCGCGTAGAGTAGAGACAAGGAACCTCACCCCCATGTCCAGAAAGCTCAAAATCAAGTACTACGTCGAGCCGGACCCGGCAGCATTGGCCCGCCGAGCGGCGCAGTATTTTGTCGAGATGGCCAGCGAAGCAGCCGAAGCCCGCGGACGCGCCCGCATTGCCCTCAGCGGCGGCTCCACGCCCAAGGCCGCCTTCGAGCTGCTGGCCGACTCCGCTCAGCCCTGGCGCATGCGCATGCCCTGGGATAAGCTCGACATCTATTGGGTGGACGAGCGCCTGGTTCCTCCCGACGACGCCGACAGCAACTACCGCATGACCCGCGAGGCGCTGCTGGACCACGTGCCGCTGCGCCCCGTGCAGATTCACCGCATCGAGGGCGAGCTGGAGCCGGCCGCCGCCGCCGCCCGCTACGAATCCGAGTTGCGCGACAGCTTTCGTCTGGAGGGCGCCGAAAGCCCGCGCTTCGATCTGATCGCTCTCGGCATGGGTCCCGACGGCCACACCGCCTCGCTTTTCCCGCATACCGAGGCCATCCACGAGCTGAGCCGCCTGGCCGCCGCCAACCACGTGCAGCAGAAAGATGCCTGGCGCATCACCCTCACCTGGCCGGTCATCAATCACGCCAGCTCGGTCTTCTTCCTCATCTCCGGCGCTGACAAAGCCGAGATGGTCAAGCAGGTCTTCACTGGCCCGCGCGCCCCGGATCGCCTGCCCAGCCAGTTGATTTGGCCCGCCAGCGGTATACTTACCTTGATTCTGGATAAGGATGCCGCCGCGTTTTTGCCTCCCACCGACGAGGAAGGTTGCGGAGTTTTGGAGAGGGAAAGATGATTTTGGCCGGAGATGTTGGCGGCACCAAGGTCCATTTGGCGCTGTACGATTTTGCAAATGGAAATCTGAAATACGCGCGCGATGAGCGCTATCCGGCAAAGGATTACTCGGGGCTCGAAGAGATCGTCAAGCAATTTCTGGGCGCGGACAAGGTCGAAGCGGCCTGTTTCGGCGTCCCCGGCCCGGTGCGCAACGGCCGCCTGCGGCTCACCAACCTGCCCTGGACCCTGGACAGCCGCGAGCTTTCGCTCCACCTCGACATCAATCACGTCTTCCTCATCAACGACCTCGAAGCCAACGGCTACGGCATCGCCGAGCTTTCCCCCGATCAGATCTATACGCTGAGCGAGGGCGACTCCAGCCAGATCGGCAATCGCGCCCTGCTCGCCGCGGGAACCGGCCTGGGCGAGGCCTTCCTGATCTGGGACGGCCACCGCCATACTCCCTTTCCCTCTGAAGGCGGCCACGCCGACTACGCCCCCCGCAACGAAGACGAGATCGATCTGCTCCGCTTCCTCAAGCAGAAGTACAACGGTCGCGTCAGTTGGGAGCGCGTCATCAGCGGCATGGGACTCACCAATGTCTACGAGTTCCTGCGCGAGGTCCGAGGCATCGAAGAGCCCACCTGGCTCGCCCAGCGCCTGGCCGTCGAGGACCCCAACGCCGTCATCACCGAGCTGGCTCTTGCCGCCAAAAGCGAAATCTGCGAGAAGGCGCTGGATATGTTCGTCTCCGCATACGGCGCCGAGGCCGGCAATCTGGCCCTCAAGCTGCTCTCCGTCGGAGGCATCTACATCGGCGGCGGCATCGCCCCCCGCATCCTCGAGAAGCTCAAGGACGGAACCTTCATCAAAGCCTTCACGGACAAGGGCCGCCTCAGCCAGTTACTCATCAACATGCCGGTCCGCGTGGTGCTCGAAAGCCGCGCCGCCCTGTTAGGCGCCGCCGCCTACGCCGAAGCCCGCGCCGCCGAATTCAGCGGCATCTCGCCCCGCGCCGCCTCCGTCCGCTTCTAACGCAGCGTCAGCACAAACGCAGCCTTCAGAGCAACGAGTTGGGTGAGCCTTCTCATAAGCAATATATTGTCCCGGCAATGGCCGCGAAGAGTGAAAGCAATCGGCACAACATCTTCCGGCCTACTTGACGGCGGGCAGTTTGAACGGCGTTTGCAGGTACATTCGCGCCTGATTGACGCCGCCCTGGCTGTTGTCGCCGGTCTGCACGGCGAGCTGATATTCGTTGACGGCCCGGTCGCGCTGGCCGGTGAGGTCGAAGATCTGGCCGATCTGGATGTGGCTCCAGATCGCGGTCCAGGGGGGCTGGCCGTCGCCATCGAGCGCCGCGCGGAAGGCGTCGACGCTGGCCTGGTAGTTTTGCTGAGCGAAGAGCACTTCGCCGATGCGGTAGCTGACCAGCGAACTTTGCGGGTTGAGGCCGAGAGCCTGTCGGTAGTCGTCCAGCGCAGAGTTCAGATCGCCTGTGGCCATGCGCTGCTGGCCACGCAGAATGGCGGCGCGCTCCAGCAGCTCCGGAGTGGATTTGAGCACCCAGTTGTCGGGGTCGAGGCGGATCTGGCCTGGGCGGCTGGCGGTGTCGATCATGTACGGCGTGCTCGGCCCGACCACTATGATCGTCTGCGTTTCGCTGTTGCCGCCGGCTTCCACGCGCAACTCCACCGGCATGCGGAAAAGGTCCAGGTCCTGGCCGATCCGGCCGATGACGCGGTAGCCCTTGCCCTCGCCCAGTCGGTAGAGGGCGTAGCTGTTGGTGTAGTGCGGCGCGGCGGCGCCGTCGAGCCATTGCGAGAAGAAGCCGGTCAGCGGCTGGCTGCTTTGGGCCTCGGCTGCCTTTTCCAACTCCGCTCTGTCGATGAAGCTGCCGGAATTCTGGCGGAGCACGGCCTGCAGCATGGCCAGAAACGCCTTGTCGCCCAGCTCCCCGCGCAGCATGTGGAAAATCATGGCGCCTTTTTCCATAGTCATCGACTGAAACTCGGGCGAGAAGGCAGCCAGGCGGCCGGCGTTCGCCAGCGGGACGTTGTCGTAGGCCAGCGCCGCGGCGGCTTCGTCGCTGATGGCCGTTTGCAGTGCGGCTTTTCCGCTTTGCTTCTCCAGTAACAACAGTTCGCTGTAGCGGGCCATGCCGTTGGTAATCCAGGCGTCGTCCAGAGTGCGCGGGCTGACCGCGGAACCCCACCACTGGCGGGCAATGGTGTTGGCCAGCAAGCGCGCGCCGCTCTTGCTGCCCACCAGCGAGCCGCGCATCGCCGCCAGCTCCGGCGCCCAGGCCGAGGGCGGCGCGTCGTCCGGCAGTTCCACCACATTCAGGCGGTTGGATTCCGGAGCGCCAAAGCTGCCGGCGAGGAAGGCAAACTCTCGCGTAGCGGTCTGCGCCAGATCGCTGCCCGACTGCCGGTGCGCTGCCGTCAGCCAGACCCTCACGTTGCCGGAGCCTGCCGTGAACGGTCCCAGAAAGCGGCCCGCAATCACCGTGCCGGGAAAGTTTGGCTTTGTCCAATTGAGGTCGTACTCGTCGCCGGGCTGGCCGTCAGCCAGAGTTACGGGTTTCGGCGCGCCCTGGCTGCCGCTGGCAAAGACGCGCAATCCACGCGGCACGCGCATGTGCATCTCTGCGGTAAAGCGGTTTGTCAGAGAGGCGTCCGAACTGGCGGCGGTGGGAAACCAGCGCGCGGTGGTGAGCAGGTAGGTAATCGGCTCCTGAACGGCCGCCAGATTCTGGCCGGAAATCTGGCTGTCCGCGCTGCCGTTGAGCGTGCCCGCGTAGGCGAAGGTCCAGCGCGTGAGCCGGTCGTTTTGGAAAGGCGCGGATGGGGTGACGCGAATCTCCCCGTCCGCAGCCTGCTTCACGGGGAGCAGCTTGCCATTTTCGTCGGAGATTGCGGTCATTTGCAGTGCTGGATTGAGGTCGAACGTGATCGGCGCGTCCGTTGCGGTGTCGGCGTTCTCCGGCGCGCGGAAGCTGACGACTGCCGTGGCGAAAAGATGGTGCGTGGCGGGGTCAATCTCGGCGTCGATCACGTAGCCGGAGATGATGGGCTCCGGCGGCTGAGCCAGGAGGCGAATAGCGAGAACGGGCGTGAGCAGCAGAGCGCCTGCCACTGGCAGCATCGTCATTCCGGCGCGCATCGCAGCCATCGTCATTGCTTAACCCGCCCGGCCAATCACTTCCAGCGTAACCGCCGCCCCGCGGTCAATGGCTCCGCCGGCTTCCGGCCCGGGTTGCAGCAAGCCGTGAATCCGCGCCACCTCGTCCATCAGCGTCTGGCGCGGAGGCCCGTCGCGCAGCAGCGGCTCAAGCTCCTGGACGATCCGAGCCGCCGTGAACTCGCTCTGGATCAGCTCCGGCACGACGCGCTTGCCCGCAATCAGGTTGGCCATGGCCACGTGCGGCACCTTCACCATCCGCTTGGCGATGGCGTAGGTGAGCGCCGAGACGCGATAGACCACGACAAAGGGATTGCCGATCAGCGCCGCCTCGACGGTGGCCGTGCCGCTGGCGACGATGGAAGCGCGGGCGTGATAAAGCGCAGCTCGCGCCTCGGACGCCAGCCGAAGAGTCAGGCCGCCGCCGTGCATTTCGACGATCTGCCGCGCCTCGTCCCGCTGCGCCGCGTTCAGTGTCGGCGCCAAAGGGATAATGAATTCGAAGTTGGCCGCCAACTCCCGCGCCGCGCGCAGCATCTCCGGCAGATGGTCGCGAATCTCCTTGGGGCGGCTGCCGGGCAGCAGGCCGATCCAGGTCTTCTCCGGGTCGAGGCCATTTGCGGCGGCAAACGCCTCCCGGCTGAGAGCAGGCTGCGGCAGCTCGGCCAGCGGATGGCCGACAAACTCCGCCGCAACGCCGCGCTCACGATAGAACGGCTCCTCGAAGGGAAAGATTACCAGCATTTTGTCGATGTATTTCTGGACCAGCCGGATGCGCTTCTTCTTCCAGGCCCACAACTGCGGACTTACAAAAAAGATGACCGGCACACCCAGGCGGTGCAACTCCTCGGCCAGGCGGAAGTGGATCTCGGGGAAGTCGATGAGCACGGCGACCGAGGGCGGACGCCGGCGAATGGCCTGTTTGAGCTTGCGAAACTCGCGCCAGATGCGGGGCAGGTGCAGCACGATCTCGGTCAGCCCCATGACGGCCATATCCTCGGCGCGGACCACGCACTCCAGGCCCTCGGCGGCCATGCGCTCTCCGCCCATGCCGAAGAAGCTGGCGGTCTGTCCGGTGGCGGCAAGCTGTTTTTTGAGCGCGGCGGCCAGCAGCGCGCCATAGTGCTCGCCGCTGGCCTCGCCTGCCGAGATGAAGATTCTTTTAGGCATCATTTCCGTGCTGCGCCGCGCCCCTGAAATCGCCGCTTACTCCGGCGGCGGATAGAACGGCAGCTTGTCGTTCTTCTGGTTGGCGCGGCGGATGGTGATGTCGTCCAGCAGCAAGGCCGGAGCCAGCACCGTCTCCGGCACATCGCCGAAGTAATTGGCCACCCACAGATTCTTGCCCGCGGCCACCAGGCTGGAGCGCAATGCGCGCTGGTCCAGATCGTCCAGCGTGGCGCCGCGCACCAGTTCGCGCTTGCCGTCCGGAGTCAAACGGTAGAGCAGCCGCGGCGTTTGCCCGGGGCCCATGGTGGCCACGTAATAGACATTTTTCAGGTCCTGATCCTTGGCCAGAGCCAGCAGCTTGCGGTTCAGTTCCTCGTCCGTCAATCCCTGCCGCGAGGTCACCTTCATCACCCCGATCACCGGCTTCGACGGCCCCACCAGCGAAGCGCGGCCGTGCCCATTCGATTGCGGAAAATCGCGCACCGGCTCGCGGCCCATCAAGTAATTCTGTAACTGCCCGGCGACGCTCAGCTTGACCGAAAGCTCCGCAACGCCTTCATCGTCCACGTCGTAGGCGCCGACCAGTCCCTTGCCGTCATAACTCTTCAGGCTGGGGTCGTCGGTCACGTCCATAAATTCAGGCAGCACGCGCGCATGATAACTGGAGGCAAACGCGCCATTGGTGCGGGCCTCGGTGCCCAGCTTGGGCCGCGTGGCCGCCAGCTCGGTGGACAGCAGGGAGGTCATGGTGTCCGTGCCGGCATCGGAACTGAGCAGCACCGGGCCGTGATATTCCTCCTCGACGATGGGCGCGTTGCGCAGAGCGGTCAACGAGGCGATCAAATCAGCCGTATGTTTTTCGAAGACCGCCGCCGTGTCCAGATCCCTGAGCGCGGGGCCGTTGCTGTCGTATGAGCGGTCCAGGCTCATGCCGTCGGCGGCCTGCGTGCCCACGGCGATGGCTTCCTGAAAATAGCTCGCCGGCTTGCGCACGATGGTTCCTTCGCTGTTGACGATCCATGTGGTCGTCACCCGCGCCAGGAAGCTGCCCATGCAGTAATGCACATCGCGCTGGCCGGCCTTGACCGCGGCGTCGGTCCGGTAGAGCCCGCTCGCGCGCGCCACTCTGGCCGCCCACGCGGCCTCGTTCACCTTCAGCGTCACCGGCTCGGCCAGTGAGATCAGCGGAGTCTCGCGGCTGAAGTCGTCGGCCTGGGGCGGGGTTTGCACCTGCTTCAGCGCGGCCTGCTTGGCCGCGTAATCCTTGAGCGCGCCCTTGTACGCCTGGTCGGTGGCCGCCCACAGCGCCGAGCGCAGCGCAATCGGATCGTCGTCCACGGCAGCCAGCCCCAGCGCGCTCGAGCCGCGGCCGCCGGAGCTATCCGTCTTGTAATCGCCCACCCGCACCGTCACCCGCGCAATGCGCGTCTGGCTGCGCAGCAAACTATCCGTGGCCCCGAACTCCGCCTTGGTCTCGAAGTTATCGACATTTTCAATGCGGTACTGGATGAAGAATGGCTTCTCGAATCCCTTCAACTGCAACTGGCTCATGCTGCGATCCATCTCCGCCAGCATGGCCTTCAGCACCGGGTCTTTTTCCGCGGTGGCGCGCGTGGGATGTGGCGCACTCTGCGCTGCCGCGCTCAGGCAGACGGCCAGCAGACCAGTTGCGGCCAGTGATGCAATTGGACGAATCGGGTTCATCGCGCCTCCAAAGTTCTCAACAGATGCATTTTCCCATAGGAACAAAGTCGATTGAGGTTCGTATCACCCCATCCTTGCCGCGATGAAACTGCGTCAAGGATGGATGGCGTCCAATCTGTTTCCCATTCCCCAGTCCCGGTCAATTCGGTATCGGCAGTATCGGCGGCCGCGCCGTTCCCTGCGCCTGCTTTTGCGTCTCAATGTCCTGCAGCAGAATCGCCGGGGCCACTGCGCTCACCGGAACCGTGCCCGACTCCGCGCCGCATTCGCCGTTGAAGACCTCGTCTTTGTCGCCCGTGGCCAGGATGCTCTTCATTGCCGCCAGAGGCGTGCCCACAATGCTCACCCCGCGCACCAGTTGATCCGGCCGCCCATCCACGTACACCCGCCAAACCACCAGCGGAATGATTTCAAAGGCCTGCGGCGAGCTGCGCTGCGTCACGGCAAAGCCTGACGAAATGTCTTCGAAATAAAGCCCGTATGGCTTGCCCTGTTTTTTAGCTTCGTCAATCAACTGCTTGCGCAGTTTGTTCTCCGATTCCGTCCTGGTCGAGGTCACAATCAGATTGCCCTGGCGTCCGGTGGGCATCTTGCCGGTCTGCGCGCGGCCATGGCCGTTGGATTTCTGGAAGCTGGCAATCGGCAGCCGCGACATGAGAAAGTTTTTCAGCACGCCGTCGTCAATCAGGTCTACGCGCTGCGCCTTCTCGCCCTCGTCGTCATAGTCGTAACTTCCGCTCAGCCAGGTGTCGCCGTAGCGGGTCATGGTTGGGTCGTCCACCACGGAAAGGAACGGGGGCAGAATCTCCTTGCCCACCTCCTTGGTGAATGTCTGTCCCTCCTGGTCGCCGCGCTGGCGCTGACCTTCCAGCCGGTGGCCCAGCACCTCGTGGAAGAAGACCGCCGCCGCACGGCCGGAGAGAATCGCCGGCCCGTCGAAGGGCTCGGTGACCGGCGCCTTGCGCAGTGCCTCCAGGCTTGCGCCCAGATCGCGCAGTGCCGCTTCCATCTCCGCCTGCGAGGGCAGCCCGTCCACCGTCTCCGCCTCGAAGGTCCGTTCGCGGAACAGGTCCATCCCATCGTCGGCGCGGGTCACGGCAATCGCCACCAGCCGGGCGGTCCTGTGCGGCTCCATCACGCGCGAACCCTCCGACGAGGCAAAATAGTCGGTCTCGTTCTGCGCCGACAGAATCACCATGTCCCGGTACACGTCCGGATACGCGCGGAAGACCTTGGAAAGCGCGGTCACCCGCTGCTCCCAGGCGGCGCGGTCCAGCACCACCGGCGGCTCCGGCGTGACCAGATGCACCTGCGGCGCTTCCTGGCTGAAGTCCGGCGAGCTGTCCTCTTCCTTGGCCCGCACCTGGGCTTCGGTTTTCACCAGCAGGTAGCTGTCCAGCGCCTTCCCGTAGCCGGCATTGGTGGCCATCCACAGCGAACGCGCCAAGGCCTCGCGGTCGTCGTTCAGCGGCAGCGCCATACTGGTGTCGCCCGCCGCGCGATGGTCGCCGTGCGTACTGTCCAGCTTGGGAGTGCCAATGCGCACCTGCACGTCCGCCATGCGCACATGATTGGCCAGGCTGCTGACCAGCCCGCCGTACTGCGCCTGAATCTCCGCCATGCTGGCGTCGGCCACCGAGTAGCTCAGGAAGTAAGGCGGCAACTGCGTGCCGGGACCCTGCCTGCCGAGCGAGGTAAAAGCGCGATTCAGTTCGGTGGTCATCGCGTCCAACAGCACGGAGTTTCCGGCCGATTCCAGGTTCTGGCGCGCGGAATCGGGCGTCGGCGCGGCCTGTTGCGCTCCGGCAGCCAGGGGCACAGCCAACGCCAACGCGGAAAAAATCGCACCGAGGCCGGTTCTGCGGACATGGCCCTGAACTGCAATTTTCCGTATACCCATTCCCGGCGCAATCCGCGCTGTGGCGAAAGAACAAATCTTTGTCATAGGTTGCAAATCCCGGTAAAGCGTCTGTACGCTGGATTGTCTCAGAGTAAGCTGCTCAGGAGGAAACTGCCGATGAGATTTGTGCGGCGCACACTGCCTGTTTTGTGCCTGACGGTGTTGCTCATCGGCATTCCCGCGCATTTTTGCGTCAGCCAGGCGATTCCGGCCCAGCCCGCGCAAACCGCCGCGCAACCCTCTTCGCAATCTGGTCCCGCGCCAGCCTCTACAGCCGCTCCGGCCCCGCCCGCCAGCGCGCAGGCCTACTCGCTGCCGCCAGACAAGCTGGCCCAGGCCATCGCTCTCGGCCGCATCTCCACGGCGCTGGACATGGCCGGCGCGCTGTGGGGTCTGGCTGTCCTCTGGGTTCTGCTGGCCACCCGCCGGGCTGCCGGCCTGGCCGCATGGACCGAGCGCCGTCTGCACCGCCGCTGGCTGCAGGGGCTGCTCTTCTTCGCCGTCTTTCTGGCCGTCACCGCGCTGGCTTCGCTGCCGCTCGACGCTATGGGCCACGCAGCCAGCCGCCATTTCGGCATCAGCGTGCAGAGCTGGGGCAGTTGGCTCGTGGATTTGGCCAAAGGCCTGGGACTCTCGCTGCTCTTCGGCGCGCCCCTGCTGCTCTTCTTCAACTGGATCGTCCGCGCCTCGCCGCGCCGTTACTGGTTCTGGGCCTGGCTGGTCACGCTGCCCATGGCCGTCTTCACAGTCTTCTCCGCGCCCCTGCTCGACCCCGTCTTCAACAAGTTCGAGCCTCTTGAATTGCATCACCCAGCCCTGGTGGCCCGGCTGGAGACTGTCGTTGCCCGCACCGGCACGCACATCCCGCCCAACCGCATGTTCCTGATGAAGGCCAGCCGGAAATCCAACGGCCTGAACGCCTACGTCACCGGCATCGGCGTCACCAAGCGCCTGGTCCTGTGGGACACCGCCGTCAACCGCCTTCCCGACGACGAAATCCTCTTCATCTTCGGCCACGAGAGCGGACATTATGTCCTGCGCCATATCCCCAAAGGAATTGCCTGCATGGCCGTCGGCACGTTCTTCGTCTTCTGGGCCTGCGCCGGTTGCGCCGGCTGGCTGGCGCATCGCTTCGGCGCGCGCTGGCAGTTGTCGGACGCGCAAAATGAAACTGCTCCCCTGGCCAGCCGCCCCGGCTTCCTGGTGCTGCTCTTTGTACTATCGGCCGCCAGCTTTCTCACGCAACCGGTCACGAACGCCGTCAGCCGCTACTTCGAGCACCAGGCCGACGTCTACGGCCAGGAGGCCATCCACGGGCTGGTCGCCGACCCGCAGAAGACCGCTGTCTCCGCCTTCAATCATTTAGGCGAGGCTTGGCTGGAAGACCCCAGCCCCAGCCCCTTCGTCGAGTTCTGGGAGTACAACCACCCCTCCGTGGAATCCCGCGCCAACTTCGCCGCCCGCTACAACCCCTGGGCCAACGGCGGGCAGGGCAGGTTCGTTGCAAAATAGGAGATGCGGTCTCAAGCCCGATTG
>VFSW01001020.1_pt1 | contig 41774 bp, 28 predicted proteins | sample 5358111 | NCBI WGS metagenome assembly VFSW01 (sample SAMN11554181, study PRJNA540505) | mine drainage metagenome | isolation source: sediment from site ElyBrook_90M | place: USA: Ely Copper Mine, Vershire, VT | collected 2017
TTATATTCAAAAAACCTACGGTTTTTTGAATATAAAAAAGTGGTTTCCTTATTTTTCGGATAGGTTCTTCTGCAATACTTCTACCTTGAGCGCCTTCAGCCGCTTCATCACGTCATTGCCGCCCCGGCCAAAATAGTCGTGCAGGGTAACGTATTCGGCAAACAGCCGGTTATAAATGGCGTGGTTCTCGGGGATAGGCTCGTATTTCTCGGCGCGTTGGTGCGCCATCACCTGGGTGGCGTCGTAAATCGTGTCATACCCACCGGCGGCTTTCCCGGCTGCTACGGCGCCAAACATGGCCGATCCAAGCGCAGGCGCTTGCTTTGAGGCGGCCACCTTCACTTCCATGCCGGCCACGTCCGAATAGATTTGCATCAGCAGGTGGTTCTTATCCGGCAGGCCGCCCGTGGCGACAATCTCTTTGATCGGCACGCCATTGGCTTTGAAAGTATCGATGATGATGCGCGTTCCGTAAGCCGTCGCCTCGATCAAGGCCCGGTAGATTTCTTCCGGTTTGGTCGCCAGCGTCGCCCCAATCAACAGCCCGGTCAGGTCGACGTCCACCAGCACACTGCGGTTGCCGTTCCACCAATCCAGGGCTAACAGCCCGCTTTCACCAGGTTTCAGCCTGGCAGCTTTCTCTTCCAGCAGGGCGTGAATATCCATCTTCCGTTCGGCGGCTTCATTCTGGTAGGCCGCTGGGACGCAATTTTCGACGAACCAGGCGAAATGGTCGCCGACGCAGGATTGTCCGGCTTCGTAACCGATATAACCGGGGATAATGCCATCTTCGACGTAACCGCACATACCCGGTACGATATGTTCGTCCTTGGAAAGCACCATGTGGCAGTTGGAAGTGCCCATGATGATGACCATGCTTTCCGGCTCGACGATGGCGGAGGCGGGCACAGACACGTGCGCATCTACATTCGCCACCGCTACGGCAATTCCAGGGCGTAAGCCGGTCCAACCCGCGGCTTCTTTCGTCAGGGTACCCGCCTTATCCCCTAAGGGTTTGATATTGCGGCTCATCTTTTCGTCGATCACGTGCTCCAGGCGCGGGTCCAGGGCTTTGAAGAACGCATCCGGGGGAAAGCCTTCGCGCTTTGACCAGATCCCCTTATACCCGGCCGTGCAGCTGTTGCGCGTCTCCACCCCGGTCAGCATCCAGATCACCCAATCGGCTGCTTCGATGAACCGGTCCGCCGCCGCGTACACTTGCGGAGCCTCGTCCAGGATCTGCCAGACCTTAGGGAAGAACCACTCCGAGCTGATCTTGCCCCCGTAGCGGTTGAGGAAGTCAAAACCTTTTTCCTGTGCGATCTGATTCAACTTGTTGGCTTCCGGTTGAGCCGCGTGATGCTTCCACAACTTGATCCAGGCGTGCGGGTTATTGCGCCACTCAGGCAGGAAGCACAACGGCGTGCCGTTTTTCTTGGTCGGCAGCATCGTACAGGCGGTGAAATCGATCCCGATCCCAATCACGTCCTCGGCCGGTATCCCGCTCTCTTTGATCACGGCCGGGATGGCGTGTTTGAAAACCTCCAGGTAGTCGTTAGGGTCTTGCAGCGCCCAATCCGGTTCAAGCCGGATATCCGTTCCAGGTAAGCGCTCGTCGATTACCCCATTAGCGTATTTATGCACGGCGGTCCCCACTTCGTGTCCATCGCTGACATCCACCAGAACAGCCCGCCCGGACTCGGTACCGAAATCGACACCGATTGCATATTTATCCTTACCCATGCCAACCTCCATGTTTACTCGTGATAGTATGTATCCCATTCCAAATACTTGGTGAAGGCTTCGTCCAAAACGCCGGCGTTCAACGAGGGGTTGATCGCTACGTGATGCTCGAAACCATTCTCGCAAATGAACGCCAGGAGCTTCTGCAGATTAGGAATCTTCACCACGCCATAGCCGCCAAAGGTCTGCAGTGGGTCTCCGGTCAGTTCGCCTTCTCCCAGGTAGGCCACGATGCGCCCGTTGAGATCGTCCGTGGCGACCCGGCAGTAGGTAAACGGAGCAGCCTTCAAACGCCCAACGATGGTGCCATAGGTGTTTTCTTTGCCGACCGTGCCGGCAATGATCTCCTGGTAATCCATCTTGGCCGCGTTCTGAACGGAAACAGATTGCTCGACAAACAGGTCCTTGGGAAGGTTCGAGCAGTGGAAGATCACACCTTTATCCGGATCGTCGCCATAGTTGTTGTTCCAATCCACGATAGCGCTGGGTTTTCCGGAGGCCAGCATCATGGCGTACATGCCGACCAGGCCGGTAATGTCGGTTTCGCAGGCGCTGGGGATCAGGCTATTACTCATCATACTCATCAGCGTGCAGGGCACCACACCATAGAATTCCTCAATGGAGGTCCAGCACTGGATCGTGTTAGCCACCAGCCGTTTATCCTGCATCCAATCGTCGATGATCGTGCCCAATTTAGCCATCCTGACCAGCGATTCGGAAGGAACCCCGGTAGTGGGCACGTAGGCATTCATCTGGTCGATCTTGACCTTCAAGCGTGGATCGTCCATTTTCAACCGGTTGGCTTTGCCAAACAATTCCGACAGGTCGAGCGTCTCAACCGAAATACCCGAGCGTTCCAACAGCTTTTCGCTGAACCGCACGGTATTAAAGGCGGCTGGCCTGGCGCCTATCACGCCGATGCGAGCGCAGCGCAGGCCCTTGACCACCCGGCACATGGATACAAACTTGCGTAAATCCTGCCGGAAGGCCTCCCCTTCCGGGTCCATCGTGTGCAGTGAGGTCAAAGTGTACTTAATCCCGTATTGGGTCAGATTGTTGCAGGCAGACATTTTCCCGCAGAAGGAATCCCGCCGGTCGGTAATGCCCATCTTGCCCATCTCATCCGGAAAAGCGTGCACCAGCACCGGCACATTCAGCCCTGCCCACCGCAGGGTATTGGCGATGGCGCGCTCATCTCCAAAATTGGGTAAAGTGATGACAACGCCATCAATTTCTTCGCGATGAGCCTTGAACAGGTCGGCCAGCTGCTGCGCGTCGGCCAGGCTCTCCACGCTGCCAAACTTTGAGTCTTCCTCAGCCAGGGCGACTGACTCAATACCTTCTTCGGCGAGTACTTTTAACATCGTTTTTCGCCCGGTCTTGCACAAATGGCCAGGGAAAAATCCCCGGTTGCCCACGATTACGCCTAGAGTTACGGGTTTCATGTTTTCGATCCTTTCCTTTAGGGGAGAATAAGAATATGAAATCTTTGTCTCAATATCAACAAATTGAAATTTGGGCAGGCAACTATCCTAAAGTTAATATCCCGGGTTGCCAAAGGGACCCTGGCTGGATTGAATTTGGGGTCAGTTTAAAAAAATATTAACACAGATCACCAGACAAGTCAAATAATATTCGCCCCATTTATGGTAAAAATAAGCTGCTGGGAATTCCATCGATCCATCATCTTCATATCTTACCCATAACGGGCAAAACCAGGACTTTGCATCATGGCCTCCATACCTACCTTGACGAAAGCATCCCCGTCCATCATTTTCCAATCTGCAAAACTAGGCGATGTGGAATTAATTACCAAAGAGTTAGACTGGGCCCAATCGCTCCTGGATAAAGAGGAAACGCCTTCCAGGGTGTATGGGATCAGTGGAGGCGCACTGCCGGCCCTGGCCTATTCATTGAGCCTGGCGGGTAAGTATGATCCCCAAAAATGGGGGAAGGCCACAGATGTAATCCAGGTCTTTTCCGCTTTTCTACATCAAGCGTCTTCCAGTAAGATTCGCTCGTTGAACCGCTATCCGCGCTGGGGAATTTACAACTTAAACCCCTTGCGCCGCTGGATCGAACTGCGTTTAAATGAGGTGGGGCAATCAAAAGACACCTTGATTTCAGCGCTTCCCATCCGGTTATATATCTGCGCCATGGATAAAGAGGGCACTTTCACCTTATTTGGGAAACCGGATGACAGCCTGCAGTTTGATTACCAGTTTGCCCACGTTGGGCCTCCGCAGGATGCGCCTATCCCGGATGCTTTGATCGCCGCCTTGAGCACGCTTTTATCCACCGCTCCGGCGCAGGTGAATGGCGCATGGTACCGGGATTGCCGCCCGGCGTTCTCCGACGCCGGAGCGATTATCGCTGACCTCGAGTCGTCCAACCCGCGCCCGATCCACAGGCATACTCCCTACACACCGATCCGCACCTGGCAGCTCAACACGATCACTTCGTCCTTCATCATGCACTCGCAAAATGAACGCAACCAGCATTTGCTGGCATCTTATTACCTCGACCTGTGCGACCGGCATGGTCTGCTGGAAAGTATCACCAGGAATTTTCCTCCGCTCCAACATGCGCTGCAATGCCGGAACGCTTATCACATCAATTTACCCTACGTGGGCAGTACCGAAGCTTTTACCAACATGCGCTACTGTGTGCAACATAAAACCGAGCTGATCGACAAATTCCGGGACCTGTTAGCCGGCCAGTTAGATCGAATTTGCTTCGACCAACCCACCAATATTATCTACGGAGCAGGCGGGTTTTCGGGCATCCTGGCCGGGTTGGTAGCCACGCGTGCCATCGACGAACAATTAAAGCTTCACGGCGGCGAAGTCCGCCAGGTGTATGGGGTTTCGGCCGGCGTGCTCAACGGTTTTTTCCACGCCGTCCAGATCGCCGCCGCCCTCCATCCGGACCTTTACCGGCCCGCCGCTCAACACGCTCTATCAGACCTGGAAAACTACATCGCCACGATTACACGCAAAAAGATGGGCAGGTATAACCTGAACCCGGTGCGCTTCTGGCAGGGCCTCGCCAACCTGGGCCCCCTGGAAGAATTTTTGGAAGACCGGTTAGCTGCTTATACCGGGTCGCAGCACCCGAGCCAGATCTTGTTCGATGACATCGCTCTGCCTCTCACCGTTACGGCGGCGCGTGGGGATGGCTTTACCGATTTTATGGGCATGACCCAACCGCCACGAAAAATGCACTTTGCCGGACGGCAGATCGAAGTGCTGCCTGCCCCGGTAGTCAAAGCCATTTTGGCCGGCTGGAGCATGAATACATACATCCAACCGGCCGCCCTGAACGGCCAACTTTACCGGGATGGCGGTGGGACGTTCTACGATATCGGCCTTTTTGTGGCCTGCCTAGATGCTGAATTGACCAACCTGATCAATATCCACCTGGATGAGCCCGAGGGTCATTCTTATCACCTCCCGCCGCGCCCCAACCTGCTCAGGATTCTGTTCGATACCCACAATTACTACTTCCCCGAAGAAAGACGGCGAATGTATTATTTGACTAATTTGCTTTTTGAGCATTTTCGATTGCGGGCCCTCTACATTGCCAATTCTGATATTTCTCCATCCGCGATTCCCTTGCCGCCTGATTTCCGTCAAAACTGGCAGGTAGCATAAGGGGATCAGATTTATCGCATTTATATAGGCAGTTCCTTGACTATGCTTCTGCACCTCTTTATAATAAGCGTACGTCGGGAGCAGGTTCAGCCCCCGCGAAGGAAGTAAACCATGCATAAAGATACCGAACACGAAAAAGATCCGCGCTTCGAAGAAGCCCGCCAGCATATGAAGGCCGCCCGCGCTGCCATGCGAGAATCCTATGAAAGTATATTACCGCCTGGTTTCCTCGAGAGCCGGCGTAAAGCGCGCAAAGAATTCCTGTTGGCCGTACGCAGTGTGCTGGACGTAGCGATAGAGCATGTTGATAAAGCGGTAAAGTCTGACTAACTTATTACCTGACTGCCCAGGCTACTGGGTTATTGTCTTTACAGCCACGCCAATGAGGATTTAATGCCAGAATCAAGACTCCAACCCAATGCCTTCCCGGTAAAGAATTTCATCGATGGCATCCCAAACCCCCAGATCCGCCAGGATTGCTGGACCCTTTTCAGGATCATGTCTGAGACTGCTCAAGCCATGCCGCGCATGTGGGGGACGTCCACCGTGGGCTTTGGCCAGTTCCGCGCCACCGATATCAACGGTAAAGAGAAATATTGGATGCTGATCGGGTTTTCCCCCCGTAAACAATCTATCGCCCTTTACATCATGGTCAACAGTATTGACCATTCGACTGAGTTGTTAGCCAGGTTGGGTAATTACACCCACAGCAAAGGGTGTCTTATCATCAAGAGCCTTGCAGACGTCGATTTAGCTGTCCTCAAAGAATTGGTGAGCGAATCGGTCGCATATAAAACCAGGGCTCATCCGGTGACTGAAAGCGAACAGACCAGATTAATGGGTCTTGAATAAGGCTTTATCAAATATAAGCAAAGCCAGCAAACATTAAGGCCGGGAATACGGCCAGATCCTGGCGAGCATTGGCAGCGGGACGTGATCCCTTTCTCTACCGAGAAAACAGGATCCACAGGCCAATGATCGATGCAATCACGGCCATAATGCCCGCAACCATCAATTGCCCGGCCAGGAAAAGCTGCCCGGAAACCAGCAAGAAGGCAGCAAAAATGATCGCCCCGATCAGCTTACTCAAGGTTCTTTCGAGCCTGGTGATCTGGTGCGTAATTGAGGGTATCCTGACCTCCAGCTCACCCTGTTCGATAATATCCAGTACGCTTTCGGCCTTGCGGGGTATGGTTAATAAAGCCGAAAATATGATTCCGGCTTCTTTCAGCCAGGTCCGCCATCCGGTGCCTTTCTCGCCCTGGATCAACTGGGTAGCATAAGGTGAAATGCTGCTCCACACGTTGAACTCGGGGTTGAGGCCAGAACACATTCCCGAAAGGATCCCCAGGCAGCGCCCCAGCAGGATCAAGTTCTCAGGCACTTGAAAAGGCATCTCGTATAAAAGATCGCCGAATTCATCCAGGAATTTCTGAGCTTCTTCTTTGTGCATTTCCATCATCTGCGGGGTCGATTTACCCCAAAAGACTCTGAACACCCGGGCAGTCGCTTTTTGCAGCAAATCCAGGTCAGTTCCGGGTAAGAGCACGTCCATATCCTGGTAGGCTTTGATCACCCTGGCGGCGTCGCGCGTGCCCAAAGCAATCAGCATCTCCCTCAGACCATCATACAGGTTATCTGAGACCTGCCCGGTCATGCCAAAATCGATAAAGACCAACTTCCAGGGCCTTTTTTCACCTTCTACCATCTCACCCGTCGGCAAGACGAATAGATTGCCCGGGTGGGGATCGGCGTGAAAAAAGCGGTCTTCGAAAATTTGCTTCAGATACGTGGCTGACAACCGTTCCGCCACTTCGACCCGGTCGATTCCCGCCGCTTCGATAGCGGCATAGTTGGTGATCTTGATCGTCTGCACGTCTTGCAAGGTCAGCACCCGCCGGGTAGTGAAATCCCAATAAACCGAAGGCACCTGTACGCCCGGATCGTCAGCGAAATTCGCCGCAAACTTCTCGGCATTCTTGCCTTCGTTGATGTAATCGATCTCTTCGTGCAGCACCCGGCTGAATTCTTCGATCAACCCCAATACATTGGCGCGCTTGCTGATCGGCCGGTAATATTTCAACCACCCACCCACCACGCGGATGGCCTTCATATCGATATCGACGATCTCTTGAATTTGCGGGCGCTGGATTTTTACCACTACCGGCGGAGGCTCAGTTTGCCCGGGCACCGGGCACAGGCGCGCCCGGTGGACCTGCCCGATCGAGGCGGCTGCCATGGGAATTTCTTCAAAATAACAGAACTTATCTTCCAGGCGTGCATTTAATTCCGCTTCGGCGACCGCCTTGATATTGGCCAGGGTTTCCGGCTGCACTTCATCCTGCAATCCGGCCAGTTCGTCGGTGATTTCACGCGGCAGCACGTCCAGGCGCGAAGAAAGGAACTGCCCCACCTTGATCAGCACTCCGCCCATCTGGACGGCCAGTTCGCGGAAATTACGGGCAACCCGGCGGAAGCGTTCCGAGCGACCCCTGCGCGCCAACCCGCGCAAGCCGATTTTGGGTAAAATGATTTCCCACCAGATCATGTTGAGCAGGATGATGGCGAAAAACCATAAAATCCTGCGGTAGCGGCGCCTGAGCATAGTAATGAATTATATACCAGACACATCCATTTTGCTCATTCAGTAAAGGGTTTCCGGTGGAAGTTCTCAGCCAGGATTCCCAAAAACCGGTAGAGATGTTATACAATCTTGTAGCCAGCCACCTGGATTGGAGATAAAATATCTCTCGCCATCTCATCCTCAAGGGGAAACTCATTGTCCATCACCGGCCCAAATAAACATAGCAATCTTCCAGGAAACACTGGGAATCCGTTCGACACCCTGATCCATGCGGCTGACAAAATCAACCGCCTTAACCCTTTTATTTTCGGGACGATCCTGTTAATTCTGGCGGTTTTATCCACGCGCTTCCATTGGATTTACAGCCTGGAAATACTCTTATTCATGCTCCTGGATTGGTTGTTGATCGGCCTGCTCCCCAGGGCCAGGAAATCTTTTGGACCTGCCAAACCGGCTGTGTTTCTCCTGGCCGTCCTAAGGGCGCTATTTGCTTTCCTTCCCACTCAAATATCTTTGATATTTCAAGCGCTCGGTACGTTGCTGGTGCTGGACAGTTTTTGGTTCGAGCCGCAGCATCTGACCCTCACCAAACAAACCCTGTTTTCGGACAAAATAAAGTTCACCAAACCCTTGAAGGTGATGCACCTGGGTGATTTGCACATCGAGCGGTTGACCGCCCGCGAAGAAAAATTGCAGGCTTTAATCGATGAAACCAAACCCGACCTGATCCTCTTCACCGGAGATGTCTTGAATCTGTCCTATCTCAAAGATCCCCTGGCCCAGGAGACTGCCCGGCAGGTGATCAGTAAATGGCAGGCGCCCCTGGGGGTCTACCTGGTGAGCGGAAGCCCGGCGGTTGATCTTCCACAGCTATTTCCCCAACTGGTCAACGGATTGCCAGCCCGCTGGCTCAAAGATGAGATAGTCACTATTCCGTTTGAGGGAGATGAGATCGAGTTGGTCGGTTTGAGCTGTACCCACGACCCGCAGATCGATAGTGCCAGCCTCCAAAAGATGCTCGATCAAGATGACAGGCATTTCAAGATCCTGCTTTATCACAGTCCCGATATGGCTCCCGAGTCAGCCACTCAAGATATCGATCTACAATTATCCGGGCATACGCACGGCGGGCAAGTCAGGCTGCCACTTTATGGCGCAATTTACACCGCCTCGTTGACCGGTAAACGCTTTGAAGCCGGCCGCCGCCAGATCGGCAAAATGGTCCTGTATGTGACGCGCGGGATTGGAATGGAAGGCGCTGCCGCCCCCCGCGTAAGATTTTTGTGTCCTCCTGAAATCATTTTATGGTATATTTCTTCCTCGCAGGAGAATAATCAAAGCACAAGGAGTTAAAATGGTCGATTATTTAGATACCATCAATCCATTAAAAATCCTGGTGGCGCTGCCAGAGCGGGTGCCGGCGCCGGTCAAAGCAATTTTCAAAGCCTCGCCTGAAAAGGCCTCTGTCGGCCAACCTGGCAAACAGCCCGGAGATGTTGTCCTGGTGGGCGGAGATGGCCTGTATACCGCTATCGTTTCTGTTGGCGCTCAATCCAAACGCTCTGCCGAAACATTCCGGCAGGCCGGCGGCGGCCTGGCGCGCTGGCTCAAGCAGACCAACACCTCCACGATCGATATCGATCTGGCCGGCATCCAAGATTTTGGCGTGCCAGAGGCTCTATCGGCGCTGTGTGAAGGGTTATTCCTGGGTTCCTTCCAATTCAACCGCCATAAAAGCAAAGCAGACCCGGCTGTCGATACCCAGGTGGCTCTGCGTGGCGCCCTGGACCCCGACCAGGTGGCCGAAACCCTGGCGCACGCCCAGATCCTGGCCGCAGCGGTCAACATGGCGCGCGACTGGTCGCACGAACCCCCCAATTTGATCAACCCGATCACCCTGGCCGAACGCGCCGGCACTGTGGCGACCAGTTATGGACTGAAATGCACGGTTCTGGATGACAAAGCCCTGGCCGAAATGAAAGCCGGGGCCATCCTCAGTGTCGGCAAAGGCAGCCAGACTCCTTCGAGGATGATCATCCTGGAATATCCTGGACACAATCCTCCCCAGGGCGCCAAACCGGTGGTGTTGATCGGCAAAGCCATCACCTTCGATACCGGCGGTTATTCGCTTAAATCCTCCGAGAACATCCAGACCATGAAATACGACAAATGCGGCGGCCTGGCGGTCATCGCGGCGTTACGGGCGGCGGCCGAGCTGCAAATTACCAATCCGGTGATAGGGATAATCGCCGCAGCCGAAAACAAGATCTCGGGCGGCTCATATCTGCCCGACGATATCATCACCACCCTTTCTGGCCTGACCGTCGAAATCATCAGCACGGATGCGGAAGGCCGGCTGGTCCTGGCGGACGCCCTTACCTATGCGCAGAAGAACTTCGCCCCCAAATCCATGATCGACCTGGCCACGCTTACCGGTGGCGTGGTCGTTGCCCTGGGCCACGTACGGGCCGGAATGATGACCAACAACCCCGCCCTGGCCCAACAACTCATGCAATCCGGTGACCGCACCTGCGAGCGGCTGTGGCAGCTTCCTCTTGACGAAGAATATGGCAAGCTGATCAAGAGCAAAGACGCCGATATCAAAAATGCCGGTGGGCGCGAGGCGCACTCGATCATGGGTGGCATGTTCTTGAAAGAATTCGTCTCGGACGAGATCCCCTGGGCCCACCTGGATATCGCCGGTATGGCCGACACTGCCAAAGACCTGCCCTACTGCCCCGAAGGTGGCACCGGCTTCGGCGTGCGCCTGCTGGTGGATTATTTGGAAAACCTGTAAATATCCTTCCAACCCGGTCTCTTTGAGACTCTTTCAACCCGGTTTCTGCCCTGGAAACCGGTTTTTTTGTAGTAGTCGAGAACATGTAGCAAATTGGCGGAAAGTAATAGGAATATAAAGATAAATCAGGTTTATAATATCTTTTTAGCAATCCTATGCGATTCTTAGAGGTTTTATTATCCCTCGCCAATCTTCTGGCATTCCTGGTACTGGTCATACCCCAGCCGCATGCATTACACTGGACGAAACACGTCTTGCCCGTTGCGCTCCTTATGGCGGCCATCCAAATCGTCGTGGAAGGGCCGCGCTGGCAGATGATCCCAGCCTATCTGTTGGCGATCATCTTCTTCTTGATCTGGCTGACCGGTACTGTCCTGGCGATGGATTGGCACATCCATCGCTTCATCGCCATTCTTACCAGTGGGGTAGGGATCCTGGTACTCACCCTTTCCATCGCCCTGCCCATCTTGCTCCCCGTGTTCCATTTTCCAACACCAAGCGGACCTGATGCGATTGGCACCCTGACCTATCACTGGGTGGACCTCAGCCGCCCGGAGCTTTTCACGACCAGCCCCAACGTCTATCGCGAGCTGATCGCGCAGGTTTGGTATCCTGCCAAAAACGAGCAGTTTGCACCGCGTGCCCCGTACATTCAAGATGCCGGCGCGGTCACGCCGGCCATCGGGCAGCTGCTGCACCTGCCGGGTTTTGTCTTTAGCCACCTCAAATATGTGACCACCCATGCGGTTACCGCCGCCCCGATGGCTGGCGATAAACCCGACTACCCGGTCCTGATTTACCTGACCGGCGTCGACGGCTTCCGCTCGGTGAGTACGTTCCAGATTCAGGAGCTGGTTTCGCACGGCTATATCGTGGTCGGGTTGGATCAGCCGGGGATTGCCCCATCCGTGCGATTATCGAACGGACAGCAGATCTTCGGCCTGCCAAGAGATGCGATCCAGCCATTGATCGACCAAAGTGTAGTGCCGCAGCCGAAGACTCCGGAGCTGGATGGGAAAGCGCTGCCCGATGGGATTATCCCGTATTTTGCTCAGGATGCCAGCTTCACCCTTGACCAACTGGCAAAGCTGAATCAAAACGATCCCAACCAGATACTGACCGGGCGGATGGATCTGGCCCAGGTGGGGACATTCGGCGTATCACTGGGTGGCATGGATGCTGCCGAAGCCTGCCAGAAGGATGCCCGCTTCAAAGCCTGTCTCGTAATGGATGTGAACATGCCCGAGGATGTCGTCAAGGCGGGCCTCAAACAACCCACCCTGTTCATCACCCGGCCTGAGAGTACCATGCGTCTCGAAAACCAGGAAAATGGCACCTGGTCCAATCACGACATTACCTTGACCTTGACGACCATGCGAGCGGTGTATGATCACCTGTCCAGCGGCGGCTATTATGTCGAGATTCCGGGAATGTTCCACGTCAATTTTACCGATCTCCCGTATTGGTCGCCAGTTATGGCGCAGCTTGGCCAGACCGGGCCAATCGACCGCCAGCGCGGATTTGACATCGTCAATGCATATTCGGTGGCCTTCTTTGACAAGGAGCTAAAACGACAGCCCTCTCCCCTGCTGAACGGACCATCAGAACAGTATCCAGAAGTGATCTACCATTCCCGATAGCCCAATTAAACGATCTAAAACTGTTTTAATTCACCCAGGCGCCGGGCCTGAGCCGATTTCCATACCTTCTAAAGAAGATTGTTGAGCCAACCCTAAATACCAGACAAGAAAGATCTGTAGATTTCATTTTACGATTAGTTTAGAATTGCAGCATGTTCCTGACCACTACATGAAACCGGGGTTTTTGAATCAAAAATACCCAGGTTTTTCTAGATCATTTCGCCGTCAACTTACTCTTCACGTACGGCAGCACCTGATCCAGCGCCTCGTGCAACTTCCCGGCATCCTTCCCGCCGGCCTGGGCCAGGGTAGGCCTCCCGCCGCCGCTGCCGCCAATCACCTGTGCGATCGTCTTCACCAATTCGCCCGCCTGTAAGCCGCGCTTCACCAGGTCATCCGTGACCGCCGCGATCAACGCCGGCCGGCCATCCACGGCGCTGCCCAGAACCACCACGCCGCTCGGATAACGCTGCTTGAACCGGTCGGTCATCTGGCGCATCGTTTCTGCGTCGGCATTCGACAGCACCATCGCCAGAACAGGGATTTCATTCACCTGGGCGACGTTGTTGAGCTTCTGGTCGAACTCTGCCGACACGAGCTCCTGGCGCAGGCGCTGAGCCTGTTTACGGGCCTGGTCCAGATCATCCAGGGTCGTCTTAGTTTTGCCAGGGACCTCTTCCAAAGAGCTGGCCAACAGCCCGGCGGTTTGTTTCAAGGTGGAAAAACGATGTCGCACCAGTTCATAAGCGGCCTTGCCGGTCACCGCTTCGATCCTGCGCACGCCGGCGGCTGCACTGCCTTCCGTCACAATGATGAACAATCCAATATCGCCGGTTTCCTGGACGTGCGTGCCGCCGCACAGCTCGTAAGACAGCGGCTTTCCTTCACCAATCGTAATGGTGCGGACGATCTCGCCGTATTTCTCGCCAAACAACGCCGTTGCCCCTTCTTCGATAGCCCTGGCTAGCGGCTTGGTTATAATTTTCAACCGGTAATCCTCCAGGATATCCCGGTTAACCCCGCTCTCGATATCGTCGAGTTGTTCGGGGCTGATCGCGTCAGGATGGGTGAAATCGAAGCGCAGCCGGTCCGGCGCAACGAGAGATCCGGCCTGCCGGGCATGCTCGCCCAGCACCCGGTGCAGTTCGGCGTGCAGTAAATGCGTGGCAGTATGGTTGCGCATGATGTCGCGCCGGCGGTGGGCGTCGACGCTGGCCATGGCCCGGTCGCCGATGCGCGGGTTACCTTTGACCACTTTGCCAATGTGGACGATGATTCCGGCGGCCGGGCGGCGCACGTCCTCAACCTGAATCTCCCAGCCAGGTTCCTGCATTGAGACGATCTTGCCGGTATCCGACACCTGGCCGCCCGCTTCTACATAGAAGCAGGTTTTCGGCAGGATTACCTCTACCTGGTTGCCTTCGGTAACTTCGTTGAGGGATATCCCGTCCCGGACCAGCGCCAGAACCTCACCCTCGACCTCCAGGCTGCTGTATGGATCGTAAGCGACGGTGCCGGAAGGCAGCTTGCCTTCCTTCATCATTTCTTCCAGGATGGCACGGAAAGTGTCTACATCTTCGCCGCCCATCGGGCCAAACGCCTTGCCGGCCCCTGAAACCGCCCGGTGTTCTTCCATGGCCTGGCGAAAGCCTTCTTCGTCAACGTCCAGGCCCTGTTCGCGGGCGATATCACGCGTAATTTCCATGGGTAAGCCGTGTGTGGCGTACAGTTCAAATGCTTTTCTGCCATCCAGGGTAGCGCCGCCGGCGGATTTCACCCCGGCGAGCAAATCATTCAACTGGGTCACGCCTTCAGCCAGAGTTTTGTGGAAGCGCTCCTCTTCCCGGGTCAGGTTGGCCAGGATGGCCGAACGGTTGCGGCGCAGTTCCGGATAAGCTGCGCCATAGATCTGGATGACCGTGTCGGCTACCTGGGACATAAACGGCTTGTTCAGACCCAGCTTCCCACCAAAACGCACGGCCCGGCGGATGATCATCCGGCACACGTAATTGCGGCCGGTATTGCCCGGCACGACCCCGTCGGCAATTAAAAATGCCGCCGCCCGGCTGTGGTCCGCGATAACCCGGTAAGGGGTGATATTTGCATCGCGTTCCTCAGGCGTCTGCCCGCACAATTCTCGCACGGTTTCCATCACCGGCATCAACAGGTCGGTGCGATAATTGGAGTAAACTCCCTGCAAAACAGCCACGATGCGTTCGAAGCCCATCCCGGTATCCACGTGGGTAGCCGGCAGCGGTTCCAGCGCGGTCGGGCCCAGGCGGTTATATTGGATGAAAACCAGGTTCCACAGTTCCAAAAACCGTTTGCAGTCCCCGTTTACCCGGCAGACGTGCCCTGGGACATCTTTTTTGTCACAATACTCCGCACCCAGATCGATATGAATTTCGCTGCACGGTCCGCATGGCCCCGTATCGGCCATTTCCCAGAAATTTTCCTTGCGCCCAAAATACAGGATGTGCTCGGGGTTGATTCCTGGCTGTTGGTGCCAGAATTTTGCCGCGTCTTCGTCGGCGGCAATCTCGCCTTTTTCATCTTTGAAACAAGTCGTCCAGAGGGTCGATTTGTCCAGACCCCATACATCGGTTAATAATTCCCAGGCCCAGGTGATCGCTTCTTTCTTGTAGTAATCTCCAAAAGACCAGTTCCCCAGCATTTCGAAGAAGGTGTGATGAGCATCGTCCCGGCCTACGTCCTCCAGGTCATTATGCTTCCCGGCTACACGCATACACTTCTGTGAATCGACGGCCCGGGTATAAGGCCGGTGGTCGGTTCCCAGGAATACGTCCTTGAACTGTACCATGCCCGCATTGGTAAACAGCAGGGTCTGGTCACCGCCCGGCACCAGCGATGCCGATGGGACTACCGTGTGCCCCCGTTGAACGAAGAAATCAATAAAGCCCTGCCTGATTTCCGCCCCGGTCAATACCTTTTTCATTAATCGCTCCTCATCCGTCTCATTTCAAAAGGACTCATTTTTATGGGTGAAAAGCTGCGCTTTTCACACCGATAAAAGTGAATTCTTATTTTGCTGTTTGCAGCACGTAATTATAAGCGATGCGGATGAGGAATTCAATCAAAGACACAATCATAAAATCCAGATTTATCATTTTTTGAAGCCAGTCTATCATTGATTGAAGACTGTTTATCATTGATCTAAGGCAGTTGCACTGCCGATTCTGTTATTACGCCACCGGGCAGTCCAACTGCCTTGGATCAGCTTATGGATCGAAGGCAGTTGCCTGGTTTTATTCTTCTAGCTCAGCGCGATACCACCAGTTTTATCGGTTTTCCCCTGGCATCCAGGGTGACCCTGGCATAATGGTGGTGGGTGTACTGGGTAGTTTCGACATTTTTGCTGATCGTCACAACCACCCGGCCTCTCTTCTGCCCGGGGTTGTTCTTGGCAGTCACATCTGAATAAGCCACCCCGTTTTCATCACACACCGTATGCTCGCGATTGATGTGAACCGTGGCTCCATCCAGGCCCGGTAGATAGGGCTCGACGAATTGCTTGACCTCGCGGATGATTTCTACCGGCAGCCGCTGTGGCTCGGCCTTCTCATCCTGGCAGTCAGACATCATCACCATGGCCTGGTGGGGTTTATAGCGCATCGTGCCCTTGGAAAGAGACATAAAAGCGCCCGTACTCACCAATGGATCGCCATACAGTACGAATGAAATCAAAGTTTTCTGATCTTCACCGTCCAGGTATCCCTGGCGCTTATTCATCTCACGCGACAGGTCAACCTTGGCTTGCAGGAAAGCTTCGCCAACCGTTTGCCCCTCGCCCAGGTGTTTCCAGAACAACGAGCTCATCAAATCCGCTCCAATCAGGGGCGTATTGACCGATCCATAGGCGATGCAGGTCGAAGCCACCACCGCCAGCACGCCAATCCCGGCAAATTTTAGGGCGATGGATTTTTCTTCGTCTTTATCCACCACATAACCGCCGTAGCATGCCTCACTGAAAACTACCTGCGGGGCGTGCCCATTTTTCACCAGGTTGCTGGGGCTTAAAGCTACCGGGTAGTCGGGGCCGGGGCCGCGGTCATTGACATCCTTCTGCCCGTACCAATTTTCACTGTCTTCCACACCGTGCAGGTTGTAGTAACCCAGCATCGTATTGGTCACTTTATCCCCCTTCAGGGTGCCCGCTGCTACCGGAGGGCATGACAGCATCGTGCTGGGGTCGCCAACCTGGCGATACACAGCCATCGAAGCCAGTTTCCACACCGAAGCCGTATACCCAAAGCTGACCGAACGGCTAAACCAGGTGGTCGGATTAACGACCTTCATTAACTGGCGGGCCGGGCTGAGGATTTGGAACAGACGCCTCCACCAATTATCCTGCTGGTTGTAAGCCGTGTGGTAGCGGGCCAGGTTGCGAATCTGTTCGAGCAGCAGGCCGGCGTCCTGTCCGGATTCTCCGGGCAGGCGGCCAACCGGCCATTCAGGCACAAAATAATTCGAGTCAAGCGTGGAATAGGGATTATCTGAATAAATTTCCTTATCCGAATCATCGGTTGGATTGGGCAGCCGGTGGAATGGAACCACGTCCTGGCCTCCGACGATCAGCACGGCTCCAATTCTTTCGCCCTTGTGAGACAAAGATTTGTCGAGGTCGGTTAGCGCCAATTTCAACTTCCACGGGTCAGTCGCTTCGACGCTGGCCAGGCCCAAGAGGGCCGTACAGGCCGGGTCATCCGGGTAATATACCAGCGATCCCCAATTGGCGCGCTTGTGGATCATATCGGCCAGGTTAGCGAGCTCTTTGGCGATCACCGTCGTGGTCTGAGCCCCATATTTCTTATCCAGGCCGGTACGGCAGGAAAAAATGACATAAATTGGAAAACGGCCGTCGGTTTTTGCCAGGTCAGGGCGGTTAATCTTCCTGGCAAACTTATCAAAGACTTCTTCGACCATGCGAACCGTCTGGTCGACGTTCTTCGACCTTCTTGCCCTGGCAGGGACTTTCTGACTCACCGGAGTGGTCTGCCCGGTACCTTTAGGCGCAGCCGCTGCACACGCTACCGGTTGGTTATCCAGAACAGGGGCAGACGCGGCGGCGCAGACCGGGGGTTTCTCGACAACTGCCTCCGCAGCAGTGGTCACAGGCGCGGCGGCCGGCGCCGGATCCGGAGTAGCTCCTGCTTCCGCATCCGCAGCAGGCTGGTCAGGCCTGGTTTCGTCCGCTTCGACCGGGAGCCCGGTCGTTTCACCGGATACCAGTTGGTTCCAGCCCAAATAAGTTGCCACTTCCGAAGGTACCGGCATATCAAAATGCACTACCAGGCAATCCGGCCACAGCGGACGGTAGCGAAAATTTTTCCCCCAGATGCGGATAGGAACCTGCCCGGTCGAGTCGCTGGCAACGCAGTGGTGCAACAACCCGATGGCCTGGGTTTCATCTCCCATTACCGTTTGAGCTTCGGCCAGGCAAAGGGCGAACTGCAAACAGTCCGGCCAGCGTTCGTGGTACAAAGCCGCCAGGCGGTATACCGTAGCCTCATCTTTGCGGGCGTACGTCAGCAGCAAGTGGAATACTGCCGCCAGGGGCAGGTCCGGATTCAAAGCCAGGGCCTGGTGGATTAACTTCTCACTCTCCTCGAATTCAGCCCGGCTGGCGATTTGCCAGCCAGAATGGAGCAGGTGACTCCATTCGGGTAACACATCGATTGGATGGACCTCGCCGCCCAGGGCGTAAACGCAGCCTTCGGCAGTCATGGATAAATCCGGGTCGATTAAAGCGCCGGCTTGAGCCACGAGTTCCTGCGCTTCCAGGTAAACCGGGTCGAGGCTCGCCAACTTCCGGGCAATTGCCAGCGATTCAGCTTCTTTCCCTTCTGCCAGCAACACTTTTGCCAGGATCAGGTCTACCTCCATATCGCCCGGATATACCGCCAACCAGGTTAACGCCATCTGGCGGGCAAAACGGAACGATTTTGTTTCGAGGGCCGCTTCCAGGATCAACAGCAGCCTGCCCCGGGAAAGGGTACTTTCGTTGAGTGATTGGGACAATGTAGAGAGTGTCATACGGTAACCTTAGCCTCCAGGGAGTTATGAACCAGGTTTAGCGTTATCACCACTCCCAGCACTTTACGAATGTTGATTTCTTCTGGCGCAAGTTCAGCGGCCCGGCGCAGCATCGATTCGGCTCCGCCATAATCTTTGCTTTCCTTGAGCATCAAGCCGGCCAGATAATATGGACGGTAATCCTTGGGCGCCACTTTAATCGCCTGTTGGTAGATCCTGAGAGCCATCAAATATTCTCTGCGTTCCTCGTAAGCCTTGCCCAATTCAAGATAAGGATCGATCTGCGAAGGTGACTGGCGGATAGCTTCGCTCAGATAATGGATGGCCTGGTCGAGTTGGCCGGCCCGGCGCTGCATCTGGCCCATCAAGAAGTTGATATCCGGTTCGGATGGGGCTATGCGCAGAGCCTCACGCGCCGCGTTTTCGGCAGCCCGGTAATCACCCACCTCGATATCGGTTTTTACCAGCCACTTCAAAACCTCGACATTTTCGGGGAACATTTCGGAAAGCTCACAGAACATGGGCAACGCCGCATTGATTCCGCGCACGGTGCGGGTGAGCTTGGCCCTTTCCAGCAGGACCGGTAAAGACGAATTCAGAGAGGCGAGCGATTGCTCAAGCACCGATAGGCTCTCAACCAGGCGCCCTTGTTTGACCAGCACTTTCGACATGAACAGGACGGTCTTTTCATCCTGCGAATTCCTGCGGAAACCTTCCTGGGCGTACTCGTAAGCCAGGTCAATATTCTTCATGTCCAGGGCAATTTCCCCACACAACAACAGCGGCAGGGGTGATTTGGGGTCCAGGGTGCCGGCCCGGTCAGCGCTTTCGATGGCTTCCTTGACCCTGCCGGTCTGGCGGTAAGCCTGCGCCAGGTACAGCCAGGCATCTTCCCGGTCAGGCGATAACCGGCTGGCCTTTTCGAGGATTTCAATCGCCTTCGAATAAGCGCTCGAGGTGAGGTAAGCCCCGCCCAGCGCCACGGCGTAGTCAGGGCAGTCCGGCGCCAGCGCCACAGCCTGCTGCCAGTGGTTGACCGCCAGGCTGATGTCATTGGATGAGCTCGCCAGTCCGGCAATCCAGGCATGCCATTCTGGCTCATCGGGCCAGATGATCAGGGCTGTCTCAATGGATTGCAGCGCCAATCCAATCTGCCCATCCGCCTGGGCCAACAAGGCCAGGGCCACGTGCTGGAGTGGATCGTTGGGTTTCAATTCCACCCCGTGCTGAGATGCATTGACGCCTTTCGTCGGTTCATTTTCCAGGTAACATAAGCCTGTTTGCAGAAGGACGGGCGCATCTTCAGGGTATTTGACGGCCATTTGGATCGCCGTGGTGGTCAGATTGACTTTCCTGAGGGCAGCTACCAGGACAGCCATCACCTCGGCAGTAATGGATAGACCGGCTAAAGCGCGCACGTTTTGGGCGTTCAGGTGGAAGGCAGCATGGCCGCGCACCCGCCAGAACCCGACCTCCGGGCTGCTCGATAATTCTGCCGCGTGGGTGATGGCCTGGTTGAATTTTTCAAAATATTCTTCTCCCAATTTGTCCTGCCCAGGCGCATGGGCAACGCATTTTAGCATGTCACACAGGCGCTGGTCTTCTGCCGCCAGGACGATGGTCCTGGCCAGGTCGAGCCAGCCGCCTGGCTGAGCGGGATTTTCCGAGCAGTATTCCTCAGACAGGCGGATTGAATCGTCCCAACGACGGATCTCGCGCGATACGTCGGCCAACCACATTTTCTCGGCATGCTTGAATTCGCGTTCCAGGTACAGGTCGGGCAGGCGGTCAGCCCGATCCGGTGATTTCTTATCTGCCGCTTCCGGTTTACTGGCTAACTTGTGATAAAGGGCATTGGCATGCGGCCAATCACCCTGGCGAGCGAACAGCCGCGCCTGGGCTGCCATCAAACGCGCCTCCTCAGCATTCAGAGAAAGGCCAATACTCAGCAGAATCTGGACCTGGTTGTCCTTATTCTTCTCCAGGGCTTCTTCCGCCTTCATCGCCAATAGTTGCAGAACCGATCGTTTATTATTGGGAGAATCTTGTTTGAATTCAGTTTCGGTCAAATTTTCCAGGTAAGTTCTGGCCAGAATTTCTTCATGGCGGTTATCTTCCAGAAGGTCTTTGGCCAGGTTGCACGCCATCAACTGGATGAAATAATCATCCGAAGAGGCTTCCAGCGCCTTTTCAACGTGTTGCAGGGCAACCTGGGGATTGCCAAGCTGCTGCATCAGGTAGGCATACCGGATCTCGAGTCCGGCCGGTGAATGGATCGAATCCAGCCAGCTTCCGCACAGGATTTTTACAAATTCTCCATACCACTGGCGGTCCTGGGGGTTGGTCTCCTCGAGGAAGAAATAATGTCTGGCCTGGTCCAGGCTGTCCAGAGCCAACGGATACTGGCCCAACAGCGCCAGAACGTCCGCCTGGAAGGTGTGGATATAGCTGTTATCATTTTCAAGCTCACCGGCTTTACGGATCGTTTCCAAAGCCAGGTCGGATTTGCCGCCATTTTGGTAAAGGGCAGCCAGGTCAAACAGCAGCAGCGGCTGGGGACCTTTTGCCAGGCCAACCGCTTTTTCCATACAGGTTAAAGCCGGCTCAAATTCGCCGAGTTGCAGGAAAGTCTTGGCGGCTCTCTGTAAATGGTCAACAGACAAACGGTCGAGGGTCAGGAGCATCGACAGGGTGTGGTGGACCCCCATCAGGTCTCCGGTGCGAGATTGTAATTCAGCCATGCGGATCCAATAATCCGGGTAATCAGGCGCCAGGTCGGTCGCAGTTTCCAGCGCAGTGATCGCCTCGTCAAACCGGTCCAGGCGCACCATCATATCCATGAACCATGAAATGTTCTTCAGGTCATCCGGGGCCAATCTCAGAGCAAACCTGGCGACCTGTAAGGCTTCCTGTTTAAGGTCAGCCTGGTAAAAAGCCTCTGACAACAACTGCTGCAGGTCCAGATCGTCCGGCATAGACAGGGCTACATCCTGCAAGGCCGCCAAAGCCGTCTCAATCTGGCCAAGCGCCAGGGCTAATTTGCCAAATCCTTTTTGCACCCGGCAGTGCCATTTTTCTGACTGGCCTTCGCGTGATTCCACCAGCAGTTGGTAGATCTGGTAAGCCTCTTCGTTTTCGCCGTTACCGGCGAGGACTTCAGCCATCAACAACCGGCCCAGGAAATTTTCGGGGTCGAGTTTCAGGGCTTCGGCTAAGGCCTGCCTGGCCTTTCCCAACGATTCTGCATCGATTGAGACAGAACCATAACTTCGCAGGAGCGTATCGGCATACAGGACCAGCCTGTCCGCATTCGGCTGCCCATATCGAATCGCATCCTCCAGGGCTGGCACCGCGTCAAGGATATTTCCGGTCGAAATCAGCACTTTAGCGTATGCATGAGCGATATTTGCATCCTGCTGCCATTTTTCCCGGGCTACCTCCAACACAAAACGCCCATCTTCGAGATAGTCCAGCGATAATAATGACTCCGAAAGTTCGAGAGCCACTTTGGGCGAAGTGGATTCAAGGGTTTTGGCTTTCTTGAGCAGCGGTACACCTTCGGCGAAAAGGCCCATTTCAAAACAAAGTTTACTGAGGTTCAGGTAAACCTCTGCCGATTCAGGTACCGCCAGGATGGCGGCGCGCAGTGTGTTCAAGGCATCCTGCAAATTACCTTTACCACGGTGCAACTTTGCCATTAAAAGCCAGTGCAAAGGAATTTCAGGGTTATGGGTAACAGCTTGTTTCAAGTGCTCCGCCGCCCCCTCCAGGTCGCCCTGTTCCATCAAGGTTTTTCCGATCAGGGCATGCGCCTTGCCATGGTTAGGATCGAATTCAATCACTTTCCAACACGCTTCAACCACCATGTCGGGTTTCTCAAGTTTGGAGGCATCCTCTGCCAGCGCGTACCAATCCGCAGGCGCCGGGCCTTCGGCGAGATTGACCACTTTACGCCGTTCGAGGACTGACTTGCGCCAATTGGCCAAACTTTCCCATAACGTAGCCAGGTGGCGGTGGTAATCCAGGTTTTCAGGTTGGAGAGCCACTGCCAGGTGAGCATATTTGAGCGCGTTGCTCTTATCCCCTACCCGGTTGTAGATGCGGCTGATCTGGTTGATCAGTTTCTCGTCTGCCGGGCGAAGGGTTAAGATTTCCAGCGCACAGCGTAAAGCTTCAGAGATCAGGCCCAATTCCAACAAAGTCCGCACGAATGAAGTTGGATCCCAGGAAAGGATAAACTTGGGGTAATACAGGTCATCCCAGTCCGGAGCCTGTTTTTCAAGCTGGTCAACCGCCTGGCGGGCGATGGCGCGGGCAATGTCCATCTCGCCGGTGGCTGCCTGCATCTCGGCCGCTTTCATGATGATAAAAGGATTCTTGCTTATGGATGAGTCGCTGGCAACCACTCCTTTGGACTGCGCCTCTAACCCGAAAGTTGACAGGATAATTTCGTGATCAAGGTCGTCAAAATCGGAGACGGTGTTGAGGACAGTTTGCAGCTCGTGAAAATTACCGGTTGTTTCGCCGCGCAGCGAAGCGATATCGGCCATCTCCACTTCCAGGCCGGTCAGCCAATAGCGCAGCGAAACCTTCAGGGCTTTGAGCAGTTCCAACGCCCGCGCCGGGTCTCCCGATAACTGAGAAAGGGTTGCCCCAAGCTGGAGGTTCAGCATTTCGTCGAAATCATTGCCAGGCTCACCTTGAACTCCGGGGATCTTTTTCGCATCCAGGACATGGGGTTGGTCGCCGGAGATGAATTGGACCAGCAAGGTGACCAGTTGCGCCTGCCCCCCTGCCTTCAACGCTCTTAGCCAGGCCACTTGCTGCGCCAAGGATATCTTTGAAAAGACCAGGCCGAACAAGCCGATGCGATCTACTTCATCCATCGGGTTGGTCAGAATAATGTGGGTTACCCAATCCATGGCTTTGTCGAACTGGCTGTGTTCGACCAGGGCGATGAGCAAATTTTCAGAGTCCGGCACCAGGTTATACAGGCAGGCTAATGGCGTCCTCCACACCTGGATATCTTTTCCATTCTCACCATATACTTTCGATAAAAGCTCTTCGGAAAGCCCCTGCCATGAACCGGTCAAACGCCGGCGTTCGCGCAAACCCAGCGCCAGCCAGGCTGCAGTAACCAGTGACCGGGCGATATTCCCGTTCTTCAGCGTCTCTTCCATGATCTGGCGCACATTGTGCTGGATTGTCTTGGGCAGTGAGACCATCGGATGGGCGCCAAGGTCTTTCGGGGATAATTCAGAACCACAGGCCACGAGCGCCAGGTTGGCCGGGCTCCACTGAACGTAATTCTGTTCCGGAGCCGCCAGCATCTTTTGACAGAAGGCATCGTTTTCCAGGCTGCCCCACAGGATGGGATCCTGGCGCAAAGAAGAAATCACACTGGCTGCCTGAGCGGCTGGCATTCCTTGCTGAAGTTCGACCAGGTAATCTGCGTGCATAATGCTCCTTAAATTAAGCCAAGCAAAAAAGGGATAAAAGAGAAAGGTCGGTTACTTGACTTGCATGAGAAGGTAATAGGCGAAAAGGATCAGCGGAAAGCCAATTACCACCAGGAAAATCCCAACACCAGAAGCAGTGCGGACCATCTGGTTCACCGCATCTACCAGCGTCGAAGCATTCCCCACCAGGCCGGCAACGTCTTCGGCAATCCCTTTTTGCGCCAGCCGGATACTTTGTTTGGTGATCTCTTTCAGATCTCCCCCCATAACTTTTGAAATAAGAATAATCATGCCAGCCAAAACGCTCAAAATCCCGAGCACAAACAAGGTCGCCGCCATGATCAAAACCGAATTCGTCACAGATATGGTGAACATCAATGCCTCCTAGAATCAGACTCTAGGAGGCATTGATGCAAGATGTGTGCCAGACCGGCGATAGGGTCCAAAATTTCAGGTGTGAAAAACGACGCTTTTCACACCTGAAATTTAGTGCTCAGGCAAGATGTACCAATTCCCCGGGTAAGTGGCTCATTTCGATGGTCCCGCCATCGCAGAATAACATGGCCCGTTCGATCGCATTGGCAAGCTCGCGGATATTTCCCGGCCATTCGTAGGCGATCAAAGCCTCCAGGGCGCGCGGGGCAATATCTTCGACGTTTACACCCAGGCGGGCGTTGTTCAAGCGGATGAAGTGCGCCACTAATTCCGGTATATCTGCTTTACGGTCACGTAAGGCGGGTAGATGCAAATCCACCACCTTCAAACGGAAATACAAATCCTCACGGAATTGGGCTTCTTTCATCATAGTTTTCAAGTCGCGGTTGGAGGCGGCCAGGATTTGAACGTCCACGCGGATCAGGTTTGTCCCGCCGACCCGGCGAAAGGATCTTTCATCGATGGCGCGTAAAACCTTGGCCTGGATATCCGCCGGCATAGAGGAAATTTCGTCCAACCATAAAACCCCGCCATCCGCCACTTCCATCAAGCCGATTTTCTTCCGCTCGGCGCCGGTGAAAGCCCCGGCTTCATAGCCGAATAATTCCGACTCCAGCATAGTGTTCTGGATAGCCGCGCAGTTAATATCAATAAAGGGTTTATTCTGCCTTGGGCCGTTGCGATGAATAAATTTCGCCAACACTTCTTTCCCGGTACCGGTTTCGCCCGTGATCAATACCGACACCGACGCAACAGCAGCTCTTTGCGCCTGGCTGAGCACAGATTGCATCGCCGGGCTGCTGCCCACGATAAAATTACTCTTTTGCTGTTGGAGCTGGCGCAAATGGGCCAACTCGCGCCGCATTGACACAATCTCACAGGCGCGCTGCAGCGATTGTTCCAGCCTGGCAAACTGGATCGGCTTGGGCAGAAAATCGTGAGCGCCATTTTTCATCGCTTCGACAGCCATCTCGATATCGCCGTACGCTGTGATGAGAATAATGGGTGGCCGGAAGGCCATGTGTTGAGTTTCAAATAACAGGTTAGGGCCATAACCATCCGGTAAATTAACGTCTAGAAGGATGACGTCTCCTGCGCCTTGTTGCAGGCAATTACGCGCTTCCGCCAGAGTGGCTGCTCCAATGACTTCATACCCTTTTGAAAGCAAAAATTCGCCAATGAATTGGCGAGCATTGGCTTCATCGTCGACGATAAGAACACTAATGGCCATGATTACACTCCGTCCTGAATTGCTGGTAAGTATACATGAAAAACTGTCCCTCCAGGGAATGTATTCACCTCTATACTTCCCTGGTGGGCGGTGACGATGCGCTTGGTTATGGCCAATCCCAGGCCGGTACCTTTTTGTTTGCTGGTTACAAAGGGTTCGAATAATTTCTGGCGGACATCGTCGGGGATACCCGGCCCATTGTCTGAAACTGCCACTTCGATCTGGGTATGATTTACCACCGCATGGCTGATACTGACTTTAATCGCCAGGGTACCGCCGCCTTTATTCATGGCATCAATGGCGTTATTAATCAGGTTGATAAACACTCGTTCCAACGCCCGGGCATCTCCCATGCCTTTTGGACAATTTTCTTCGACCTGGATAAACGGGACGATGTTGAGTCTGGCCATGCGTGGGCGGTAGCGGTCCATCAGCCGCACCAGCAGAATGCCCACGTCGACCGGCTCAAAACGGTGTTCCATTGGCCGCGAAAAAGCCAGGACGGACTCCATCAGATGATCGAGCCGGGTGCAGTCGCTCTGGATCTTGTTGATGACTTCCTGGTTAGGGTCTTCCTCGCTCATCCGGCTTGCCAGCAGTTGGATTCCGGTCGAAATATTATTAATCGGATTGCGGATCTCGTGCGCAAACATCGCCGTTATTTCGCCCAGCTCCGCCTGGTTCTCAAGCTGCTGCGTATGCGTGCGGATCTGTTCGTTTTCGCTGTTGTCAATTACAAATACCAGCACGGCCCGCAATTGTTCTTCTTTCTGGACCGGTAAAACCTCTACTCTGGCAGGGAATGCCTGTCCATCCCGCCGGTGGAGCGAGCAATTACCCAAATTCCTGGTCGGGATGCCGCTGCACGCCGCTACCAGGGATGAGATCAGTTTTTCTGAACCAATTAACAGGTTCTCGACTGCCTGCCCGCGCGCTTCCCAGGCCCCGTAGCCAAAAATAACTTCGGCAGCCGGGTTTAGCTGGGCGACCGTCAGATCGGGGTTGAGTACGAAGATGGCCTCCTGTGTATTTTCCATAACACAGGTATTGACGGCCAACTTTTTCTCCAAATCATCATTTTCCCTTCTCACCGCGTTGATCAGGATGAAATGCTGGATCGTGCTGCTTATATATTTAGCGGCAATCTCTATATAGGGGATTAAATATTTGGAAGGTTGTTTCTCCTGGTCGCCGACCACCAGTAAGCCGGACAGAGCCTTATCATCTCCCAGCGGTGACGTTGCCAGGTATGCCAGGTTGGCGATCCTTCCGGAGCGGTGGATATCGGTATTCACCCTCTTTCCGGGGATCCACAGCGTGGTGGACGATAAACGCACCAGGTCGCTGGATGAAATTTCCTCAGGGAACACGGAACCCGGTTCATATACGGCCAGTTTTCTAAGCCGGGGCTGGTCGCTCTCTGCCTGGTAAATTCCGATCAGCCCGGCATCCAACAAAGATGAGAGTATTTCCAGTCCTTTTTTGACGGCGTGGTCCAGGTCTGGTTCTTCGTGCAGCCTGGTTAATGCCAGCAGGTTACGCGTGATCCTCTCCTGGGACTGGTCCGAAGAAATATTTTCTGCCGGAAGAAAATCCAACAACAACCACTGCCCGGTGGCATCCAGGCCATTGACCCTCCCAATCACCGATAAATCTTCCCGTTTCCGGCGCTTCAATAAAAGGTTGAGTTCTTCGCCTTGCGCCAGCGATTCGCCCGGCAGTTCGGGCAGGAGATCCTTGATGTCTTTTCCGCACAATTCATTCTGGGTGAAGGCTGTCAATTTTATTAATTCAGTATTGACCTGCAAGATAATCCCCCTGCCGCGGTCATATAATAGAGCCGCCTGGGGGAGCAGGTTCATCATTGTGCCAAATTCAATAATGCCGGGGGATTTTCCCCGCCACAGTGCTGTTCGAGAAACTAAGGGGCTGTTTTGGTTCATGTTGGATGTGTATGCGCCTGACGCAAATGCGCCGGCAGTATTCCCTCCATGGAACGGTACTTCGCGACCGTTCTTCGGGCGACCAGGTAGCCGCGTTTGGCCAGTTGTGTGGCCAGTTCAGTATCGCTCAAAGGTCGAGCTTCTTTGGAAATCATATCTCGCAAAACGGTGCGGACATTCAGACTTCGATCAAAAAACGAAGACAACGGAATGATGCGTTTATTGGGCAGTTGTACCGTTTTTGACGCAACCGCTCGCGAGATGGTGGATTCGTGCACCTCCAGCTCTTTGGCAAACTGAGCCCTTGTCATCGGCTTAAGATACTCTTCGCCAAAAACAATATAGCCTTTTTGTTCGACTGCCACCCGGAACAATAACCTCTGCATGGTGTTGTTGCGCTGCTGCAAGCATTTTACAAACAGAGAAGCCCGGTCAAGGTCGCTTTTCCAGGCGTCTTTCTTCTCCTGATCAGCCTGTTGGATGGCCTGGCGGAACAAGGGATTGACTCTGAGCGTTCCGTTGATCGGCAAAATGATTTCGATGACCAGTGAATTCTGCGGGTCGTCATTCAAGAAACTGATGATAATGTCCGGGCGATGATAGACCTGCACGTCATCCTTGGCCGGCTGGCGTGCATCTCCGTAATGCGAGCGGGCCGGGTAGGGGTTCAAATTATCACTGATGAACTGCGAAACGGATTTTATTTGGCGTAAAGAGACTTTCAGACTATGGGCTAGTTCAGCGTACTGGTGGCGGCACAGCATATCCATCCCGTGTTCGACGATAGTCCTGGCCAGGTTAGGAATTGGCCGTGTCTCTGCCAGTACCTCGAGCTGGACCAGCAGGGCTTCCTTCGTCGAACTGGAAGCAACCCCAACCGGATCGGCGTGCTGGATGATATGGCGGATATTTTCGATCCTGCTCACCGGCACATGATAATATTGCGCAATCTCGATCAATGGGATGGTAAGCAGACCATCTTCATCCAGATGCGTCAGCAGGTAAGCCGCCATGATGCGGTCTTGTTTTTCCAGTTCCATGCCAATCTGGCGTAATACGTAAGCGGGCAGGTCCTCTGCACTGGATGAATACATATCCTCCGGCATATCTTCGGTCGTTTCACCCGAATGAACGTAAAAATCATCTGATGGAGAAATAAACACAACCGGTTCATCAACCGACGCATTTTGGGGCCGGCTGCATACCGGGCAGGTGCCTTTTCCAGGCAATAACCGGTGGCAATGCGGGCAATAACGCTCTTCGATCAGTTCCAGGGCCGGGTTTGCCGATAATTCCGACTCAATTTGCTGGCGCAGTTCATCCACCGTCTGGCTTAGCAAGGTCATTGTCTGAGCCAGGTGGGCAGTAGTCAACGGGCGAAGCGATTGATAATGGTATTGAAACATGGAAACCACCCAAGATCTGAAATAAGTATATAAGATTATCTTCTATGTTGCAAGTTCTGTGCCAGGGTGTTTTCGTAAATCCACAAAACGCCGCCGTCATTGCGAGACTTATTGGCCCAAATGACAAACACAGATGTTGGTGTCAATGCGAGGCTTCTTAGCCGAAGCAATCTCACTGCCTGCGGGGAACGCGTACCTTTGCGGATCTGATTCACCGGATCTGAGATTGCTTCGCCGGGGACGGCTCGCAATGACAGCAACGTTTGGCATGGTAAAATTCATTATCAAATGGATAAATCATTGCCAGAACTGACAATCATCGGCGGCGGATTAGCGGGAAGCGAGGCGGCCTGGCAGGCTGCCGAACGGGGCATTACGGTCAGGTTGTACGAAATGCGCCCGCTCCAGCTTACCCCCGCCCACACCACCGCTTACCTGGCTGAATTGGTTTGCTCAAATTCGATGGGGTCAAACCTCATCGACCGGGGCACAGGCTTACTGCAGGATGAGCTCAAGCGCATGCGTTCCCTGCTGCTCCAGTGTGCTGAGGCAACTGCCTTACCCGCCGGGGGGTCTCTGGCAGTTGACCGGGACCGGTTTGCCGCCCTGGTCACTGAGAGAATCGCCAGTCATCCCCTCATCAAAGTAGTGCACGAAGAGGTAATACATATCCCCGATGGGCCGGTGATCATCGCCTCAGGCCCGTTGACTTCGCCGGCCCTGACCGATTCCATCCAGGCATTGACTGGCCATGAACACCTATTCTTTTATGACGCCATCGCTCCTATCGTGGCCGCCGAGTCGATCGACATGCAGATCGCCTTCCGGGCTTCACGCTTCGAGCGCGGCTCCCGCGCAGAGGGCGATTATATCAATTGCCCGATGGAAGTAGACCAATACACTGCCTTCATCCGAGAACTTTGCCAGGCCCAACGCATCGAACTGCGCCAGTTCGAGCAGGACCTGCTCAAAGGGGTTAGCGGGGGAGCCGGCAAGTATTTCGAAGGTTGCCTGCCGGTAGAAATCCTGGCCCAACGCGGTCCCGAAACGCTGGCCTACGGGCCACTCCGCCCAATTGGGCTTTCCGATTCACGCACAGGTAAATTCGCCTTTGCAGTGCTCCAGCTCCGGCAAGATAACCTGGCAGATACCCTCTATAATATGGTCGGTTTTCAGACCAACCTGACCTTTGCCGAGCAAAAACGCGTCTTCCGCATGATCCCGGGCCTGGAAAATGCCGAGTTTGTGCGCTACGGCCAGATGCACCGCAATACCTTCATTGCCTCGCCGGTACTGCTCAGGCCAACTCTCCAATTTATTCACCGCCCTGACCTGTTTTTTGCCGGGCAGATCACCGGGGTGGAAGGCTATATGGGCAATATCGCCACCGGCTTGTTGGCCGGAGTAAATGCCGCCCGCTTGATCAGAGGCATGCAGACGCTGGCCCTGCCTCCCCTGACGATGCTGGGCGCCCTGTGCCAGTATATTACCCACGCTGAAATGAAATACTTCCAACCCATGAAAGCCAATTTTGGCATTCTGCCCATTGTGGACCGTAAAATCAGGGGCAGCCGGGAACGGGCTATGGTCCACGTGGCAAGAGCCGTACCTGATTTAGACAACTTCATAAAAAATGAATCCTTCTTTGTTTAGACCCGATCATACCCCCATCAGACCCAATCGACCCGGGCGATCCACCCTGGTGATTTTCAGCTTACTCTTGCTGGCCGGCGCCGTGGGTCTTTTTATCCACTTGAATAAACCTGCGACCCCGGTTGGTTTTAATGGCGAGACGGCTTTGCAGGACGTTCAATACCAGGTTGATTTGGGTCCACGCACACCCGGCAGCCAGGCGCATGCCCTGGAGGTAACCTGGATAGAACAGCAGTTGACCGGCAGCGGCTGGCAGGTCGAAGAACAGGACACAACCATGCTGGGGCATCCTATCCAAAACGTCGTCGCCAAACGCGGAGATCCCGCTCAACGCCCGTGGATAATTCTCGGAGCGCACTACGATTCGCGCATGTTTGCCGACCACGACCCCGATCCGGCCCTGCGCTCACAACCCGTCCCTGGCGCCAATGATGGCGCCTCGGGGGTAGCCGTTTTGTTAGAGCTGGCGCGCAGCCTGCCCAAAACCTTGCGGGCTCAGGTCTGGCTGGTCTTCTTCGATGCTGAAGACCAGGGGGATATTCAGGGCTGGGATTGGATCCTGGGGTCGCGTGCCTTCGCCCAACAATTAACCACCAAACCCGATGCGGTGGTTGTGATCGATATGATCGGAGACAAGAATCTCGACATTTACTACGAAAAAAATTCCGACCAGGCCTTATCCCAGGCCATCTGGTCGGTAGCCGGTAAAGCCGGGTACCAGAAACAATTTATCCCGCAGGAAAAATACAGTATGGAAGACGACCATACACCTTTCCTTGAAAAAGACATCCGAGCCGTTGACCTCATCGATTTCGACTACCCATACTGGCACACCACCGCCGACACTGCCGATAAAGTTTCCTCTGAGAGCTTGCAGGCTGTAGGAGACACACTCTTCCGGTGGATCAGTGCCCAATAATATTTGAATTATTTGACAACATAGCGTAAACTAATAGCATGCATGAACTCCATATGCTGAAGACATTACATCCAATCTGGCTCAACCGGGTGGTTCAGAGCATGGCGAAAGGCGCTTCCGTACGTGAGGATTTGCGCGGCCAGCTCGACCAGTTTTATTCTCTATTGGAACAAGCCGTCGAGACCGGCGATCCGGCCTGGTTGGACCCGGTCATTTCAGGCTGGGCCGAATCGCTCACCCAATCCGACCTGGAAGGGGATACCAGTAACCTGACCGAGTTCTTGAATGAACTGCTTCAGCTTACGATCAACATTTGCCGGGAGACTCTGGATGAAATCCAGGCTTTAGAAGTGATCGGGACCATTATGCCTGCTTTCACTTTTGCTTATCTGAAAGCGGCGAAATACGAGATCATTGCTCATTCAGGATATATTTCCAGGCAGCTCAAGGAGACCCAGCAAGCCCTGGAGAGGCTCGACCGGAGCAAGTCCGATTTCATCGCCGTAGCTGCCCACGAGTTGAAAACACCGCTTACCTTGATCGAAGGCTATGCCTCCATGTTGTGTGAGAGTCACGAAAAAGTGAACCCCCAATCCTCCGAAATGCAGTTGTTGAACGGGGTTCGCAATGGAACCGTCAGGCTGCGTTCCATCGTCGACGATATGATCGACGTATCGATGATCGATAACAATTTATTGTCGTTAAACTTCCAACCGGTCTGGCTCAACCGCCTGTTCGTGCTGCTCCAAAATGAGCTGAAGGATTCGATTAACGAACGCCAACAAACCATGCTGATCGAGCCATTTCCGGGCAGCGATGAGCTAACCTTTGGCGATCCTGAACGGCTCTTGCAAGTGTTCCGGAACATCTTGATGAACGCCATGAAATATACCCCGGACTGCGGGACAATTCACGTGGATGGGCGAAAATTACCCGGTTTTATCGAAGTGACCATTACGGATACCGGCATCGGCATCGACCCTGAAGACCAGACGATTATCTTCGAGAAGTTTACCCGGTTAGGCAGCACCTCCTTGCATTCCAGCGGAAAAACAAAATTCAAGGGGGGCGGGCCAGGGTTAGGCTTGCACATTGCCAAAGGTATCGTCGAATCGCATGGCGGCGCCATTTGGGCAGAATCGCCAGGCTACGACGAAAAGAACCTGCCTGGTTCCACTTTCCATGTACTGCTGCCAATCCGGGCCGGGTCGCCGGACACAAAAATGGCCAAATTATTCGAACCGCTCGGCCAAAATAAACTTGCTCAAGGCTGGGCGGGGTAACTATCAGATGTGGAAACCCAGATAACTTATGCCAAAGAAAATTGCTGAACCAACGCTCCCGCCTCGAGAACGTGCTTTTCTGGTTGGGGTGGGGCTGCGCGGCGAGCCATCTCTGCTCACCCTGGAAGAATCCTTGGAGGAGCTGGCTTTACTGGCCGAAACAGCCGGCCTCGACGTGGTTGGCGAAACCACGCAACGCCTCGAGTCGCCAAATCCGGTCACATACATCGGCTCCGGAAAAGTAGACGAGATCAAAGCCTTTCTCGAAGAGATTCTGGCCGACGTGGTGATCTTTGACGTTGAGTTATCCCCTCGCCACCAACGCGAGCTGGAGAAACACTTCGGAGAAGCCGTGCGGGTTGTGGATCGGACCGCATTGATCTTAGATATCTTCGCTCAGCACGCCCATACGCGGGAAGGCATTCTGCAGGTCGAGCTGGCGCAATACGAATATCGCCTGCCGCGCCTGACGCGCGCCTGGACCCATCTGGCCAGGCAGGCCGGCGGCGGCGGCGGGCGCACCGGCAGCACCGGAGGGGTCGGCCTGCGCGGCCCAGGCGAAACACAGCTCGAGGTTGACCGTCGCGAGGTCCACCGCCGCATTGCGACGCTTAAAGAGGAGCTGGAAAAAGTACGCGCCCACCGTTCGCGCTACCGCATGCAGCGTAAGCGCACGCAGGTGCCGGTGATTGCCCTGGTTGGGTATACCAATGCCGGCAAATCCACCCTGCTCAACCAGATGGCGCGCACCAACGTGTTCGTCGCCAACCAGTTGTTTGCCACCCTCGACCCCACCACTCGCCGTATCGAACTGCCTGGGAATCATGGTGTGCTGCTGACCGATACGGTGGGATTCATCCAAAAACTGCCCACCCAGTTGGTGGCGGCTTTCCGCGCCACCCTGGAGGAAATCACCGAGGCGGATCTTTTGATCCACATGGTCGATATCACCCATCCCAATGCCATGGCGCAGTGGAAATCCGTCCAGCAGACGCTGGCAGATATCGGCGCCAGCCAGATCCCCGTAATTACTGCCTTGAATAAAATCGACACCCTGCCAGACCCACTGGCGGCTCGCCAGGCAGTCGCCGAATTTGCCAATTCGGTGGCCATCTCAGCCCTCACCGGTCAGGGCATACCAGACTTGCTTATGGCCATCGAATCGACCATGTTCGAGACCTACGTGAACCTGAAAGTGCGCATCCCTTACCAGCAAGGCCAGCTAATCTCGATTTTTCACGAACAAGGCCAGGTAGAGCACGTCGAACACGGGCGTGGGGGTGTATTAATCGCCGGCCTGCTGCCGGGCAGGTTGATGGCGCGCTTCAAGCCTTACGTGGTAGACAATAAGACACCCAAGGTTGAAAGTACATAATGGTCAGATTTATATCCAGGGCGATTGACACGCTTTCCGAATATTTTGCAGCCCGCAAAGGGCTGCTTCCTATCCTCGGCATTCTGCTCGTGGCCGCCAATTTTGTCGTCCGCATGCTGCCCCTGGGCTGGTTCAGTTCTTCTGACTTGCTGCTTCACCTGGGAATCATCCTGGCGATTTTTGGGTTCATGATCGCCTGGGCGCTTTAAAATGAAAACGGGCCGTTGCGGGCCCGTTAGGTTATTTGCTCTTGGTTTCTTTTTTGATGCTGATCACTTCGCGTTTGTTGTAATGTCCACAGTTAGGACAAACAGTATGGGCGAGATGCATTTCCTCACAATTCGTGCAGCGGACCAGATTTAACGGGACCAAAGCATCCTGAGCTCGGCGGCGGTCGCGACGACCTTTAGACAATTTTCTCTTCGGAAGCGGGGGCATTCGATAACTCCTATATTCTTTGAAAGGCAGAAAGATTACTTATTTAATAGCCCGCCAATTATACTGACTATGAAAGGTTAATGTCAAGGTTTGGTACAAAACGGTTTTTCTACCAAAAGTATTCTCCCCCGGATTATCACCGGGTTCCTAAGAGTCTTTTTTAAGCTGCTGTATCACTCTTTTGCCTGGAGTTACGATGCAGTCGCCTGGATCGTGTCGCTCGGCAGGTGGACTGGCTGGATAAGCAGTGTTATCCCCTTTATTCAAAGCCCGCGCGTACTTGAGTTAGGTTATGGTCCTGGCCATTTGCAGGTTAGCCTTGCTCAGAGAAATATTTTAGCCTTTGGCCTGGACGAAAGCCTTCAGATGAGCCGGCAGGCTTTTCAGCGGGTTAAAAAGATCGTGCAACCAAAAATTACTCGCGGGCGTGCCGAGAATCTCCCTTTTGCGGGTGCGTCTTTCAGTACAGTCGTATCGACATTTCCAAGCGAATATATCTTCCAGCCGGGCACCCTTAAAGAAATATTGCGCGTATTAATGCCCGGCGGACGGTTGGTCATCTTACTGGCGGCCTGGATTTCCGGTAAAAGCTGGATGGAAAAAGCAGCCGCCTTCTTGTTTAAAATTACCGGGCAGGTGCCTTCATCCGACAACCACTTCCAGAATTTGCTGCATCCCTTCCAGGCTGCCGGATATGCAGCGCGCCTGGAGTGGATCGATCAAAATTCAAGTCGTCTACTCGTCGTGATCGCCAAAAAACCACAATGAGGTTCTCATTATTTGGCGTGGTGCCCCACAAATCCGGAAATCTACCCCGCCCAATAATACAGAACCTTAAATGATATCTTAAAATTACTAACATTTTGATGTAAAATGTAACAATGGAAATACAGATAGCTGTAGCAAAAACAAACAAATATGCTTCTTCGGAAAGCGGCGATACGCTGGAAACTGTCGAACGTCCTAATGGCGGCCTCTCGGTGGTACTGGCAGATGGACAAACCTCTGGTCGAGGAGCAAAAGCTATCTCCACATTGGTTGTCAGGCTGGTAATCAGTCTATTGGCTTAAGGTGTCCGAGATGGCGCCGCAGCCCGGGCTGCATCCGACAATCTGTTCACCGAACGGAAAGGGAAAGTGTCTGCCTGTTTGAATATCTTATCGGCTGACCTGCAGACGGGTACCCTGGTAATTACCCGCAATAATCCCACCCCAATTTATGTGGCCAAAGGGGATCACATCGAATGCCTGACCAGTGAGAGTGTGCCCATCGGCACCAACCGGAATATCCGGCCGATGATCAGCGAATTTCCGATCGAGATCGGTTATTCTGTGGTGATGTACACAGACGGAGTCAGTATGGCCGGCGACCGTATCGGGCAGTTGATCGATGTGTGTACATTATTATCCTCCTTATTAGAAGAACAAAACCCCCATTCACAAGAAATTGCCGATGCGTTATTGGCCGAGGCGATGCGCCTGGATCAGGGACGCCCGAATGACGACATGAGCGTGGTGGTATTGAGAGTCCTGCAAAGCGACGACGACCAGATCCGCCGGATGACCGTACGTTTACCAGTTGAACCGGTACGTACCCCTTATGCATAAGAAATGGCTGAAAGACAACCCCCCAAGGTAGTTGGTGTTGTCGGACCTTGTGGATCAGGAAAAACGACTCTTGTAAAAAGATTGAGTGGCCTGGGGATAAATGCCCGGCATATTGCCCAGGAGCATTCTTATGTGGGCGCCATGTGGCAGAAGATCACCCATCCGGATTTCTTGATATTTCTGGATGCCTCTTATCCGGAGACGATCCGCAGGCGCAAATTGGATTGGACGGTCGAAGAATACCAGGAACAACATCGCCGGCTGGCGCATGCCCGGCAGAATGCCGATTTATACATATTTACCGACGATCTCAAACCGGCGGAGATATCTCAAATCGTGCTGGATTTCTTGAAAGAACACGCCATATATCCTGAAGATGGGTGATTACACTCCTGACCTTTTCTCGATAAGCAGATATATGGGTAAAATAACTTTGTAAGACAGACTGCTTCAATCAAACCCTGGTTCTTTGGGAGTTGCCGTGGTGACTTCCTCGCCAAATCCCAGACAACCCAAACCCTGGTGTTTACGGAGAGAAAAAAACTATGCGCAAGGAAGTTATTTTAATCACGGGAGCCAATGGAGAAATTGGGCACGGGCTGATCACCTATCTCGGCCAGCAGAATTCCTCGCATATCGTCGCCCTCGACGTCGCACCCCTGGACGAGGGTCTTAAACCCTACTGCGAACATTTTATCCAGGGTGATATCCTGGATAATATGCTCCTGGGCCGGCTGGTGGCCGAATATGAAATCCGTTCGATTTACCACCTGGCATCCATCCTGTCAACCAAGGCGGAATATAATCCGGAGACTGCCCACCGCGTTAACGTCGAAGGGACGTTGAATCTGCTGCGCCTGGCCGTCGAACAGTCCCAATGGCAGGGCCGTTCGGTTAAATTTTTATATCCCAGCTCAATTGCCGCTTACGGGCTGCCGGACCTGGCGACCAAGAACCGGGTGGGCAAGGTCAAGGAAAATGAATGGCTGCAGCCCACCACTATGTACGGCTGTAATAAGCTGTATTGCGAACACCTCGGCCGCTATTATTCTCATTATTATCGCCAACTGGCCGTCGATAAAGCCCACACTTCGATTGATTTCCGCTGCCTGAGGTTTCCGGGGTTGATCAGCGCAGTCACCATTCCCACCGGGGGAACCAGTGATTATGGTCCCGAAATGCTGCACCACGCCGCCCAGCGCATTCCGTACGCCTGTTTTGTCAGGCCGGACACCCGGCTGCCCTTTATGACCATGGCCGATGCCATTAAATCATTATTGGTGCTGGAAAATGTTCCCGCCAGCTCGCTTACTCAATTGGTCTATAACGTAACTTCCTTCAGTCCCACCGCCCAGGAATTCTATGACATCGTGTGCGCCGCCTTCCCGGACGCCGAGATATCATTTGCCCCGCACATGAACCGCCAGCGCATCGTAGATACCTGGCCGGCGGATATCGATGACTCGGCTGCCCGCAACGATTGGGGTTGGAACCCCATTTACACCCAGGAGCAAGCCTTCGAAGATTACCTGTTTCCCGCTGTGCGTGAATGCTATAAAGTGTAAAAAAGGATCGCCTGACCGATTCTGGACGGGAAAATATCTGGAGACAAAGTAAGATAAATGACAAATATCCTGTACATTCACTCACACGATACCGGCCGTTACGTCCAGCCTTACGGTTATCCGATTGCCACGCCAAACATCCAGCGTCTTGCCCAAGAAGGGGTGCTGTTTCGCCAGGCATTTACCACTTCACCGACTTGCACGCCAAGCCGCGCCAGTATGCTGACTGGACAGTATGCCCATACCTGCGGTATGTTCGGCCTGGCCCACCGCGGTTTTGTGCTGGCTCACCCGGATCATCACCTGGCTAACTATCTTGGCAGGTCAGGATACCAGGTGGTCCTGGCTGGAATGCAGCATGAGCATAAAGATCCGCGTGGCCTTGGCTACCAGGACATTTTAGCTACTCCAACCTGTCTTGCCCGCCATGTAGCTCCGGCTGCCGTACATTTTCTTAGTTCCGCTCCACGCCAGCCATTTTTTCTTTCGGTTGGTTTTGAAGAAACCCATCGACCCTACGCTAACGCCGGTCCGGCTGAAGATCCCCCCCGCTATTGCTTGCCGCCTGCGCTCTTCCCGGATAATCCCGCCACGCGCCAGGATATGGCCAACTTCAAAGCCAGCGCCCATCAGTTGGACCAGGGTATTGGCAGCGTTTTAACCGCGCTGGAGGAAAATGGATTGGCTCAGGACACCCTGGTGATATGCACCACGGACCACGGCCAGGCCTTCCCGCGCATGAAATGCAATCTTAACCAGCATGGCATGGGGGTCATGCTGATTATGCGTGGTCCGGGAGGTTTCGCCGGCGGCCAGGTGATCGATTCCCTGGTATCCCAAATCGACGTATTCCCCACTCTCTGTGAATTGTTCCATCTGCCCTCTCCCATCTGGCTTCAGGGGATATCGCTGATGCCCCTGATCCGACACGCGGCGGGTGCTACCCGGAAAGTCGCTTTCGGTGAAGTCAACTATCATTGCGTGTATGAACCGATGCGTTCGGCGCGCACAACCCGCTGGAGTTATCTGCGCCGGTTTGAAAATTATCCGCATGTATTGCTGCCGAACTGCGATGCCAGCCCCACTAAAGACTTTTGGATGGAGAATGGCTGGACCGAACAAATTCCGGCTGGTGAAGAGCTCTACGATCTATATTTTGATCCAAATGAGGTGAGCAACCTGGCCGGCAGCCCTCAGCACCTTTCGGCCTTGACAGAGATGCGGGAACTTTTAGATACCTGGATGGTTGAGACGAACGATCCTCTTTTACAAGGACCGATTCCCGCTCCCCCTGGCGCAGAGTTGAACCCATGGGATGCAGAATCGGCTGATGATAGGAATTTCATCGTAGGATAAAGCAAATGCCCAGACCCGTGGGAAAAGGATTAAATTACTTACCAGGATAACTGTAAATATGGATAAACCAAAAGTTTTCCTTACCCGTTGTATCGCAGAGCCTGCCATGCAGCAGCTCTACCAGGCCGTTGACTTAGAGGTTTGGGAAGATGAAAACCCACCTTCGCACGCGGCCATCCTTGCCAGGGCCGCCGAAGTCGATGGATTGATGACCCTGTTGACCGACCCCATCGACCGGCCGGTGCTGGAAGCCCTGGCGAAAAAAGGCAAGGTTATCAGCCAGATGTCGGTGGGGTTCGATAACATCGATATTGCCACCGCTACCCGGTTGAAAATCCCGGTTGGCCACACGCCCGGCGTGCTAACCGAAACCACCGCCGATTTTGCCTGGGCGTTGATCATGGCCGCTTCCCGGCGCGTGGTTGAAGCTGACCAGGAAGTGCACCGGGGAATCTGGCGCCACTGGGGTCCGGGTATCTTGCTGGGCCTGGAACTGACCGGAGCCACCCTGGGTATTATCGGTTTTGGCAGGATTGGCCAGGCTGTCGCCAGGCGGGCGGCCGGCTTCAACATGCGCGTCCTTTACTACAATCCTCACCGGCGCCCGGAGCTCGAAAAATCCCTGGGGGTAACCTACACCCCTCTGGACGATCTACTGGCTCAATCCGATATCGTCACGCTGCATTCCTACCTGTCGGATGAGACGCGCCATCTCTTCGGGCGGGCGAATTTTGAAAAGATGAAACCGTCTGCCATCCTGATCAATACCGCCCGCGGGCAAATGGTTGACCCGCAAGATCTGCTGTGGGCTTTGGAAAATAAGAAATTAGGCGCAGCCGCGCTGGATGTGTTTGACCCAGAGCCGATTCCCGCCGGGCATCCATTGTTACGCATGCCCAACGTGATCGTCACGCCCCACATCGCCAGCGCCACCACTCAGACGCGTATCCGCATGGCCATCATGGCTGTCGAAAACCTGCAGGCAGGATTAAAAGGGGAACGGTTGCCCTACTGCGCCAATCCACAGGTCTATGCGAAATAAAGCACTCACTTTTTTAATTGTGAAAAACTGCGTTTTTCACAACTAAAAAAGTGAGCTAGAAAGCAAACAAGAATGCCAGGTCATTGACATTCGTGCCGGTTGGGCCGGTCTTCATTAACCCTCCCACCTGCTCGAAAAAATGATAGCTGTCATTATTGGTCAGAAACAGCCGTGGGGTTATTTGCAGCCTTTGCGCATTCCCCAGGCTCTCACCGGTGACCAGCGCTCCGGCCGCGTCCGTAGGGCCATCTTCCCCATCCGTGCCCAGGGTAACCAGGGCAACCCTATCCAATCCAGCCAGGTCGTAAACGCTGGCAAGGGCGGCTTCCAGGTTGCGCCCTCCCAATCCAACGCCATGCACGGTGACCGTCGTTTCGCCCCCGCAAATCACACAGGCTGGCCTGGCAAATGGCTCGCCGGTCAGCGCCATTTGCTTCAAAATGCTGGCTAAAAACATGCCGGCCTGGGCAGCCTCTCCGTGTAGATAAGTCGTCAGGATCTGCGTATTAAATCCTCTGCGCCTGGCCTCCTCGGCTGCCGCCTGGGCCGACTGGTAGTTGCTGGCAATCACCAGGTTTTGCACCCGTTCGAACGCCGGGTCTCCCGGCTTTACGCTTTCCAGGCTTTGATCGACCAGGCCTTTCTGAAGATGCGACATGATAGAAGCGGGGATTTCCTGGGTCAGGTTATATTTGCGCAGGATCTGGATGGCCTCATCGAACGTCGATGGATCGGCTACGGTCGGGCCTGAGGCGATGACTTCAAGCGGGCTGCCGATGACATCGGATACGATCAACGTTACCACCTGGGCAGGGAATACCCAGCGCGCCAGGCCGCCGCCCTTTACCCGGTCGAGGTGTTTTCGCAGGGTATTGATTTCTCCAATTTCAGCTCCGCTCTTCAACAACAGCCTGGTCAGCGCCTGCATATCATCCAGGCTTACCTCTTCAACCGGCAGGGTACACAATGCCGAACCGCCGCCGGAGATCAGGCAAATCACCAGGTCTTCGTTGGAACAGTTGCGGCTCAATTCCAAAAGGGATTGAGTAGCTGTAATACTGGCCTGGTCCGGAACCGGGTGGCTGCCTCTGGTTACCTGGATTTTGCTCGCCGGGCGAGAACCATAGTCTGCCTCGATATGCTTTGAAATGACCATCCCGGCTGTAAGCTTTTCTCCTAAGAGATCCTGCATCGCAGCCGCCATGGGAACAGCCGCCTTGCCAAACCCTACTACCAGCACCCGCTTGTAGTGATTAAAATCATACAGATGGCCATCCACTGCCAGGTAATTACCCTGCCGGATCACCGACTTATCAATCGCCATACGCGGATCGACTGCCGTCAAACCGGCATTTAGAATGCCTTCAAGGTGAACACAGTTGGCAGGAGAAATCAGGTTGGTGAGATTGGTCGCTGAGAACACTTATCCTCGCAAAAGTTACGCAGAAAATGATAAAAATCTCTCGAAAACGGTACATTCGTTTTCTGAAAATTGTTTATAATTATTCTACTTGAATTCGTTAAAAAACTCGATGCTCCGCATTGCCTCAAAATAAATGTTACTTTGGGTGTAATCGTTGCCTCATGAAAG
>VFSW01001021.1_pt1 | contig 41746 bp, 43 predicted proteins | sample 5358111 | NCBI WGS metagenome assembly VFSW01 (sample SAMN11554181, study PRJNA540505) | mine drainage metagenome | isolation source: sediment from site ElyBrook_90M | place: USA: Ely Copper Mine, Vershire, VT | collected 2017
GGGTTGGCGCGACGGTCGCTCTGTTTTCTGTGTCTTCGCTCTGCGACCGGAGTGCCAGCCCTGCCCGCCTCTTCTCCTCTCCGGAATCTTTCGACCCGCTCCTGCGTCCTCGCGGGGAGCGGCACCTTTTAAGATGCCAGATCGTACAAACGAAGCTTGGCGTACAAGGTTTTCACATCCACCTCGAGCAGACGCGCGGCGGCCGCCTTGTTGCCTTTGGTGAAACGGAGCGCATCGGCAATGGCTTTACGCTCAATCGAGGCGAGGGCTTCATCGCGAATCTTGCGCAGCGGCATCGGCAGCGACGGCGGTAACTCGGAGTCTGGCATGGTCTCGGGCCGCTCGGTATGGCCCATCGCAAGACGCACATGGTCGACCTCGATGACGACGGCGCTGCGGCATTGCACCACCGCATTGCGCATCACGTTGCGCAACTCGCGGATATTGCCCGGCCACGAATGCATCATCAACGCGGCGATGGCGGCGGGGGAAACGCTGCAGATGGGGCGGCGGAGTTCCTGCGCGGCCTCCTCCATTAAGCGTCGCGCGAGGATCGGGATGGCGTCGCGGCGGTCGCGAAGCGATGGGATGGCGATCGAAAATTCGGCGAGACGGTAAAACAGATCGGCGCGGAAGCTGCCGGCGGGGATGCGCGCATCGAGCCGCTCGTTGGTGGCGGCAATCAGGCGAACATCGAGGGGCGCGGCGTGGACGCTGCCGAGGGGGCGGAGTTCGCGCTCCTGGATGACGCGGAGGAGCTTGATTTGGGTGGCGGGGGTAAGGTTGCCGACCTCGTCGAGGAAGAGGGTGCCACCTTCGGCGGCCTCGAAGTAGCCGGGCTTTTGGCGATCGGCGCCGGTGAAAGCGCCTCGATGGTAGCCGAAGAGCTCGGATTCGATGATGTTTTCGGGGAGCGCGCCGCAATCGACGGCGACGAAGGGCGTATCGCGGCGGTCGCTCTCCTGGTGGAGGGCCCTCGCGACGAGTTCCTTGCCGGTGCCGGTTTCGCCGGTGACGAGGACGGTAAGGTTCGAGGTTGCGACGCGACGAATACTGTCAACTATAGTCGACATCGCAAGGCCGGGGCCCATTAGTCTTCGAATGAAGTGCCCTTCGGAAAGTTTCGTGCGTAGAGATTCTAGGCCTTTCAGCAGCCTGCGATGCTCAACCGCGTGCGCGACCCTCACCACCAGGTCGTCATTGCTGATGGGCCGGCTGATGAAATCATCGGCGCCGAGGCTGGTCGCCTCGAGAGCTGCATCGAGGTCGCCGTACGAGGTGAGCATCAATATTGGGATGTTGGGTGCGGCGGGTCGCAGGCGCCGAAGCGTCTGAATGCCGTCGACGCCCGGCATTCGAACATCGAGCAGTATAATGTCCGGCGAATGTTCTTCGAGAGCAGGCAACGCCTGGTCCCCACTCTCCGCAACCGCGACGTCGCATCCTTCGGAGCCGAAAATCGCCTGCAAAAGGCGCCGATTCGTCTGGCTATCGTCAACTACCAGAAGCTTGGTATTTCTTAGCGATGTATCTGTGGTCGTAAGCACGTTCCCCCCGGCTTAACCATGTTCAATCACTCATGCCAAACGCTCGAGATGCGCGGCAGAATATCAGACCAGCGTCACGAGGTTAACATCGCCTAAAATAGACAAATTCCGTCGTCCTCTGCTGGGTTTGCATCTGAAAAGCCCAAAAGAGGCGCACCCCGCTCAGCTCCGCTCCAATCCGTGAGGCAAGTTTTCATACAAATTGTATTTCAGAATGCGCGGAAGCAGTCTACCCTCTACGGGAGCGGTCTCCATGGAGTCGATTCCACGATTTTGTTCTGACTCGTCCGAAGAACCGATCCGGGCGTCGAAATCGCGAGCATAAAAGGGCGACAACCTTTCCCTACAAAGTGTATAGCTTGTCTACTGACTGGCCCGCCTTTTGCGGAGCACTGCGCCCGGGGGTTACATATGACCGTGACAACACGAGGGGAAGTGTTGGCTTTCGAGGGCGCGAAGCCCGGCCAATTTCACGGGATCGTCGGGCAGAGTCCGGTGGTCCGCAACATGATCGGCAAAATTTCTGCTTTAGCCACTAGTAGGAGTACCATACTAATTGTCGGGGAAAGCGGGACCGGTAAGGAGCTCGTCGCGCGCGCAATTCATCAGGCGTCCGCGCCGCATCTACCTTTCGTCGCGCTCAATTGCGCCGCACTGCCGAAGGATCTCATCGAAAGCGAGCTCTTCGGCTATGTCAGGGGCGCGTTCAGCGGCGCCAACCAGGAGCAACTCGGCCTGTTTCGCTCGGCGCAGGGCGGAACTCTCTTTCTCGATGAGATAACCGAAATGAGTCCCGAGACGCAGGCCAAGCTGCTGCGGGCCATTCAGGAACGCTGCGTTCGTCCGGTCGGTGGGACGCGCGAGATTCCGGTCGACGCGCGCATCATCGCCTCGACCAACCGCGAACCCGAGAAGGCCGTGCGCGAGGGCCAGTTGCGCAAGGATTTGTACTATCGTCTCGCGGTCGGGGTAGTACGCGCCGCGCCACTGCGCGAGCGTACTGAAGACCTGTGGCTCTTGATCCGACATTTTGTAGACCTCTGCAACGCGAAGCTCGGCAGGCCGATCAAGGTGACCGCGATCGAAGCCGCGGCGTTCGACCTTCTCACCCACTACGGATGGCCCGGAAACGTTCGCGAGCTGGGCAATGCGATCGAGGCCGCGCTTAGTTTCAGCACTTGCGACACCCTGCGACGTGAGGATTTTGCCCTATCCGACCAGGTTTCATCGGAATCGGCGGTGGCGCCCGAACCTATCGTCCGCGAGGATGCGGGCGAGGTGGAAGCTCCGGTCGTCTTCAGCTCGCTCAAGAAAGTTGAGCGCGATCACATCGTATGGACGCTGTACAACACCGGCGGCAACAAGGCGCTGGCTGCCCGCATGCTGGGAATCTCGCGCAAGAGTCTGTACGATCGACTCGCCGAGCACGGCCTTGGCGATTCCATTAGAAGCGCCAGTCAGGCTGCCGCGGTGCGCCATCTGGTGGCTCAGTCATCCGGCGAGGTGCGAGCGAACCGGGCTTGAACGAAACGGCTGCGATGGTTCGCGCAGGCGACGACATATCGATAGCCAATCACGCGGCACCCTTGCGTGCGATGCGCACTGGTTTCTCCGTCTTGGAAGCGCCCTGATTGGATCCGCCTCCGGCGGACGATCCTCCGGTCAGCGCCTGGCGCAGAGCGATGCCGCGTTGGCCGGACTGGATCGCGTTGATCGCGGCGATCACGATCTTGTCGAGTTCCTTCTCGGTATGAGCGCGGGCGCGGATTTTCTTGCCTACCGGGTAGGCGATCAGGTTAGCCGAGCCTACCCCGTAAAGCGTCGCAACAAACGCGGTCGCGATACCTTCACCCAGTTTGGTCGGCTCGTTCAGCATCGACATGGTGTGAATGAGACCCAGCACCGCGCCCATGATTCCGAAGGTGGGCAGGTAGCCGCCGGCCGCCTCGAACACCTCGGCACCCGCATTGTTGAGGCGGGTATTTTCATGAAACTTGCGCTCCAGGATGCCCATCATCGATTGTGGACTTACGTTGCTAACCAACAGATTCAGCGCCAGGGAGAGCATCGGATAGGGCTCTTTCGTGATCCAGGTCTGAAGCGCTACGGGGCCATCCTTGTGAAGGACGTTGCTATAGTTGACGATGCGATCGATAAGATCGAATGGATCCGGAGACGTTTCGGCTACCACCTTGCGCAGATCGCGCGCCGCCGCAAACAGAAATGTCGGCGAAAAGGAAAGCATGCAGGCTCCCATGCTGGCGCCGATGACAATCAGCGCGGCGCTGGCCTGCACCAGAGTCGATAGCTTGCCGCCCTCGAGAAGCTGACCCACAATTATGCAGGCTGGGCCGATAAGCAGTCCCAGGATGCTGGCGAAATCGATTTGTGAGTTCTTCCGCATTTTGACAGCCGGTTACCAGAGCAAACTGCAAGTCCTAGGCGGTATAGCTCCCGATGGTCTTACCCATATAGGTCATCAGTTTCTGCGCGATGTTGCGCGCAGTGCGAATATCGCGGCTCGGAACCGTATCGTAGAGCGCCGCGCCGAGGCCGCTGAGTTTCGCAAAGTTGTAGTTCGCGCCGTCGTCCTTGATGCGCATCGCGATCTCGCCGATAGTGTCGAAATCGCCCATCTCGACCGCGCTCAACGCGATCCCGATCTCGCGCTGTATTTCCGCCAGTACCACCGTTCGAGTAACGTGCCGTTCTTGCCGTTCCTCATGGCTAAGCTTCTTGCGACGGAAAAGTTTGTTGATTAGTCCATTTCGCTCGGCGATCTGAGGGGCGAACGCGGCGCGATCGACGCGGCATTCGTGCAGGTGCGTGATCATGAGGTCCCAGCTGTCCGCGGCATGCTGCTCGAGTTCCGCCCGCGTGGTCCTGACCACTTCGAGCCGTTCACCGCCGTCGTTCACGCCCTCGGCGCTGACGATAGTCATACGGCATGAGGTTGAAGCATCGACGACGAGAATGCGCACCGCTCCTTCTCCTCGCGGTGATTCATTGTGAAACCGGGCTGCCGACGTTGCTTCCAGTCGCTGACGCATCTTGGTTCCTGGTTGAGCCTGCAACCCGGAAGGCCGGGTCGTCAGGCGATAGTATCCCCACTCCTAATAATTACGCCGACGGTGCGAGAGCTGGCGCGGCGTCAGATCAGAGAGCTAGTTCTTGTCCTACTTAATGTAGGATTCGGCTCGGAAGACGGATCTCGGCCGCGACGGTCGCTCCCGAGGCCGCAACGATGTTACGGGTTGAGGTTGGAACGGCCGGCGCGAATAGCTGCGAAAATCTCAGCCAGCGAAAGAAAGACCTTTACCAAGGGTTCAAGCTCATCCATCGCGCGCTCGCCCTTGGCCCTGACCAGAGTGGAGATCGCGAACCGATGCAAACTTAGAATCGCGAGCGCGATGTCGCGGCTCTGTGTCATATCGATGCCCCGATCCATATAACCCAGAACTTCGATACAACGATCCAGCTTGGCTTCGGCCTCGGCTGCTTGCGCGTGTTGATGAAAACTTGCCGCTTCGCTCGTCCAGCGCGCCAGTCGTGTATAGAGTTCCTCATAGGCGGCCTCGCCCTGGAGGCTAATCGCCTGATACTTCGCATATCCTATCGTATTACCCATGTTAGTTTCCTGTTCGACCTGCCGGATACTAGCCCGAAACCGTCAGATTCGATCCGGGAGACGGGGTGGAGCTGCTGCTCGACGAACCACTACTGCTGCTGTTATTGGTGAAAAGCTGCGACAGAGTCTGGTATGCAGCGACGGCCGCCTGAATCTGACCGAACTCGGCCTGTAGCACTTGCTGCGCGTGCTGTTCCTGAGCCGAGAGGTTGTTGATCTGCCGGGAAAGCTGAGTAGTCTGCGCTTGATCGTTGGTGGTCTCAATCGCCACTAATCCGGTGTCGGGGGCGATCACCGTGCCCACGGTCGGATTCAGCGCAGAGTAAAGCTGACTAACAGTGGCGTTTACCGCGGTTGGGTTGCTGGTTACCGAGGTGACAAACTTCCCCTGATCGAAAGTGAGATCGCCGGTTTGCTGGTTTACGGAAATTCCGAGGGTCGACAGATTCAACGTTCCCAGCTGGCTTTGCAGGTTGAAGAGCGTCGAGCGCAGCCCACCATCGTTGGCCAGCGGCGGAGGAGTTTGATTCGGCAGCGCCTGGGTGTTGGTCGTAACATCGTTGACTGCGGTGTTATACGCACTCACAAAGGCGCTGATCTGACTGGCTTCGGTCGTAAGGTCGGGCGACACCGTGACCACCGAGGGCCCGCCGGTGCCGCTGAGATCCAGCGTTACCCCATTGATGGCGTTACTCACCTGATTGGTGGATGAGGTAACGATCTCGTTTCCAACCTGCACCGTCGCATCCTGCGCCGCGGTGACCTGCGGCACGAAGGCGCCAGCCCCGAAGGCGTCGTTGGTCTTAAGCGTCCCGCTGCCGAGGGTAAGTGAAATTCCGTCGCCCACGCTAAGTTGCTGACCCGTATAGCTGGTCGGGACGGTGATGGTCCCCGCTTCCCCGGAATCCGATGTCCATCCGATGGTTATCGGATCTACCCCCACCGTGCCGCCGCTAACTACGGTAAAATGATAGCCCTGCGAGAGCGTGCCGGTGTATGTCCCCCCGATGCTTGGCGTCGCCGTCCCGGTCACCCCGCTGGTGTCGGTAGGACCAATCTCACTATTGGCAAAATCCGGCGCCGTCCCGCCTGACAGACTCGAGGAAATCGAAAACGCCTGCGCGGCTCCGGTTGCGGCGCTGGTGATCTGAAGCCGAAAGGGCGCGCCCGGCGCGCCCGTATTCACCACCTGCGCGGTGACTCCGATGCCCGTGGCGCTAATCGCACTCGCAAGGCCGGAAAGCGTATCGTTGCTCGAATTGACAGTTATCGTGGTCGGCTGGCCGCCGATGCTAATCGTTACGCTGCCGTCGCCAACGCCAGCGTCGCTGCTGGCATATCCCTGCGAAGCCAGGCTTGGCGCCGACGCGAGTTGAGAGACCGAGACATTGTAGGTGCCGTTCACCGCTCCCCCCGTAACTGCCGCGGTGAACGGAGCACCCTGCGAAACGTTAACCCCCGCTGGGGGGATCGTCAGGCTGGTATTGAGTGTGCTGAGCGCGCTCTGAAGCGAGGTAAAATCTCCGGCGATCGTTCCGAGCGTACTGATCGCCGTATTGACCCCCACCAACTGGTTCTGCAGCGCGGTGATCGGAACCTGTGCCGCGGCCGCATCGGCCTGCAAGATCGCCGAGAAATTCAGGCCGGTGAAATTGGACAGGGTTACCGGAGGTGTGCTGGCCATAGGTGGAAAACCTCGAGGTCAGAGCATGCCGCGTGCCAAAATCCAGGATCCACTGGTCGGCATGTAGGATTTCCCTACACGCCGACCCCGCGAATCTCACCCCTCTATTGGAACAGCGCCACCAACTGCGACGGCGTCTGTTCGGCCTGCTTCAGAACCTGCACACCGGCCTGCTGCAACACAGACTGCTTGGTGAACGTCGCATAGGTCTGCGCGACGTTGGTGTCCTGGATGTTGGACAGCGCGCTGGTCAGGTTTTGTTCCGTCGATTGCAGGTTGTTCGAAACCGCGGTCAGCGACTGTTCGGAGGAACCGACCGTGGCGCGATCGCCCGCGATCGTGGCCAGCGCCGTGGTAATCTTGGTCAGGGCGGACTGCGCATTGGCCTGGCTGGTGAGGCTGGTGCCATTGACCGCCAGCGTGGTGGTGTCGGCTTTGGCGATCGTCACCGAGAGCTGATCGTTGGCAGTGTTGGTCGCACCAACCTGAAAGGTGACCGCGGCGCCGGTGAGCAGCGAAATTCCGTTGAACGAAGCGCCGTTGGCGATCTGGTTGATGCTGGTCAGAATCGCCTGATACTGGCTGTCGATCGAACCCAACTGCGTGGTGTTGTATGAGCCGTCAGAGGCTTGGGTCGCAAGCTGCTGCGCGGTTTGCAGCAGGTTGCCGATGTTGGACAGCGCGCCGTCGGCAGTCTGCAGAAACGCCTGCGCGTTGGTCGCATTGGAAGTGGCCTCATTGAGTGAGCCGAGCAGACCCTGGGTTTCAATCGCGATTGAAAGGCCGCCTGGATCGGTCGCCGCGCTGACGATGCGGTTACCGGTGGAAAGCTGCGAGATCGAGGTGTTGAGCGCGCTCTGGTTGTTGGTCAAGGCATTGGCCGCGATAAGTGATCCGACGTTGGTGACTAGACTGAGTGCCATGGTAGTTCCCCTTTTCCCTCCGCATCGAGCGATGCGCTTTGTTTTTGACCGGTGTGTTGTGTTCCGGTTTCTGAAACTAGACTCGCGGGTCCGGGGCATTCGCACGCGCCTGCTACTACTTTTAGGCGAGTTATTGTCCTGATCGTAGAAGAAGGCGCGCGATTGTCACTCCGGCGCCACTCCCTACTCGATGTAACTTTTCACTACAGCAACTTCGCACTGTGACAACATACTATACGGCGCGTAGGGCCGCGCCGAGCACGCCGGAGGAAAAAACTTCGCCCCCTGCCGGCGCGCGGTGATCGCGCCGCACCCTCCGGATGGCATTCCTCTTGCTCAACCTCCTCGCGGTATGAACAAACGTGGGCTGGTTGCACTGGCCGAGACTTACGGTCTCGACCGCCGCGAACTTCAACAACTGAAGTTGCTCGCCGAAGCTTTCTTCGACGAGTTGCGCGAGCAACTCGCGGTCTGTGCCGGAACCGCCATCCGGCTCAGCGGACTAGTCCAATCCATTTCAAGCTTCAAGGAAGTATGTTCCGGTGTTCCGGCCTGTCAGCTGGTTTTCCTGGGCACGGACAAGGCGGTTGCGGTGCTGATGAAAGCGGATGCGGCCTGTTCGCGCGCGCTGGTCGACTGCGTGATCTCTGGGAAGGCTTCCCAGCAGACCGGAGACCGCGCGCTGACCGCGGTCGAAGAATTTCTCCTGATCAATTCGATGACCACGGCGTGCACGCGCGCCGCCACCCGCGCGCTCGCAGCCCAACTCGGCTACGGCGGTGAATTGCGCCGCATCGAGCAAGCGAACGCCGAGAGCCTTTTCGATTCTACCGAACAGATGGTGCAAGCGCGCATCATGTGCCAAATCGGCGGCGCGAGCGGAGCGCTGGAGTTGGCGCTGCCTTTTTCGCGAATCCCTCTCACCCAGGCGCATCCGGTTTCCGCAGCTTCGACCGATGCCATGCCTGCTGAAAGCAAAGCGCGCGCGCGTCTCGCCGATGCCAGCGCCGAGCTGGTAGCGGTAATGGGCCAGATAATGATGCCGCTCGACGCGGTCCGCGCGCTAAGTCCAGGTTCCATACTCTCGCTGCGGCCTTTCAAAGGCGGGGTTCCCAGGCTGGAGCTTCAATGCGGCAATCAGGTGCTGTTCTCCGGCGCGGTCGTCGAGCATCGCGGATGGCGCCGCTTCTTGATCCAACAAACAGGAGTTTCTGATGAGCGAACCGAGCAACCCGGCCTCCGCGCCTGAGCAAGCCGTAAGCGGCGCGGTGGGGCCAGCGAATGCCGGCGCCGTTGGTGGCGTAGACTTCGGCGTGCTGCGCCAGGTCCCGATGACCGTGCAGGTCGAGGTCGGGCGCGCCACCATGACGCTGGGCGAGATCCTCGACGAACTCGAAGTCGGCGCCAGCATTCGTCTCGATCGCCACGCCGGCGACCCGGTCGAGGTCTACGTCAACGGCGCATTGTTTGCGCGGGCTGAAGTCGTGGTGCTGCAGGATCAAATCGGCGCGCGCATTATCGAAGTCGTCGGGACCGGGCCGGACGGGCGTCCTTCGGGACTGCGCTGAGCAATGGAGCAGACCCCGATAACCCAAAGCACGGGTTCGGCTCCGCCGGTCACGCCACGCGTCTGTCTCGGTCAGAATGGACCGGCCGAGATGGCCGACTTCATTGCGCGCGCGGGCATCGAGGTGCTGCCATACGCTCATCGGAGCCGCGCTTCGATCTATGTCGATTTCGTCGGCGCGCGTCCGACCGGCATGGATGTTCTCAGTTTTGATTTCACCGCCAGGGGCGAGCGCGCGCCGCGCGCCACCGCCGACCTCGCGACCGAAAAATGGCAAGCTGCCGCGCTGTTGGTGATCTCTCACGCGCTGCGGCTCAAGCCGGCGCTGCTCAGCGCCGACCCGCCGATGCTGAGTGTGCTGCGTAGTGCGGTAGCGGCGGCAACCAGTCATCTTCCGATCATCCTCAATGGGGAGATCGGGACCGGCAAGTACAACGTCGCGCGGATAATTCATAGTGCGAGCCGCTATCGCGGTCCGCTCCTGAGCGTCGGTTGTGCGAGCCTACAAGATGTAGAGGTGGAAAACCTCACCCGCACGATTCCCGAGTCCAAAGGTCTCGGCGCCGCGATATTTCTTGACGAGGTCGGCGAGCTGACCGACGCCGCGCAATTGAAGCTTCTGCAGCTTCTGCAGTCGCTGGAGCGCACTCCGCTGGCCGACGCGCAGGCACCGGCGAGCTCGACACGCTTCCTGGCCGCGACCAATCGAGCGCTGACGACCATGGTCGAGCGCGGTGAGTTTCGCGGCGAACTGTTCTGGCGACTCAACGTTTTAAGCTTGAAGATTCCGCCGCTGCGAGAGCGCACCGGTGATGTGCCGATGCTCGCGCGCCTTTTTTTACGCCGCGCTAACCCACGGCGCATGTTCATGCCGATGGCATTGCGCGCGCTGGGTTCCTACGCGTTTCCCGGCAACGTGATGGAGCTGGAAAATCTCGTGACTCGTCTCGCCATCGCCCCGCTCGCGACTGGTAACAGCTTGATCGATGTAGCCGACGTGCGGCGTCACTTGATGGTCATGCCGGCTGAGGGCGAGCAAGTCAGCGGGTGGCAAAGCAGCCGCGAGGAAGCGCGGCGCGAAATGATCCTCAAGACGATCGCAGCGGCCGGGGGCAATCGCGCGGAAGCGGCGCGCCGTCTCGGGATGACCCGACGAACTTTGCAGTATCACATTACCAAGGCGGGCCTTTCGCGCCGCGCCATTCGCAGTAAGCCGATCGCAATTGACCCGGCGCTCGCCGCGCAAGCGGGCCGCGCGCCCTCAGGAGAGCCGACTTGCTAGAAGAACAGGAAGGGGGTGGCGGCCATGAGTCCAGTGAGCGCTGGCTCGTTTCCTACGCCGATTTCATTACGCTGTTGTTCGCGCTGTTCGTGCTGCTCTACGCGCTCTCGAACTCCAATCATGTCGATCAGACCCGCGCGATGGATTCGGTCAAGCGCGCGGTCGGTATCCATCCGGAGCGCGGCGGCATGCGCCCCGACCTGGGCGATTCCGGCCATTCGACTATCGATGAGATCGAGCATCTCGAAGCGGTTCAGGAACAGGTGACGGTGGCGCTGCAGAATTTTCCGAGTTCCGGGATCACGATGAAGATCGACGACCGGGGACTGGTGATTTCGCTCTCGGCGGCAAAGTTTTTCGCCAGCGGCGAGGCTCAAATAGCGCCCTCGCAACTGGCGGTGCTCGACGCCGTGATCAAGACCATCGCGCCGCTCGGCAATCAGTTCGAAATCGACGGTTTCACCGACTCAGTACCGATACAAAGTGGCGCGTTTCGCGACAATTGGGAGTTGAGCGCGGCACGCGCCGCGGAAGTCTTGCGCTACGCGCTGGCGCATTCCGCGATGAACCCCGACCGATTTGAAATCGCGGGCTATGGCCCGTACCGAACCATCGGCGACAATTCGACCGAGCAGGGCCGCGCGCTCAATCGTAGAGTCGAGATCGTGGTGAAACCGATCCTACCAAAATCATGAGCACCGCCGCCGCCATCGCCAGCCTGGAAACGCCGATTCGCAAGTACGAATTAGGCCGCCCGATCATTCGGCGCGAACAGCGCCTGGCGTTCGAGGCGATCCATCGCGCGATCGCACAAAACTGGTCGGAATCGATGGCGGACTATCTGCCGGGCCACCTGAAACTGGAGTTCGAGGGGCTCGACTTCGGCGCATTTTCATCCGTGGCAATGGACGAAAGTCCATGCGCACAAATCGTGCTTTTCTCGATTGAGTCCACGCCTATCAACGGCTTCATGATGCTGACCGGGGCGCTCGCGAAATTTCTTGTGGGCGGCCGGCTTGCGATGGGCGCGGCTCCGGAAGACAAATGCGCAACTCGATTCACGAGGATCGAGGCGGCCATCGCTCGCGAGACTACGCGCTGGATGCTGGGCCCCCTCGGCGAGACATACGTCACGGCGGGACTCGGCGCCGTTGCCAACATTCGCGAGTGCGATAACCTCGCGGACAGCTTCCTGTTCGAACCGGAGGAGTCTCTCGCGCTGCTCAGATTTCGCATCGGTGGGGCCGGCGAGGATTTGTCTATACTCATCGGGCTCAGCGGCAGCATCGTCACCGCGCTCGCCGAACGCCAACCAGCCGTGGTCGCGGACGGTGACAGCCGCGCCGCGATCATCGATGTGGTCAGGCGGCTTCCCATCGAGGTCGAGGTGGTGCTGGGAAGCTGGAGGGCATCGATCGCCGAGCTGACGCGGCTTCGGGTGGGCGATCGCATCGTATTACCCGATGGCGAAGATGCCTGGCTGGCAACGCGCGGCATCCGCATCCGTCGGGCGAGCGTCGAGATCACAGCATCCACCGCGATGATCGATATCTTATGACCCTCACCACTATAGTTGATGCTGTTCTCGCACGCGCAAAGATGCCCCTCGAGGTCGTCGCTGCCCTTTCGCCCGATGATCGCCTCGAAGTCTCCCCGTCCGCCGGCGCCGCCCTCCTCGTCCAGCTCATCGCCGAGGGCCAAATCATCGCGCTCGCTTCCGTCGATGTCGTCGACGGCCAACTTATCGCCACCATCGTCGAAAATCACCTCTCCAACGGCCCCGGCCTCGCCGGGCGAAGGATCGATCAATGGAAGCACAGGAAAGCCAAGACAACGGCCTGAGCCGCGCCGTCCTTTTGACGATGACGCTCGAAAAGCCCGTCCTCGCCCGCGTCCTCAAGCATCTCTCCAGCACCGAACTCACCCGCCTCGTGCAGGCTCACGATGCGCTCGCGAAGTCCGGCGCGCCCTCCCACGACTTGCTGATGCAGGCCGGCACGAAGTTTCTCTCCTCCGAGGGCAACGGCGCTTCGAGCAATTTCAAGGATGCGCTCGCGCTCGCCTTCGGCAAGGATGGCGCCGATCAGATCCTTCGCCAGGATCAATTCCGTACCATCGCCGAGCGCGTCAAGCCCGAGCGCTTTGCCGCCGTGCTCCGCGGCGAGCGTCCCGAGGCCGTCGCCATCACGCTCTCGCAACTCCCGCCGCGTTTCGCCGCCGAGGTCCTCGCGCAACTCCCCGAAGAGCAGCGCGTCGCCGCGGTCGAAAGTCTCTCGCGCGCCGAAGCCGCGCCCAAGGCCGGCCTCGAGGCCATTCTGCGCGCCGTCGAGCAGAGCGTCAGCGCCACCGCGGCCACCGAGGATCCCGATCGTAAAACCGCCGCCAAGCGCGCCGCCGCGGTGCTCAATCAGCTCGATTCCGAAAACGCCGCCGCCATCATCGAGCATCTCCGCACCGGCGATCCCGAGGGCGCCGCGCTCATCGAGGCCGAGATGTTCCAGTTCGCCGATTTCTTCAAACTCGAAAATCGCGCGATGCAGGGCGTGCTCGCCGAGGTCAAATCCGAAACCCTCGCGCGCGCGCTCAAGGGCGTTACCGATGAGGAACGCGCCCTCGTTTTCGCCGCGCTGCCCGAGCAGGTCCGCGCCGTGGTCGAGGCCGAAATTTCCGAAAGCGGTCCGCTCCCGATGCGCGAAGTGAAAGCCGCGCGCCGCGAAATCACCGAAATCGCCATCAACCTCGAGCGCCAGGGACGCATCAAGCTGCGCGCCGAACAGGAACCGATGGCCTGATGTTGCGGAGTCTTTTCAAGCCGCCGCTGACGCGGCATGTTAAAATTCCGCACGCGCGGCGGGCGAAATCGCGCCTCCCATGCTCCACCATCTGGTGGCTCCTCACGCAGCTCGCCGGCGCCATCGCCCTGCTATGCTTCCTGCCACCCGTCCTCGCACAGGCCGGCGAACCCAGCGCACATCGAGTAGAAAGTCCCTACATCGTGGCGGCTCGTAATGCCGATGTGCCCCCCGACCTGCTGATCGCCATCGTTGGCGCCGAGAGCGGTTATCATCCGTGGGCTCTTAACATCAAAGGCCGGCAGGTCTTTTGCCAGTCGCGCGAAGAAGCCTCCTACGTGCTGGAAAACACTCCGACCGACGATATCGACATCGGCCTGATGCAAATCAACTGGCGCTTCTGGGGCCCGCGCAGCGGCGTGGCCTCGCGCAGCGATCTGCTCGATCCGCGCAGGAACCTGGAACTGGGCGCGGCGATCCTCAAGGATGGCCTCAGTCGTGGCGGCTCGCTATGGCATCGCATCAGCAACTACCATTCGGGCGGCCGCGCCGAGCGCGAGCGTTACAACCGGATGGTTTACAACGCGTATCTGAAGTATATGCACGGCAAGATCCGCCACGGCACCATCCACTAGCAGTCGCACCTTCCCCCAATTCCAAGAACGAGCCGGCATGGCATCACAGCCCTCAGCGGCGGCTCGCGGCAAACCGTGAGTACAAACTGTCCGCTATCGCATCCGCCCAGAGAAACACCAGCGGTCCAGCTTGAATCCTCGCCTGCTCAACATGAGCAGCAGACAGCCGTACGAGGTCGTTAAGGCTAGTGCGCAACTCGCGATCCAAACGGTACCATATTGCATAGGCCATATCTAAGTCGCGTTGCTGCGGTGGCGGATTTAGGTGATCACGATAAAGCTCAAGCGCCTCGTTTGCTGCGCCCACGTCACCGCCGTGGGTCAGGGCTAGGTGCGTCCAAATGGTGCGCACGTTTGTAACCCAGCACACCGTCGGGTTTAAAAGACACGAGGCTTCAGAGCCGACGCCTATTCCGAGATACGAAAGGTGGGCGTTCTTGACGATTTGGGGAACCTCAACCGCATCCGTGAGACTACGGAAATTTGAAGCGAGCGTGAACAATCGCTGGTCCACATTTTCTCCGTTAATCGTCCGGGCGCGAATCCGAGGCGCCAGCCCATGATCACGGGCGCTATAGTTGGCGTCCGGGCTGAGCAGCAGTTCACAAAACTCGCGCACCTGCCCTCGGGCATGAAGGCCCGCCAGGCGGTGGCTTATGTCCGCGCGCACCGCGTAGGTTTCGCAAACCCGCGACCAGTCAAGCTGTGCAAGAAGTTCGTCCATGTTTCGCCCTCTCTTAAAGACGGTGAAAAAAAACCAACCGAACCCCCAAACGTGCTCTCATGGTCTCCTGCTGTCAATCCGCAAGAAAATGATCGCGCCCGATGAGCCTGAACCGCTTCGAAATGTCGCTCCTGGGCTGAGCATGTGCAGTCACGCCCCCAATTCATCCAATCTTTAGCTCGATTACGCCATTCATGTTGACCTCCCGCGCACCCTCGATCGATAGCCTTGGTCCCCATCGGAAGATCTCGTTTTCTACATCTTCGAGGAAGGGCCGCATCCGGCGGGCATAATGCCTTCATGGCGTGGCGACGTGGCCTAAGATTTCGAGAAGGCCTGGACTCGCGTTCTTAATTCCGGGCGGAGATCTCTCAAAATACCACGCACCCGCAACGAGCAGGCTCTGGGCGCCCTCCGAGCTTCCGAAGTGGAATTGAACACGGAACCGTTCGAGAATACAGTTCGTTCAGGGGAACTGAGGACCACGAAGAAGCGTCTCACAACCAAGAGGCTGAGGCACATCGCTGAAGCGAAGAACGCACTCGTCAAGGGGTGGAAGGAAGGCGTCTCAATAGAATCTGACTCCGGCGGTACGGTTACAGAGATAATGCAGGAAATCGCTGTAGCGCGTTTTCGTCTTGCTAGAGATCACTTGGGTCATGCGAAAAGGCTCGTTCATCTGAAGCCCCCTGAATATAGACCAGCTGTCAGCAGGTTCTACTACGCAATGTATCACGCAATGAGGGCATGCGTTTACATTCACTACGAAGGCGACGATCACAACGCTCACAACGTTCTGCCATTAAAGGTTCCAGCGGATTTCCCCCAATCAGACTGGCAAACTCGGCTGAAGGATGCGCACTTCTCTCGAAATATGGCCGATTACGATCCATACCCAATGCCGTGGAAAAAGATCGCAGACAAGCTTGGAAACGACGCCGACGAGCTGCTCAAGGATGCCCGGAAGTATCTGAAAGATGGCGGGTGTGACATATGACTTCCCAAAATACAGGCCTCGAAGACGCCGTCGGGCTCATAAAACACCGATTCTCTGAAGAGGGCATTGAAGTTTCGCAATTGGATCAGCGCGACTATCCTGGAGAAAGCATCTTCGTCGCACGCGTCGCTCCCGCGTCCGTACCAGCAGCGACAATCCTTGCAAACCTAATTGATAGCGAACTCGCGTCGCAAGGTTTCAAAGGCTTCGTAACCATTAGGGCTTTGGAATCCGACACACCCGGACGCACTGGCCCTCTCAAGAAGGGTGTCCTCGATCAGCGAGCTCGGAAGTTGACATCACTAATCGCCGCGCATGCTCGCACTTCTGAAGCGCAACCGAGCCTGGCGTACGTTCGTGAGAGCGTCCAGGCGATCTCTACCGTGACGAGTTTGCGGCACCACCTGATATTCGGTCGACGCGGAGCCGGAAAGACAACTTTGATGCTGGAAGCTAGACGTCTTGCCGCAAAGAAGGACAACGTCTGCTTGTGGATCAACATACAGACGTACCGGCGGGAAAGTGCAGACCGAACTTTCGCGTGGATAGGCCAGCGACTATGTGAACGCATTTTGGCAAAGTATCAAGGTAAATTGGCAGTTCCCGAGATTGTAGTTTCCGCCGCTAAGCTTGCAGAGGATCTGGAAAGTTTCACGAGCTCTCTGCCTAGTTCCTCAGAAAACGCTGAGCACTTCATACCACGTCTCCACGCGGTAATTCGCCGATTTATCGATGGAACCGGCGTACCGCTCTTCCTATTTTTGGATGACTTTCACTATCTCTCGCGGAATGATCAACCCAAAATACTCGATATGCTCCATGCGATTGTGCGCGACGCAAACGCGTGGCTTAAAGTCGCGGGGATAAGACACCTGTCGCGATGGTTTAATGTGCAACCACCGGTTGGTTTACAAATTGGACATGATGCGGACCAAATAGACCTTGACGTGACACTCGAAAATCCTTCCAACGCTAAAATTTTTTTAGAGAAGATCTTGGAACGATATGCGGCCCATGTGGGAATTCCTGCACTCTCTGGGATCTTTTCCCCTCTTGCGCTGGACCGACTTGTTCTCGCTTCAGGGGGGGTGCCACGAGATTATTTAGTGTTGAGTGCAAGTGCCATTGGAGAAGCTCGTAGTCGCGGCGGATCGCGGCTTGTCGGTGTTCAGGACGTTAACAAGGCAGCCGGACAGGCTGCAAGGGCGAAAATCGAGGAACTCGAGGATGATGCAGCATCGGACACAAATGTTACCTCAGCTCTCAATACCGGACTGCAGGCTTTGAGGGAATTCTGCATCGAACAAAAAAACTGTACTTATTTTAGAGTCGATTTCGGTGACAAAGAAGCACTCCCGATGCAATACGGGATCATTCAAGATCTTATGGACCTTCGCCTGACTCATCTCGTTGAGCGAAGCCTATCTGACGAACATGAGGCTGGGCGGCGTTCGGAGGTCTACATGTTGGACCTCAGCCAATACTCGGGACAGCGTCTGAAGCGAAAACTCAAGGTGCTCGACTTCAGTTCGGGAAATCTCGTACTAAAGGAAACCGGAACGACCAAGGCTGTACGTGCTGGAGCTACGTCCAAGCAAAGGCTGGGTATTTTGCGCCGGGGGCCGCTTCTCGATTTGCATTTAATTGCCCAATAAGAACTCGCGCGCTTTCGCGCAGTGATCTGCTCGATCCGCGCAGGAACCTGGAGTTGTTCCCGGCAATTTTAGCGGATGGCCTCAGTCGTGGTGGCCTGCACCGCCCTCGCTATAAGACCTTCGTCACGCTGTCCATCGTCATCCCGACAAGCGTGGGATGGCTCGCCACTCGCAGCCATATGCCCACATCTACCGAGGGCAACCTGCGGTATAGCAGAAGATCTATCGGAGAATTCCATTGCGCGCCGCCCGGCCCGGGCTCGCTTCCCGCGGTCATCATGCTCCATGGCGCGGCGATTCGCGGAACCGCCGACGATCAATTCCACTCGATGTGTGCGGCGCTCGCCGACCGCGGCTACTTCGGCGAATTCCTCGAATATTACGATGCGACCGATAACACCGATTCCACCACCGACCAGACCGAGGATTTCAACGCATGGTTCGCCGCGATTCATGCAAGCATCGAGGCGCTCGCGAAGAATCCCGCCGTCGATCCGAAGCGCATCGCGGTGATGGGGTTTCCCAGGGCGCCTACCTGGCCACTGGATGTGGCGCGATGTTCCCGCATCAGGTCGCCGCCGTCATCGAATACTACGGTGGCCTGATTCCGCCGCTGCGCGAGCGCGCCCGGCAGATGCCCCCGACCCTCATCCTCCATGGCGCGAAAGATGCGATCATTCCGGTCACGGAAGCGACCGGCCTCGACCGGCTGCTGGCTTCTTATCGCCGCCCGCATGAGATTCACCTCTACCCCGACGCCGGCCACGGCTTTAATTTCCACGGCGAGGGTGTCCGCTACGACCACGATGCCGCCACTGACGCCTGGACCCGTTCCCTCGATTTCCTCGACCGAACGTTTCGTACTCGCTCTGTTTCTCGATGACATAGACCTCCATCCCTATGGGACCATGGTCCGATAGGCGGCGTCCTCACGATCCGGCAAGCTGACGGCAAAACGCTCACTCGTGGAGTAGAGAAATGAGGACGCAGCCGATTGCCTGGCAGAACGTAGGCCTGGCCGCACTCGTTGTAGTGGTTTCATTGCTCGCAGCCGGCGCGGTGCGCGCTCAGCAGATCAATGGAGTACCGGGTTCGCCCGACGCCACCGTGACGCTGGATGGCAAGCAACTCCCCCCGCCACCGATGCCATTCGGCGGCGTAATTAATCAGACTGCGGCAGACTCCAAACCTTACTGGCCACCGCGAGTGGTGCCACCCAAAGGTGCCCCCAACATCCTCCTCATCCTGACCGACGACCAGGGTTACGGGGTTTCCAGCACCTTCGGCGGGGTTATTTCGACCCCCGGGCTGGATCGCATCGCGGCGGCGGGTTTGCGCTATACCCAGTTCCATTCGACCGCGCTTTGTTCGCCCACGCGTGCGGCGCTCATCACCGGCCGCAACCATCATTCGGTCGGCTATGGAGTAATCGGCGAATTATCTACCGGCTACCCGGGATACGACTCCATCGTTGGGCCCGACAACGCCACTATCGCTGCGATCCTGCGCGACAATGGTTATGCTACCTCGTGGTTTGGCAAGGACCACAACATCCCCTCCTTTCAATACAGTGTGGCTGGACCCTTCGATCAGTGGCCGGTCGGCATGGGCTTTCAATACTTCTATGGGTTCCTGGGTGGTGAGACCGATCAGTGGACACCTTACTTATATCGTAACACTACCCCGGTGTTTCCGTGGGTCGGCAAGTCCGGCTACAACCTCACCACCGACCTGGCTGACGACGCCATCAAGTACATGCGCGATCTGAATGCGGCCGCACCCGACAAGCAGTTCTTTGTCTATTACGCGCCCGGCGGCTCTCACTCACCTCATCAGCCGACCAGGGAATGGACCGACAAGTTCCATGGCAAGTTCGACCTGGGTTGGGAGAAATTGCGCGAGCAGATTTTCGCCAACCAAAAGCGCCTCGGTGTCATCCCCGCTAATGCCCAGCTCACGCCATGGCCAGACGGGCAGTCTGACTATGCCGGCGCAAAGTTACCCCGGTGGGACTCGCTGTCGTTGATACAAAAGAAACTATACGCACGCGAGGCGGAAGTCTTCGCCGCTTACACCGCATACACCGACTACGAGATCAATCGCGTGATCCAGGAGATTTCCGACGAAGGTAAACTCGATAACACCCTCATCATTTACATATGCGGCGACAACGGCACCAGCGCCGAGGGCACCTTGGAAGGAACGTTTAACCAGCTCACCGCTTACAACGGCATCCTCACCCTCCCCGAAGCCATCCAGATGTTGCACTACGACAACTGGGGCTCGGACAAGACTTATCCGCATATGTCGGTCGCTTGGTCGTGGGCGTTCGATACTCCCTTCAAGTGGACCAAGCAGGTCGCTTCGCACTTCGGCGGGACCCGGCAAGGACTGGCTATCTCATGGCCCGGCCACATTACCGATGTCGGTGGTATCCGCACCCAGTTTCACCACGTCATCGATATCGTTCCTACGATCCTTGAGGCCACCCGCATCCCGGCCTCCGAAGTGGTTGACGGGATCAAACAGAAACCGATCGAGGGCGTGAGCATGGCCTACACCTTCGACAAGGCCAACGCCAACGCACCATCGACGCACACCACCCAATATTTCGAGATGGTCGGCAATCGCGCGATTTATCACGACGGTTGGATTGCCGCCACGACCCCGCCTGCCCCGCCGTGGGAATTAGGAACCGGAACCTTGCCCAATCTTCTCACCGGCTACAAATGGGAACTTTACAACATCGCCGAGGACTATTCGGAGAACAACGACCTGTCATCCAGCCAGCCCGACAAGCTAAAGGAGTTGCAGGCGTTGTTCCTGACTGAGGCGCCGAAGTACAACGTCTTCCCCCTCGATAACTCGGGGTTCACACGCCTCCTGACGCCACGCCCAAGCGCCGTCGCGGGAAAGACGGTCTTCACCTATACGGGCGAGAACTCCGGTATTCCGGTCGGAAATGCTCCTGACATTCTGGACAAGGATTATACCATCACCGCTGAGGTGACTGTGCCTAAGGGCGGGGCCGAGGGAATGATCGTGACTCTGGGTGGCCGCTTCGGCGGATATGGCCTCTATCTACGTAAGGGAAAGCCGGTTTTCGTTTACAACCTCCTCGATCTGGAACGGTTCCGCTGGGAGGGAGGCCCACTAGGCCACGACGTGCTCGGTGAGGCGCTCAAGCCGGGCAAGCACACGATCGTATTCGATTTCAAATACGACGGACCCGGCCCAGGCAAAGGAGGCGCCGGAGCGCTCACGGTTGATGGCAAGGAGTTGGCTCGCAAGACCATCAAACATACGATTCCATTGCTGATGTCTATCGACGAGACCTTCGATGTAGGTATCGATACTCGCACCCCGGTGGATGACGACTACCAGTTGCCGTTTCGCTTTACCGGAACCATCGACAAACTGACTTTCAAGCTGGGCCCATCGCAGTTGACACCGGCAGATCGGAAAGCTGCCGATGCGGCGATAAGAAACGCTAACAACTAGGCGAGCACCGAAATCTCTTCGCGCGGCGGGCGGTCCGAAATATCCGCCCGCCTCGCAACCCAAAAGGCGATGAGCCGATTACTCAGACTCACAGCCGCCATTGAGGCGGGCACCGGGGTGGCTCTATTGCTCGCACCTGCGGTCGTCGTCCAGTTGCTGCTCAGTTCGCGGATCGAGACATCCGCTGCGACGGCGCTCGCGCACCTGGGCGGCGCCGCGTTGCTCGCGCTAGACGTCGCCTGCTGGCTGGGCCGCGACGACACTCATAGTCGCGCCGCGCGAGGATTGGTGGCCGCGATGATTCTCTACAATCTCGGCGCAGCCATCATCCTGGGAACGATTGGTATCAGCGGTCAACCTGCCGGAATCGCATTGTGGCCGGCGGTGGTCTTGCACACGACGATGACCGCGTGGTGCGGCGCGAGTCTGATGGGTGGGAAACAAGCACAGCCTACCTAACCGACCTCCCCGGCGAAAGCGCCGCGCCCGCGCGTTCGGGCCCGGCCTTCTCCTTCAGTGGCTAGTTTCTATACGCTCTGGGTACTCTGGATGCGGCGCGGCTAGCGAGTATCCATCCCGCCCGCTCCCTGCCTCCGGGCGAGGCAGCGGGGTTAAATCTTCACCTACATTTTGGACGGGAAATCCTACTGACGGCAGAGAGTTTTCCTTCTGATCCGACATCCTGGCTGAAAATCCGCCATTTTTGTAATTCTTACAAGTTGGCCCGTACCTTGCTCTACCGGCTGGTATGGAAATCCTACAGCCAGAACAGCAGGTGATGACGGCCGCCCTCCAGGTGCGCGCCGCCCGCGCCGAGTTGCTGGCCGGCAACGTCGCCAACGCCGATACTCCGGGCTACCAGGCCCGCGACATCAAGTTCGACGATGCGCTCAAGAGCGTGATGGAAAACGGCAGCCAAGGGGGGTCGTCGTTCCAAACCGTCACCGCGCGCGAGAATCTCGGCTTCGACAACAACGACATTGATATCAACCAGCAACTCGCAAAGGCGTATGAGAATTCGCTCAGCTACGTCGCGACGCTGAAACTTTATGGAGATTCGATGGGGCGGTTGCGCAGCGCGACCTCAAGCAGTTAGCGCCGCGACCGGGCAGTTAGGCATCTTTCTTTTCCCGGGGGGGAAACGTGGGTCTGGACAGCATTATCGGGATAGCCAACAGCGCGCTTAGCGCGCAGTCTCAGCGCATCACTCTGATCGCGCAGAACCTCGCTAACGCCGATTCGATCAATTCGCCCGATGGCGGACCTTATCAGCGCCGCATCCCGGTCTTCGAGCCGGCCCAGATCGGCGAAGGTGGCGATGCGGTCGGCGTCCAGCTCGCGCGCGTCGTCACCGATCAGTCGCCACCGCGTCTGGTCTACGATCCTTCGAGTCCCTATGCCGACGATTCCGGCCTGGTGGCCGAACCCGCGGTCAATCCGGTTTACGAAATGGTCGACATGATGCAGGCCTCGCGCTCGTACCAGGCGAATCTGTCCGTGGTGCAGACCGCCAACACCGCGGCGCTGAAAACCATCGACCTTCTCAAGTAGAGACTAGCAGTGAGCATCAACGTCCCCAGCATCGGCATCCAGGATCTGGCGCCGATCAAACCGCAGACCACTCCCGGCGCGGCGCCCACCAGCGGCTTCGCGCAGGTCGTCGAGCAGCTCGCGGATACGCTGAAGCAGGCCGACCAGATGGCGGCCGGCTATGCGCAGGGAAAAGTTGGGCTGACCGACGCGGTCCTGGCCTCCGAAAAGGCCGACACCACCTTCCAGGTGACGATGGCGATACGCAACCGCGCGCTGTCGGCCTACCAGGAGATCATGAATCTGCAGGTCTAGGTGTGGTCTGAGAGTTAGCGATTAAAAGATGCCGCAGTTGCAGAAATATCTGAAGCAGTTGACCGAAGGGATTGGCAAATGGCGCGAGACCAATCGTCAGCTCTTCAATCTTCTCGCGGGAACCCTCGCGCTGGCGGCCGCAATCAGCGCCGCGGTGTATGTCATCAATCCCGGCGCGCCGGTCATCCTCGCGGCCAACCTGCGCCCCGCCGATCGCACCGCACTGGCGCTGCGGCTGCGGCATAACGGTATCGATTTCACCCTCGGTCCAGACTCGATCACCGTGCCCTCGCGCGAGTTTGCGAATGCGCATGCGCTGCTCGAATCGAGCCCGGGATTTTCCGGCGGCTCCGAGGACTTCAGCCTCTTCGATCATTCGACCATGGGGCAGAGCGACTTCGATGAGCAGGTGAACTATCAGCGCTCGCTGCAGGGCGAGCTCGAACGCACCATCATGGACATCCGCGGCATCGACAGCGCGCGTGTGATGCTCGCGATGGGGCGTCCGTCGCCATTCGCGATGGGACCGGCGGAAGCGGAGCGCGCCTCGGTGATGCTGACCACGGCGCCCGGCGCGACGGTGGACACCACGATGGCCGCGGCGATCGCGCATCTGGTGGCGACCTCGGTGCGCGGGCTCGATGTGAACTCGATCACCGTCACCGGCAACGACGGCGCGGTTTTGTATCCAACCCAGAATCGCGACGGCGAACTGGGCGAAGCGATCCGGCTGCGCAACGACTTCGAGCATCGGCTCGAGAGCAAGGTCGGCACGCTGCTGGAGCGCATCATGGGCAACGGGCGCTACGCGGTGCAGGTGGCGGTCGATATCGATGCCTCGCGCGTGACCAGTACCGACAAATTGTATGGCAAAGGTGACCAGGCGATCGTCAGCGAGGAGCATTCGCAGACCCCCGCGGGCGCGGCGGCGGTGGGCGGCATCCCGGGGCTCACTTCGAACCTGCCCATCGCGAACCCGAACCCCAAGCCGGGCGCGGATACGCTTCCGCCGCCGACGCCTGAGGACGACGCCTCGGCGAGAGATGAGGGTTCAGCGGCGAAGACGGGCGCGGCGAAAACCGAAACCGCGAGCAAGACCGCGACGGCTGACACGCTCTCTACAAAAAGTATCGTCAACTATCAGCCATCAGTTCGCGAGACCAACACGGTCACCGCGCCGGTGCGGATCAAACGGATCAGCGTCGCCGCGGTCCTCGATGGCACCTACGACGGCGGCCATTTCAAACCGCTCGATGCGGAGCGTCTTAAGTCAATCCAGAGCCTCGTCGCCGCCGCGGTGGGCGCGGACCTCGAGCGTGGTGACCTGGTCGATATCCAGAGCGCCGCGCTCTCGCAGCCATATGTGCCGCCGGTGCCGAATCCTGTCACCCAGCTGCGTTCGCTGATGGCTGACCCGCTGCATCTTTATAGCGCGATTGGCGTCGGCTTTTTCCTTCTGATTGCGATGCTCTGGATGATCAAGCGCTCCATCGGCCGCCGCATGGCCAAACGGCGCGCGGCCCGCGAGGCCGCGCCCAAGGCGGTCGAGACCGCCGCGCCGAAACAGGAAGACCTCGGCACGCCGGCGCCCGCGCCCACCGCGGCGGGCGAATCACCCGCGCCCGCAACTAGTCGCCAGGAAAACAGCTACGAGGAAATCCGCAAGCGCGTTAACCTCGAGGTTGATCGCAGTCCCGAGGCGGCCGCCGCGATCCTTCGCAAGTGGCTGGCTGAAAATCCTACCAACGGTAATGTGAAGGGAAGCGCCAATCATAATGGAAATGGCAACGGCAACGGTGCGCATGGCGAGGAGCACGCGGCATGAGCGACCTTCGAACCACTGCCGCACGACCGTATGCCTTCCCTTTGATGGCGAAGCTGGATGAGTCGCAGCTTGCGGCTGATCGCGCGCGGCAAGCGCAACTCGACGAAGCTCTTAACGACGCGATCGCCCAAGGCGTCGCGCGAGGCATCGCCCAAGGCCGCCGCGAGGCTCAAATCGAGGCGCAACAATTACTCGAACAGTCACGTCAGGAGGGCTTGGAGCGCGGACACGCCGAAGGGTTTGCCGAGATGCGACAGGCGGCGAGCGCGCTGCGTGATGCGCTCGCGGGGTTTGAAGTCCAACGCGCACAGATAGTCTCGGAAGCTGAGGCATTCTGCGTCGACCTCGCACTGGCGGTGGTCGCGCGCCTGGTCGAAGCCGATAGCGTTCGCACTGAATTCGTTCTTCGCTCGGTAAAATCCGCAGTCAAAGCACTGGCGCCGGAAAATCCGACCGCGGTCTTCCTCAATCCAAAGGCCGCCAAGCATCTCGCGCGCAAGATCAAAGACCTTCCCATTCGCGACGACGAACATCTCGCGACTGGCAGTGCGCGCGTCGAAGCGGGCCGGCTCCTCGTCCAGAGCTCGATCGACGAAGCATTCGAACAAATCCGCGGCGCGGTTCTCGAGCTGAAGGCGAACCGCCAGGCCGCACTACGCAAAGTAGAGACACCCGCACAGGGAGGCGACGATGCTTCCGACAGCTGATTACCTCGCCGCGATTCCCCGGGTCAGTTATCCGGTGTGCGGCCGGCTCACCCGCTCGGTCGGCCTCTTACTCGAATCGACGGGACCAGATCTTCCCGTCGGTGCGCTGGTGAAAGTGAGCGATCAAAAGTCCGACGTGGTTTGCGAGGTGGTTGGCTTTCGCGACGAACGTCTCTTGATGCTGGCCATCGAAGAGACTCGCCAGCTCGCACCCGAAAGCCTGGTCGCCCCGCTGCATCTGACTTTCAAAGCCGGTCCCTGGGTCCTTGGCCGGGTTCTCGACGGACTTGGCCGTCCACTCGACGGCAAGCCGATCCCGTCGACTGGCGAACGTATCGAACTCGATCCCAGCGCACTCGATCCGATGGCGCGCGGTCTCACCGAAACCCAAGTCGATGTGGGCGTCCGCGCCATCAATGGTTTGCTGACTCTCGGCATGGGACAGAAGATCGGGGTCTTCGCGATGCCCGGGGTTGGAAAAAGCATGTTGCTGGGAATGATGGCGCGGGGCACCTCGGCCGACGTCAACGTCATCGCGCTAATCGGCGAGCGCGGCCGCGAGGCGCGCGAATTTGTCGAGGATATTCTCGGCCCTGAAGGACTAGCGCGCTCGGTCTTGATCGTCGTCGCGAGTGACATGCCCGCGCCGATGCGTATCAAGGGTGCGTTCCTCGCGACTGCGATAGCGTCGTATCTGCGCGGCCAGGGGCGCGATGTCCTCCTGCTCATGGATAGCCTTACCCGCGTGGCGATGGCGCAGCGCGAAGTAGGCCTCGCTTCCGGCGAACCTCCCACCGCGCGCGGCTATCCACCATCAGTCTTCGCGGTAATTCCAAAACTCGTCGAACAGGCCGGGGTGAGCGCTAACCATGGAAGCATAACCGGCATCTACACAGTGCTTCTTCATGAGGAAAATGATCCCATCGGCGAGCTGGCCAAGTCTGTTCTCGACGGCCACATCACCCTGTCGCGAGAACTGGCTGGTCGCGGACACTATCCCGCAATCGACGTACTCAACTCGATCTCGCGAGTCGCGCAGCGCGTTTGCAGCGCCGAGCATAGCTCTGCGCGCCGCCGCTTCACCGAACTCTACGCGCGATGGCGCGATGCCGAGGAACTGATAGCGCTGGGCACCTATCATCCCGGCGCCGATCGCCGAACAGACGAAGCCGTAGCCTATCACGACAAACTCGAAGTTTTTCTCAAACAGAATGCTACCGAGCAGGTGTCGCTCACCGACAGTGTGCGACAACTGATGGAGACGATTTCCTAGTGAATCGCAAGTTTATGCATAACCTCATTCGCTTGCGTGAGGCTCGGCTGAGAGAACGGACCGCTCAACTGAAGCAGGCTGCGCGAGGACTCTCGGATATCCGCCACCAGCACGACCAGGTGCGCAGCTCGGCGGCGGAGTCCATCCAGGCCGCGGACACCATCGCCCACCTGGAAGTCTTAGGTCAGGCGCGAATGCAGCTGGCTAAACTTGCGGTCAAGGCCGAAGAGAACGTGCGCGGAATGACCGAGCAGGTCGGGCGTGCGCGCAAGCTTACTGAGTCGGCACGCGAGGCCGGCGCGGAACTCAGGCTCGCCAACCTCGCCGAACGAGACCGTTCGATCGAGACCGAGGCGGAACAGTTCTTTAGCTGGAGCAAAGTGTTCGGGCGATGATCGAGACGCGCATACATTCGGCCGCGGTGACCGCGCTGATTTCGGACGATGAGCAGCTATCGTCACCCGGCATATCCTCGGGCGAAGGTTCCACGGTGAGCACCCCGGAAGATTTTGCCGCCACGCTGCAAGGTCTAATTGCCCCGAACGGGCAAACCACCGGGCAACCATCGAATTCGGCCAATGCCGTGTTAGTCGGTTTCACGCCAAATAATACGGGCACTCGAAAAGCTTTCGATACACCGTCCAGCTCTGTGCCGGCTCGCTCCGCCAATCCGGCACGGTCCTCGGCACTCTCATCAGATTTGCTCCGTGTTGCCGGAATTCCGTTGCCCTCCTCACCCAGCTTGCAAGCGGCCAAGGCTTACACGCTGCCGACCAACAGTTATCCAGAGACACCGGCGGCAGTAAATCCGGCATCCAGTCCAGTCGGCACTACCAATCGCGACCTCGCGTCCAGCTATTCGAGCCGTAGAGAGCAGCCCAGAACGGTTAGCGATCCCTCCGCGTCTGAGATCACCTTGAAGAGTATCTATGGCGACAGTGTCTTGGCTTCGAGCGAACCAGTCCGCGGAGAAGTTGCAAGCAGTAGCGCTAACGTCCCTGATCCGTCAAGTCATCGCGGATTCGTAAAAGGCGCGACGGATTCGGCAGATACAAAGTTCGACACCATCAACAGCGCCGAGAAATCCACGAGCGATCTAGACAATCAGTCGCTAGCCGCCCCGATTAGTGGATCCCTGTCATCAGAATTTAACAACACTTCTTCGCCGCAGAATTCGACCAGCAAAATAACGATCGACGGCCGCTATGCCCTGAGTTCTCCTACACCGTCAGTCGCCCCAACGTCTGCGCAGCAGGAACATCCGCCCTCGCCGACGAAGACCGAGGTAATCGCTTTCGGCTCCGAAATGCTGGACACGCTGCCCGCTCAATCAGACGGCTCAACCACCCTGCCCATGGCGTCGCAGAAGTCGCTTATCAGTAGCATGGAAGGCCACCCCCGAACCTTTGGCGTTCCCGCCGGTAGTACGGAATCGGTCCAAAGAGCCCCACTCCTGCAACTCGATCGACCGGATGTGTCGGCCGTGACGAGCGCCGGCTACCTTTCTGCTAAAACCGCGATTCCTAAAGACGTCCGCTTGTCCGCCATTCCCGCTATCTCAGAAACAACCTATCCAGAAGCGCCGAATCCGGTTGCGGACCCTGGTGATCGATCGGCTCGTCTTGTAACTCCGCCGGCCATTACCAGTACAAGTACAACCGGCGGCAGCGACCACGCGACCAGTTCTCCGAACCTGCCACCAACGAAAGCCAGCGCCACTACACCGATTCCGCCGGGTGACATCAACGACCGCAGGATCGCGACGAACCACACCACCGCACAAGCAGAAGGACGCCTTCGACCTCAGGCTCAGACTGAGCCACAGTCGACCGCACCTTACACGGACGGTATTGAGACTCCTACTTTTATTAAACTCGCAACCTCGGTAACTCTTGAAGGCAAACGCGGGACCATCTCGCCTCTTCAATACTCGACCGGACTAGTTCCCACATCGGACAATTTGTCCGCGGTCACCGCGGCTGCTGAGCGTATCGCCGCCCGAGTCGAAGGATCTCCGGTTGTTGTGGCGGCGAATGCATCGAGATCGCTTCCAAGCCAATTGGTGAAGAACGCTCGTTCAGCGGTAGAGTCCTCGGATCCGCGTCCGCTGGAGATGGAGGAATCGCGACCGTTAGCTAGCGCCAATATTCGGCTCGACCCAGCGCCGACCAAGAGTCCGTCTGGCCCGACCGACAGCACTCCTTTCATAGACACTTTGCAATCCCCTCCTGGGGTGCCTCAAGAGATGGAAGCGAACATGCTTCTCTCGTCCGCGACCGTCAGCTTCGATAGGACATTTAGGAACCGTCCTACCTCCACCGCGACTGGTGGTCAGCCTCACCCCGATGACCTCGCAACCCGAGCACTGACGCTTTCTGTCGTCCCAAGCTCCGCGCACCGCACCAATGTCTCCAGTGTTGGTGTCGTTCCGGATCGCCCGCCGAGTACCACCGAGATACTCCGCGTTTCCGCCCCGATGGTAAATGTGCCGCCTAACGTAACCCAGCGCGAGAAGGTCCAGGTCACCCGCATACCGGGGTCAGCGGCTTTATCGAAGTTGACTGCAAGCGACGTCTCGGGTTCCCATGATCTGACCCCCCTGGGCTCGAATCAGCTTAAGGCGCTCGCTAACGAGCAGATCCGTATTACGGCGACGCATCTTCAAAACCACGGCGACCAGACATCTAGCGTCTATTCTTTTACTCGCGGAGATAGTTACGCATCCGAGAGAGCGATCAGCTTTAATGCAAGGGATCCAATAGCGGCAGATTCAGTATCGACCGATGGAAAAGCACCAGACAGTTTTCGAACCGGACCGATAGTTGTAAATGCTACGGCTAGTCAGGCAGGTCGATCGAACCTGGAAGTGCGCTCACCTACAGCCTCCGACTCACCTTACGGTTTACCGACCTTGCTTCCGAATGAGCGTTTCGAAGCTCCTTCCACCTACCGGAATTCAATGGTGTCAGCTAAGGACGCGAATCATTCTACGCTCAACGAACGTTTTACGGCAGCCGCCAGTCGCATTGATGCCATCCCTGGTGCGATTGAGAAGGTCACACCGCAAACTTCCGCTGGTCCGGATGTTTCGCATCCGAATTCTCGCGAAACTAACGCGGGCGCTTCTTCTCTTCCCGAAGAACGCCCCAACGCAACTTCAATTTCCTCCGCAACCGCGACACGCGCGAGTCGGTTGTTACCAGAGCTTTTAGCCAACGAAGCGATGCCGTTCTCCCTTCAGTCTTCGGCCATCAGAGCGCCTGCGCAGAACAAAGTTCCAGGACCCTCGGCTTTCTCAGATGCGCAGTCTATGGCTAAACCTCAGACACCGCATTTAGGTATAGTTTCCGAAAATGCCACAGGAAATCATGGACCGGCGGTCTTAGGAAGAAGCACTGAGTCTGCACCCATCAGACAGACTCAGGACGTAACAACTCAGATCGAGGCCGCGAGGGTCGCTGAGCTGACGGTTCAGCTAGCTGACGGACAAACCGCGCACGCGATGGTCCGAGAACGCGCGGGTTCGATTGATGTCAAAATCGTCACTTCGACTAATGCCTCGGCACAAAGAGTCTCCAGTGAGATTGATACTATGCGCCAGAACCTTGACGCCGCTGGTCTCCGACTTGGACAAGCTGAGGTCTCATACCAACAGGGCGGGAGCGGGCGCCGCGACGGTCAGGAGCAAGAACCTCGGTCACTGCAAGCAGCATCGAAGACGGACAGATCGATATTTACTCTAAGTGAGGTAGCGGAATGAGCGCGTTAACCGATTCAGTCACCGCGGCGTCGGCGCCGACCAACAGCAACCCCGCGGCGGGATTGTCGCCGGCGCTGACTGCGGGCGATTTCCTGCAGATACTCGTAGCCGAGTTTCAAAACCAGGATCCGACCTCACCTACTGATCCGACTCAGTATGCCAGCCAGATGGTCGAGTTTTCAAACCTCGGGCAGCTACAAAGCATCAACCAGGATCTACAAAGCGGCCAGACGCCACAGACAAGTCTTATGCAAGCCGCGTCGGCCTTCATTGGCCGTCAGGTAGTGGCCGCGGGAAATACTATCGGGCTGCAAAATGGAAAGGCTACGTCTATCGCGTATGCACCCACCTCGACCGATTCCTACACGGCACACATCTATAATGCTTCCGGGAAGCAGGTCGACTCAGTGTCATTAGGACAGTTGGGAAATGGTTCTCTGGAAAGCTTCACCTGGAGCCCAGCTTCTTCGCAGCCGGCAGGCCTTTACACCGTGCAGATCGTTAATAGCAAGAACGTAGCGCTCAGCGGCCTGCTTGAACAAGGGGTCGTGAGCAGCGTTGCGATGGGAAGTAATGGTGGCGTTTCGCTCAACCTTGGAAACCTGGTGATTCCCGAAGCTCAAGTGGCGAGCGTGGCGCAACCGACATCCAACTAACGATCAACAAAGGGAGATACAATCCAATGGCTGGAGATTCATTTTCAATCACGCAGACCGGGTTACAAGGCATAGAAACGGCGATGCAGGCGGTTAGCGATAATCTTGCTAACGCTCAGACCACCGGGTTTCAGTCCGAAAGCGTCGACTTTGGTGCATTGCTCAGGGAATTCGTCGCCGGCAACGCTCTAGGTGGTGGCGTCGCGGTGCAAGGAGTGTCGCGCGACTTCTCCGCGGGCGCGATCAGCCAGGTTAACTCGCCGACCGACATGGCAATCCAGGGCAACGGTTTTTTCGTGCTTCAGGATTCCAATGGGGTTCAGAGTTTCAGCCGCAATGGGCAAGTAACTGAAAACTCCACGGGTACTTTGGTTGGCTTCAATGGCTCCGAATTGATGGGCTATCCGGTTAATTCGTCAGGTGCGGCCGGGTCAGTGCTCGCTCCGATCGTGATTCCGCAAGGGGTGCTGGCGCCATCAGCCTCTACCCAGAATACCGTAAGCGGGAACCTGGATGCTTCCAGTCCGGTGATTACCGGCGCTATCAATCCGTCGGATCCGACGACTTATAGCTCTTCGGTGAGCGTGCAGGTGTACGACAGCCTCGGCAATGCGCATGTATTGACCTATTATTTCCAGAATGCCGGAGCCGGAACCTCCCCGGCGGCCGAGAACTGGAACTGGACAGCGACTCTTGATGGCAGCGCCACCGGACTTACGAACAATTCCGGCGCCGTCGGCTTCGACACTAATGGTAACATTGTCAGCGGTGCGCAGCCCGGATCGGCGCTGACGGCCACGATCAGCGGCGCGGCAAACCTTTCGCTCAATCTGAATTTCTCGGGATTGACCCAGTTCGCCGGATCGAACGCCACCACCGCGACCGCGGACGGGAACGCGACTGGCCGGCCACAAGGCGTTAGCATCAATAGTAATGGCATCGTTTCCGTTTCCTACTCGAACGGACAGAACATTAACGTTGCCCAGGTCGCCGTCGCAACCTTCACCTCTCAGCAGGGTTTGCAGCTGAACAGCGAAGGAGCATACTCGCAGACCGCCGCCTCCGGAACGCCGACTATATCAGGTGCTAACGCAGGATCAGCCGGTAGTATCGTGTCCAGCTCCCTGGAAAATTCCAATGTTGATACCACCAATCAGCTCGTCAACCTGGTGGTTCTCCAGCGTTCTTACCAGGCAGATGCCAAGGCACTGCAAACGCAGGATAGCATTCTCGGCACCTTGATGCAGATTGTGACCCAGTAGACACGTGAAGAAGGTTATCATCATCGCGCTGTCTGCCGTGGGTTTGGTTGGCGGCGGCGCCCTGGCGGCGCTCAAGTTGGGATTTCTCAGCGGTGGCGCGGGCGCCGCTCCACGACCGGCCCCGATGAAGGTCGCATACGTCGAGGTCAGGGAGATGACGCTTCGTCTGGCGGACTCCGGCAGTGAGCACTACATCAAGCTCGACCCGGTATTAGCGGTCCGCGCGAGTGAGGCCGAAGCAATGGAAAACAAGATCCCGGTGGTACGCGATCGGATAGTAACAGTCGTGACTGCGCGATCGTCCGGCGAGCTAGCTTCGCCGACGGGACAGCGCAAGCTGAAAGAGGATTTGGTATCGACCTTGCACAAAGACTTTCAGGATAACCTCGTTGATATCTACTTTTCCGACTACCTTGTCGAGTAGTCGGTCGATTAAATGAAGTATCTGAAGCTCATCGTAATTGGCACCGCTGCCATGGGTGTTTTCCTGACCGTGACGCCTGAAGCGTGGGCTCTCGATCTGGCGATCGACACCGGGAACCACGGCACCGGCCCGCTCGAGCTAGCCACCATCCTGACGCTGATCACCCTCGCACCCGCTCTGCTGATCATGCTCACTTCGTTCACGCGAATCGTAATAGTGCTTTCACTGCTACGTCAGGCACTAGGTCTTCAGCAGACGCCACCTAACATAGTAATAACAGGCTTAGCGCTGTTCCTTTCGATGCTGGTGATGGCTCCCACCTGGACCCGGATCCAGAGTTCCGCCGTCGATCCTTATATGGCCGGTAAGCTGGCACCGAAGGACGCTGTCGCCAATGCTCAGGTGCCACTGCGTGATTTCATGTTGCGGCAGACACGAGTGCAAGACCTCGAGATGGCGCGTGGCCTGCTTGCCAAAAGTAACATCACTTTACCATCGGGTTCGGCGAATGAATTGCCCTTCTACGCGCTCGTTCCGGCATTCGTATCGAGCGAACTTACTTCGGCCTTTAGAGTAGGTTTTCTCATCTTTCTGCCCTTTTTGGTGATCGATCTCGTGGTAGCAGCCGTACTGATGGGTCTCGGGATGTTCATGTTGCCGCCTTCAGTTATCACGATTCCACTTAAGCTCTTAGTCTTCGTGTTGGCCTCCGGATGGCCTCTGTTACTGGGAAATCTCGGCGCGAGCTTCTCGTGAGAATGGAAAAGGACTTCAAATGACATCAGCACTGGCATCAGACCTGTTTCGCTCCGCACTGTGGACTGCCTTGAAAGTCGGCGGTCCTCTGCTGGCGGTTTTGACCGCGATTGCCGTGGTCTTCGGAATCCTCCAGGCGGCAACCCAGGTGCAGGACGCGAGTGTATCTTTCACACCTAAGGTCGCCGCGGCGGTGGCCACTGTTTGGCTAGGATCGACCTGGATGATCTCGGCACTCGGAACCTTTATGCACAAGGCCTTCGTCACCATCCCCTGGATCGTGCAACGATGAATTTGACCATCGGAAACGACGTAGCACTCGCCTTTGGCCTGCTGTTCGCTCGCGCCGGCGGGGTGATGAGCGCGCTTCCGACGCTTTTAGGCGTGTCGATGCCTGTACAGGTCCGGCTGATGCTGGCCGCGTTGATCGCCGCGGCCTTGATGCCATTAGCGTCGGTGACGATGCCGGCCGCACCTGGAGTGGCTCCTGTAGTCTTGCTGGTTATTCGAGAGATCGCCATCGGCCTGACGCTTTCGTTCGCCGCGTCCATCGTGGTCGGCGCGGTCATGACTGCAGGAAGCGTGATCGGCGGAAGCATGGAAATGAACAGCGGCGCGGTTCTGCGCGGCAACATCGAGTCACCTAGCGTTCTATCCGACGGGTTCGGCGCGCTTGCGGCTTTGTTGTTTTTCGTCGGCGGCTTTCATCGCATGTTGATACTTGCCCTTGCGAAAAGCCTGCTAATCGCTCCCTTAGGAATGCTTTCGCTGCCCGACCCACATCACCTGCTCGGCCTGGGCGGACGGATTTTCACACTTGCGCTAGCACTCAGCTTTCCGGTGATGGTTCCGCTGTTCGTCCTCTCCATCGCGCAGGGAGTAATCGCTCGGTTAGCACCCCAGGTGAATATTCTTATCGCCGCGCCGGCCGCGATTCTGATGGCGGGGTTGGTGCTGCTCGGATTGGACTCGGTCGGACTTGGGGCGGGCATCATGCGAGCCTGGACCAGTGTCATGCCCCAATCGATGGAATGGCTTAATGGCTGATCGCGATCAAAAGACCTTTCCAGCTCTGCCGCAAAAGCGCGAACGCGCACGTGAGCAGGGACAGATCGCGCGCTCGCGTGATTTGACCTCGGCGATTTCATTTGTGGCCGGAACGCTCTTCTTTGTCGGCGCCACCGCCCTGGCGTCACACTTCGTGATTGGCGCTTTCAGAGGAGCTCTCGCCGCGACCGGATCCGGTGATTTGCCTGGCGCTGTCGGGCAGGCCTTCGGATGGCCGATCGCGGTGGCAATCGCCGCGATGTTTCTGCTTGCTCTCGCCGCCGTCGTCGGCTCAACCGCGCAGGGCGGTCTGGTCTTCACGGCCTCGAAGCTGGCTCCCGATCTCGGACGACTCAATCCGCTTAAGTACTTCGAGCGGATTTTTTCCGCCGCCGGACTACTCGAGCTCGCTAAGGCCGGTATCAAGATAGTCCTAATCGGATTGATCGCCTGGAGTACCGCAAAATGGGCGCTCGAACTGGCTGCCGGCGCGCATGACATCGCGGAAGGTCTGGCCGCGCTCGCCGCTGCTAGCCGTCGGATTCTTTACTGGAGCGCCACGGTAGCTTTTATCGCCGCCGGCGCTGACTACGCGCATAAGCGCTACGAGCACGAGGCTGAACTTCGCATGACCCGCCAGGAGTTTCTCGATCAGTTGAAGCAGGACGAAGGCAATCCGCAAGTCAAACGCGCGATCCGAAATGCGCGGCGCAAGAACTTCAAGCGGATTCGCGGAATCCATCAGGCGGCGGCCGCCACCGTAGTGCTGACCAATCCAACTCACTTCGCGGTGGCCTTGCGCTATCGCCGTGGATTCGATCAGGCACCACTGGTAGTCGCCAAGGGCGCGGGTGAGAACGCTCTTCGGATAATCTCGATCGCGCGGTTGGCGGCGGTCCCTGTGATGGAAAACAAACCGCTGGCACGCGCGCTGTTCAAGGTAGTCGAAGTCGGCGAGTTCATCCCGCGCCAGTTCTATCGCGCTATCGCCGAAGTCCTCGCAACGATTATGCGCGCCGAGGAACGCCGCAAGCAGACCAAAGGAGCGGCCTGATGGCTTCCGGAAGCAGTCCCACCCAATTCATCAGCGCCTCGGAACTGGCGCTTCCACTGACCGCTATGCTGGTGCTGGCGGGAATGGTCGCACCAATCGGCGCCACCATTCTGGACGTTATGCTCTCGCTTTCGCTAGCTCTATCGATAGTGGTGTTAGTCGTGTCGGCCTCGAATCGAAGCGCGCTCGATTTTTCCGCGTTCCCAACCGTCATGCTCATCGCGACGCTGCTAAGACTTTCGCTTAATGTCGCCTCGACGCGATTGATTCTTTTACACGGCGATCTAGGTGCAGGAGCGGCGGGAACCGTAATCGAAGCATTCGGGCGCGTTATCGTCGGCGATAACTATGCGGTTGGGATGGTCGTCTTCGTGGTGCTGGCGATCATTAACTTCGCGGTGGTGACGAAGGGCGCCAGTCGGGTAGCCGAAGTGGCGGCGCGCTTCACCCTCGACGCCATGCCGGGCAAGCAGATGGCAATCGACGCGGACCTGAACTCTGGAAGTATCGGCGAAGAAGAAGCGCGGCGACGGCGCCGCGACCTCGGGCGCGAGGCTGACTTTTTCGCCTCCATGGATGGTATCGGCAAGTTTGTCCGTGGCGACGCCATCGCGGCTATCATGATCATGGCAATCAATCTGGTGGCGGGACTCTTTGTAGGTGTGATCGAGCATGGATTGTCGGTAGGCGAAGCGCTTCACACTTATACCATCCTTACCATAGGTGATGGACTGGCAGCCCAGATCCCGGCTCTGCTTACATCGACAGCTGCGGGCGTGATCGTATCGCGGACCTCCAGCGATCTGGATTTGCCCAACACCATTGGCAAGGAGATGATGCGCAATCCCGGCGTGCTTTTTGGCGCCTCCGGATTGCTGGGAATTATCGGCTTGCTTCCGGGCCTGCCACATATCCCGTTCGTAGCTCTTGCAATCGTTCTAGGTGCGCTCGGATTCCGGAGCCGCAAGGCGGCGGAAGAAGCAGCCAAGGAAGTCACCCTCGCCAAGCCCAAGCCGGTAGACGCCAGCGCCAGTGCCTGGCCTGACATCTTGCGTCTCGAGCTGGGTGCAGCCCTGGTACCGTTCGTGAATGAACCATGGAAGCTGGCGGAAAAGATCCAGGCGCTGCGCCCGAAACTGCGCGATGAGTTAGGCATCACGCTTCCGGCGGTGCGAATCGTCGACAACCTCGCACTCGACCAGAACACCTACCGTATCCTGTTACGCGGCACCGAGGTCGCGCGTGGTGCGGTGCGCGCAACGATGAGCCTGGCGATCCCGGGAGTCAAAGGACCTAGCGCGAGCGTCAAGGGGATAGAAACGACGGAGCCTGCGTTCGGCCTGCCGGCATTGTGGGTCGGTGGTGAGCAGGTCACCATCGCGAGGCTCAACAACTATACGGTGGTTGATTCGCTTACGGTTTTGGTGACTCACCTGGCCGAGATCCTGCGCGCCAATGCCGCCGAGATTCTTACTCGCAAAGATGTCGAAGGAATGCTGGAGCAGGCCCAGAAAGTCGTGCCACGCATCGTGGAGGAGTTGTCGGGCGTCGGCATCCACTTAGGGTCTGTGTTTCGGGTCCTTCAGATGCTGCTGGCACAACGGATTTCCGTCCGCGATCTTCCCGTCATCCTCGAAGCATTGGCGGCGGAAGGCGGTGCCACCAAGGATCCCAACGAGCTGACTGAACGCATCCGCCCCATGATTGCGCGCGCTATCTGTGAGCCGCTTCGCCGCGCCGATGGTGCGCTTCCAGTGTTGGTGGTCGATCCGTCGATCGAAGAGCCGTTCTTCACCGCTGCCAGTCAGGATCATCAGGCTCTCACCGATCCTTCGGTTATACGCCAGGTCACGGACTCGATTCGCAAGGCTAGCACCGAGGCTGCATCCAAAATGACGGATATGCCTGCGGTGGTAGTGTCGCCGCAGATTCGCCGGATGTTCGAACGAGTCGCGCGGCGGGCCTCCCGTCACATCGTCGTGCTTGGCTCGGCGGATATTCCGGCCGGCGTGGAACCTATGATTGTTGGAAGGATTTCCTAGTTGCGTGATCGCATGAAAGCATACGCGGAACAAATTGAAGCGCCCGTGCCGGCGATGCTCGACGATCACGAGATCGCGCGCCTGGTCGAGAGCTATATCCCGCTGGTGCTTCATCAGGTGGATCGCTCGTGGCTATCACCGCGTCTAGGTCTCACGCGCGAGGACCTCGTTTCCGCGGGATGTTATGGATTGCTGCTTGCCGCACGCAGATTCGATCCGTCGCGTGGAGTGGCCTTTGGCGTATTCGCGCGCACCCACGTTCACGGCGCACTGATGCGCGAGATTCAAACCGCTATGAAGGCGGCAGGCGTCGGTTCCGAGGAGATTTTCGTTGGCAGCGATGAAATCGAACTTGATTCCATACCGGACGAAAACGCCGCGGTGGTCGTCGATAGCGCCGAAACCGCGCAGTTGCGTGAGCTGATGGAATTCAACCTTACCGAGCGCGAACGGCTGCTGGTGACGCTCTACTACTACGAGGAACTAACCCTGGCCGAAATCGCCGCGGTTCTCGAGGAGTCCGAAAGCTCGGTATCACGCGCGCTCAACACGGCGGTCACACAACTACGGGCCGCATTGAAAGATGGAAAGGGGGAAACCAAATGAATGGGCTTTACCTGGCTGCTTCCGGCGCCGCAACCACGCTGGGGGCGCTGTCGGCGGTGGCCGACAACATCGCGAATCTCAGCACGCCGGGCTTCAAGCGGATGCTCAATGAGGCGCAGGCGGTCAGCGGCAACAATAGTCCCTACCAGTTTGCGGCCGCCGACGAGACTCCGACGATCGATACTGCGCAAGGACCTTTGCGCGCGACTAACAACCCGATGGATGTGGCCCTGACCGGTCCCGGCTTCATTTCCGTGCAAGGGCCTAATGGCACTGCGTACACGCGCAACGGCACTCTCGCGGTCCAGCCTGATGGAACTCTGACTGCGGCAGGCTATCCGGTGCTAACAACCGATGGTGGAACCATCTCGATCAAGACTCCGGGGACCATAGTAGTTGGTGGAGACGGCTCCGTCAGCAGCAACGGCATACCGATTGGACAGATCGGATTGGCGGATTCCACGGGTATTAAAATGGTTTCGCTGGGCGCGAGTCTTTATCGCGGCGCGAATGGCGAGGACTTACCGCCGGCTACTAACAGCCAGCTGCACCAGGGATTTCTCGAGGGTGCGACCGGCTCCGAGATGGGCGAAGTAACTTCGATGCTCAGCATGATGCGCAACTATGAGTCATCAATGAAGGCCGTGCAGAGTATCGATACCAGTCAGAGCCAGGTCATCCAGGCCTTCACACTTCAGGCATAAGGGGATTTCAGAATGCTACAAGCCATGTCGACCGCCGCGACCGGGATGCAGGCGCAAGAGACGCAGATCCAGGTCATCTCAAATAACCTCGCCAACGCCTCGACGCCGGGCTTCAAGGTCTCGCGCGCGGCCTTCCAGGATCTGCTTTACGTCAACGAACGACAGGCCGGCACGCAGTCCTCGCAGACCAGCTTCGTGCCCACCGGATCGTCGATCGGGCTCGGATCCAAAACCGCGTCCGTCGATCAGGTTTTCACCGAGGGTCAGCTCGATAACACCGGCAATCCTCTCGACGTCGCAATCCAGGGTAACGGATTTTTCCAGGTCAACATGCCGGATGGATCGATCGCGTATACGCGAGACGGGAGCTTTCGCCTTGATCAAAACGGCCGACTGGTAACGCTGGATGGCTACACCATCATGCCGGGCATTAATGTGCCGCAAGGCGCGCAAAACCTGACCATCGGTCCTGACGGCACGGTTTCGGTGCAGGTTGGAAATCAAACTTTGCCGACCCAGGTCGGGCAGCTTCAGATAATCAACTTCCTCAATCCGGCCGGCCTACAACCGATGGGACAGAATCTCTACAAAGTGACGCAGGCTTCGGGGCCGCCACAGACCGGAATCGGCGGGCAGAACGGCTTCGGCTCGGTGGCGCAAGGCTTTCTCGAGATGCCTAACGAAAGCACGGTCCAGGAGCTAGTCGGACTCATCTCGGCGCAGCGCGCCTACGAGGCAAGTTCAAAGGCCGTGCAAGTCGCAGACGATATGCAGAGTACCGCCAATGGCCTCATCCAGCGCTGACCGTAGAATGTCAGGAACCGCGACCGCGATACTGATCGGATTGCTGCTCGTGTCGTCAACGGCGGCCGCAAACGCAGCAACGATCTCGAATGAAGGGGCGCCCCGTGCTACCGACATCAGCGCTGATATCGCCACGCATATTCAGGAACAGCTCGCAGCCATGGTGCCCGCGGGCATGCGCGTCGATCATGTAGAGCTCGGATGTAAGCCCGCGGCAGGTTCGGCCTTGAAAGCAGTCGCGCCAGGCCTCGCGCAGATAAGCTCACGTTCTTTCATGGTCGAGTTAATGAACGGTGACCGATCGACCTATTGCTCGGCGACCATGGATGCGAGCCGTCAGGTGCTGACTGCAAGTCGCGACATCCAGCCGAATGAGTTAGTAACCAGCGCTGACTTTCAGACTCAATGGGTGGACGCCTTCGGAGCGTCAACTGGGGCATTGCTTACGTTCCCCGATCGAGGTCCCTATGTGAGCGCCACGATAGTGCGCGCCGGACAACCGCTTTATCAAAGCACCTTGGTGCGCCCCATCGCAGTGCATCCGGGCGAGATGGTCATGGTGCTGGTCAAGAACGGCCCGGTTCAATTGCGCGCACAGTTGCAAGCCCAATCGCAGGCAGCCATTGGCGACACGGTGACTGTGGTGAATCCGGTAAGCGGTGTGCCGGTAATGGTTACTGTCACCGGTCCCCGAAATGCCGAACTGGTGATGCAATGAAAGCGATTCTGAAGCTGGCACTCCCGACCTGGCTCGCGCTGCTAAGCCAGGGATGCGCGGTGCTGCCGTTCATTCCACTCATCTCTGCGGTACCCAAAATGATGACGCCGAGTCCTTCACCGGCGACGGTCCAGCCGATTGCGGACGCCACTCCGCACGAACCCGATCCGGTGGTAATCAAAGCCATCGCGACACCGCCTATGGGTGACGCTGGGGTTATGATCGCGCAGACCGACCGGGTCTCATTCCAACCTGCCGCGGAAGGAAGCATCCCACTGCGAGTGGCTGGCACGGACCTGGTCTCGGACGTAAAGGCGCATTCGGTAGGAGACGTGGTGACCATAAACGTCGCTGAAGCTATCGCCTCGGAAGCCAAAGCTAATACCAGCCTTGAGAATAAGCGGGCCATATCGGCCGGTATGCCCAACTTTTTCGGGGCTCTCGAGTCTGTGGCGGCCAAAAATCCGATGCTGAATCTGTCCAGCCTGATAAACGGCTCGACCGACAACGCTAGCACCGGCACCGGCGATATGTCCGCAAACGATACCTTTACCGCCACCATCAGTGCGATTGTAGTGGCAGTAAATCCGTCCGGGACACTATCCATCAAGAGCGATCGTCATGTGCGTGTGAACGGCGAAGACGACACCATTCATATGAGCGGTGTCATACGCCCCGAAGACCTCGACTCCAACAACATGATTGCTTCGAGCCAGGTAGCAGACCTGGAAATAAGCATGCTGGGGCAAGGCCAGGTGCGCGACAAGCAGGGTAATGGCGTGGGTACCCGACTATTTGATTGGATATGGCCTTTATGATGAGAATGCTACGACTGTCAGTCTTTGTGATCGCCACGATGTTGTTGGCGGGCTTGGCGTGGGGTCAGGATTCATCCGGTCCCACTGCAGCCACTCCACTGATACTTCCGCCACCCAGTGACAACGCGTCGCCGGGCGACGCGATCTACCTTCCACAGAGCAACAAACCCGCTCAGATCTCACCTGCGGGCGGGCTACTCGGCTACCAGCACGGCGCCGCGGGAGGGGTGGTTTCGCTCTCCACGCTCGCGCATGTTCGCGGCGTACGCGTGAACCACCTGGTGGGTCATGGTTTGGTAGTCGGGCTTCAGAATACCGGCGACTCGCAGCAGACGCTGTTTTCAATCCAGTTTCTCCTCAACACTTTGCGGCATGAAGATATTACGATTCCCAGCAGTCTCAACCCGCAAAATATCCAGACTCGAAACCTTGCCGCAGCTATAGTGACGGTAGATTTGCCTGCCTTTGCGAGAGTCGGCTCTCGGGTCGATGCGCTGGTGTCGGCGCTAG